>Ga0209698_10006360_pt1 | contig 12567 bp, 11 predicted proteins | sample LitLauG_LLR_2012_FD_187203 | JGI IMG/M metagenome (GOLD analysis project Ga0209698, IMG submission 187203) | Freshwater sediment microbial communities from Pennsylvania, USA - Little Laurel Run_MetaG_LLR_2012 (SPAdes) (version 2) | ecosystem: Environmental > Aquatic > Freshwater > Creek >...
GCGCTGAACTGCACCATCTGCACGGGACCGGTGGGCAGACCGGGGAACTTCGCCTTCACGCTGGCACAGGTGTCGGTGGGCGCGGGGCCCCAGTCGGCGGCCCAGAACGGGACCGCGGGCTGGTAGTTGCCCACGAGGTCCACCCACTTGCCTGGGCTGGCGTAGATCCCCACGCTGTTGATGCCGGCGTAGTGGAGCCCGTCGATGGCACCCTGGACCACGGCCGCGGTCGCCGGCTGGTTGCCGGAGAGGGAGGAGTCCTCCACGTCGAGCCACCACGCCACGGACGTGTTGACACCGGTCGACTGGGCGTAGTTGTAGGCGTCCACGGCACTGTTGAACCCGTAGTTGCACGCCCCTGGAGCCGCCGATGCCTGGCACCCTGCGTCCGGGCTCGAGGAGTCGCTTCCGGCGTCGAGGTAGATGTAGAGATTGAGTCCCGCACCGGCCCAGGCGGCCTCCTGGGCGAGGCACGGATTCGGGTAGCCGGGCTCGTCGACCTGGACGACCCCGATGGTGTGCGGCGAAGGTGGCAAGGTGTATCCGAGCGACGGGCACTGCCACTTCGACACGTCGTAGCCGAAGCTGCCCGACGGATACGACGATCCCGTGAACGATCCGCTGCCGGCCGCCGCGGTCATGCCGACCACCGGCTTGCTCAGCACCTGGGGCGTCGACCCCCAGTAGACGGCGTCGCCGAACGCGGTGACGGCACCGTTGCTGTTGGTGAACCAGTAGCCCCCGCCGTCGGCGGTGGCGGCCATCGACACGATGGGTCGGCTCTGGGGGACCCCCCCGAGCGATCCGTAGAACCCGGCGTCGCCGAACGCGAAGATGCCGCCGTCGGAGGCCACCATCCAGTAGCCGCCCCCGTCACCTGTGGGCGCAGCGCCCACGATCGGCTTGACCAGGCTGAGGTTCCCGGTCGACCCGTAGAAGCCGGCGTCGCCGAACGCGAACACACCACCGTCCGAGGCGATCAGCCAGTAGCCGAGTCCATCCTTGGTCGGGGCCATGGCGACCACGGGCTTGTTCAGGGCCTTTCCGCCCATCGACCCGTAGAAGCCGGCGTCGCCGAAGGCGAACAGGCCCCCGTCGGACGCCACCAGCCAGTACCCACGCCCGTCGCCGGTCGGGGCCATGCCGACGACCGGCTTGTTGAGGATCAGGTTGCCCGTCGACCCGTAGAAGCCGGCATCGCCGTACGCGAAGATTCCCCCGTCCGAGGCCACCTCACGATATCCACCGGAGTCGACCGGCGAGGTGGGGGCCATGGCCACCATGGGCTTGTTCAACACGATGTTCCCGGTCGACCCGTAGAACGGAGCGCCCCCGAAGGAGAAGACGCCACCGTCACTCGCCACCACCCAGTAGGCGGACACCGGAGCGGATCGGCTGTTCGCCACCGACGTGTCGGCGCCCGCCGAAGGCCCGGGCGAGCCCGCCCCGATGCCGGCCGACACACCCACCACGGCGAGCAGACCGACGGCGGCCAGCGCGAGCCGACCTGACCGTCGGGGCCCGTGTGGCGTGGTGCGGGTGCGGAATTGGGGCATGGGTGGATCGGCTCCGTTCGTCGAGGTGCGTTGTCGGCAAGGGCCCACCGAGGGGCCGCCGACCTCCGCCTGGTCAGTCGCGCGGCTGCCCCCATTGTGGAGGCCACGCCCCGGGGGCGCAATGACCCCCCTCCGAACAGGACTTTTCACCGTCCCCGTCGGATGGATCCGGCCGGGGCGGCCGCTGTGGTCCGGCTAGCCCCGCAGGAGCTCGGCGATGCGGAAGGCCAGGTCGAGCGACTGTCGGCCGTTGAGGCGCGGATCGCACGTGGTCATGTAGCGCTGACCCAGCTGGCCCTCGACGATGTCCTCGACCCCACCCAGGCACTCGGTGACATCGTCACCGGTGAGCTCGACGTGGACGCCGCCCGGCCAGGTGCCGATGTCCCGATGGATGCGGAAGAAGCTCTGCAGCTCGCCGATGATGTCGTCGAACCGCCTGGTCTTGTGCCCGTCCTCGGCGGTGAACGTGTTGCCGTGCATCGGGTCGCACATCCACACGACCGGGTGTCCCTCGGCCTCCACTGCCCGCAGGAGGTCGGGCAGGTGGTCGTCGACGGCATCCACCCCGAACCGGGTGATGAGGGTGAGGCGGCCGGGTACCCGTTGCGGGTTCAGCTGCTCGCACAGTGCGATGACGTCGTCGACCGTGGCCGAGGGCCCGATCTTCGAGCCAACCGGGTTGTGGATGCCGGACAGGAAGTCGATGTGGGCACCGTCGAGCTGCCGGGTGCGTTCGCCGACCCAGAGCATGTGGGCGGAACAGTCATACCAGTCGTCGGTGAGGGAGTCGCGCCGCGTCAGCGCCTCCTCGTAGTCGAGGATGAGCGCCTCGTGGCTGGTCCAGAAGTCGACCTGGTGGAGGGTGTCCTCGTCGGTCAGGTTGATGCCGCAGGCGTCCATGAACCGCAGTGCCGAGTCGATGCCCTGGGCGATGTCCTCGAAGCGGCGCCCCTGGGCGGAGCTGGCCACGAATTCCTGGTTCCAGGCGTGGATCTGGCCGAGGTCGGCGAAGCCGCCCTTCGTGAAGGCCCGCAGCAGGTTGAGCGTCGCCACCGACTGCTCGTACGCGGTGATCAGCCGGTTGGGGTCGGGCACCCGGGCCGACCGCTCGGGCAGGTCGTCGTTGACCATGTGGCCGCGGAAGGAGTCGAGCACCTGGTCCCCGACCTGCTCGGTGGGCGAGCTCCGGGGCTTGGCGAACTGGCCGGCGATCCGACCCAGCTTGACCACCGGGAGCCCGGCCCCGTAGGTCAGGACGATCGCCATCTGGAGGATGATCTTGAGCTTGTCGCGGATGCCGTCCGCGGTGAACTCGGCGAACGACTCGGCGCAGTCGCCGGCCTGCAGCACGAAGGCCTGCCCGCCGGCCGCCTGCCCGAGGGAGCGGGTCAGGTGACGTGCCTCGCCGGCGAAGACCAGTGGGGGCAGGCCGCTCAGCCTGGCGTTGACCTGCTTGAGCGCGGCCTCGTCGGGCCAGTTGGGCTGCTGGGCCGCGGGGCGCGATCGCCACGAGTCCGGGGTCCAGGGTGCGGTGCTGTCGGAAGCGGGTGTCGGCGGTGCCACCCGTACAGCGTAAAGCCTCCGGCTCTAGGCTCGGTACATGGCCCCCTTCCGCTTCGGTGTGCAGCTGTCCAACGCCTCCTCCGGCCCCGCCTGGAGGGACCTGGCCCGGTCGGTCGAGGGGCTCGGGTACAGCACCCTGTTCATCCCTGACCACTTCGAGGACCAGCTCGGCCCGCTCGTCGCCCTGACGGTCGCCGCCGAGGCGACCACCGACCTGAGGGTGGGGTCCCTCGTCTTCGGCAACGACTACCGGCATCCCATCGTGCTGGCCAAGGAGGTCGCCACCCTCGACCTCCTGTCCGGGGGCCGCGTCGAGTTCGGGCTCGGCGCCGGGTGGATGACCACCGACTACGAGCAGTCGGGGATGCCCAACGACCCGCCCGGAGTGCGGATCGGTCGCATGTCCGAGAGCCTGGCCATCATGAAGTCCCTCTGGTCCACCGGGGCGTGCACCTTCGCCGGCGACCACTACACGATCACCGGTGCCGTGGGCGCCCCCTTGCCGCACCGGCGGCCGCACCCGCCGATCATCATCGGCGGAGGGGGAAAGCGGGTGCTCGGGATCGCGGCCCGCGAAGCGGACATCGTCGGAGTCAATCCGAGCCTTGCCGCCGGCTACGTCGGCCCCGAGGTGCTCGAGACGACGACCGCCGAGTACTACGACCAGCGGATCGCCTGGATCCGTGAAGCGGCGGGTGGGCGGTTCGCCGACCTGGAGCTCCAGGTGCTCACGTTCCTCGTCCAGATCGTGCCGGACCGGGAGGACGCAACCGAGCGGCTGGCCCAGATGATGGGGGTCACACCCGAGCAGGTCGACGGCTCTCCCATCGCGCTGATCGGGACGGTCGAGCAGATCATCGAGCGCCTGGTCGAGCGGCGCGAACGGTTCGGCTTCTCCTACGTCGTGGTCCACGAGGCGGAAATGGAGGCCTTCGCCCCGGTGGTGGCCGCGCTCGCCGGTACCTGAGGTGCCCGACCCCGATCGTGCCGGCCCCGCCGTCGGACCCCGCATCGGACTGTTCGGCGGCACCTTCGACCCGATCCACCGCGGGCACGTCGAGGTGGCCACTGCGGTGCGCGATGCCCTCGACGTCGATCGGCTGCTCGTGGTGGTGGCCAACCAGCCCTGGCAGAAGCAGGACCGGCCGGTGACCCCGGCCGAGGACCGTTACGCCATGGTGGTCGCCGCACTCGCCGACCATCCGGGTCTGGAGGCGTCGCGGATCGAGCTCGACCGGGGCGGGCCTTCCTACACGGTGGACACCGTCCGGGAGCTGCGCGGCAGCGAGCCCGACGCCGACATCGTGGTGGTGGTCGGCGGTGACGTGGTGGCGTCCCTCGACACCTGGCACGAGTACCGGGCCCTGCGCCGGCTGGTCACCTTGGCCGTCGTGGACCGGCCCGGGGCTCCGGTGGTCGACCCACCGCCGGGGTGGCGCTTCGTGCACGTCCCCGTGACACCCGTCGACGTCTCGAGCACGGATCTGCGGGCACGGTTGGAGTCGGGCCGGGGGGTGGAGGACGCGGTTCCCGAGGCGGTCATCCGTTGCATGTCCGAGCGCGGTCTGTACGCTACGGACAGATGACTGTGCGGCTGACCCCCACCGAGTCCGACACGACACCACCGCCGCAGGTCCCCGCCCCGCCGAACCCGTCTGACGTCCAGGTGACAACGGGCTCACCGGAGGCTCCGGCAACCGCCGTTCCAACGGTCCAGGACGTGTCGGACGTGTCGGTGCCGTCGGATGCACCGGACGTGGCACCCGGGTCGGCCTTGTCGGATTCGCCCGAGGGTCCGGACAGGGAGGGCTCCGCCGAGACCCGCCAGGCCATCCGCGAGGCACGCCGCCGCCGCCGCCGCACCGCCTGGTTGTGCGCCGCGGTCGTCGCGGTGGCCCTGGCCCTTACCATCGTGGTGGTGAGCCTCGCCCGGGTGCGTCCCGTCACCCCGTCGGCCTCGTTGGCCACCACCACGGCCACCTCCGGCCGACCCGTCCGCGTCCCCACAGCCACACTCGACCGTTCCTCGCGGCCGATCGTCCCGTCCCGTGGCGCCACGGCGTCAGAAGGAGGCACCCGTTGACCACCACCGAGCCCACCCCCGCCGCACGGTCCGCCGTGCCAGACGTACCCGACGAATGCCTGGTCGCCGCACGGGCCGCCGACGCCAAATCGGGCGAGGAGACGGTCATCCTCGCCATGGGCGATCTCCTCGGGGTGACCGGCGCCTTCGTGGTGACCAACGGTCACAACACGCGTCAGGTGAAGTCGATCGTCGACGAGGTGGAGCGCCAGGTGAAGCTGGCCTGCGGCAGGTCGCCACATCAGGTGGAGGGCCTGGACGACGCCTTCTGGGTGCTCATGGACTACGGCGACTTCCTGGTCCACGTGTTCATGGACGAGGCCCGTTCCTTCTACGACCTCGAGCACCTGTGGAACGACGCACCGCGTGTGCCCTGGGCGGACGCCGCCTGACGCAGGCCCCGGTCAGGGCAGCGGGGCCTGGGGCAGGTAGTCGATCCGCCCCACCGGGCCCGGCACCTGGGCCCCGGCCGCCGTCGGGACCTCGATGGCCTTGCCGTCGATCTCGAAGGTGACGCCGGCGATGCCGGGCTGCTGGGTGACGGTGTAGACCACCTGGGCGATGGCCAGGGTCTGGTCGGGTCCCACCACCTGGATGGGGTTGGTGCTGAAGTCCACCGTGGCCACGCCACCGGCCTGGGTGGTGACCTGGACCCCGGACTGGGTCAGGAACGACTGGATTCCGGCAGCCGTCTCCGTGGCCGTGGGCCCGGCGAGCAGCGCACCGACCACCTGGGTGGGCGACGCCGGCACCGCCACCTCGCGGGTAGCGGCCACCAGGTGCCCGTCCGGTGACACCAGGAAGATCTGTTCCGCCACGCCGACGGCCGGTGGGGTGCCCGGAAGGGTCGTGGTCGTGGTGGGCGGGGTGAGCAGGCGGTAGGGCACGTCCGACTTGGCGATCGGCGTGGGCGTGGATGCCGTGGGGATCCCGCACGCCGCCGAACCGAGTGCCACCAGAGCGAGCACCACACCGGCGGCGTCGCGCCGGCTCATGCCTGCACCTCGGCACCGCGCGGGCCGTCGGCCACCGTGCCGTGGTCGCGGACGCCGGCATCCTCGTCCTCGACGGCGCCTCCGGCAGGTCGGAGGGGGAGCTCGACGACGAACCTGGTCCCGCCACCGGGTGCGTCCTCGCTCCACGCCCGACCTCCGTGGAGGCGGACGTGCTCGGCCACCAGGGACAGCCCGAGACCCGTCCCCTGGCTGGACGCCCGCTGCCCGGCTCGGCCACCCCGGTAGAAGCGCTCGAAGAGGTGGTCGCGCTCGCCGGGCGGGATCCCGGGCCCGTGGTCCTCCACGATGACGAGGATGGAGGTCGCCGCCAGGGGTGCGAAGGGCGTTGCGACGGGGCGGCGCTCGACGAGCACCCGGGTGACACCGCCGGCGTAGACGTCGGCGTTCTCCACGAGGTTGGCCATCACCCGCTCGAAGCGGCGCTTGTCGACCTGGAGCCGGAGTCCCGCGACGCCGGCCCCCACCTCGACCGGGAACGGGACCGGACCCCGGACGCCCTCGTCGTCGACCGGAGCGGATGCGGCCACCGCCCGGCGGACCAGTTCCACCGGGTCGACCTCGTCGAGCGACAGCTCGGCCGAGCCGGCGTCGAACCGGGAGATCTCGAGCAGGTCGTCGACCATCCGGGTGAACCGCTGGAGGTCGCCGTCGAGCAGGTCGAGCGCGCTCTGCGCCCGGGGGGCGAGCTGGTCCCGGTGGCTCTCGAGTACCGCGACCGTGGCGGTGAGGGTGGTCAGGGGCGACCGCAGCTCGTGGCTCACGTCGGAGGTGAACCGGGCCTCGCGTTCGATGCGGTCCTGCAGATTCGCGGTCATCGCATTGAACGCCGCCGCCAGTTCGTCCAGGTCGGCGTCGTCGCCGGAGTCGACGCGGGTGTCGAGCTGACCTCCGGCGATGGCTACCGCGGCGTCGGTCAGGCCGGCCAGTGGCCGGAGCGCGCGCGACGCCGCCCAACGTCCCACGGCTGCGCCCGCCACGGTGGTGACCAGTGCGGCGGCGGCCAGGGCCACCGCCAGCGCCCGGAGCGTGCCGGCCAGTTCGTCCAGCGAGAACACCTCGAAGTACGCCGAGTGCACGGCCGGGAGCGGCACGCCGATCACCTCCTGGGGCGAGCCGGCCAGCGTGAACACCTGTGATGCGGGCGTGCCGGCCAGCACGAGCGCCCGTTCGGCGGCCGGGATGGCGCTCTGGCCCACCGAGATCGACGTGGCGTACCACTGGCCGCCCGTTCGAAGCACCGACCGGGACCCGGGAAGGGTGTCGACCGACTCGATGAGCTGGTTCACCTGGGTGACGGGGGAGCGGAGCGCGTTCTGGACGAGGGCCGCGTTGGCGAACGCCTGGCGCTGCTCGGCGGCCTGGCGCTCGTTGAGGAAGGTCTGGCGGGCGGTGAAGTAGGTGATCCCGGCCATGAGGGTGGACAGGCCGAGGGCGCCGATGGCGAAGGTGAGGGTGACCCGGGCCCGCAGGCCGAGGCGCGAGGACAACCGACTTCCCCCGGTCGGATGTGCACGGGTCTCCTCGCCATCCGTCGCCGCCCGGTCGGTCGACGTGGCGCCGGCCGCCCTGGCGTCGGTGACGGAGGCGGCCACGCCTCAGACCGCCAGCTTGTAGCCCATGCCCCGCACGGTGAGGATGAACCGGGGTGAGGCAGGATCGGGCTCGACCTTCGTGCGCAGACGGCGCACGTGGACGTCGACCAGCCGGCCGTCGCCGAAGTAGTCGTAGCCCCAGACCCGTTCGAGCAGCTGTTCGCGGCTGAGGACCTTGCCCGGGTGGTTGGCCAGCTCGCACAGGAGCCGGAACTCGGTGCGGGTGCAGTGCACCTCTTCGCCCGCCCGGCGCACGACGCCTGCGTCAGGCTCGATCTCCACGTCGCCGAAGCTCAGGACGGCCGCGTCCTCGCCCTCGTGGCGCGATCGCCTCAGGAGGGCGCGGATCCTGGCGGCCAACTCCTTGGCCACGAACGGTTTGGTCACGTAGTCGTCGGCACCCGCCTCGAGGCCGGCCACCACGTCGTGGGTGTCGGACCGCGCCGTCACCATGATGACCGGGACGGTCGACGCGCGCCGGAGCGCCCGGCACGCCTCGAACCCGTCGATCCCCGGCAGCATCAGGTCGATCAGGACCAGTTCGTAGGGCTCGGTGCCGAACCGTGCGATGGCGTCCTCGCCACTGCCGACACCGTCGACGGTGTAGCCCTCCTCCTCGAGGGCGAGCCGCATCGACGAACGGATCCGTTCGTCGTCCTCGACGATCAGGATGCGACTCATGGCCCGATCATGACACGACCGCCCCACCCCGACGGGGCAGGGCGGTCTGCGTCGACACGGGGCCTCGGCGGGCCGCTAGGACAGCCAGATCTGCTGGGGCCAGATGGCCCCGCCGATCTGGCCGAACGCCTTGCCGCCCGCAGGCGTCGTCGGATTGTTGAAGTTCTGCACCTTGGCGTTGGCGCCGAAGGCCCACACGGTCCGGGCGTACCAGACGTAGGGGATGTCCTGGGAGAGGAGCCGGTTCACCTGCTGGTACGCCGCCACCTGTCCGGCCTTGTCGGTGGCCGCGCGACCCTGGAGCAGCGCTGTCTGCATGGCCGGATCGGTGTTGCGCGCCATGTTGATGGCGAACCCGGGGGTCGAGGCGTTGGTCGGGGTCCAGAAGATGTAGTTGAGGTCCGGGCTGACCGCACCGAACTGACGCCAGGTGAGCCCCTCGTAGTTGCCGGTCAGGGCGACGTTGATGATCGAGTCCTGGAGGATCGGCTGGAGGGTCACGGCGATACCGGCCAGACCCAGCACCTGCTGGAGGTACTCGGCCAGCCGGGCACCGGCCGGATCCGGGGTGTGCCCGAGGGTGAACGCCGTCGGGGCGCCCGAGGCCTTGAGCTCGGACACCAGCTGCTTGGCCTTGGGCAGGTTGTAGGCCGGATACCCGTTGTTGGCCAGGTAGTACGGCGAACTCGAGGTGAACACGCCGTTGGTGGGCTCGGTCTGACCGGCGTCGATGACCGCCACGTACTGTTCGGAGCTGACGGCGTAGGCCATGGCCTGGCGCAGCTTCAGGTTGTTGAAGGGCGCCTTGGACAGGTTGAGCTGGATGCAGGCCATGTCCGGCTCGCCGGCCACGTTGACCGAGTCGTCGCAGTAGGCGAGCGACGTGTTGGCGCGCAGGGCCTTGATGTCGGTGGCGTTGTCGGTCTGCATGATGTCGACCGAGCCGGAGTTCAGGCTGGCCAGGATCTGGTCCGTATCCGGAATCGGCTTGAACGTGATGCTGTCCAGGTAGGGGAGTCCGGAACGCCAGTACTTCGGATTGCGTGTGGCGGTGAAGTGGTCGTTCGGCACCCACTCCTGGAACACGAACGGGCCGGTGCCGATCGGGTTCGTCTGGCTCGCGGAGGCGAGCCAGTTGGGCTCGGCGATGAAGGCGAACTGACTGCCGATGCCACCGCACAGGTAGTAGTTGAACGGGACCCACGGCGAATCCATGGTGAGGGTGACCACCAGGGGGCTGGTGACGACGATCGACTGGACAGGGGTGAGGGCCGGACCGGTCAGCAGCGAGGCCTTGTGGGCCTTGAAGTTGGCGGCAACGGCGGCGCCGTCGCACGGGGCGCCGTTGTGGAACTGGAGGTTCGGCCGCATGGTGATGGTCCACACGGTGCCGTCGGCGTTCGACGTGACCGACTCCGCCAGGTTCGGCTGGGGCGTGCCCTGGGCGTCGAGGATCATCAGGGTGTCGAAGACCGTGCGGGCGTACATGATCCCGACCTCGTCGAACGTGCCCTGGATGGGGGAGAACCCCTTCTCCTCGGCATCGACGCCGAACACGAGGGAGCCGCCGGGCTTGGGCGTGGCCGTCGTCACCCCGTTGTTGCGGGTCGAGGATGACGACCCACCCGAGGTGGTCGAGGAGCTCGAGCTGGAGCTCCCGCAGGCGGCCAGGAGGCCCCCCGAGGCTCCGGCCACGGCGATGCCGGCTCCGGCCACGGCACTCTTGGCCAGGAACGAGCGGCGGTCGATTCGATCAGTCATGGTCCCCCTTTGGACGGGTGCAGCCGGCAACCGCCGACCGCACCTTCGATGCGGCACTGCCTGGTCCCTGCGGTCCTGCGTCCGGCTCGCCATGCTGCGCGGGCCGGCTACCACCGTGGCGGCCATCCCCCCCGGGGAGTCGCTCCGTCGGCATCTCGGCCTGACGATAGCCCTCCACGCCGCTGCGTGGGCGCCAAACGCGGCGGACGTGACCGGTACGGCGCCCGGGGGGTGGTCCCGCATGTCGCCGCATGTCGGGGGCGGACCCGGGTCGCCGGTACGCTCGACCGGGTGGAATGGGAGATCGACGCCTACCGGCGCTCGGTCGCTGGCCTGTCCCCGGACACGGTCCGGGCCTATGCCTCCGACGTCGAGCGGTTCGCCGAGTGGGCCGGCCGCGGAGGTGCGGCCGGACCGGCCGACGTGGACCGGATCCTGCTCCGGCGCTACCTGGCCTTCCTGGCCACCCGCCGCTACGCCAAGGCGACCATCTCCCGGACGGCGGCGTCACTGCGCTCCTACTTCGGCTGGTGCGCACGCCGTGGCGTCGTGTCCGCCGACCCGTCGGTCCGCCTGAGCGCTCCGGCGCCGGACTCGCGCCTGCCCCGGGTGCTCGGTCACGCCGAACTCGACCGGCTGCTGGCGCCCCCACGCGGGGAAGCCCCGCCCGGCGACGGGCCGGCCGGTACACCGGCCGACCCGAGCCCCCGCGACGTGCGTGATGACGCCGTGCTCGAACTCCTCTACGCAAGCGGCATCCGCGTGGCCGAGCTGTGCGGGCTCGACGTCGACGACCTCGATCTGGCCCACGGCGTGGTCACCGTCACCGGAAAGGGGTCGAAGCAGCGTCGCGTGCTGGTCCACGAACGGTGCGTCGAGGCGGTCCGCACCTGGCTGTCCGGCCCCCGGGGGACGATGGCCACCACGACGTCCGAGTCCGCCGCCCTCTTCTACAACGGCAGGGGCAATCGCCTCGGCCCACGGGACGTGCGCCGGATCCTCGACCGCAGGTCGCCGGTTCCCACACATCCCCATGCGCTCCGCCACAGCTACGCCACCCACCTGCTCGACGGAGGCGCCGACCTCCGTGTGGTGCAGGAATTGCTCGGACATGCCAGCCTGCAGACCACGCAGGTCTACACTCATGTGAGCAAGGAGCGCCTGCGCTCGGTGTACTCCGGGACGCATCCACGGGCCTAAGGGGAGAATTGGCGACGCAACTCGACACGACCGGGCACGGGATCGACTCCCTCTGGGCCGAGTACAAGAAGACGGGCGCCAAGGCGTTGCGCGACCAATTGATCGTGCACTACGCCCCCGTGGTCAAGTACGTGGCCGGCCGCGTGTCGGTGGGGCTGCCGCGCCACGTGGACGAGGCCGACCTCGCCAGCTACGGGATCATCGGCCTGATCGACGCCATCGAGCGCTTCGAGCCGGCACGGAACATCAAGTTCGAGACGTATGCGGTGCCCCGTATCAAGGGGGCCATCATCGACGAGCTCCGATCGATCGACTGGGTGCCCCGATCGGTGCGGGCCAAGGCCCGGGCCGTCGAGCAGTCCTACTCGAAGCTCGAGGCGAGCCTCCATCGGACGCCGACCGACGCGGAGGTCGCCGCCGACCTCGAGATGACCGACGACGAGTTCCAGACCACCCTCCGCAAGATCTCCTTCGTGGGCGTGGTCGCACTCGACGAGGTCTTCCGTGGGGGCGACCACTCCGACCGGTCGACGCTCGGGGAGACCCTGCCCGACGCCACCCAGGGGCCGCTCGACAGCTATGAGGTCAAGGAGACCAAGGAGGCCCTCGTCAGGGCCGTCAGCGAGATGGCCGACCGGGAGAAGACGGTCCTCACGCTCTACTACTACGAGGGCCTGACCCTCGCCGAGATCGGCGACATCCTCGGGGTGACCGAGAGCCGCGTCTGCCAGATCCACACCAAGGCCGTGCTGCAGCTCCGGGCAAAGTTGGCCGACCGCCCCGAAGGCGCCGGTCGGAAGCTGGCCACCGAGACCAGGGTCCCCGCCGCACCGGCACCCGCCTCCAGCTGACCGGGGCGCTGCGGCGCCCAGGGGACACCCGAGTGGAGGGGGCTGGCCGAGGGCACTAGCATGGTGTGGTCCCACCGCCCGGTGGGTCGTCCATGCGGTAACTAGTCGCACCCGGCCGCGTCCACGGTCGCCCTGTTCCGACGGGGTGCTGCGGTCGGGAACTCAACCGTCACAAGGAGCAGTCAGATGGCCGTCATCACCATGAAGCAGCTGTTGGGCGCGGGCGTCCACTTCGGGCACCAGACCCGCCGGTGGAACCCG
>Ga0209698_10006361_pt1 | contig 12567 bp, 11 predicted proteins | sample LitLauG_LLR_2012_FD_187203 | JGI IMG/M metagenome (GOLD analysis project Ga0209698, IMG submission 187203) | Freshwater sediment microbial communities from Pennsylvania, USA - Little Laurel Run_MetaG_LLR_2012 (SPAdes) (version 2) | ecosystem: Environmental > Aquatic > Freshwater > Creek >...
TTGCCTCAAGCGCTTGGGACTAACGACGAAGAACTTAGTCTCTGCGTGACGATTTTGATTTAATCTATCCAGGCCTCCATGCCGCCAAAACCAACCTTTTTCCCGACGCCAGCCGATTTCCGTGCCTGGCTCAAAGCCCATCACGACAAATTCAGCGAACTCCTCGTCGGCTTTCACAAGAAAAATTCCGGAAAGCCCAGCATCACCTGGCCAGAATCGGTCGAAGCGGCCCTTTGTTTCGGCTGGATCGACGGCGTCCGCAAGAGCCTCAACGAAACCAGCTACACCATTCGTTTCACTCCCCGCAACCCCAACAGCACTTGGAGCGCGATCAACATCAACCTCGTCCGAAGGCTCACAAAGCAGAAACTGATGCATCCCGCTGGCTTCAAAGCCTTCGCCGCCCGCAGCGAAAAGAAATCCGCCATCTACTCCTACGAGCAACGAAAGAGCGCCCGCTTCACCCGCGAACAGGAAAAGCAGTTTCGCTCCAATAAAGCCGCTTGGGGATTCTTCCGTTCTCAAGCCCCGTGGTACCAAAGGGTATGCACCTACTGGGTCATCAGCGCAAAAAGGGAAGAGACAACTATCAAACGGCTCTCTCTGCTCATCGAGCATTCTCACAATCAGCGAACTCTCCCGCAGCTTACCCGCGTAAAAAAGAGGTGACCCAATCTCGTGCTGCGAGATGGCCGCCCCATGCGACACACCTTCCTGCTTGGCCCTGCCCATCGGTTTTCTAGTGCGCACTCGACATGATTTTCTCTTGCTAATGGCACACACTAATGGCACACTAATTAGGCCCACTAGGTAAGAACTAATGAAATCTTCCCGCAACCAACGCACCCACATCTACCTTCCGCAGGACCTCCTCCGCGAAATTGACGCCATCGTCGGAAAACGCGGCCGCAGCTGGTTCCTCGTCGAGACTGCCCGTGAAGCTGTTCGCAGGCGCAAGCTTCTGCACTTCCTCGGAGACGATAATCCCGCCTGGAATGACTCCCAGCATTCGGAATTAGCACAAGGCTCAGCAGCTTGGGTGCGCAAGCTTCGGCAGGAAAGTGAGAGTCGCAGCGAGAAGCGGACCCGCCGCGCAAAGCCCCCCCGCGCGAATCGATGAATCTCCTGCTTGATACCTCTGTCCTGATTGACGCACTACGTGCAAGAGATCAGCGCCGCGAATTCTTGGCGGGGCTCGTTCGCGCCGGCCACACTCTTTCAACAACTGTCCTGAATATCGCTGAACTCTATTCCGGTATGCGCCCAGGTGAAGAATCCCGGACTGAAGCTTTTCTCAGCGGCCTTCTCTGTTTTGGACTTAGCGAAAGCGCCGCCCGCCTCGCCGGAAAATGGAAATTCGCTTACTCACAAAAGGGCCGCACCATCGCCCTCGCCGATGCCCTCATCGCCGCTATCGCCTTCGAGCAGCATTGCCAACTCCTCACCGATAATCGCAAGGATTTTCCCATGCCCGACGTGAAGCTCTATCCGTTGCCCTAGAAGAGTCCTGCAAGAAATGTAGTCTTATGCTGTGAAAGCAGTAGCTACGTGAATGTTTCCGGCTCACATGCTGACAATGATGCGTGCTGATTGAACTCGGCAATTCCCTTCATTCCGCGGACCGCATTTGTGATTGGTCACAAGATCGAGAGCATCGCTGTCTAGCTTCCCATCGTTGGAGCTCTCCACGATTTTCAAATAAGTGATGTCGCCACGTTTGGTGATCCAGAATCTGATCCGTTGAGCTACAGGGTGGGGCCAAAGTGACTGTCGGTTTCGACGACCAAAATGATTTCTCGTTCCGGTAGACATTCCGGTCCACTGAAGATTCCAACGTCCAATCAGGCCCGCCCAGCACAACGACTCGATTTCTGATTATTCCAGCAACCCGGGCATTAAGGCACGGGAAGCGATCCTCATCGAGCCGGAGTGGAGGTGTCGGGGGTACGCGGGAGCCATTCAACACCATGCGGCGCATCAACGCGATATTTCAAGTAACCGATTGTCGCAAAGAAAATGCCGAGCAGTCCGCCCAGTAAGATCACGCCTTTCCTGCTCCAAGCACCCTTTAGTTTCATCAGTCGATTGGACACCACCACGCTCAACTTGGTTCCAAGAATTGCATCTGAACTTTACGGCTCTGCTCTTTCTCTTCTCAGCGCCCTCCGCGTCTCTGCGTTTCACTATTCTTTCTTTTCAGCACGCGTGTAGAATGTCCAAGCACCGTCGATCGTTAGACAATCGTGGAGCCAAAATGTTCTCTAACTACCTCCTCAAAACCGAACCATCCGAATACTCTTTCGCCGATCTCCAGCGCGACAAGGAGACTGTCTGGGACGGCGTTCACAACCCTCTAGCCCTGCGAAACCTTGCCGCAATGATTTCTGGCACGCGGCTCATCATTTACGAAACCGGAGACCACAAATCCGCCGTTGGCACAGCCACGGTCCTCTCCGTTGACATCTCCAACCCCAAGAATCCCGCCGTTAAGCTCAAAGCCGGAAAACCGCTCCCCCAAGCGGTCTCTCTCGCGCAGATCAAATCCAACAAACTCTTTGCCGATTCTCCGCTCGTTCGCCAGGGCCGCCTCTCCGTAGTCCCTCTCACCGAAGCTCAATACAAATTTCTAACAGGCGACTGATCCCGCAAACCCGCGTATGATTCGGGAGCAAACTTCCCATCCACGAGGAATCCTATGAAATGCTTAATCCTTTTTATTGCACTGTTCGTGGCCGCTCCGCTTTTCGCTCAACAACCTTCCGAGCTCCGCTATCACGCTGCCCCAGACTTTCTCACTCTTCCGCCTGATCTTTATCTCGGCGAAGCCTCTGGAGTCGCCGTAAATTCTAAAGGCCACATCTTCGTGTTCTCGCGCGGCAACACTTCCGGTCCCGCCTATTCAGCAAGCGCCGCACAACTCTTGGAGTTCGGCCCCGACGGCCATTTCCTCCGCGAGATCGGCCACAATCTTTACGCTTGGTCCTTCGCGCACACCGTCAAAGTCGACAAGGACGACAACATCTGGGCCGTCGACAAAGGTTCAGACATGGTGATCAAGTTCAATCCTGCGGGCCGCGTCGTCATGGTTTTCGGCCGAAAGCAGGAAGCTTCAGATGAAGGCACCGAGCCGCTTAAGCACGCAAAGCCTCCCCTGCCTCCCGTTGATGGCTGGTTTCGCCAGGTCACTGACCTTGCCTGGGACTCCGCCGGCAACGCCTTCATCAGCGATGGCTATATCAATTCGCGCGTCGCCAAAGTAGACAAAGACGGCAACTGGCTTAAGTCTTTCGGCGAACCCGGTGATCAGCCGGGCCAGTTCAACACTCCGCACAGCATCGCCGTCGACGCGCACGACAACGTTTACGTCGCCGACCGCGGCAATCGCCGTATTCAAGTCTTCGACACCAACGGAAATGTTCTTCGCCAGTTCACCATCGACGTCCCAGTTCCGCCCGACGCCCGCCCCGCCATTGGCAACAAGCCCACAGCCACCACGGGCACCATGGCTCCCGGCGCGCCCTGGGCCATCTGCATTACTCCCGGCCCCCATCAGGTTCTGTACTCCTCCGATGCCTTTCCGGGCCGCATCTACAAACTCTCCCTCGACGGCAAACTCCTTGGCTACTTTGGAAAATCCGGCAAGCAGCCAGGCCAGTTCGGCTGGATTCACGAAATCGCCTGCCCCTCGGAAAATGAACTCTACGTCGCGGAAATCCTGAACTGGCGCATCCAGAAAATTATTCTCGAACCGGCTGATTAGACTTCGGGTATCCATAACGACATCTCGCTTCACCCCTCGCTTCCATCTTATTGCTCCTGTGTTAACCTTTTCTCCCGCAGCGAATTTTTCGCCGGAAATCAAAAGGTCTCCATGCCAAAAGCACTTCTTCCGATTCAGGAAATTGCACGCAAACTGGAAATTCCAGATAAGTATTTCGAACAAATCGGTTCGCAAAGCGGGAAAGTAAAACTCGAATTGCTCTCCGACCCCACCTTCAAGCGCCGCGGCAAAATCATTCTCGTCACCGCCACTACTCCAACTGCCGCCGGCGAAGGCAAGACCGTCACCGCCATCAGCCTCACGCAAGGCTTGGCGCACATTGGAAAAAAGGTTGTCATCACTTCGCGCGAACCGTCTCTCGGTCCTGTCTTCGGCATGAAGGGCGGAGCCGCCGGCGGCGGCCTATCGCAAATCGAACCCAGTGCAAAGATCAATCTCCATTTTCATGGCGATTTTCACGCGATTGCTTCCGCGCACAACCTCCTCGCCGCTTTGATGGATGCGCATCTTTTCCACGGCAACGATCTCGATCTCGACCCCGAAAAAATCACCTGGCCCCGCACGATGGACATGAACGACCGCGCTCTCCGTCACATCGTCGTCTCCGCGGAGAGCAAAAGGTTTGGCACTCGCGCGAGCGGTTTTATCATCACCGCCGCTTCGGAAATCATGGCCATCGTCGCTCTTGCCAGAGATCTGAAAGATCTTCGCAAACGCCTCGAATCCATCGTCATCGGCGTCACGCGAGCCGGGAAGCCCGTCACCGCGCGCGACCTGGGCGCCACTGGCGGAATGATGGCTCTCCTCGCTGACGCCATTCTTCCCAATCTCGTTCAAACTTCTGACGGCACTCCCGCTTTTGTCCATGCCGGTCCTTTCGGCAATATCGCGCACGGCACCAGCAGCGTGATCTGTCAGGAAATGGGTCTTCGTCTCGCCGATTACGTGGTCAACGAATGCGGATTCGCTTCCGACCTCGGCGCTGAAAAATATTTCGACATCGTCATGCAGCAAACCGGTGTCAAGCCATCTGCCGCCGTTCTTGTTACCACCGTGCAGAGCATGCGCAATCAGGGCGGCGGCGATTTCGAGCGCGGCCTGCCAAACCTCGGCCAGCACATCCGCATTCTTCAGGGGTTCGGCGTGCCTATCGTCGCCGCCGTCAATCGTTTCCCCTCGGATTCAGATGCTCACCTCAATCGTCTCGCCGCTTACTGCCAGGAGCGCGGCGTCGCCACTGCTCTCTCCGAAGGATTCACGCGCGGTGGCCCTGGCGCAAAAGAACTCGCAGAAAAAGTCGTCGAGGTTATCGCGAAAAATCCGGCGCCGGAAGTGCACGCACTCTATTCGCTCTTCGATTCGCTCGCCGCAAAAGTTGAAAAGGTCGCTCGTTCCGTTTACGGAGCCGATGGCGTCAATTTCAGTGATGCCGCCAAATCGAAGCTCCAACAATTCGCGGATTGGGGTTACGGCAATCTCCCGGTCTGCATTGCCAAAACTCAGTACTCTCTGTCCGACGATCCCAAGCGCCTCGGTGCTCCCACCGGCTGGACTATGAATGCCACCAACGCTTCGCTCTCAGCTGGAGCCGGTTTCGTCGTCGTCATTTCCGGTAATATGATGCTTATGCCCGGCCTCCCCAAAGTTTCGCGCGCCGCTTCCATTGACGTGGACGATTCCGGCGCGATCGTCGGCGTCTGATATCGTTTCGCACTTTCTGGGATGCTTCCGCTGGCCACAATTCACTTTGACAAGTTCACCTGTCCCTTAGGACGGTATTGGTCTTAAGCACACTGCAGTACTGACGTACTATCCCTGGAGCCCGCCCCCTCTGTAAACATTCTCTTATGTAGGTAGAAGTCTCGACATGCTCGAGCGGACTTCGATTTTGCCTGCCTTTTTCCAGTCAGGCGCAGGGGGAATTCGCATTGGCTTCTGAGACCGACAGCCTGATTTCCGCCGTTTCAATTCCGGCAAACCCTTCTGCGTCTGCGATGAGCGGCTCACTCGCGCGCGAAATCCCGGTCACCGCCACCGGAGCGCGTCCCGGCACCAACGCTTCTAATCGCGCTCTATTCAACGAAGAAACCACATCCGTCCTGATCTCTGAAAAGGGCGCGGTCATCCGCCTCAATTCCGCTGTCGTCATCGGCCAGCTAGTCTTTATTACCAACAACGAATCCCACCGCGAAGTTGTCGCGCAAGTGGTCCGCGTGCGTGCTTTTCGTCCCACCAGTTGTTATGTTGAAATGGAATTCACCGAGCCCGCACCCGATTTCTGGGGCGTGGATTTCAACACGGAAGCTGCTCAGCCTCCCAAAGATCCAAAACAGCGCGAAACAATTGCTGCTGTGCGTGCCGCAAAGCCGGCCAACACTGAATCTCTCGCGCGCGCTGCAACGCCTACAATTGAAGAAGTCAGTGCTCTCAAAGACGAAGTAACTGCGCTTCGGGAACAATTAAAACTCTTACAGAGCCAGGCTTCGACCGCACAAGCCCCTGTTCCCCCACGCGAACCAGATTTTTATCTGCCTGATCCTCCGCCCCTCATCCCTCCTGGCTCGCCAATGGAGGTTTCTCATCCGGCTCCGGTGCCATCCTTCGAGTTCAATACGAACTCGGCTTCGGATAAGCCGTCCGCTTCTGCTTTGCCTCCGCCAACACCTTCGTTAGGTTTGTCGGCGCCGAAACCTTCCGCGGTTCCCACCACCGGACCGCAGCCTCCGGCGCAGGCCTCGTCGCTTCCACTTGATCGGGATGTGCCACCGGCACAACCCCAGTTTTACGTGCCCCAACCAGCTTCCTCCATCGAGCACAGCGTCGCCACAGATGTTGCCTCTTCACAGCCGCTTGCGGCGCCCGATGCTGCTCCACGCACAAATTTTCCGCGCGTTGCGCCCTTTTCCTCCAGAAAATCGATGAAAGCGCGCGGGAGTTTCACGCCTGGCGTTCAAACTTTATTGCGCCGCGTCCTGGTTCCAGCTGTCACGGTACTGGCCGTTCTCGGCGTGTTTGCCTGGCGCGCCCCGATAATACTCTCTCTCATCACTGGAAAAAGTGCTCCAACGGCGGCTTCGGCGTCCAGCAAATCTGCTCCCAAGCCTGTTCCGGCCTCGCCCAAAGCGCCTCTCCCTGAGGGCCTTACGCCGCCATTCGCCGCCCCACGATCGATTCCTGGCGATAAAGGTCAAGTTGCCGTCGTCTCTCCCGATGCTTCAGGCAAGACCGGCGACCGATTCCTCGACGCTTCCGTCGTTACAAAAAGCTCGGCTCGGAACGGTGCTCGTGCCCGTGGCCCCAGAATCAATCCGACGCAAGTGACAATTTCTGATCTTTCGCCCGTCGCGATGGATGACCCCACCGTCGTCCCGCCGCAGCTCATCAAATCTGTGAAGGCTGTTGCTCCACCCGACGCGCTCCGCCGTTTTTTTACCGGAAACGTTTCAGTGCAGGCCGTTGTGGATGCAGCCGGCCGCGTGACTTCCGCAAAAGCCGTCGCTGGCCCGCCTTCGCTTTATCAAGCCGCAGTTGACACCCTGAAGGAATACCGCTTTGCGCCCGCCACTCGAAACGGCAAAGCCGTCCCGGCGCACGTAGAACTCACCATCAACTTCTGGTTCGAGCCCTAGTTCCTCCGGCAGCTGGTTTCTCCTGAACCCTGGTTGTAACGATTCGCTCCTCGACCTCACTACGCTTGTGGTAGTGTCCAGGCAAGGAGTGCATTCGCCATGGCCAACGGAGACTCGAAGGTAATCAAAGTCCTTTCCATTGATGGCGGAGGAATCCGCGGCATCATTCCTGCCATCATTCTCGGCGAGATGCAAAAGCGTCTCGGTCGTGACCTCTCCTCAATCTTTGATCTCATCGCTGGAACTTCCACTGGTGGAATTATCGCCGTAGGCATCGGCACGGCTTGCAGTAACGGCAAGCCTTATGCCCCGCAAAAGTTGTTGGACCTCTACGTCCAGAACGGTCCTCAGATCTTTCAGAAAAGTTTTCTCACGCCAGTCGCCCAGCTCTTCGGCCCAAAATATTCCGCCGCGCCTCTCGAACAAATCCTCGCGCAATTCTTCGGAGAGACAGACCTTGCCAGCGCGCTCACCCCGCTCCTGGTCTCCAGCTACGACCTCCAGAGCCAGCTCCCATTTTTCTTCAAGTCCCACAAAATTGCCGCCAGACCCGAGTACAACTGGAAAGTCCGCGAAGTCGCGCGTTCCACTTCCGCAGCGCCCACATTTTTTCCTCCGCATTTCCTCGCGAGCGGCAACAGCACTTTTGCTCTCGTTGACGGCGGCGTCTTCGTCAACAATCCTTCCATGGCTGCTTACGTCGAAGCCCGCACGCTCTATCCGGACGCTTCCAGCATCCTCGTGGTTTCCGTCGGCACCGGAGACCGCAACGACAGCATCTCTTATGCGCAGGCAAAAAAATGGGGACTCCTTGGATGGGCCCGCCAGATCGCACCGGTCTTGATGGACAGCGTTTCAGAGGCTGTGGACTTCGAGCTCGGCACTTTGCCACAGTGCACTTATTATCGTCTTCAGATTCAGAATCTTCAGGGCTCGATCGCCGCGATGGACAACGTCTCTCCGGAAAATCTCGCCGCGCTCCAGACTCTGGCAAACAATTACGTCGCCTCAGCGCCGGTCTCCGCCAAGCTCGACGAAATCTGCGCGCAGCTCAAACCCGGCCGCGGCAGCACTCTTTCCGGAACCGGCCGCAAACTTTCTTGATCAGTGTGAACCTCCCTCCTGCTTTTGTTAGGGGCGGGGCTTGCCCCGCCCTTATGGCATGACAACGCTTCCCTACGGTCTTGCCTTCTTGTCGTCAGCGGGGGCCTTCGCTGCGGGTGCAGCAGCCGCTTTGGGCTTCCAGAAATCTGGATCAGCTTTGATCCATTCATCCTGCACGTAGCTCATCTTCGGATTGAACGCAAACAATTGGTGCTGCGTGGATTCGACGCACGCAGCGAAGAGTTCCCTTATTTTCTTCAGGTCGTCTTCGCCGATTGCCGCTAAAAACTGTTTGTATTCCTCATCTCCCCGATCGAGTTCTGCCAGCGACTTGTGCGAACTCAGCAGAAGGTAAGTGCCGCCATCGCCTCCGTACTGTTGCTCGAACATGCCCCAATGCGCTTCCGGCACGCCCTTCTCATAACCATCCTTGTATATCTTGCTCATTTCGTTCCAGTCCTTCCGGTGGCCCGGTCGAACGTGAATCGTGGAAATTTCCATGTAGCGCATCGCCGAGAGGTCTGGCCGCGGACGAAGGCTCATGTCTTCCCTCAAAAGAAATACTCCCTGATCCATGTCTTGGAGCAATTCGCCGTCGGCCATGAAGGCTTTATCTAGCGCCGCGGAGAGTGTTGTGTTGCTGGCAACGCCGTCCGAGTCTTTTTGCCACGCGTCGAACGACGTATACCACGTCAGAAACAACGCGCGCGATTTGCCCGACATCGAAGTCATTCCCAGATAATGCGTCGGCCACTTCGCGTGTTCCATCGCCGCAACGAAGGCGCTTTCCGCTTTGTCGTGAGCCATTCCCGCTTTTCCGGGTTTAACGAATTCTCGTGAGATGGTCAGCACTTTCGGCAAAGCCATGGTTGCTGCCGGCTTATCCTGTGCTGTTGATACGTTCGCGCAAGCTACAACAAATGAACATCCCAACAAAAAACTGCTGAATCTTTTCATGGTCAATCTTTCTCCGTTTCTTCAAATGAAATTTATTTGGTTTGGGCCTGACTCTTCCGGGGGAAACAACCGTTCAGTGCGGCTAGAGCCTAGCCCACCGCCGGACTCCGGTCAAGCGCCGTCCTTGATTTGCCTTGTCGCGGCCGGTCTTTCGCGCGCTTTGCTTCCCGGTTTTCTTGGCCGGCAAGACCGGTGCTTTTTCCTTCCAGGGGTGCCCCAACCTGGTTTTTTGAGGGTAGGAGGTTTCATCTTCAATTCTTATGGAAAATCACCTCGACCCTGCGTCCTCTTTCATATTTTCTTGCGACCGACCTTTGTAATTCTTCTTGCTGGCTTCCGTTTTTTTGCGCCGCTCTTCGCATTCTTCTCGACGCGCAACTTCCACGCGGCGCGAAGCGCTCCCGCCAATACGTCTTGGTTCGCCGCTGCCAGCCGGATGTGCGTCATTCCCATGCGCCCCCATCCGCCCGCAATGGGAATGAAAACTTCGGGCAGCTCCGCCACGAACGCTGCCTGCTGCTCCAGCGTAAGCATCAAATTCCCGTAGCCTTGCTTGGCCGAGGAGAGCGTCGCAAAAATTCTGCCGTCCATGCGGAAGTCCGGATTCCCCATATGCGAACTCTCTTCCGCACCCTCCATACTCAGCGCAATCCTTCGGAAATCATTCACATTCATCTCTATTTCTCCCCTCTCCTCATCTTGGTTTCGTCGGCAAACGCGCCCAACGCGAAGCCTGACAATTCGTGCTGGTTAGAACTAGATTTTATGTCGAGTTCAAAGAGGCAGAGATATTGGGGGCGATGAGCACAAAGCTCCCCCTGATCGGGCTCCGCGCATCTCATTTGTCTGTGTTGAAAATGTCGGCAGCGACTTTCCAAGTCCCGCCGAGTTTCTTCCAAGTAACTACGTACTTGCCCAACATCGTCATGGGACTACCCTGAGCGTCGTTTAGTTTAAGTTCGAAGGTGCCGACTTCCCACGCCATATCTCCCGACCCGGCAATTACAATTTTCGTGGGAGCAAAAGTAAGGTGGAAGCCGGGCTTGGACATCAGCGAAGACCACGCTTGGCGAATCGCAACAGCACCGGTGGCAATCGGTGCATTGAACGGGAGCATAGAGCCATCGTCAGCATAAGGCGCTACCGCACCGTCAAGATCTTTCGCCTCCGCCGCATGAGACCAAGCTAGGTCGATCTTACGGATTGCCGCTTCGTCGGCGGAGCGGTCAGTCGGAGAAGAGGTTGAATTAGCGAAGGCAGCGGTAGCACTTCCAGCGAGACACACGAGCAGAACAACGTATGGGGTCGGTTTCATTTTTCCCTCCAATGCGGTGGACAGATTGGGAATGCGTGTGACGCATATTAGTTAGGAGCATCAGGCAAGTCAACGTTGAGGGGCAACTAGAATGGCAACTTGGGCGTCAACTCGTTCCACCCGAAGAATCCACTAGAGGGCTGCCGGCTGGCGCTCAGACGCGTTTCTGGACCATTGAGCGACGGAAGGCACGGTACGTCGTCAGCGAAAACGCGATCGCTAACGTTGCAACAAGCATGAGAATCGAAACGGGGACCGAGGGGAGTTTCTCCAGCACATCGGGATTGTCAATCGAGTTCGTATAGGCAATGTAGAAGTAGAAGACATTCACCCAAGCAAAAAAGAAAGCGAATATGGTGAACAGGCCGAGCAGACGCTCCCGGAAAGTACGAGCGCGACTTCCCATCCGCATCAGGAAATGCAGAAGCGAACGAGCTTGCGCAGGATAAATAGTCTCGCGTTGGCTCAAGTAGAAGGCGAACATCTGCGCAGCCAGCACAGAGACGAAGACTTTTCCGGTCAATCCGTACCACTTGGCAATCCGCAAACCAAAGTGATCTACAACATTGCGCCAGAGAGGATTCGCCTCGAAGGCCAAATCTGGGCTGCGCTGGAGAGTCACGAAATAGTCCGCGAGATTTGCCGCCAGGGCCAGAATTCCGACCAGGGATGCGGACCTCCAAATTGCAACTCTCTGGTTACGGAGCACGTACGCCATAGCGGCGGCCCCGAGCGCGACGGCGAGCCATGCCACAACTGCCAGCCAAACACCGAGGCGTTCCAGCACAGCCAACAGTCGAAATAGCAAATCCTCCCACATGGTGACTCCATTGCTCGCTATAATGTCTGATCGATCCCTGCCTCAGTCGCCATTCATTAAATCAGAGAGTTTTTCTATTGATTCTAAGTCTCGTGGTTCCAGTGGATCACGCTTAGATCGGGACACAGTTCCATATCGGCAAGTCAGGCGAAATCTATCGGTAATTCCCGATAGACGTATATCCGCGTCAGAATCCATGTACCTTCGCACATCCCAACCTTACTACCCCTGCCCGAACTCTTCCCGTCACCGTGACCAAATCCACGTCACCGCGGGCCTTAAGAATGATGCGCTTACGAACGTTGTGACGCGTAAGTCTTTTAGAATCCTTACAAAAACGCCGGGGGGTGACACACCCTTCAGGCCAAGGAATTAGTTCCTCGCCGCGTCCCCACCTCTTCTCTGCGGCTCCCCAGCGTTCTCTGCGTCTTTTCGCACGCTGTAAACTGTAAACTGTCGACTGTCAACTGGTTCTCCCCCCGCTTGTCGCCTCCTTTCGCCACGCTGTACAATGAGCTGTTTGGTTTTACCGAGGAGATCCGCCATGGCCACTGCTGAGCACAAACTTCACGTCCCCGAATTTACCAACGAGCCTTTCATTGACTTTTCCAAGCCGGAAAACCGCGCGCGCATGGAAGCGGCGCTGAAAAAAGTCAAATCTGAATTCGGCCGTGAATATCCTTTGTGGCTCGGCGGACAAAAAGTCACCACTCACGAGAAGAAGAACTCGACCAATCCCTCGCGCCCCTCGGAAGTCATCGGCATCTTCCAACACGCCACTGCGGACATGGCGCGGCAGGCCGTTGAATCCGCGCACAAGTATTTCGACTCCTGGAAAAAAGTTCCCGCGCAGGACCGCGCTAAGTGCCTGTTCCGCGCCGCGCAAATCTGCCGCGAACGCAAATATGAATTGAACGCCCTGGTCTGCTACGAAGTGGGCAAGAGCTGGATCGAAGCCGAT
>Ga0209698_10006362_pt1 | contig 12566 bp, 11 predicted proteins | sample LitLauG_LLR_2012_FD_187203 | JGI IMG/M metagenome (GOLD analysis project Ga0209698, IMG submission 187203) | Freshwater sediment microbial communities from Pennsylvania, USA - Little Laurel Run_MetaG_LLR_2012 (SPAdes) (version 2) | ecosystem: Environmental > Aquatic > Freshwater > Creek >...
GCGGTGAATAATTCATTTATGTCAGTTCCAAGCACAACGCTCTCCCCGAATCCGTGGGCTCGCATCCTCGACGCTCTGGAAAAGAAAATCAATCGGCATTCCTACGACACCTGGTTGAAACCCACGCGCTTTAGCCACTCCAGCGGAGGCGTGTTGTTCGTTCGCGTTCCTACCATCGAATTTCGCCACGCGGGCGACAAATACGCAGACCTGATCCAGGAAGCGATCGACAATCTGGGCCTCGGGTTCGACGACGTGAAGTTCGTCACTCCCGAAGATGATCCGGCGGCCACGACGGTGCGGCACGACGGCGGCCTCTCTGCCGTTGCAGCGTCAGCGCCGCCGTCTCAGGCACGTTTCGACTGGGATGGCGCGGCGCAACTCAATCCGCGCTACACCTTCGACGCGTTCGTGATCGGCAGCGGAAACCAGTTTGCCCACGCCGCCTGCCAGGCGGTCGCCGAGCGTCCTTCGAAGGCTTACAATCCGCTCTTCCTGTACGGCCCCGTTGGCATGGGCAAGACCCACCTGATGCAGGCCATTGGACACGAGATCAAGCGCCGCACGCCGCAGACCGCCATCTGCTACGTATCCAGCGAGAAGTTCACCAACGACATGATCAACTCGCTGCGCTACGACAAGATGACCAGCTTCCGCGATAAGTTCCGCGGCGTCGATGTGCTGTTGATCGACGATATCCAGTTTCTGGCCCAGAAGGAGCGCACGCAGGAAGAGTTCTTCCATACCTTCAACGCCTTGCACGAGTCCATGAAGCAGATCGTGATCGCCAGCGATCGCTCGCCCAAGGAACTCGCCGAGATCGAAGACCGCCTGCGCAGCCGTTTTGAGTGGGGACTGATTGCCGACATTCAGCCGCCGGATCTCGAAACCAAGGTCGCCATTCTGCAGAAGAAAGCCGAGCAGGAGAAGGTCACGCTGCCGACCGACGTGGCGCTGTACGTGGCGTCCAATATCCGGTCGAACGTTCGGGAGTTGGAAGGAGCACTGATCCGGCTAGTGGCGCACTCGTCGCTGATTGGGGCCGAGATCACGCTGCCCTATGCGCAACAAGTCCTGAAGAACTTCATCGACTCGCAGGCGCGTAAGGTCACGATCGAATCGATCCAGAAGATGGTCGCCGAGCAGTTCGGTCTGCGCCTGGTCGAGATCAAGGCGAAAAATAATTCGCGCGCGATCGTCTACCCGCGGCAGATTGCCATGTATCTGGCCAAGCATCTGACGGAGGCGTCGCTGCCCGAGATCGGCCGCCAGTTCGGTGGCAAGCATCACACCACTGTGCTGCACTCGGTCGAGAAAATTGATGAACTGCGCAAGACCGACAAGGATTTGAACAGGTTGGTCAATAAACTGACCGAGCAACTAGGGGGATGAATCGCGGCGCTGGTGGAGTTTTCCACTCACCGGTCCAGTCTTCCTTTCGCAACCGTTGTGAATTAGATGTGGGAGCTGTGTAAGGCGGTTAAGAAATCGTAGTTGTGGCGAAGTTATGGTAGGGACTCCGCAGAGTTCGGGACCGATTTCTAACATCAAGGGTTGACTGGAAACCCGGTGAGAACAGGTGAGTTGTCCCGGTTTTCCACTTCTGCGCACCGCCTACTGTTACTGCTGGTTTTATAGGTTTTGCATTTGATATAAGGTAGTAACAACAGTAAGACCGAAGTTGCCGCTTTCGGGGAGACGGAATTTATGCCGGTGGAAGCCGCCGTTGCCGCGGGAACCATGGAGATCACAGTCAGCAAGTTCGAGTTGTTGCGGGAATTGACCGCGACACAGGGAGTAGTCGAACGCAAGACCACGATTCCGATCCTATCCAATTATTTGTTCGAGGCTGCCGGAGACCGGTTGTCCCTGACGGCTACCGACCTCGATTTGAGCCTGCGCACTTCATGCAGTGCGAAAGTGAAGAAAGAGGGGTCGTGTACGATCCCGGCGCGCAAACTGCACGACTACGTAAAACTCCTTCCCGACGCCGACATCACCCTCAAACTGCTGGAGAATCACTGGGTCAGCATCCGCTGCGGGCGCTCCAACACGAAAATGGTCGGGATGGCCAAGTCGAACTTCCCCAGCCTACCGGTATTTCCGGCGGCCGGTGTGGTGACAATTCCTGCGCAGGTTCTGCGTGGCCTGATCGCACGAACCTCCTTTGCGATCTCCAGCGAGGAGTCACGCTACACCCTGAACGGCGCACTGATGCTGCTCAAGCCGGAATCCATCACCATGGTGGCGACCGATGGACATCGCTTGGCTCATTGCGAGCGAGCCGGCGAAAAGTTCGAGGGCGTCTCCGGGGAAATGAAGACCCTGGTGCCGAAGAAGGCAATGGACGAACTGAAGTCCCTGCTCGATTCCACCGACGCGGAGACCGTCGAGTTCGCCAAGGATGACTCGACCCTATTCTTCCGCATCGGTTCGCGCCTCTTGACCTCGAGGCAGTTGACCGGACAATTCCCCAACTTCGAAGCCGTCCTCCCTAAGGACAACAGCAAGGTTGTTCCCCTGAACGCGGAAGAGTTGAATGCCGCGATTCTGCGCGTGGCGCAATTTGCCGACGAGCGCTCGCGCGCCGTGCGTCTGCGCCTGGAAAAAGGCGAGGTCAAGCTCTCGGCGTCCTCCAGCGAGACCGGCGAGTCCGAAGATTCTCTCGAATGCGCCTATACGGGCGATCCGCTGACCATCGGCTTCAACGCCGCCTACCTGGTGGATTTCCTTAAGGCCGCCGGCACCAGCGAGGTGCGCCTGGAGCTGAAGGATCCACAGTCCGCCGGCCAGTTGCGCCCGGCCGAAGGCGATGATTACAAGTACCGATATATCGTCATGCCGATGCGGATCTGACCTCAGCTTTTCGGAAAAACCTTTAGGTTATCAGGCTCCTGTTCGTTCTCAGTCGGGACCGCCAACAGTTCCTGGATTTTCTCCTTGGCGATTCCCTCCACTTCCGTGAGGATCTTCCAGAGCGCGTCGGCTACTATTTCGCTCGGACTGGTACGTTCTTCTTTCCGCTTTTTCCTCCGACCTGCAATAACATCCATCACCAGTTTCTCTGTTGGAGTTAGATAAACGGCCACTTGCTCAGCATCGTCGTCAAGTCTCTTCTTTTTGGCCATGGAGGCAAATAAGCTAACACTTGCAATTCTATTATAATATTATAATATGCAAATGAGGCGACTTGTCGACAATGGTCTCGCCGAGGTTTCCAGTGGCCGCAGAAGAGAAAATCTTACAAGAAGAGCTCCGGATATTTGAGCAGCACAAGCGGGAATGGCTTCGCTCAAACCCGGGGGAGTTCGTGGTCATTGTTGGTCCGAAAGTCGTCGGATTTCATCCCGACTATGAATCAGCTTTCAAAGCGGGTCTCGCCGCCGCTGGGCTCGGCAACAGCTTCCTCTTGAAGCAGGTTTGGGCCGAGGAACCGGTGTACCTTATCTACTGAAGGTTGCAATTTGAAGTGGCGACCTAATTCGAGCAAGCTTCTCCTCGAAGGCCCACACATCGAAATTCTGGTCAGTACAACGCGTCCGGAACTGCAGGAAGGACGGGCTATTGGACTTGAGTTTCGAGAACTGCCAGTCCACGCTCTGATCGATACCGGCGCTGCGCTCACAGTAATAAACCCGCAGATTGCCAGTTACCTGCAAACTCCTCCAAACCGACTGGAACAGGATAACCACTGTAGGTGGAATGACGGGTCGTTATCCCGCATATGCGGCAGCGATTTCCTTCCCGGGTACTGATTTGCCAAGCTTCGATGTTATTCGAGTCGTTGCATGCCCCATCATCGAGCAGCCATTCTTTTCGTGTCTGATCGGTCGTGACATCTTGCGCAAATGGCTATTTACGTACGACGGCCCAAATGGCCAGCTTGAGATCGAGGCATAGATAGCGAGTATCCACCTCACGCAATTGATCTCTTAGAGCAGCGGAAAAGGCCGTCGGGCTTGACCTTCCGCCGTCCCTGCCTTACATTGGCCGCACTTCAATTTTGAAGGGGGCGACGTTATGTTAGACGGATTTAAGAAATTCATCCTTCGTGGCAATGTAGTCGACATGGCCGTAGGCGTGGTGATTGGCGCGGCTTTTGGCGGCGTGGTCACGGCACTGACCACCGACCTGCTCACCCCACTGATCGCAGCCATCGTCGGCAAGCCGGACTTCTCAGCGATTCAATTCACGGTCGGCACCACCCTGTTCCCCATCGGACACTTCATCAACGCCGTGGTGTCGTTTCTGCTGATTGCCGCGGCAATCTATTTCTTCGTCGTAACGCCTGTGAACGCCCTTGTAGCGCGCATGCGCAAGGATCCCGCACCCGCCGATCCGACAACGAAGAAGTGTTCCGAGTGCCTGAGCGAGATTCCGATCGACGCGCGGCGTTGCGCTCACTGCGCCCAGCCGCAAGTCGGCAAAGCCGCCTAACCATGGCTGGCCCAAGAAAACAGCTTCTCGGGGCTACAACAGTTGTCGCAGTTGCCTGGAGCGGGCTGGCATTTGGTCAATCCCAGGACCAGTCCAGCCCACCGGCCTCGCAAAGCGCCGCGGCGCCGCAAGTCCCAACCCGCGTTCGCGTGTCGTCGGGAGTGATGGGCGGACTGCTGATCAAGAAGGCAAGTCCAGAGTATTCGAAGAAAGCACGCCAGGAACACATTCCGGGAGTCGTGTGACGCTGGCTGCGAAAATCAACCAGAACGGAGACATCACCGACCTCGAGCTGCTCTCGGGGCACCCACTGCTAGCGCAGGCAGCAATCGATGCCGTCAAGCAGTAGAAGTACCGGCCCTATCTCTTGCAGGGCCCACCCATGAACGTGGAAACCCAGGTCCACGTGAACTTCGTCCTCGCGGGGAAATAGGTTTCCATATTCGCGTAACATGGCAGAATGAGTTTCTGCTCCCGCCTTTCCTTCTGGATATGCATGGCGCTTATGGCAGGCGCGCAGGAGCAGGCTCCAGCTCAGTCGTCACCTTCTTCTACCTCCGCAAAACACGCGAAGAAGCCCGCCGCCAAGCCGGCAGATTCGGACCTCGATCCCGGGTCGGTGAATGACAGCACCTACCGCAACAGGTCTTTAGGACTCACCTGCAAGATTCCTGACGGCTGGGTGTTGCGGAGCGAAGAGATGAATGCCCAGGATCCGGGGCTGCCCTCAGATTTATCAGCGGGAAACGCCGCCTCGAGCGCCGGCGCAAAGGTGCTGCTCGCCGCATTTTCCCGGCCGCCCGCTGCCAAAGGTGAAGACGTGAATTCCTCCATTCTGATCGCAGCCGAGAGCGTGGCAGCGTATCCGGGACTGAAAGACGCCGTGCAATACTTTGGCCCGCTCACCGAGGTGGCCAAGGCGCAGGGCTTCACCGCAGACGAAGACCCGTACCAAATTGCGATCGGAACCAAGCCGCTAGTGAGGGCCGATTTTCACAAGGACGTCGGCAGTCGCGTGATGTGGCAATCAACCCTAGCCATGCTGGCGCGCGGCTACGCGGTGTCAATCACGCTGATCGGCGGCACGGAAGACGAGGTCGACGAACTGATGGACGGTCTAAGCTTTGGAGCAAACGGGAAGTGAGTGATATTCTTAAGGCCCTCCCAATCCTGTTTCTGATCTTTGTGGAAGAGCGGCCCTTCAGGGCCGCGTAAAGCGAATCGAATCAATCTGGGCTTCAGTGTGTGCGTGACAACTCGATTCTGAAAATCCGAGCGGAGCAAATCGGGCAACTCACAGCAGCGAAGCGGCGAAAGAATGCAGCCCACGGCGCGAGCCGTGGGAGGACAAGTGGGTGGGAAACGGGCCAGCCCCAGCGGGGCGAAAGAGTAGATCTCACGCACACTCTTTAGCCCCTGAGGCCGCGGCGAGACTAGTCCAGCGGCTCTGGGTGCAAGCTCAGATCTTTTTCGCCGGCGGCTTTTTTCTCGGCGTATTTCCTCATCCAAGCTTCCCAGCTTTTCCCGGCGGCGGTATCGCGTCCGGTGAAGGCGAGAGCCGCGATGTCAGCGTAGGAAATGGAAACTTTCTCGTTCGAGTTCTTGGGATAGAGGCGCACGACGGAGTCTTTCAGCGTTGGCCCCGTCCGGCGGTCAAACAAGTAGCCCTCAACTTTCGATCCATCTCTGCGCGTGATGGTGACATCGCCGCGGTAATCGAAAGCCTTTTCCAGCGCGACTCGGATTTCTTCTTCGCTGGCAAGCTGAGGAATCCATCCCTCGAGTTGTTCACGGGCCGTGCCGGGGGCGACCTCAAGCGCGTCAGGATTCGCGGTCGCGTGCGGCGGCGTGGCCTCCGGAGAGGCGTGGTCGATATGGCCGGCTTCTTTGCCTGTCATGAATCGTGTAGCCCCGGACGCATTCGTCCGGGGCGGGCGGACGAATGCGTCCGCCCCTACATGCCCTAAACCCGCGTTTCCTGCAGCGACTTCGTTGGCGGCGCGATCTGCACCAGCGGGTGTGCCGGAGCTTGCGGCTCGTCCAAGAGGCGTAGCGCCGCTTCATCTTTGTAGCTGGTGAACAGCGTTCCCTTCACCGTCGCCAAAAAACCGCCCAGCGAACTGAAGGTCGCGTTCACCGCCGAAGCCTCGTATCCACTGTGCACCATGCAATTGGCGCACGCTGGATTACCCGACTCCGTGCCGTAATTGCTCCACTCGGTCGTCTCCAGCAGCTCGGCGAAAGTTTCGGCGTAGCCATCCTGCAAGAGGTAGCAGGGCTTCTGCCATCCGAAAACGTTGTACGTGGGCATGCCCCAGGGTGTGCACGGATAAGTGCGCTTTCCCATCAGGAATTCCAAAAAGAGCGGCGAGAGATTGAAGCGCCAGGTCCTCTTCCGGTTCGACAGGATCGCGCGGAACATCCGCCGTGTCCGCGCGCGTCCCAGGAAATGTTTCTGGTCAGGCGCCTTGTCGTAGGAGTAGCCGGGTGAGAGCATCATGCCCTCGACGCCCAGGTCCATCATCTCGTCAAAAAATGCGCGCACCGACTTTGGATTTGCGCCATCGAACAGCGTCGTATTGGTGGTGACGCGGAAGCCTCGCCGCAGCGCCTCTTTCACCGCGTCCACGGCAATGTCATATCCGCCTTCGCGGCACACCGCCAAGTCGTGCTCTTCGCGCTGGCCGTCGAGGTGCACGCTGAAGGTCAGATACTTGCTCGGCTTGAAAAGATGGATCTTCTCTTTCAGCAGCAGCGCGTTGGTGCAGAGGTAGATATATTTCTTGCGCGCGACCAGGCCTTCGATGATTTCACCAATCTGCGGGTGCATCAGCGGCTCACCGCCTGGGATCGACACCATGGGCGCGCCGCACTCATCGACCGCGCGGAAACATTCTTCTGGCGAAAGATCTTTTTTCAGGATGTGGGCCGGGTATTGGATCTTGCCGCATCCGGCGCAGGCCAGGTTGCAGCGAAACAGTGGCTCGAGCATGAGCACAAGCGGATACTGCTTCCGCCCGGCAAGCTTCTGCCGCAGGACGTAGCTCGCCACCGTCCACATTTGTGACACAGGAACTGGCATTGTGGGTCAGTAACCCCTTTCATTGCATTTTATCAGGGTTGCCGATATTTGTGCCTCGCGAGGGGTCACCGTGAGGGCACCGAGAAAGACTCCGCCCTGCACGGCCTGGTAGTTCTTTCAATCCTCGAACCCGCTACACTGGAACTTCCGCGGAGGGACCATGACCAAGAACCACGACCAGCACTTGCGCCAGAATCTTCTCTACCTTCTCGGTGGCGGAGGAGCGCACGCCAAATTCGACGACGTCATCAAAAATCTGCCGCCGAAGCTGCGGGGCGCGAAGCCCGCGAAATTTCCGCATTCTCCGTGGATGCTGCTCGAACACCTGCGCCTGGCACAGTGGGACATTCTCGAGTTCAGCCGAAATGCCAAGCACGTCTCCCCGGCATGGCCTGAAGGATATTGGCCGAATACGGACGCACCCAGCGCCGCCGCCTGGAACAAGAGCATTCAGCAGTTTCGCCGCGACCTGAAAGCCATGCAAGCTCTCGTTGAGAATCCGAAGACCGATTTGTTCGCGCGCATTCCTTGGGGCGATGGCCAGACTATTTTGCGGGAGGCGCTGCTGGTGGCTGATCACAACGCCTACCACCTGGGCCAGTTGCTGGATGTGCGGCGGCTATTGGGAGCCTGGAAGGATTAGCCTGCCAAAAAGCCCCACTTCTCGCAAAAGACGCGAGAAATGGGGCACCCTTGTTAAAGCATCGACCGTCCGCGACGAGGTCTGGGGCGACTACGCCGGTTTCGCAATCGGTAATCGCGGCTCGGACGTTGTCGGCGGCTTCCAGCCCTGGGCCTGAAATCGCTTCTCGCTCCGCTTGCGGAATACGACCTTCACCGCCTCGCGCCAGCGCTCGTCAATCCCCACGAACTCCCATTCAATGTCCGGCGAGATGTAGTGCAGTAGAACATCCGTTGCGGGATGCACGTGGAACGCAGGCGCCACCAGATAAAGCAGTGGCGTCTCGGCCGACAATTCACGGCCCGCAAAGTATCCAAACTGCGGAAACTCCCCGCGCGCGTGATGCCACTCCACCCGCGACCAGTAGTCTAGTCCCTGCAGGGGCAAGTGAATGTCCTCGTCGGCCTTGAGTTCGACGACGGCTAGTCGGCCCTCGCGCGTCGTCGTCAGGACGTCGATCATGGCGCGATCCGCGGCGGAAAACGCCGGCACCTGCGAATACAACTGGCGCGGCTCCAGGCGCTCGTCCACCATGCTCACGTCGCCCACGACCAGCGACTCCAGCCAGCGCTCCGGATGCAGCCGAAACAGTGGATGCTGCCTTGGCCCATACGGGTGCCGCGTATCGCGCAGCGCCGTCAGCAACTGCAGGAAGAACACCCAGTTGCGCTCCTCAAGCACGCGCTCTTCGGCGCCCACGCCGAAGACAATCTCCTGCCGGCTGCGGAAGGTCGCCACCTCGGCTCCCATGCGGGCACAGGCAAACTCGAGCCCGCGCCAGCGAAACGCGAGCTCCGCCCCTGACCGCACGGCAATCTCACAGTTCGGCAGAAGCGCCTGAATCTTCTGGATCGAATCGGCGAATCTGTCCCGTGCTGCCGCTTCGTTGGTCGCATGAACCAGCCGCGTCGCCACGTTGCCGCGGTCCGAGCAATCGATCTCGACCACGGCATCGTGGCGCTCGTCGAACTCAAACAAACTCCACTTCGCCGCGGCCCGATTGAGATTGGCCATCCGTTCGCGCACCAGCGCTGAGCTTCCCTGCGGCACAAACAGGTGCAAACCTTCGACCAAAACCGGGTGCCCCACTTCTCGCGTCTTTGGCGAGAAGTGGGGATTTTCCCGACAAGCATCCAGCCACAAGATTCCAAAGGTTAGCGACGCATCGATGGAAGCCTGAGTCTCCGACCCGTTCACTCCCAGAACGGCGAAGGCCGACTGCCCGCGCCGTAGCAGTCCCCGCGCGTAGATCGGTCCGAATGATTTCTCCAGATCGACCCCGGTCGTCAGGCGGGTGATCGCAAACCCGGAAAAGTGCCGCTCCAGCGCCCGCCGCAGCTTGGGCTCATAGCTGGTCCGCGCCGCTCTCTTGGCTGAGGGCGACCGCCGATCGCGCTGGCGGCAAATCTCCAGCTTGGTGGGATGCGCCTGCCCCAGCCGCTGTACGGCGAGCCGCAGCGTCCCGTTCTTCACTTCGGCATCGAGCACGCGCCGCACCGTGTTGCGTTCCGCCGACCACAGGTGCAGGAGGCACTTGTCGTACTCCCCGGAGATTGAATACTTGGCCTGCTCGAGGTCAAACGCCACCGCCCCATCCTCGAGCACGACTGCGCCCGAGGCCTCGCTGAGGAAATCCTGCACGGTGCGGCTTAGCGCTTCCGGAGTCACGCTTAGAATTGTCCACATCGGTCGCCGCGCCGTCTGTGACGAATGACCAATGATCGCCTGTGGAAGTTTTGCAGCCCTCGGGGAACTGCCCGAACCCCACGGGGACAGCCGCATTCGGCTGCCTGACCAACCGAAGAGGGGCGTGATTGACGGTGAGGCCGCGTCCCGACAGGGACGCCCTGACAATAGCCCGGCGTTTCAACGCCGGGTAAGCGCCCCCCAGGTCGCTCTCGTACCGTAGGCACGGCTGAAACGGGGCTGGGCTCGACGCTCCAGGTCACGGAAAAGGACGGTAGATCACGGGGAACAGGATGACTGTTCTCCATTACTTAAGGGTCAACACCCGCCTCGCGCCGACATCCAACAAAGCCGGCTATGGGATAATCAGTAGATAGGAGCTACCTGCCTTCGAGTCCTCACTCCGCTCGACGGCATCTAAATTGCGTGACTAAAGATAAATACTCGGACAAACAGCGCTTTTTCTTTGAACACTACGGGCTGACCGAACGCGATCTCGAACACTATCTCGCCGCGGCGCTCTCGGCCGGTGGTGACTATGCCGATCTCTACTTCGAATACCTTTCCTCCACCTCGCTTATGGTGGACGAATCGATGGTGAAGTCGGCCTCACAAGGCATTTCTGCCGGCTGCGGAGTGCGCGTGGTCTCGGGGGAACGCACCGGCTACGCTTACACCGACGATCTTTCCGCCGACCGTATCCTGCACGCCGCGCGCACGGCTGCGCTGATCGCCAGCGCTCCGGCAAAAACCCCGGTCGCAGGATTTCAGAAATCTGCCGCCCGCAGTTTGTATCCGGTGACGTTGCCCTCGGTTGACGCCGAAATTACCGCCAAAGTTGAACTCGTCATGCGCGCCGACAAGGCCGCTCGCGCTTACGATCCACGCATTCAGGAAGTACGCGCCAGCTATGCCGACGAACTGCGCAACATTCTGGTGGTCGGCTCGGACGGCACCTTCGCCGAAGATTCGCAGCCGCTGGCCCGCATGAACGTCTCTTGCATTGCCAAAACCGAAGGCAACTCCGCCCGCGGCAGTTCCGGCGGCGGAGGCCGCGTCGCCCTCGACTTTTTCTTCAGCGAGAAAAATCCCGAGTACTTCGCCAAAGAATCCGCGCGCCAGGCGATCCTGCAACTTGACGCCCGCGAAGCGCCCGCCGGCGAAATGGAAGTCGTGCTCGGCCCGGGATGGCCCGGCGTTCTGTTGCACGAAGCCGTGGGCCACGGCCTCGAAGCCGACTTCAATCGCAAAAAGACGTCAGCCTTCGCCGGTCTCGTCGGCAAGCGCGTGGCCAGCGAACACTGCACGGTCGTCGACAACGGCACCATGCCCTGGCGCCGTGGCTCGCTCAACGTTGACGACGAAGGCGAGCCCACGCAGGAAACAGTTCTGATCGAAAAGGGAATCCTAAAGGGCTATCTCAGCGACAAGCTTTCTTCGCGCCTGATGGGCATTGCCGATACGGGCAACGGACGCCGCGAGAGCTACGAACACATCCCCATGCCGCGCATGACCAACACCTACATGCTCGCCGGGCAAGATAACCCGGAAGACATTATTCGCTCCGTGAAGCACGGCGTTTACGCAGTGAACTTCGGTGGCGGACAGGTCGATATCACTAACGGGAAATTTGTGTTCTCGGCGTCGGAAGCCTACATGATCGAAAACGGCCAGATCACCGCCCCGATCAAGGGCGCCACCCTGATCGGCAATGGCCCCGACGTCCTCACGCGAGTCAGCATGGTCGGCAACGATTTAAAGCTGGATGAAGGCGTCGGCACTTGCGGCAAAGACGGCCAGGCCGTGCCGGTCGGCGTAGGCATTCCGACGTTAAAGATCGACCGCCTGACCGTAGGCGGCACAGCCCGAAAAGATCCCGGCGGCTTCATGCAGTAAGAGTGGCCATCACAACAGGAAACGGAGTCGCTGTGAACAAAGTGAGAGAATTACGCATACCCATAGAACGCAAGAGAGTCTCGACTGCCGAATGGGAGTTTTGCGACGGCATCGGGCAATATGAAATCCGGGCGACTGAGTACGTGATTGACCGAAAAGCGGGCGTGGTTAGTAAAAGTGGGAGAACAGACGTACTGGGCTGAGAACGGAAACATAAGCCTAGCGAAAGTCGAGGGACAGCGCTTCGAGAAACTTGGGGACCCGGTTGACGTGAACGTGCGGGGCTGTATCTGCGAGGCTTTGGGAAAATTCGAGAGGCTCGCACCCTCGCAGCACTCTGCAAAGCCTGTCAACGGTAACTAGAAGAATCCTCACGCCATCTGTTCAATTTGAAGCTTGCCCACAATTAGAAACCGACCTCCGGAATTTCGCCGCTGACCTCCTCGCCCGCTATGAAATCCGGCACCTCAGCCGCCGAGGTGCCTTGTGGCTGCCCCTCCAGAGGTCATACCAGACATCATTTGGTACTTCATTACCGCTTCCACATTCTACCGCTGCGCGTTTTGCATATCGAGCGCAACGAACCCCTCCCAGCCGCCTGTCTCAGATTGGGAAGACAGCAAACGATTTACGCTTTTGGGTGGCGCAAGCGCTTCCAGCGCTGCGGTAAAGTGCCGATAGACGTCGCGGCTTCAGCCGCCGAGGTGCCCTATGGCTGCCCCTCCCAGAGGTCATACCGGACATCATTGTTACTTCATTACTGCTTCCACATTCCAGAAGCGA
>Ga0209698_10006363_pt1 | contig 12566 bp, 5 predicted proteins | sample LitLauG_LLR_2012_FD_187203 | JGI IMG/M metagenome (GOLD analysis project Ga0209698, IMG submission 187203) | Freshwater sediment microbial communities from Pennsylvania, USA - Little Laurel Run_MetaG_LLR_2012 (SPAdes) (version 2) | ecosystem: Environmental > Aquatic > Freshwater > Creek >...
CTCGGACAGGCCGTAACCCTCGCAGATCGGGCGTCCCGTGACGGTGACCCACTTTTCCGCCACCGCGCGTTGCACCGCCATCCCGCCGCCGGGGCATACGCGCAGCGACGAAAAGTCGAGCGAACGGAAGCCTTCGTCATTGGCGAGTGCGTTGAACAGCGTGTTGACGGCGGGAAGGCAGTGGATGCGGTAGCGCCTGAGTTCCCGCACCAGCGCCGGGATGTCCCTGGGGTTTGGGATCAGCACGCACTTTCCGCCCTGGCGCATCGAGAGCAGGGCGCAGCAGGTCAGCGCGAAGATGTGGTACAGGGGCAGCGCGGCCACATTGGTGAATTGCTCGCCGACCGGCACTTGCTGCAGCGCCGGCTGATACCAGGTTTGCACCTGCATCACGTTGGCGAACAGGTTGCGGTGGAGCAGCGTGGCGCCCTTGGAGATTCCCGTCGTGCCGCCCGTGTACTGCAGGAACGCGACGTCGTCGGGACGGACCTGGACCGGCGCCGGCGGATGCCGCGCGCGTTCGCGCACCACGTCGCGAAACCGTTGCGCCTCGGGCAGGCGATACGGCGGGACCAGCTTGCGCACGTGTCGCACCACGAAATTGACGAGCGTGCCGCGCACCGCGCCCAGCAGATCGCCGAGGCTGCACACGCACACGCTTTCGATCGCAGCCTGCTCCCGCACGGCCGCCACCGTGGCGGCGAAGTTCTCCAGCACGAAGATCGCCCGCGCGCCGGCATCGGCGAGCTGGTGCCCGAGCTCGCGCGGCGTGTACAGCGGGTTGACATTGACCACCGCACACCCGGCGCGCAGGATTCCCGCCATCACGACCGGGTACTGCAGCACGTTGGGCAGCATGATCGCGACCCGGTCGCCCGGTGTCAGCCCGCGCGACTGCAGCCAGCCGGCGACCGCGCAGGACATCGCATCGAGCTGTCGGTACGTCAGATCGGCGCCCATGCAGGCGAATGCGACCCGCTCTGCGTGCTGTGCGCAGGACCGCTGCAGCAGCTCAACCAGCGTTCCGATCTGCCTCTCGTCGATCGTTTCCGGAACGCCGGGCGGGTAATTCTTCAACCAACGGCGGTCGATGCCGTCCATGCGAGCAGCAGCCGGCGTCAATCGATCGGGAGAAGCTGCGGGAGAAGATTCGAGCACCAGGCAAACCGGATTCGCTTCCGGATTTGTATCGCGAATTCGTATCGTCCTATCGACCCGACCATGATACGCGTCCGTCCAGCCGATCCAGTTCGCGATCGCGCGCGTCCTTGCGCAGTGCCGCAATCCGCTTGACCTCGCGAAAGAATGCGGCCATGTCGGGTCCGGTGCGGCGCATCAACGCGTCGAAGGCCGGCACCCGGTCGAAATACGCGCCGATCGCCGCCAGGTGCGCATTGTTCAGCGACTGCGCGAAATACCGGTCGTATCCGTCAAAGCCGCCCCATGGACCGTCGCGCAGCGCGTGGTAGCGGTCCTGCAAATCGGCAAACAGCGCTCGCTTGCGGCTGCGCTTGTCCTGGTCCGGCAATTGGCTGGCATAGACCTGGTCCAGCGCGCGGCGCGTTGCGGTCAACAGTTCAAGGAACTGCGCGCGGCGCTGCTCGGTCCTGTCCCAGGAGCTTCGCAGCTCATCGGAACCCTGGGCCTGCAGCCAGCGTTCCACCCCTGCGCGCTCGACTGCCGTTGCGAACGATTCGTTGAACACGGTGTCGTCCCGCACGTACACCACCTGGTGGGCCAGCTCGTGAAAGATCAGGCGCGCCAGTTCCGGCTCGGGCAGGTTGATGAACGTGTTGAGCAGCGGATCGGGCAGCCAGCCGAGCGTCGAGTAGGCCTGAACCGGACTCACGGCGACGTCGAATCCCTGGGGCGCCAGTTCGCCCGCCAGGGACTGCGCGTCGGCGCGTGCGAAGTAGCCACGGTAGGACGCACATCCGAAGAAAAGGTAGCACCAGGTCTTCAGGTCGGTCGACAGCTCCGGCGTCGCGAACACGTTCCAGACGACCGCCGAGCGCTTCAGATCGGCGTACGTCGTGTAGCTGCGGTTGTCCGGCTCGGCCAGCTCGCGCGAGGCGAACTCGCGGATCTGCCGCGCGTGTCGCAGCTTCTGCTTCAACGCCTCGGAGGCGTTCGGATCGTCGAGCCAGTCGTCGATCGGGCGGGCGGCCGACATCACGCCCCACTGGCCGCGCGCCGCCTGCACGTAGTAACCGAGCGAGCTGCAGCCGGCCATCATCAGCGCGAGCAGCACGGCCGCCGCGAGCCAGGCCCGCCGCCCGGATCGAGCGCGCACCCGCCCCTTACCCTTCCGCTCCTGGCGAACGCGCTCGGAGCAGAGAGGCATTGCTCCCCTCTCCCGCTCGCAGGAGAGGGGCCGGGGGTGAGGGTCCGCGCGAGGCAACCGCCCTCACCCCGGCCCTCCCCCACTGCGTGGGAGAGGGGGAACAACGCTCTCCTGCGCGATTCCTTCGCTCGGGCTGGGTGAGGGCGAGCCGGCACGGTCGTCGCTCAGCTTCACCTGCACAAGACAATCGTAGAACGTGGCTGCCCGACCCAGGTCGGTGAGGCGCTGGTGGGTCAGCTCGTTGGCGTTGCAGCCGTCCGGGGTGAGCTTGCGCCACCAGATCGACAGGGCCACGACCACGCCGCGTCGGGCCCGGTCGGTCACGCGCGCCTTCAGTTGCAGGCTGCCGCGATCGTTGAACACGGTGACGCGGTCGCCTGGCGCGATACCGCGCTCGCCGGCGTCGTGCGGATGGATCTCCAGGTGCGGTTCGCCCTCGGCGTCGCGCAGGCTTTGCACGTTGACGAAGGTGGAATTCAGGTAGTTGCGGGCCGGCGGCGAGATGATCGCCAGGGGAAAGCGTTGCGCCAGCTCCGGCGTGCTGTCCGGATTCTCGTACGGTGGAACGTAATCCGGCAGCGGATCGAGGCCCTGGGCGGCCAGTAGCTGGGAGGCGAACTCGCAGCGTCCGCTCGGGGTCGGAAAGCGCCCGCTCGCGAACGGCGCGTACGGCGATGGAAGATTCAGACGCCACCAGCCTCGCTGCCGCACCTGGTCCCAGCGGTACCCTGCGGTCGTGCCGGCGCCGGTGAAGGCCTGCGCCGCGATCTGCTCGTCGCTTTCCCGGAAGCAAGCCTCGGTGAAACCCATCCGGGCCGCCAGGCGCCGGAAGATCTCGCTGTTCGGCAGCGCTTCGCCGAGCGGGTCGATGGCCGGATTGTTGGCGACCACGTACAGGTGGCCGTACGAGCGGTGCACGTCCAGGTGCTCCAGTTGCGTGGTGGCCGGCAGTACGTAGTCCGCATAATCGGCCGTGTCGGTCAGGAAGTGCTCGAGCACCACCGTGAACAGGTCCTCGCGCGCAAATCCCCGCACCACGCTTTTCGAATCGGGCGCCACCGCCACCGGGTTGCTGTTGTAGACGACGATCGCCTCGATCGGCGGATCGGCCTGCGCCAGTGCCTGTCCGATCGCGCTCATGTTGATCGTGCGGGGATTGCGGCCGGCCAGCAGGTCGGGCCGCGTCAGCGCCGCGTCATCGACCTCGAACGTCCCGCTCGACGACAGCAGCAGGCCGCCGGCCGCGTCGCGCCAGTGCCCGGCCAGTGCCGGCAGGCAGGCGATCGCGCGCACGGCGTTGCCTCCGCCGCGCGCGCGCTGCATTCCGTAGTTCAACCGGATCAATGCGGGCCGCACGTGCCAGTAATCGTGCGCCAGTTCCTCGATGTCGCGTGTGGCGATCGAGCAGATCGCCGCGACCCGCTCCGGCGAAAAGTCGCGTGCGCGCGCGGCCAGCGCGTCGAATCCGAGCGTGTGCTGTTCGATGAAGTCGCGATCCAGCCAGCCTTCGCGCACCATCACGTGGATCAGGCCTAGCGCCAGCGCGCCGTCGGTTCCCGGCATGGGCGCGATGTGGCGGTGGCATTTTTCGGCGGTCAACGAGCGGTACGGATCGATCGCGATCAGGCGCGCCCCATCGCGCTTGGCCTGCTGGGCGCGGCTCCACAGGTGAAGGTTGGACGCGACCGCGTTGGTGCCCCACAGCACGATCAGGCGGCTGTTCTGCACCTGCTCGAGGTCCGTGCCCAGGCGGCTGCCGAGCGTGTAGTTCAGCGCCTCGCCGCCGGCCGAAGCACAGATCGTGCGATCGAGCCGGCTTGCGCCGAGGCGGTTGAACAGCCGCTGCGCCATCGCCTCGCCTTGCACCAGCCCCATCGTGCCCGCGTAGCTGTACGGAGCGATGCGCTGCGGATCGCGTGCCGCGATGTGGCCGAGCCGGCGCGCGATGTCGTCCAGCGCCTGGTCCCAGCTGGTGCGCTCGAAGCGCCCTGACCCTTTGGGCCCGACGCGCTTCAGGGGCGCAACGAGCCGCTCCGGGTGGTAGGTCCGCTCCAGGTAGCGGGCGACCTTCGTGCAAAGCGTTCCGGCCGTGGTCGGATGCTCCGGGTCGCCGGCGATCGCCACCGCCACGCGCCGTCCGCCCGGCTCGTGGCGCACCGTGACCCGCATCGCGCAGGTGTCGGGGCAGTCGTGCGGGCAGGCCGCCTGCACGACCGTTTCGGAGGGGTCGGTTCCGGTGCCCGTCTTATTCCCCGTGTTTGGTCTCGAACATCACGCCGATTTTCTTGAGCAACGGCGTGGGCAGCTCGCCGCCGGCGCAAACGATCACCGCGTCATTGCTCAGTTCGATCGCCTTGTCCTCCAGCTTGAGCTTGACCTGATCGGCCGTGATCTCGGTCGGGCTCGACTTGAGCATCACCTTCAATCGCCCCGTGTCTTCAGCCGCTTTCAAGGCGGTGCGATTCTTCTCCTTGACCCGGCTGAACGCCTCGCTGCGATACGACAGCGTCACCTTCGAACCGTTCTGCTCGGCGATCGCGATGGCCGCCTCCAGTGCGCTGTCCCCGCCGCCGACCACCAGCACGCGCTGGCCCTTGTACTGCTCCGGGTCGATCAAGCGGTACACGACCTTCGCACTCTCTTCCCCGGGCACGTTCAACTTGCGCGGCGTTCCGCGCCGGCCGATCGCCAGCAGGACCACGCTCCCGGTGTAGCTGTTCTGCGCCGTCTTGACGACGAAGCCCCCGTCGATCTTCTCGATCGATTCCATGCGTTCCCGGAACTCGACCTTCAGGCCGGTCTTCCTGACCACCGCACTCCAGAATTCGAGCAGCTTCTCCTTGCTGATCTCGGTCATCTTGACGTTGCCGATGATCGGCAGCTTGACCGGCGCGGTCATCGCGATCTTGTTGCGCGGGTAGTGGTAGACCGCGCCGCCCAGCGAGTCCTCCTGCTCGATCAGCTTGTACTTGAGCTTGGCCTGGATGGCTCCCAGACCGGCGGCGATGCCGGCCGGACCCGCGCCGACGATCACCACGTCGTATTCCTGCGCGCCCGGCTTGACCACGGCGCGGATCGCGTCCATCGCCTGGCGCCCCTGTTCGGCGCACTTGCGGATCAGCCCCATGCCACCCAGCTCGCCGGCGATGTAGATGCCCGGAACATTGGATTCGAAGTTCGGCTTCACCTGCGGGATGTCGATGCCGCGCTTTTCGGTGCCGAACACCAGCTTGATCGCATCGACCGGGCAGGCCGGCAGGCAGGCTCCGTGACCGATGCAGTGAGCCGCATTGATCAGCTCCGCCTTGTTGTTGATAATGCCGAGCGCGGATTCCGGGCAGGCTTTCACGCAGGCCCCCGAGGCGATGCACCGCGTCGGATCGATCACCGGGTGCAGCGACGGCGGCTCCATCAAGCCCTGTTCGACGGAAGCCGCCAGCGCCTCCTGGTGCTCGAGGTTGCGGCGCCGGAAGCGCCGCAGGTAAGTCACGATCGCCCACAAGGCGGGCAGGCCGTAGATCAGCCAGACGAGTAGCGTTTTCATGCGGTGCGAGGTGCGGAGGCGACCGAGGAGGTGCGCCGCTCGATGCGTTGCAGCGGGATCCTATGCGCCTGCAGGCGAACGCGTTTGCTTGAAAATGGCATGTTGCAGTATGCGCGAACCCGGGGCGTCGGCGTCCTTAAGAAGTCGAGCATCCCACTTTCCCGCGCTGCGCGCTTGCGCAATAGCCTTACGCCATGATGGAAATCATGGGTGCGTGCGCACACTTCCTCGAGATTCCCTGACCGCTGTGAGCGAATCTTTTAGGACGACTAGACCATCGCGGGGCGGACGGGTAATTTCGGGTCGGCTGGCCTTGGGAGGGTCCAGTTTTTTCGACCAGAAGCCGTTAACACAGGAAGGTCTCGGCTCGTCCGTGAATGCTCGCATTGACGGACGAGGTCGGTGGCTTGCACTCTCGCGAAATTGCGGCGCTCTATGCCTTGAAGTCCGGCGATCGGGTGTCGCAGGTCTGTCCAAAGTGGTGACAACAAAGGCATACGGATCGAGATGAACGAAACCGCATCGTTGGTAAGGAGCGCGCCAAGCGCGGCGCGACCCGCGAAGGCGTCCGCAGCGCCTCCGATACAGGTCGCGGCGCCGCCCCCCGAGCCGGCGACCCAGGCCACGACGGCCACGGTCGTGGTCAACCGGTCGCATGACGACGATCGGACCGGCCGCTACCTGATCAGCGGGACGATGATCGCGATCGTGCTGGCTTACCTGATCAGCCGGCGCGGCTACTACACGCCCGGTGACGACGTCGGTTACTACCTCGGTCTGGTGGGCGGCGTTCTGATGCTGCTGCTGCTCACCTATCCGCTGCGCAAGCATCTGCAGTCGTTTCGCAACTTTGGGCCGGTGCGCCACTGGTTCTCTTTTCATATGTTCCTCGGCGTGGCCGGGCCCGTGCTGGTGATCGCCCACTCGACCTTTGTCCTGAAATCCACCAACGCGACGGTTGCGTTCATCTGCATGCTGATGGTGGCCGGCAGCGGCATCATCGGACGCTTCATCTACGTCAGGATCCACCGCGGCTTGCATGGCCAGAAGCTCAATTTCAGGGAATTGCAGGCCAAGGCCGGGTTCGAGTCCGAGGAGATGCACTCGAAGCTGCACTTCGTTCCCGACGTCGAGCGGCGCCTGACCCAGTTTCAGGAATACGCGCTGGCGCAGAACCTCGGGTTCGGTGCGTCGGCGCTGCGCCTGTTCACGCTGGGCACGCGTCGCCGGATCACCTACGCGAGGTGCGCGGCCGAACTCAGGCAGGCGATGAAAGAGCGCGCCGAAATCCGCCGCTGGGATCGCGACAAGCTGCGCCGCCGTCAGGGACGCGCGGTTCGCCTGGTCTACGAGTTCCTTTGTTCTGTACAGCGGGTCTCCCAGTTCGACGTCTACGACCGGCTGTTCAGGCTCTGGCACGTCGCGCACGTCCCGCTGGTATATTTGCTGGTGCTGAGCGGCATCGCACACGTGGTCGCGGTGCACATGTACTGAGCGTCGTGCGGCGGTGGCTCGGGGGAGCACCACCGCCGCTGTCAGGCCCCGCTTTTCAGGGCGCGTTCCCGTCGTCCTGCTTCCAGGGTTCGATCACCTCTCGCCTCCGTCGCCTATTTCCACGATGTCTGGCCGATTCCGATTCGTCCTGTCGCGCTTGCTGGCCGCCGCTGCCGTGATGGCGGGCGCTGCGGGCGCGCCGGCCGAGGCGGCGCTGCTCGAGGGCGTTCTGGAGCCGGGTGACCTGATCCAGGGACACGTCAAGGCTGAGGCCGACTGCGAAAACTGCCACTCGCACTTCAACAAGACGCAGCAGGACGACCTGTGCGTCAAATGCCACGATCACGAGAACATCGGACGGGACATCGCCGAGAAGAAGAACTTTCACGGGCGCATCAAGCGCGACGCGTGCAAGAGCTGCCACGCCGACCACAAGGGGCGCAACGCCAAGATCGTCCCGCTGGACGAGAAGAAGTTCGACCACAACAAGCTGACCGAATTCGAGCTGAAGGACAAGCATCAGAAGGTCGAGTGCGCCAAGTGCCACCTGCCCAAGAAGAAGCATCGCGAGGCGCCGCAGGACTGCTACGGCTGCCACAAGAAGGACGACAAGCACAAGGGCGTGCTCGGCGAGAAATGCGATCAGTGCCACAACGCCAAGTCGTGGAAGGAAAAGGACGTCTTCTTCGACCACGACAAGACCAAGTTCTCGCTGAAGAACGCGCATGCCGACCCCAAGGTCAAATGCGCCGATTGCCATCCGAACAATCACTACAAGAAAACGCCGATCGCCTGCAACGATTGCCACAAGACGGACGACGACAAGAAGGGTCACAAGGGCAAGTTCGGGCCGAAGTGCGAGTCCTGTCACTCCGACAAGGACTGGAAGACCATCAAGTTCGATCACGACCGCGACACCAAGTACCCGCTGAAGGGCAAGCACAAGACGACCAAGTGCGAGGACTGCCACACCGGCAACGACCTGTACAAGGACAAGTTGAAAGAGGCGTGCATCGCCTGCCACAAGAAGGACGACAAGCACAAGGGCAGCGAGGGCGACAAGTGCGAGAAGTGTCACACTGAGAAGAACTGGAAGGACACGCCCGACTTCGACCACAATAAGACCAAGTTCCCGCTGAAGGGCGGGCACGCCGACCCCAAGGTCAAGTGCGAGGACTGCCACAAGACCAAGGTGTATACGGATGCGCCGAAGGACTGCTGGTCATGCCACAAGAAGGACGACGACGACAAGGGTCACAAGGGCAAGTTCGGCAAGAAGTGCGAGGACTGCCACCTTGAGAAGGAATGGAAGAGCCCCAAGTTCGATCACGACAAGGACACGAAGTACCCGCTGCGCGGCAAGCACAAGACCACCAAGTGCGTGGATTGCCACGACGGGGACCTGTACAAGGACAAGTTGAAGGAGGAGTGCGTCGCCTGCCACAAGAGGGACGACAAGCACAAGGGCAAGGAAGGCGACAAGTGCGACCAGTGCCACTACGAGCTCGACTGGAAAACGACCAAGGACAAGTTCGACCACGGCCTGACGCGTTTCCCGCTGCTGGGCAAGCACGCCGACAAGAAGATCAAGTGCGAGGATTGCCACAAGTCCAAGGAATACAGCGATGCCAAGGTCGCATGCTGGGCCTGCCACGAGAAGGACGACAAGCACAAGCGGCGGCTGGGCAAGCTGTGCGAGGACTGCCACAACGCGGTGGACTGGAAGCGGTGGGATTTCGACCATGACACGCGCACGCGCTTCAAAATCGACGGCGCGCACAAGAAGCTCGGCTGCTATGACTGCCACAAGAAGCCGACCGACGACGCCAAGTTGCCGATGGTCTGCGTGTCCTGCCATGAGAACGACGACGTCCACCATGGAAACTTCTCCAAGCAATGCGAGCGCTGCCACGTGACGAAGAACTGGAGAACCATCAAGGCCGGCGCCAGCGCGCGCGATTCGCTGCCGCTGGGCGAAGCCATGCCGTGGTTGTGGACTATTCGGTCGCTTAGCGATGCTTCAGAGAAGATTGAACTCCCGGGCGCTACCTCGAGGATTGAGTAGAAGTTGACCTGCAATTTCCACCTTCGGCTTGGGCGAATCGGAGTCACATCATCGATTGATGCGACCGATGCTTTTCGTCTTTCCGGATGAATGGCAAGCGTGCGCACGCCGACTATGCTTCGATCTGGAGTCGCCGGAGCGAGACCAGTTGGCTCGGTTCGGCGAAGGGAGCGGGGTTGGTATTTCTGCGCTGATGGCTGGCCAGGCGGGTTTGATCATGGAGCTCGGATGCGAAGCAGTCGGCGGTCCGGAATCGGGCAGTGTGTGGCGGCGTTTGCGCGGCGCGTGTGTGGCCGCGGGGCGCCCGCGCACGATTCAGGGGCATGCGGTCCGACGGCGCTGATACGGTACGCACGAGCCCTATATCGACTTGTGCAAGCGCCGGACCTCTTCCACCGGGGCGGCGCCGCGGTTTCTACCCTCGGATTTGATGGCAGCATCGGCTTAAACTGGCGCCGGTCGAGTGCGGCGGGCCGCTTGGTGGATACTCACGCCACGGGCGGCGGGCGCGATACGGGCGCCGACGACGAAGCCGGCACAACAACAAGGGAGCGAGACGAATCGATGTTCGCGATCATCGAGGCTATCTCCTGAATGGCGAACCGCACATGAACGCCGGCCTTGGACAGATCGCTCGATGCCCCCGCCGGGTGGCCGCGCGATCGTTCGCCCGGGGCGGCCTGGCGCGATCCATGCGCTGGTTGCTCGCCGCAGCGCTGGCGCTGGCCGGGGTGGTCGCGCAACCGGCGATCGCGGAGCAGATCGACTACGCCAGGTTCGATCACACGTCGACCGGCTTTCCGCTCGACGGCCGTCACCAGAATCTGCGCTGCGAGCAGTGCCACATCAACGGGGCCTTCGAGGGCACGCCGCGAGAGTGCAGGGCGTGCCACATCCAGGGCAATACGCGCTCCACGATGGTGGTTCCCGTCAACCACCTTCCGCTGACCTATTGGTTGGCGCCGGAGAGCGGTCCCGCCGCGCGTGTGACGCCCGTGCAGTCGACCGACTGTACCGACTGCCATACCACCACGTCGTTCGGCGGCGCCCACTATGCGCACACCAATGTGATGCCGGGCACTTGCGCAGGGTGCCACAAGCCCTACGGCAAAGGCATCGCGATGGGCATCCCCCAGGGGCACGTCGCGGTCAACCCTGAGGGACCTTCTGCGGGAGCCACGCCTGGGTCCGCGGCCGGAGTCTCGTGCGACGAATGCCACACCACGGTGTCGTTCGGGTCCCAGTACTTGATTTTTCCGGCCGGCCACATTCCGGTAGGTGCCACGGCCTGCACCAACTGCCACGTGGGCACGGTCGCTCCGTACACGCCGGCCTACACGATGATGAACCACAGCGGGCTCACTTCGAGTTGCGCCGGTTGCCACGGGCCGGGCAAGCACTTTCTCGGCACGGCCCAGACGGAGATCGGAGGCCAGCCGTTGCAGCCGCCGGGGACGGTGGGCGCCGCGGGCGCGGCCAATCACATTCCATACGGCTCGGCCGATTGCGTCAGCTGCCACAGTGCCAGCTCGACCGCGCAGAGCGGTTTCAAGATCGCGGCCACGCCGTCGCTGTCGGCGACCGGGCACGCGGCGGTCAATGCCCTGACGTGCGCCACCTGCCACGCCTCGGGCGATGCGTGGTACGGGGTGACGATCGTGGTGCCGCCGGGCGCGGTGGGCACGTCGGGGGCGGCCAATCACATCGCGTTGGGTACGGGAGATTGCAAGACCTGCCACGCGTCGAATTTCGCCACGGGCGGCTTCAAGGTCACGACGACGCCGGCTCTGGCGGCCGCAGGCCACGCGGCGGTCGGTTCCGTGTCCTGCGCCAGCTGCCACGGAGTGGGGTCGGCCTGGTACGGGGTGCCGACGCTGGTGGCGCAGCTGGGCAATCACATCCCGTTCGCCGGGGCGGCCTGTTCGGCCTGCCACGGGTCCAGCTTCGTCACGGGCGGCTTCCACATCAACGGCACCCCGGGCACGACGCCGGTGCTGTCGCCGGCCAACCACACGTTGGTGGCGAGCCTGACCTGCTCGACCTGCCACGAGAACAACGCGACCGACCTGGGGTTCCAGGGCGTGCTCGCGCAGATCTACGTGCGGCCGGGCACGGCGGCGGCCGGCTTGAGCCCGGTGGACGCCGGGCACGCCACCGGCACGCTGGCCACCAACGACTGCGTGCAGTGCCACAGCACGTCGCCGCCCTTTGCGGCCAACAAGCCGCCCACCAATCACATCCCGTTGCCCACGGGGGCGGCCTGCTCGACCTGCCACTCCGCCGGCTATTCGCCGACGCTGTCCAAGATGGTCCACTCGGTGGTCACCAGCGAGACCTGCGGGCTCTGCCACGGCTCGGGCAAGGGTCCGTTTGCCGGCACCGGGCCGGGCACGGGCGGCCAGCCGGTGCAGCCGCCGGGGACGGTGGGTGCCTCGGGGGCGGGCAACCACATCCCGGTGGGCGCGTCGGACTGCGTGGCCTGCCACGCCTCGACCGACACCGAAAGCGGCACCGGCTTCAAGCTGACGACCAGCCCGTTGCTGTCCTCGACCGGGCACACGGCGGTCAATTCCTTGACTTGCGCCACCTGCCACGCCGCGGGTGACACCTGGTACGGAGTGACGATGGTGGGGCCGCCGGGGACGGTGGGCACGCAGGGCGCGGCCAACCACATTGCGCTGGGCACGGGCGACTGCAGCACCTGTCACGGCACCACCATTGCGGTCGGAGCGTTCAAGATCACGGCCACGCCGGCGCTGTCGGCGGCCGGTCACGCGGTGGTGGGAAGCCTGACGTGTGCGACCTGCCACTATGCAGCCGGCACGCCGGGTAACGTGGCCTGGTACGGGACGAGCGCGGTGGCTCCGCCGGGGGCGGTGGGCACCTCGGGTGCGGCCAATCACATTGCGCTGGGCACGGGCGACTGCGTGACCTGCCACGGCTCGAACTTCGGCACCGGCGGTTTCCATATCACGACGACGCCGGCGCTGGCCGCTGCGGGCCACGCGGCGGTGGCCTCGGTGTCGTGCGCCAGCTGTCACGGCACGGGGTCGGCCTGGTACGGGGTGCCGACGCTGGTGACGCAGCTGGGCAATCACATTCCAATCGCCAGCGGGACC
>Ga0209698_10006364_pt1 | contig 12564 bp, 11 predicted proteins | sample LitLauG_LLR_2012_FD_187203 | JGI IMG/M metagenome (GOLD analysis project Ga0209698, IMG submission 187203) | Freshwater sediment microbial communities from Pennsylvania, USA - Little Laurel Run_MetaG_LLR_2012 (SPAdes) (version 2) | ecosystem: Environmental > Aquatic > Freshwater > Creek >...
TGGCAGCCCCAATCAAAGTGATGAGGCCAATAAATGCCGCTGCCGTCGTGATCGTACCCAAACTATTGACGAAGACTTCAGCAATGCTGTCGCTTTTCTCAATATAAAAATTATTGTCCTCGTCGACGGACAGCTCGCGGATGGGCCGGAAAGTTCCTTTTGCCTCGCTGATGGCCCCTTCCATATCCTTCATGTCATGGACCATAATACCCAAATTGTAGGTCGTGCCATCCGTCGTAAATAACCGCCGGATATTATTGTAGGTGGTGATGACGATGTTATCCGCATTTAAAAAAGAACTGGACCCCTTGTCCTTCAATATTCCGATGACGCGGTATTTGATACCGGCGACCATGATGATCTTATCCAGGGCCCGCTGGGCATTGTCTCCGAATACCTTTCGCGCCACGCTGTTGCCCAAAATACAAATACTCCTGCCGCTCTGGACATCAATCTTATTAAAGTTTCTGCCGCCTGACAATGTGTAGCCGTTTTGCCCCAGGTAATTTTCGTCGACACCCGTCATGGACACGTTGGGGTTCGTGTTGACAATTCCATTGGTAACAATCACATTTTGGGGACCGCTGATGGAAATGCTTACTGAGGCCGGGAATGCATAGTTTTCCTTAAAGAGCCGGGCCTGGTTGTAGGTAATGATCTTGCCATTGTCAGATTTCTTGGCTTTTAGCGCATTAAGGCTTTCCCTTTTTACCTGCCGGCGGCCAAAACGAATGTCCTGGTCCTGGTAGCGGATGCTAAATGAATTGGCACCCATGGTTGAAAAATTTTCCCGGAGGCTTTGGTCCATCGAGGCCGTGGCCGTAATAATTCCAATGAGCGCCGTGATACCCAGGGCAATGATAGTCACAGTGATGCCTGTTCGAAGCTTATTACTTCGTACGGTCCTGAAAGCCAGTGAAAAAGTGTCTGATAACTTCATAGACTCTCGCTTAAAACCTGCCGGTAAACTTCGTGAAAGTACCTTTCAATTAGTCCTTTAGACCAGTCTTCGATCAAAAATACAACCAGTCTACTACCAGTGAAGGAAGAATACCTGCAATAATAAGTATTGCGGCCGAAACAATCAGCAGGAATTTGAAACCCGAGGTAACATCCAGTTCGTGGATACCGCCGCCGGATGGCTCCTTAAAAAACATGGCCTGTATCACCCGGAAATAATAAATGGCACTAATGGCAGCGCAGATGACCGCCAATATGACCAGCCATACCTGGTGGCCGTCCCGAAGTGCTGCCAGTAACATGTAAAATTTGGAAGCAAACCCTGCCGTCAGCGGTATGCCCGTCAGGGATAGAAGAAAAACCGTCGCCGTACAAGCCAAAACCGGCTGGTACTTATAGAGACCATTGAATCCTTCAATCGTATAGTCGTTCATTTTTACAAGGACCGCGAACATCCCCATGGTGGCGATACTGTAGGACAGTGCGTACAACAGCAGGCCTTCCCGGGCAGTATCATTCAAGGCAAATAGGGCAAACATCATGAATCCGGCATGGGCGATACTGGAATAGGCCAGCATCCGTTTGACGCTTTGTTGAAAAACGGCGGTCAAATTACCAATAAGCAAGGTGGCCGCCGTGATCACAGCGATGAGCATTTGCCATTGTTCCTGGATGATCCCGAAGGAAACCCTGAACAGACGAATGAACGCTACAAATCCCGCAAGCTTCACAATGGTCGCCATAAAAGAGGTAAAAACGGTCGGCGCCCCGTCATAGACGTCTGCCGCCCAAAAGTGAAAAGGTGCCGCCGAAACCTTAAAAGACAGCGATACCACCATCAGCACCAAACCTGCGGCAATCATGACCGGCATCTTACCTGTACCCAGGGCAATCATATTGATATAGAACGAGCCGAGCGTATTGCCTCCAAAAATTAATGCAATGCCCATCAGCATTAGGCCAGTTGAAAACGCTCCCATCAAAAAATATTTCAGCGAGGCCTCGTTGCTTTTCAAATTACGTTTATCGCTCCCTGTCAGTATATAAGACGGAATGGACATAATTTCAATGCCGAGAAACAGCATCAGCAAGGTATTAAAGGAGGAGCAAATGGACACCCCGCACAAAATAAAGAATATCAGGGCAAAGTATTCTGACACATGCTCCCCCACTTTTTCGATCTCCCTGTCGTTGAGCAGGAAATACAATAGCGTGCTGCCAAAACAGATGGCATTGAATTCCAGCCCGAATTTATCGAAACCCAGCATGCCCCGGGTATCCACTTTAAAGATCTGGTAGCCGAAAAATTCCCAGATATTGGCCGCCAGCAGTAAGATAATACCCGCGATAGCCCAATTTTTGGGAGTGGAGGATTTTTTAAAAAAAACTCCGCCAAACATCATTACGACCCCCCAAAGTGCAGATATTATAATTGCGTTCATAAATTAATTCCGTTTCCTTTTTGTAAATTTCTAAACTCTATTTAATTTTTTGCAATATCTCGTACACGGAACCCTGCGTTAGATGCAGGAGCGGTTCCGGATAAATCCCCAAAATCAAAATGGTGATGACCACAATGCTGAGTACCAGTTTCTGCCGGGTGCTGATAGCCGTCACTTTCTCAGTGGCAGCATTGGGAACACCGAAAAAGACCTTCTGCATCACATTGAGCATATAGGCAGCAGAAATGATCATGCTGATGCATGAAAACGCGGCCAGGTATTTATTATATTCGAATACGCCCGTGAACATCAGGAACTCGCTGACAAAACCGTTGGTAAGCGGTAAGCCAATATTGGCCAGTACGATCACCAGAAAAAATATGGATAAGGCAGGCGATTTTACCGCCAGGCCGCCCAAGTCGGCTATTTTGCGAATGCCGGTTTTCTTTTCAACGATATCCACCACGATCCACAAGGCTATGATATTGACACCGTGATTGAACATTTCGAGCATCACTCCCGACAGGCTGGTGGAATTGCGGGCAAAAATTGCGGCTCCCATGAGTCCGATATGGGCAATGGATGACCAGGCTACTATGCGTTTCAGATCCGATTGCACGTAGGCGATAGAACTGGCGTAAAGGATGCCGGTAATGCACAGTATGATAATGAAAGTTTGATAATGGCCTACGGCATCCGGAAACACGGGCAGTAACCAGCGCAACATCCCGAATATTCCCATTTTCACCATCAAACCACTCAATACCATCACCGAAGAGTCCGGGGACTGTTCATACAGGTCCGGTTGCCAGGAATGAAAAGGGAAAATCGGCATTTTCACAGCAAAGGCGATAAAAAATAGCCAGAATAGCCCGTCTTGCTCTCCGGTCGTCAGCGACGCATTATAAAAAGCTTTTATAAAAAAGGAATGGTCCGACAGGTTAGATACCGGCGGCGTATGCAGGTAAATGTAGATGATGCCGATCAGCATCAGCAGCGAACTGACGAAAGTATATACAAAAAATTTGAAGGTTACCCGTATTCTGAATTCTTCTCCCCACCGGCTGCACAAAAAATACATGGGAATCAGCGCCAGCTCCCAAAAGAAGTAAAATACCAGCGCATCGGTAGCCACAAACACGCCCGTAATACCAGCCTGCGTCAACAGCAACAGGCCGTAATAAACATTGGCATTCGGATAGTCCCTTTTATGGGTAGCGGCCATTATAACCGGAAATGTAAAGGCCGTCAGGAAAGTCAGGATAAAACCCATGCCATCGAGGCCGACGCTGAAACTGCTTCCCAGATAAGGCATCCACACATAACTGACGTTGTTATAGGCAAAATATTCAGGATGGTGGACGACATCCGTATAGAATAAACTGGTGACGGAAATCGCCAGCGTTATCAAAGTGGAAAAAAAAGCAAAGGTCTTTACGGCCTTGGCGTCTTTTATAAAAAAAATTAGCATACCCGTGAGCAACGGAACCCAAAGCAGTAATTCAGGAAATGTAAAATAAGTGCCCAGCATTAATTTTATTTTGTAAACAATTGAATAATTAATAACACTATCAGCCCCAACACCATCAGCAAAATATAACTACCGACATACCCGCTTTGCAACAAACGTATTTGGCGGCTTCCGTAATTGATACTTTTCCCCACACCGTTTACCAGGGCGTCAATGCCTGATTTCTCCACGACATTACTCAGGAAACTGGCCACAGCCTTATAAGGTTTAACGATGACAAAATCATACAACTCATCCACGTAAAATTTATGCTGGACCGCCCGGCCGAATGCGCCCTCTTTTGGTAAAGTGCCGTCAAAATTTCTAAAGCGGTTCCAGGCCCAAACACAAACGACAACGATGAGCACCGATGAAATAGCCATCAGGGCCAGCTCGGTTTGTGGCGCTGTCTGGTGCTGCACCAGCATTTTGTCGGACTCCGCAAAGACGGGGGATAAAAAATCGCTGAAACGGTTGCTGTTCTTGAGGAGCGTCTCCGGAATGCCGACCAGTCCGCCGAGCGCTGCCAGGACGGCCAGGCAGATTAGCGGAAAAGTCATCGCGGCAGGACTTTCATGCAAATGATGCAGCTGATCTTGGGTACCGCGGAATTTTCCGGCAAAAGTCAGTGAAAACAGGCGAAACATGTAAAAAGCCGTAAGCAAGGCGCCGCCAACACCCAGCACATAGAACAAGGGGTTTACCGAGAATGCAGCTCCCAATATCGCGTCTTTCGAAAAGAACCCCGAGAAAGGAGGAATTCCGGCGATCGCCAGACAGGCGATAAAAAATGTCACATACGTAATTTTCATTTTCTTACCCAGTCCTCCCATCTTGTTGATATCCTGTTCGCCTCCCATGGCATGAATCACTGACCCGGCACCCAGGAACAGCAGCGCTTTAAAAAAAGCATGCGTCATGACATGGAAAACAGCGGCCGAATACGCGCCCACACCCAATCCCAGGAACATATATCCTAACTGGCTGACTGTTGAATAGGCCAGGACTTTTTTAATATCGTTTTGTTTCAGTGCAATGACTGCCGCGAAAATGGCCGTCGCCAGTCCGATCACCGCCACGAACATCATGGTAAAAGGTGCCATCGTATACAGGATGTTACTGCGTGCAATCATGTAAATTCCGGCCGTAACCATCGTAGCCGCATGGATCAGGGCCGACACGGGCGTAGGACCAGCCATGGCATCGGGCAACCACGTATACAGGGGAATCTGGGCGCTCTTTCCCATCGCCCCTACAAAAAGCAGCAGGCTGATCCCGGTCAGGATAACAGAGCCTTTGGCAGGAATAACCGAAAGGATGCCCCCCGGCGCATGAAACAGGGTAAAATATGAAGTGGTACCAAAAGCGTGGATCAGCCAGAAGATTCCCAGCACGAAGCCGAAATCACCAATCCGGTTCATAATGAAAGCCTTTTTGGCCGCATTGGTATAGTCAATATTCTTGAACCAGAAACCAATCAGTAAATACGAACACAAGCCAACGCCTTCCCAACCCATGAACATGATGACATAATTGCCTCCCATTACCAGCAGCAGCATCGAAAAGACAAACAAATTAAGGAAAGAAAAATACCGGGCGTAGCTACCATTGTCTTCCTCGATCATGTAGGAAGTGGAATACAAATGGATCAGGAATCCGACCCCGGTGATGATCAGCAGGAATACGGCCGTCAGCTGGTCGAGCTGAAACTCAAACGAAATATGAAGCTTGGTGATGTCAATGAAAGAAAAATAATTAATATGCTGGGGAACAAAGCCTTCCTTAGAAACACCCACAAAGACAAGGATGCTGAGGCAAAAAGAAATGAATATGACGCCGCTGCCCGTGATGGCTGCGATTTTTTTTGAAATAATCTTTCTTCCGAGCCCATTGATCAGAAAGCCAAGAAATGGAAACAAGGGAATCAAATAAGCTTTATCAAATATATTCATCATAAATACAGTCGGTAATTAAAGAGAAATAGCGATCTTTTATAGGCCCGTTAGTTTTTTAATCTGTTTAAAAAATTGATGTCGATGGATTTGGTATTGCGATACATCATCACGATAATGGCAAGGCCTACACTTACCTCGGCAGCAGCGACGATCATAATAAAAAACACAAAAATCTGGGCATTCATGGCTGCCATCGGATTTGCCACTGCGTCACCGAGGTGCATTTTGGAAAATGCCACCAGCAAAAGATTGACCGAATTCAGCATCAGTTCAATGCACATGAAGACGATGATAGAATTGCGCCTGGTAAGAGCACCGGCAACTCCTATGCAAAACAGTGCAACGGACAAAACGATATACCATTTAATCTCCATAATTACCTTTGGCCCCCGGGAAGGGCGTTATTTTATTGACTCCATTAAAAAATTCAGTCTCCACTTTCTACACCAGCTTCTTTTCCTTTAATTCTTTTTCCTTTTTGCCGATAATCACTGCTCCTATCATTGCACTCAGAAACAACACGCTGCTCAATTCAAACGGTACAACATACTCAGTAAATAACGTGCGGCCGAGGTATTTTATAAGACCTACACCCGTATTGAGTCTCATGGCAAGGTGATTGGCCTCGGAATGAGACAGGGCAGCTACCAAAACAATTAATAAACACATGGCGGCAATGACGCCCGCCGCTTTCAAATAAATATTTTTGGGGATTTCGGGATGCTCGTTAAGATCGATAAACATGACTACAAAAGTGAACAAGACCATGATGGCCCCGGCGTACACAATAAGATTCACAATGGCCAGGAACTGGGCATTCATCAGCACATAATGTCCCGAAATAGCGAAGAAAACAACGATGAGCCAGAGAACGCCGTAGAGCGGATTTTTGCAGGAAATGACCCCGATGGCACCCGCAACGGCCAGGGCAGATAAAAACCAGAATAAGATTTGCGTAGTACCCATCTAAATAATTGCTTTTGTTTTATTTCTCATTGCCGTGCCCCTGCGGTTGCAGTTTTCTGTTGCCCTTTGCGCGCGCATACCCCTGCGGATCTTCTTTCGGATTGGGAATCAGTAAATCAGGTTTGCCATAAATAAATCCTTTGCGGCCATAATTAGCAGGAGCAAAAGTCTCGCTTAAATACACCGCATCCTTGGGGCAGGCTTCCTCACAGAGCCCGCAGAAAATACAGCGGAGCATATTGATTTCATATTTGGCGGCATATTTTTCTTCCCGGTACAGATGTTCTTCCCCGGGCTGCCGTTCGGCGGCCTCCATGGTAATTGCTTCAGCCGGACAAGCAACGGCACACAATCCGCAGGCCGTGCAGTTTTCCCTGCCTTCCTCATCCCTGTTCAAAATCTGGAGACCCCGGAAAACCGGGCTGAAGGGCCTGGTTTGTTCAGGGTAATTGATCGTCACTTTTTTTCTGAAGATGTGCTTAAAAGTAATCAGCATGCCCCGGAGGATCTCAGGCAGGTACATACTTTCCCAGATAGTCATCTTTTTCCTTGAAACGGCCTTCACCCTGTTGGTTAACGGTTGCATATTACCCACCTCCTTTTCTTTTTATTGGCAAGATGAACAAAATTATCGTCCGCAAAAGTAAATTTTAATTTATAACTGCACTTCATTAAGAAATGAATTTATTCAAAGGAAAGTCAAAAATGCCAGTGATTCTGTTGTAATAAAATGAGCGCCCCCGTGACGAGCATGTTGAACAAAGCTAACGGTAATAAAATCTTCCACCCGAGGTTCATCAGCTGGTCGTAACGGAAGCGGGGAATCGTCCAGCGCACCCACATGAATAAAAAGAGGAAACAACCGATCTTGATGAACAAAACGGCTGCCTGCAGGGTCGCCATCCAGTTGGTGCCTATCGAAAGGACCAGGGTATGGTCATTCACAAACGGGACGTCATACCCGCCAAAAAACAAGGTTACCATCACTGCACTGCTCAGGAACATATTTACATATTCCGCAAACAGATAAAAGCCCAGTTTCATCGACGAGTATTCGGAGTGATACCCGCCAATCAATTCATTTTCCGCTTCGGCCAGATCAAAAGGGGTTCGGTTCGTTTCGGCAAATGCGCAAATCAAAAAAATCAAGAAACCCAGCGGTTGCTTAAAAATATACCACCAATGATCCATTTGCTGGTCTACAATAGTCTTCAGGCTCAGCGTTCCGGACAACATCAGCAGGGCGATAAGGGTGATACCCATCGCCAGTTCATAGCTGATAATCTGTGAAGCGGCTCTCATGGCACCCAACAGGGAAAATTTATTATTACTCGCCCAGCCACCAATCATGATCCCGTAGACGCCCAGGCTGACGATGCCAAAAACGTACAGGATGCCAATATTGACGTCGGCAATCTGCAGCGAAATATTTCGGTTAAAAAGGTGAATTTGGTTGCCCCACGGAATCACCGCGCCGACCATGATCGCTGTCAGCATGGCGATACTGGGGCCGAGGATAAACAGGAACTTGGAAGAGAATTTGGGAATAATTTCTTCTTTAAAAAAAAGTTTGAGGCCATCGGCCAGTGGCTGCAAAATGCCAAAGGGCCCGGCGCGATTGGGACCCCTGCGGTCCTGAATAATAGCTGCAATCTTCCGCTCGGCATAAGTCGAATACATGGCCACGACCAGCGAGATGCTGACCACCACGACGATCAAAACAAGCTTTTCAATAAAAACGGCCCAGTCAATAACTAATAAATGCATATTCGAATGTATCAAACCTGCACACCGCAGGCGGGTTCAAAATATAAAGCGTAACCAGTTTCCATTCCATGTGTCCGTCGTCGCCGCCGCCCATTCCTATTCCCCGCTGCTAGCCCGCGCTTTCGGTCCTTCCCGTCGCATTGTGGCCCGAGGCCAGCGGGTCGCCGTTGAACGTTTTCCCGGTAGCCGGGCCGCGTAACTCATCCAGGTGGATTGAGGGCTGGTTTACCTGGCTTTTGTCATGAATATCCATCAGCAATAACGGGCTTTTGCCGTGCAGCAGCTTTTCAAGCGGCTCGTCGGGGATCACTTTACTTTCGTAGTGATTGGCAGAGATAACCGAATGCCGGTTGATGGCAGTAGGTTTCTCAATCACCCAATCGGAGGCGTTCTTTTTTTCAAAGCGGCAGGTATTGCATATCCAGCCCGGTTTTCCATTTTCATAGCTCTGCACTTCACCCCAGGGATCTTTGCGTGCCGTGACACGGTAGACTTCGTCGCCCCGGTTCCATAAGGTTACTTTACCGCAGCATTTATCGCAGTCGCGGTGGGCATCCATCGGTTTGAGAAACCACACGCGGTTTTTGAACCGGAACGTCCGGTCGGTCAGGGCGCCCACGGGGCACACATCGATCATGTTGCCGCTGAAGTCACTGTCGATCGCTTTGGAAATAAAAGTGGAAATATCGGAATGATCACCCCGGTCTAAAATCCCGTGTACCCGGTTGTTGGTCAGTTGTTCGGCAACGTAGACGCACCGGTAACACAGAATGCACCGGGTCATATGCAATTGGATATAAGGGCCAATGTCTTCCCTTTGAAAAGTTCTCCGTTTGAATTCATAACGGGTGCCAATAGCGCCATGTTCGTATCCAAGATCCTGCAAATGACATTCGCCTGCCTGATCACATATCGGGCAATCGAGCGGGTGATTGATCAATAAGAACTCAACCACTCCCCTCCTGGCATCCTGCACTTTATCACTGGTAACATTTTTAACGACCATCCCATCCATGACGTTCGTCCGGCAGGAGGCTACCAGCTTCGGCATTGGGCGGGGGTCAGCCGTCGACCCGGAAGCCACTTCCACCAGGCAGGTCCGGCATTTGCCTCCGCTACCGTCCAGTTTGCTGTAGTAACACATCGCTGGCGGTGCCACTTCCGGTCCGATCATTCGTGCGGCATTGAGGATCGAGGTCCCCGGGGCGACCTCAATAGTTGTATTGTCTATGGTGATTTTAAAATTCGCCGGTGGTTGTTTTTTGATTTCTTCAGCCATTAGGTTCCTTGTTTTACGAAAGAGAATGTATCAAAGTGTGACGGATGGGGTTGTAAACTTGTTGGGATGAAAGCGACGCCGACCCCGCCAATCAGGCAGTAACGGGCTTGTCGAGGGCATCCGCATAATGGGCGAGCCCATAATTTCGCTGTAAACATTCCGCGTGATTCAAGACATGCCACTCAAATTCATCCCGGAAATGCCGTATCGCGGCCGCCACGGGCCACGCTGCAGCATCTCCCAAAGGACAAATCGTGTTCCCCTCAATTTTCCTTTGAATATCCCAAAGTAAATCTATATCCTTCATTTCACCTTTTCCATTTTCAATTTTCTGCAAGATTTTTTCCATCCAGCCCGTACCTTCCCGGCAGGGAGAACACTGCCCGCAACTTTCATGGTGATAAAATCTTGCCAATGACAGGGTATGGCGAACCACACACTGGTCCTCATCCAAAACGATGAAACCCCCGGACCCCATCATACTCCCGGTGGCAAAACCACCGTCAGAGAGACTTTCATAGTTCATGATCCGCGGCTCTCCCTTTGCAGTTTTCAACAGCAGGTTAGCCGGCAATATCGGTACGGACGATCCGCCGGGAATGCAGGCTTTTAGCTTTTTGCCCCCGGGAATGCCTCCGCAATACTCCTCGCTGTAAATAAATTCTTCTACCGATATCGTCATGTCAATTTCGTACACACCCGGCTTATTAATGTTGCCGCAGGCAGAAATGAGCTTCGTACCGGTAGATCTTCCGGCTCCAATTTTCGAGTAGGATTCCCCCCCTTCATTTAAGATGGGCACAATTGCCGCGATGGTCTCGACGTTGTTGACCACCGTAGGGCAGCCCCAGACGCCTTTCACGGCCGGAAACGGCGGTTTAATTCTCGGCAATCCTCTTTTGCCTTCCAGGCTTTCCAGCAGGGCCGTTTCTTCTCCGCAAATATAGGCTCCGGCACCCCGGTGGACATACAATTCACAGTTGAACCCGCTGCCCAAAATATTGTTACCCAAAAAACCATTCTGGCGCGCTTCGCCGATGGCATATTCCAGGATATCACTGACCCAATCATACTCCCCACGGATATAAATATAGGAAACCGTACTCCCCAGCGCAAAGGAGGATACGATCATCCCTTCTACCAGGAGGTGCGGAATAAATTCCATTAAATACCGGTCCTTGAAAGTGCCGGGTTCGCTTTCATCTGCATTGCATACCAGGTACCTGGCCACTCCTTCCGGTTTGGCCAGGAAACTCCATTTCATACCCGTGGGGAATCCTGCACCCCCCCGACCCCTCAGGCCGCTTTTTTTCACTTCTTCGACAATATCATTCGGCTGCATTGTCAAGGCCTTTTCAACGGCCCTGTAGCCCCCCTCCCGGCGGTACACATCGAACCCCTTAATTCCCGGCACATGGGCTTTCTCCAACAATAATTTTTTTGACATACGATCAATTATTTCTTCTGGCAATTAAACATCCAACTGATTCCAAATTTATCTGTAAGCATCCCGAATTTTGCGCCCCAGAATTGCTCGGCCAGCGGCATGGTGATCGCGCCGCCCTCCGCCATTTGCTGGAACACGTCTTCGAGTCTCCCCTCATCTTCGACGTCTACTGACAACTGGATATTGCCCTTAGTCGACACATGCTGTCCCTTAAAAACATCCGACACCATGATCATGTTGTCGTCAAAAACAAACCGGGCGTGCATGACCTTGTCTTTATAGTCGTCATCGACCGGCATAGGGCTGTCTCCGTAGGTGCCCAGTTGTTGAATCTCTCCTTTTAGCGCCTTCTTATAGAACCCAATGGCTTCGGAGGCATTGCCTTCAAAATGAATGTAAGGAATCAGTTTCATGGTCTCCATTATTTTAACCGTTAAATTCTTATGCTCCCCGCACCCGGCGGCTAGTTATTGGCAGCCGCTTTGGCCACACATTCCTCAATGATCTGATCGACTTTTTCTTTGGTCAGGTGCTCCCGGTATATCTTACCCATTTGCATCATAGGAGCATACCCGCAGGCCCCCAGGCATTCCACCACTTTAAGGGTAAAAAGCCCATCGGCGGTGGTTTCCCCGTTTTTTATAGCCAGCTTTTTTTCGATGTATTGGATGATATCGTCGCTTCCTCTCAACATACAGGGACCCGTCTGGCATACCTCAAAAACATATTTGCCCACGGGCTGGGTGTTCAGCATAGAATAAAAAGTCGCGACTTCGTATACTTCGATCGGTTTAATGTGTAGCAATGATGCCACATAATCCATGGCCGCCACATCCAGCCATCCGCCGCCTTGTTCCTGCGCCATATGTAACAGCGGGAGCAGCGCACTCTTTTGTTTGCCTTCCGGGTACCGTTTGATGAGCTCGGAAACCTTCATTAACTGTTGCTCTGAAAAAATCATCTTATTATCGCTTAAATTATATGTCTGAAGTTCTCGCCGGGGCCGTGGCATCGCTGCGGCAGCCGTTTTGCCTCCTTTCCCGCTAGGCGTCCATTTCTCCCGCAATGAGATTGAGACTGCTCATCGTGATAATTGCATCGCTGAGCATGCCGCCCCTGGTCAGTTCCGAATACGCCTGGTAGTAAATAAAACAAGGCCTGCGGAAATGCAGCCGGTAAGGAGCCCGCCCCCCATCACTGATTAAGTAAAATCCCAGCTCCCCGTTAGCACCTTCGAC
>Ga0209698_10006365_pt1 | contig 12563 bp, 11 predicted proteins | sample LitLauG_LLR_2012_FD_187203 | JGI IMG/M metagenome (GOLD analysis project Ga0209698, IMG submission 187203) | Freshwater sediment microbial communities from Pennsylvania, USA - Little Laurel Run_MetaG_LLR_2012 (SPAdes) (version 2) | ecosystem: Environmental > Aquatic > Freshwater > Creek >...
CACCACGCGGGCATCCCACCCGGTGACATCGGAAGCGATTTCTTCCAGGATCGCGACGGTGCCTCGGCGGCGGCGGTAGTAGATTGTCTTGGCGACATCAAGGCGCTGGCCGCGCGCGTTCTGGCTGGCCACAAGGCGAGTGGCGAGGAGATCGGCAATGTAGGGGACGACCCAGTCGTCGCAGGTTTCAATGGACTGGTCGTCCCACAGCCGATCGATGCTACGACGCAGGACCGCAGCCTGCGCGCCAATGCGGTTCACCATCTCACGCAATGGGCCGTTGACACCAAACTCCGAAGAGTCCTCGCCGCGGTAGATGGCGGGAAGCAGGTTCCAGAGCTTATCCGCGTAGTAAATCTCGTAGTGATCAACCGGCATTGGGTGCCACCTCCGGTGAAATCGTGAGATTTGTGGCGACAAGCTGAAAGAAGCCTCCTTCACCGGGATCGTAACGGAACGGCGTTGACGGAGTAGATAGGAACGGGAAAAGCAGAGAGTTGCGTGTTCTGAACACCAAGTTATGCACGGCGACGGTACCCGGAACGGCCAGGCAGGCCTCGTAGATCTGACTCTCGTAGATTCGTTGTCCCACGCCGATCACGTTGGCGCCAAACAGACCGGTATCCGGATCAAGCAAGGCTACGAAGGCCGCGTTGACCACGTCGGATGTGACGTAATTGAGGTCAACCACGAGAGTCAAGCGTAAGTGAGTTTTGAGAGCGTACGCCAGACTGACCTGAACGGGGCGATTGGGATCGTCCGCGGCGGCCAGTGCGGTGCGGGCCGCCGAAACGGCGTTGTCGTCGTCACCCACGTAGATCTTCACCAAGGAGCGTTGCTGGATGGGATCCCAAGTCCAGTAGGACTTCGCGCGGGTGACGCCGGGCGTCTGCGCGGCGATGGTCTCGTAGTCGTCAGCCGACACAGCACGTCCGAAAGTGAGAACGGATTGCGGTGCGTAGCGCTTTATCTTTTGGGGCGGATCGGGGTCCGCACCGCCTCCAACCGGTACGGGATTCCTGATGGCCCTAAGGCCCGGCTGGGGTTGCAGGATGACGGTCAGCGAACCAGCGTCGGGGGCTTCCGCGCCGCTGCCATAGCGGTAGGTCGCGACTACATTGTTCACGCCGGAGGGTAAGCGGGCTCCGTTGATGCCGTCGCCGAACTGAATGTGCGTCTTGTTCTGCTCGTCTTCGCGGGTGACGAAGATGCGGGCGGTGGGCTCGTGGCCGTAGAAGTTGGGGACTTCCTTCCACTGCACGCCGTTGATCCACACCTGGAGGGTACTGGTGTAGCCGCTTCCCGAAGCGGAGTCCGCGCTGAGTAGGTAGGTGAGAGGGGAATTCTTGAGTACGAACTCCTGCCCCGCGATGGTGGCATCACCGCCTCCTAGAATTTCGTTCGCGACGGTTTTGCCGCGAGTGACAGAGAGGAGATTGAATAGGACATTCAGCGGTGAAACCAGTGGCGAAGGAGGCGATGGCAACCCAGTTAGTTGAAGCGCGGTCTGGTCCGAGTTTGTGGTTCCAATTGCTGCCTCACCCGCGCCGTTCGCGTCTTCGATGAGTAGGGGGGTGCTGTTCAGAACAGGGAAAAGGCTAGTGGAATTCGCAGTGAGAGATGATCCCGCGCCGAGGGCTTTTGATGGGCTTGGAATTAGCGTTCCGACGTCCTTCCAGGCGTAACGGACGAGGGCTGTAGCTATATAGTCTGCCGCTGTTAGGCCAGTGCTTCCCCCGGTGCCGTGGACCATCTTGATGACGAGGGCTGCAGCTATACCATTGACAACTGATAGAGCTTGATCGAGACCAATCCGAGAGTGTGGAATTGGAACCGGAATTGCGGGTGGGGGCTTGGTTGGATCATCAGTCGGGTCGACCGGGTTCGCGTACCAAACTACTTCGCTATAGCTCTCCACAGCGCGTAACTGAGACGGCGATGCCCCAAGGTTCACGAACAACACAGGATCTCCAACTCTAATTTCCCGGGTGATCGATTCCAAGTGAACGGCATTGTCGGTGCCATTGATAACCGGTGTTTTGCCAGTCGGATATTGCCAAAGGTGAGCGGACTGTGTGCTCCGGAGCAACCGGAAGTCGTTTGCGAACCCCGCGAAATTCGGGAGCTCTACAAACGTCACGTGCGTGTTGGTCTTGCCGCTCGGATCCTTCTCCTGCCTGATGCTTTGAACAACCAAAGCTGCGGCATCGCCAATCTCTCCAATCCAACCCTTGCGCAGCAGGAGAACCTCCTCTCCCACCTTGACGGACGAAACTGTTCCAGCGAGCAGCACCGAGCCGTCCACACCAAAAAGCGCCGGATCAGGAGTAGGCACTGCAGCAATGGGAGCCAACGGCTGAACCAGAGTAGGCGCGCCGAGTTCGAAGATCTGCGGCTCTTTGCCCGGCCCGGGCTTGCTCTGGATCTGGAATCCTTGCGGCAACGTGATCGGCTTGGGGCCGCTCAGCAGCGCGGCGAGCATCCCTCGCGCGCCAATCCCAGGACGAGGACGATAGCCCAACACGCGAATCAGCCGCTGGACGCTTTCCGGCAGGTCGGCGGTCCGAAGGTAGTCCTCGTTGGCGATTCGTTCGTTATAGAAGGTTAGGATGTCGGCGAGATACGCCCACCATTCCATCATCTGCAGGGCCAGATCGCCTTGAGCGCTCGGGCGCCACGCTATCAGTTCGACTTCGCCCGGGAGGGATTGCAACAGAGCCTGACGGAACGAGAGGTAGTCGCCCACGCGATAGTCGATCGTGTCGAGGCCGGGCGGATTGAAGATTATCGGAGGCTGCACGATCAGATCACAAGGGCATGCCATGATCATTTCCCTCCTTTGACGATCACCTGCAGTGCGCCACGCTCCGGATTGCTCGGGTCGTTGTCCACTCGCAGAATATGATCCGCAGCGACCTGCAAGGTATCGGGCAGATCGATGAAGACTGACGTCACACCGCGTTGCCGATAGCGGATCGAAACCACGCCATCGACTCCGGGGGCGCGCTGAATGGCTGCTTCGAGAGCGCTCCGCTCAAGAGGTGCTCCGAACGTGAAGCGATCAAAGTAGAAGAATCCAGTCGAGCCATCCGGGAACCTAGCTGTGCTGAGCGCCATCAGGACGGCCGCCTCCACATCGCCTCGGAATGCGTTGGCCTGCGCGCACACGGCAATCTGTAGATCGATCGAGGTGTATTCGGGCGCGGGCACGTAGGATTCGTATCCCGCCAATCGGCGCCGGTTCAGCAGATTGATAAGTTCGATGTGCTCGGCAACTGTCACCTGCTCGGTCCCTTCGGGCTGGGCTGTGGTGAAAACTGTGAGCCAACTTCCCGTCCAACGAAACACCGTGCCCGCGTTGAGAACCCAAGGAAGAGTCTTGGCAGAAGCCTCGTAGTCCTCCGGCCGGACGTTGAAGAGTCGCTGAGCGCGGAAGGCGGCAGGCGCAAGCCGGCGCACGGCTTCATCCGTTTCTTCCTCCGCTCCGCCGGTCGCCGGGAAAGGATTGGTAACCGAGGAGAACAGACTGGACGCGGCTGGATCGATTTTAGTTATGGAATCAGCGGCGACATTACCGAGCGAGCCAGCACCTGTGCGGTAGGTCACTTGGAACACGGCGTTGGGCTCGGGGATTTCACCGAAAACATCGTCGCCGAAACGAATGGTTTCGCCCCCGTCGCCGTCGTAGTCGAACGAAATGGACCCGTCGGAATTGCGGGCAGTCGGGATGAAGCGGACCCGGTCAACAGTAAAGGACTGTTCGAATTCTTCGGCTTTCAGCAGGTCTCTGCGCCAGATCCAGACGTTCGGTGATGAAGACGGATCGGACGGCTGTTCTGTCAAAAAAATTTCGGGGAGCGCCATATTGCCCGGACCACTCTGGACCAGCCAAGCCAGCGGAGTGTTCAGCAGGCTGTATAAGTATTGCTGCGTACCGTTGGCACCGGTGCGGATGAGGGCCCGAGGCAACGTGCTCCCCGCCGGCGCCTGGTCGATCGCGAAGCCCTCCCGGTACCGGGTCCCTTGGGTTCCGGGGACGAGGTTCCCAGCCAAGACGGTGCGGAGCGTTTGGTCGGGATTCAGTGTCAGGTCGTGGTCAAACTGAAGCGCTTCGGCGGTGCTCCAGACGAGGTGCGTTACCGCCTGCCCGAATAGCTGATCGTTCTCTTCGTCAGCGGCGATCAAGTGCACGACCTCCCGCTTAGGCGGGTCAGCCGTTGTAGCGCCTTGCGTATCGATGAGGAGGGCTTGGCCCGGCACCTGAAAATTGAAGCCGTGCCCTACCACCCACATTTCAGTCGAGCCGCGCTTCAAGCAACTCTGCGAGTCGTCCCAATAATAAGGCTGGATACCTCGATTCCAAGCCGGGCTTGTCGCGTACGAAGTAGTGTTGAGGAGGCCCGTATTAGGGTCGATCAGACCAGTACCGGTTTCAAAATCGATTGAGGTTCCGTCGGGCTGTTGTGCACTTACCCGGAGCCCGGTGGGGATGGAGCCGGTGGTGACATCGAACTGCAAAAGGACTTGTGCGGAGGTGGCTGGCCGCGGCTCATAGTCCACTAGCCGCGAATGACGAAGAATGGACCGCCGCTGGGTGGCCGTCGTAAGAGTGCCCTCAGCCCCGACGCGGTCCTGAGTGTAGCTGAGGTCCTCGGCGAGGCTGCACAGGGCCTGCATAAACATCACGCCGAAATCGGCTTCGGAACGTTCCTGCCATTGGGGATAACGGAGTGCTGAGAAATCGGAGAGCGCTTTGCGGAAACTCAGGAAATCCTTGGCCAGGTAGTCGATCGGCGGCACCTCGCCAGACGGTGGCGGGCACGGCGTGGCTGCAGGCTCGCAGTCGAGATCCGATGGGCAAAGCGCTTTGAAAGAGAATTTGACGCCGTTGAAGAAAGGATCAAGCGGTCCGCGAGTGAGGGTGATCGTATAAAACGAAAAATCGCCAGGGGCCGCGACCTTCAACGTCAGAACGGGATGACCGTTGGTATCGTTCGACCAGTCGCCAGCCTGGATGGGAGGAACTGCCACAGTGGGAATAGTCTCACCGCCACTGATGGCGGTCCGAGTAACGAGCCCGGCCAACGCAACTTTATTGAGAAAATGCACCCGGAGAGTCTTCTGGTCAGGGCTCGCGACCTCAACGAAGTCGATGCCGTTAAGGATCGTGCTCTGGAGAAGTTGTGGTAGCCGGTCTCTTAGAGTCATGTCAGGAAACCAACACTGTGATTTTCTTGTTCGACCGCGTTTGGAGCAGGATGTAATCGATTTCGATCAAGAGCCGCGAGTCGTCGCCCGCATCGGGCGGACCAACCTGTACGTTCTGCACCTGGATCTGGTTGGCGAGCCATTGATTGAGCGCTTGCTGCACAAGGATCGTGGTCGTGGCATCGAGTGCGTGCGAATGGGGTGCGAAAATCAGCTGACGCAAACCACAACCGAATTCGGGCAGATCGGCCCGCTCTCCCGGCGCGGTCAGAAGTACCTGGCGGATCATCTGATCAATATGGGCTTCGTAATTCGTCTGAGCACCCTGGTGGGAGGTGGCGTCGATGCGAAATGGGAAGGCGTAATCGGTACGGTCCATTGGGTTCTCCTACTGTCCGGACACCCTCGGTTGTGTGAAGGAAACCAGAACTGTGCCTTGCACTGCTTGATCCGCTGCGACACAAAGTCCAACGCTTTCCTCGCTGAGGGTAAAATCGCCTAACACTTGGCTCCGCGTATCGGTTTGCACCCACTGCACGCGGATGCATGGGTGTGGAGAACTAGGGGTGAACGAACATCCAGCGATCATAAAAGTATCAGAAGAGCGCAGGGCGAAATCGCCCCCGGCTTTCGTTTTGGTATTCGAGCTGATGACGCTTACGGTGCCGCCGTGGGGGCACAGCATGATGCTGGACGTATTGAGCAGGTTAGCCATACGCCTCCTCGAGAGTAGTGCCCCAGGGCTTCACATAACCTCTAACGCACCGTCATTCACGTTGACCGCTGAATCGCTGATCGCCACTTTGCTCGCGCCTCGCTCCAGAGTGATGCCGGACAAATCCAGCGTCACTTTGTTCTCATTCGTGTCGGAAATTATGATGGACCCTGCGTCGCCGTCCAGAATGATCTTATGACCTGATTTAGTGACGATCACCTTCACCGCAGGAGCGGCGTCGGATGGTGGCTCTCCATCCCTCCAATAGCAGCCCGTCCAGATGGGATAGGAGACATCGCCGCCTTCAAACTCGATCCAGACACCCGCCCCCACCTCGGGCAGGAAAGCGATTCCGGCGCTAGGCCCGGCATAGGGCACGCAATGCCGACACCAATTCGTCGGCTGTTTCCCCAGAACGGAGGGAACTGTGGCCTTAATGCGCAGAGTCCTTGTGTCGACTTCCGTGACTGAGCCGCGGTACTTCCCGTAGAAGCGATACCGAACTCGCTCCAACATTTCGAGAATGGCTTGGTCGTCCATGTCGTCAAAATCCTCCCGGGAGGTTTCCTACAGGCCCACCGCTGGAAGTCGCCGGGCCCACGGCGTTGCGCACTAGCGTGAATCTCATCCTGTGTGACTCAAGAGTGATTGTGTGGCGAACATTCCACACGAAGTACTTACCGGAATTCAAGCTTCCTGCGCCCGAAACTGCGACTACCGTTCCGGCGCGGAGGATGGCTTTGAGCCTCGCCACATCCGCCTCGCCCTCGCAACGGGCGAACCAGCCCGCCTCCCGCAAGACTGACTGGGCACGTAGGGTGAGTTCGCGAGCGTCATCGACCGGGGCCGTGAGCAGCACGGTCATCGACTTTCCGGCAAAGTCCGAGAGCCCGCGCCCATCGAGCAGATTCAGGCCGGAATCCGAAGTGTCGGCGCTCACCCCGTCCTGGTCGTTGTCGCTGAACAAGGCTTGGCTAGCTTTGACCGATGATGGCCTCGTTACGTCCCATTCGAAATCCAGTTGGTCGACCGTCCAATCGTTGGGATCATTGAGGTCTAGCGTGATCACGGGATCGCCATCGAGCTTGGGCTTCGCGAAATACCCTGTCGCCTTACCAGGTGTGTCCTTGCACGATACGCGGCACAGTTTGCCGTTCCGGCGCGCTAGCGAGCGCAGGAACTGAATGTCTGACGACCGCTGCATCAAGGTGTGACCGTCCTCGGTGTGAGAAGGCGAGTCGTCAGTGCGATTGTCGTCAGCCGGCGTTATGTGGTAGGCGTTGAAAATGTTGTTGGCGACGTCTGCGTCCGTGACGTCCACCCACTCCTTCACCTTCTCTTCCAGGTTCATCAGCCAGGAAGCATCCTGTCCCCATACCTTCAACACCGACGCTGTTGTCCCTCTCTGCAGGTGCAACTTCGCGGTGAGAACCAATCCATCGAATATGCATTCGTCTCCTCCCCCGTCAGGAGTTGCGATGACCGTGAAGGTGGCAAACGGCTTGAGGCGATCGTCTGTGACATAAGTCAAGTCGCCGCTGGCGGTACGATCTACTGGTACTGTCAACTGAACGGCGCCGGGGAAGTCCGCGTTTTCTTCGACTTCAAGCGAGGAGAGCGACGTGTAGAAGTCGTCGTCCGCATCTGCCCCGTTTAATAGAAGTCGAAAAGCGTTTGGCATAGAGCTCGTCAACGGTTGACCGGTACCGTCGAAGGAATTCCAATTAGATCGTGCACAGCCAGCGCGTCCGGCACGAGAGAATTGTTGGCATCACACAGCTTCCAGAAGGTCGTCGGATCCACCAAGTAGTGAGCAGCGATCAAGTCCAGCCGTTGGGACTGGCGTCGCTGATGATAGCCAAACAGCGGACCTTGTGCCGACAGTGGCAGCCGCATCACAGCCACTAGCGTGCCGTCGGCCCTCTTTCGGGTGTATCCAGTTAGGTTTTCATATCTGCTGCCGGAAAAAAACATCATATCCTCCGTTCACTCTTTCGCTAACCAATGGGTAACATTCCGATGGGAGAGTCCGGAGCGTTCGCCAGATTCGCTAGTGCTAACCCTTTTCGCAGGCCCAGCGTGTAATGGTATGTCCCTCTGGCCAACCTTCCAAGTGGGCCGGGCACTTGGCTGAGTTCATCTTCAGTCAGAACCGAGAGCCCAATTTGCGCTTCAGCATGCACCGGGTGTAGTAACAGGGGGTCGTAGAGTCTCTCAGTTATGGTCAGGCTCGTGACCCGAACGGGAACAATGCGGCCCGGCCCCCACACGAATAGTACGGTAGGGACTATCCGGAGCGGCACATACCGAACGTACGACCCGTTCAGGGAAAAGACACCGGCTTGAGAGGGAGTCGAAGCGGTTAGTATGTCTGGGAGGTGAGGGTCGGTTGGGTACAAGAGCATTTCCAGGGCAGCCAAGCGGGAGTAAATACCCGTCGTCGCCGCTAAACTCTGTGCAATCTGGTTGCTGGCCTCGATGGTATCCAAAGCATCCATGGCCAGAGTGAAAGAGAATGTTTCCCCAGGCAATCCCTTAACGGCAAGGGGGTTCGGTTCACCCCCACCCGGTGGGGGAAGCGGCGCCGCTGGTGTCCACGTGTGAGTCATCGTCTCCGGGTTGAACTGGAAGATGATCACGTTCGGCACCGGCACCAGGAACGACGTCGTGAACTCGATCAACGCGCCCTTAAGAAATTTGCCCGGCATTCGATGCTCCCCTCAAGCAGTTCGACTCGATTCTCGAAGAATTTCAGCTACAATCATTCGGGACAACTCCTCGGTAACGGTGTGTTCCCCAGTCGCGACCCTTGCCTCGATCCTTTCGATGTGGCGCGATTCCCCGCTCACATCCGCGGCGGCCAAGCCCTGCGCAACGAGTGTGGCGAGGCGTTCGCCATCCGGACTCGTCGCGAGTCCCGTAAGGTTCAACCGTAAGCGATCGATCCGCATGTCCACCGTCATTTCCCTCCCCAGCCGTCCGAGCGAAGCAGTGTCCCGTGTTTTCCAATTTCCCGATGCGCTGCATGCATAATGTGCGCCATGCCGATGCGCGTTCCCTCCGCGCGTGCCAGAAAGGCGGCGCCCAGCGCGGCGGCGGTTATATCAGCACCCGTCAGGTTCAGCTTGTCCGCCAGATACTCCCAGTCAATGTGGTCGAGCAACTCCTCGCCCGCTGGCGAATGGGACGGCAACGCCCGCTGCCAGACCCGCAGTCGTTCAGCCGGTCCGGGCGGTATGAAATCGACGATGAAACGGATTCGGCGCAGGAATGCTTTGTCCAAATCCCCTTTGCGGTTAGTCGCAAGAATAGCGACACCATCGAACTGTTCCATGCGCTGAAGCAGATAGTCGATCTCGATGTTGGCAAAGCGATCATGAGCGTCCTTCACCTGTGTGCGCTGTCCGAAGAGTGCGTCGGCTTCATCAAAAAACAGGATGACGTTCGCTCGCTCGCAAACCTCGAATACCTGGCGCAAGCGCTTTTCGGTCTCACCGATGTACTTGTTGATCACGCCAGCCAAGTCCACCCGGTAGAGTTTCATCCCCAGTGACCCGGCCAGCACTTGCGCCGCCATGGTCTTTCCCGTACCACTCGGACCGGCGAACATTGCCGTAATCCCGCGGCCGAGCGGGCGGAGCCGCCCGAAGCCCCATTCTTCGTAAACTTGCCAGCGCAATCGGACTTGCCGCTCAAGTTCCGCCAGGTGATCGCGAAGCGTACCCGGAAGCACAAGATCTTCCCAAGTGTACGGACAGGGCATAGGAACGAACAACTCGGACGGTTCCAACGAGAGATTGGTGTGGCACGCATTGGCCACACATTCGGACCCAGCAGGAGCCAAGCGTGCAGCGTTGACGATGTCGGATGAGTCGAGCAAGGAGCTGCCGATAAGTTCAGGAGCGGGTTGACCGGTGATCCGCGTCCACAAAGCGATTCGAGCGGATCTGGTCAAAGGAGGGAGAGCGAATGATTGCTGAGCGGCGCGATTACCGGTTTGCCTTGGTAAGGGCGCCTGAGAACCCAGGAACATGAGAGGAGCGTATTCAAAGGCAGCAGACCAGATCTTCGGGTTTGCTGTCTCGGCGTCCTGCCAGTAGAGAAGCGCACCGGCTAGGCTAGCCAACCGAGCGGCCCGGATGGCCCGTTCCAAGGCCAGAGAAAAGGAAACTTCCGCGCCGAGCAGCAAGGCAGCATCAGCGGCGATCAAGCTGCGGCCCAGTGCCACGGCGATCTGAGCAGCGAGGACTCGCTTGCCAACTCCCTTGGCTCCGACGAGATTGATCTCCACCGGAGCCACTCCTCGGAGTGCAAAGGCGAATTCCTTTATGAGGTCAAGCTGCGCCGGATAGAGGCACATCATCTCCTGACTCTGGTCAGCGTGGAGCACATGGACGGCAGTGCCCAGTGCCGGGTCCAGTGTGGGCCCTTGAGTCATCCACAGCACGATATGCGGGTCAGGTACCCAAGGAGCGATCGCCGCCCATGGATTTGGGCCAGCGGGGGCGGGGTGCGCGATCTGCCAGCGAAACAGTGCGGACTGAGGACCAAGGTCCACAACGGGGGGCCATTGGAACAGGCCGGACGCCAGCCAGGGAGTCACATATCCGGCGGTCGCATCGTCGTGTAGATAAGCGTACACGCGACGCAGCGGCGGATCGATCTCTGAGGCGATGCAGAGCGCAAGTAGGTCGGTCTCGTACTTGGACAGTCCGAATTGCCGCAGCCAATACCACGCAGGGTCTTTCGCATCAAGCTCATCGGCATCGCGGATTCGTGCTGTCAACTCTCGCGCCTGAGGATTCGTCTCATAGAACTCGGACTCACGAGCGGCCATCTTTTCGGGGCTCACAAGCACGCGGTCCACCTCCGCGTGCGAGATAGCCAACCCAGAGACGGATTCGTCGTCGTTCCATAGCGAACGCATCCAGAGCACACGCCGTTGCGCACGCAGACGTACCCGCACGATGAAGGGTTTTTCCCCGACTGCCACGCAATCGGCCGTACTCGCGTCGAAGGCAGCCATGGTCATACTTTTACCCACCAAGCAGGCGTCGTCTCGACCTGATTTACCCGAATCCGGAGAGCATACGTTCCTGGCGCTAAACCCACCGGAATCGTGAAATCGATGCTTTGGGGACTCTTGACAGTGAATTTGCAGGGGCCTGGTAACGAACTTTCTTCCAGCGGGACAGTCTCGAGCAGGACTTGGGTCTGCCCGGTAGCGAACCCCTCGCCCGTTACGGTGTAGATGGGACCGCCAGGCAGCACAGGCGGATTAGGTGCAACAGTCGAGACGTCTATCCGAGCCGCGATACTGAAAGGCGTGGAGTTGGTACGGATCAGTGTTCCGCTCCCAACGCGTAACTGGTATATCCCGGGAGTTGGCGCCGCGGCCGGCAGCACTCCGATCGTTGCTGGCAATTGCAAAACGATCCGGGAATCGGTCTGAAGGTTTGGTTTTCCCTTCCATGAAGTTACCTCCTGTTCGACCTTATAATCGGGCGGCAGCAGGAGATAGACTTGGGAAGAGGCTGCCCCGTTCAATCCCGCCCCGTATAGATAAAACGATTGTCCCGGCGTCACGACGGCTGGAGAGTAATCGCTATTCACAATCTCCGGCTGGGCAACGGTGCTCTGCGGCGATGTGAAGGTCTGAGTGGACGATGTACCAATGACTTGACCGCTCGAACTAAACGGAATTGAGGCCGGGTCCACCGCCAGACTGAACCGGACCGCCTGCTTGACAGGGTCTGGGGGCGCAGGTGGGGTCATGAATACGACGCTGACTTTGTAAAACGCCGACAGTCGGTAGGGTACTGTGATGGCATCCCATAGCCGTGAGACGTCATCAGGCGCCTGGACTTCCATGGTGAGTGTGAATTCCTCCTGAACCGTCTGAGGCGCGGGAGGGATCGCCACCGTGACTCGCACGATGGGATTCTCATGAAAGCACTTCAAAGCAATGCTCATCGCCTGCTGCTCGTGCGCATAGGAATTATCGGCATCGAAAGCAGTCAAAAGGTAGAAAAGGTCCAGGCCCAGCGGCTGAGCCGGAATTTTGAGCGCTCGCTGCGGCAGCGGAGCAGAAGGATTGGCGACGAAGTTCCTGTTAAACTTATCCGCCGAGACGTGTAGGAGGCAGATGCTCAAGGTGCAACCGCTATCCTTGCGAGTGGTCTCTGGCATGGCGCCAGACACCGCGATCGAGAACGTTGGCTTGGGGCTCGAACTCGTAGGATCTAGAGTCGCCCACAGGGACGACGCGTTAATACAGTCTGTCAACATCGCGATCAGCCGGTCCGTGACGACGGAAAGGTCGAGCGTTCCTAGCGGGGACAGTGCCATCGCCTTCCTCTCACCCCTGCCTTATTCCGAAAGTTGAAAGGTATCCGCGCGACAGAGGCGTGGTTGGCAGCGAATGCGCTACCGAGTGAAGTTGTGCCCTCGGGGGCGGGACCGGCGCGGGCGGCGTCGCCGACGGCGCGATATGAACCTCAATTGCCCCAAGGTGCACGGAGGCCGCAGGCGGGGAGCGTAACGGTTTTGGTGTAATTGACGGTGGGCCGGAGGGTTCTAAAATGGTTTCGCGAGGAAACTCCGAATGCCGGACGGTTTCGATCTTGACGGCGATGGTGCC
>Ga0209698_10006367_pt1 | contig 12559 bp, 10 predicted proteins | sample LitLauG_LLR_2012_FD_187203 | JGI IMG/M metagenome (GOLD analysis project Ga0209698, IMG submission 187203) | Freshwater sediment microbial communities from Pennsylvania, USA - Little Laurel Run_MetaG_LLR_2012 (SPAdes) (version 2) | ecosystem: Environmental > Aquatic > Freshwater > Creek >...
ATCCCACACATAATGATTTCTGTCGCGATGTCAGGTGAGGCGCTTCAAACTCGAAATAATTGAGAACGTGAGCAGCGAGTTCACATGAGTACATCTTCTCGTCTCGCAACACCGTAAGGAGTCGTTCAACGACTTCATCTGGCACTCCTTTCCAACCGTTCAACACGGGGCTGAGATCGAACACGGCCTGTTGTACACCGTCTTCGTCGCCGAGTTCGATATTCTCGCGAAGCCGGGCGATCTTTGGGGCCACTTCTTCTTCGGAAGGCAAACGATTCCCCGCGTGGATTTCGTCCCGATGGTGCCTTTCTCTGGCATGACATTCGCGTAGCCGACCTTGTGCCCGTTCCAAAGCACGTCGCCGAGCTGCGTACTCTTTGTCCTTTTTTCGGGTCAGGGCGAATTCGTCTCTGCAGCTCTCGTATTCAGCAAATGCCAATGAGCTTTCCTCGCGGAGACGCCCACACTCGAGACATTCAGCCATTGTTTCGCCTGCCCAGGTTTTGCGGGTAAGGTGCGAGAGTGCACGCTAACCGCGTCGCTAGCCAAAACCGTCAACTCCGTCTCACCGAGGGCTTCGTCCCGCTAGACAAGAGTGGCGTCCCTACGTGATTTGAGTGGGTCCAGTTTCCACCCCCACCGGCAGCGTAATAGTAAAAACCGCACCGCCATCCGGAGCCGTGGCGGCTTCGATGTTGCCTCCGTGTTCGCGGAGCACCGTCTTGCAGATGCTCAGGCCTAAGCCGGTGCCTCGGCCTGGACGCTTGGTGGTGAAGAATGGATCGAAAATGTGGGCGAGGTTTTCGGGTGCGATGCCGGGGCCGTCGTCCTGAAAGACGATCCACACGGAGTCGGGCTTGCGTCCCATGCGCACGCGAATTGTGCCTTTCTCGCGGCTTTCACGGATCGCCTGCTCTGCGTTCAGCAGCAGGTTCAGAAAAACCTGCATCAGCTGATTGGGGTCGGCGACGATGGCGGGAACCGTGGGCTCCTGTAGAAAATCGACGGTGATGTTGCTTTTGCGCAGCGGATACGCCTGCATCTGCACGGTACGCTGCACGAGTTCATTCAGGTTCACCTGGCTGCGTCCCGGAGCGGGAGGCCGCGCGAAGTATTGCAGGTTCTGGACGATTTCGGCGGCGCGCCTGGCCTGTTGATGCAGAATCGTGAGTTGCTTGCGCGCGCCTTCACTCGTCTCGCTTTCTTGCAGCAGTTCAGCCATGCCTAGAATGCTGGTCAGCGGGTTGTTGAGTTCGTGGGCGAAGCCTCCGATCATTTGCCCCATGGCGGCGAGGCGCTCGCTCTGAATGATCTGCTGTTCCAGTTTTTTCTCCATGGTTACGTCGCGGACGGAGATAATCACCCCGGCGGGCTTGCCTTTGGCCTCCAGCAGCGGACTCGCCATGCCAAGCATCGTGCGCCAGCTTCCGTCGTGATGGCGGGAGCCGTACTCGGCCGATGTGAGGGAGCGCTCACCGGAGGCAACCGCGCGGTACAGCTCTGCCAGTTCCGGCGATGTTGCCTCGGCATCGGATACGTTCTTGCCCAGCAGATGATCCGGTCCGAAGCCGAGTAGTTCGGCGATGCGGGCGCTTACGAACGTGTAATTGCCGCTGAGGTCGAGCACTAGAATCAGATCCGGGAAGCTCTCCAGCAGGTGGCGCCGGAACTCTTCCTGACGTCTTACCTGATGTTCGAGCGCGCGCTTCTCGGTTACATCAACCAGCGTGCCTTGATAGCGGACCACTCTACCGTCTTCGACCACTCCGGTTGATGTGTCGACGCAGACGGCGGTTCCACCGTCTTTTTTCGTAAGGCGGATCTCCCGCGTCCGCGTGCTCCCGCTCTGGCTGCCGCCACGGCCCAGTAACGGGTCCCCACCCGCATCGACGCCGATCTTCTCTGGGGGAAGGCTCAGCAATTCAGCTTTGCTTCCATATCCCAAAATCTTGACCAACGCCGGATTCACTTCAAGCAGTTTGCCATCCGGAGCGCTGATGTAGACGCCTTCCTGAAGTGATTCGAAGAGCTGCGTGAAACGCATCTCTTTTTCGCGCTGCCCGGTAATATCGCGGGCCAAAACGCTGGCCCCGGCCACGTCGTCGCCCTTCACGATGGCATTGATCACGCAGTCGTAGTAGCGCCGGCGTGCGTCGTTCTTGAGCTGGATTTCGACGACTCCCGTCCATTGGCGCTTCTCCAGAAAGCGCTCCAGAGGTATGGAACCTTCGGCACGCGGTTGTGCGCCAAGAAAAGACTCGATCTTGTGGCCGACCAGTTGGGCGTAGGGAAGTCCGAAGATTTCCGCGGTGCGGCGGTTCACGGTGCGCAGGGTTCCATCCAGCGAGATCGCGAGTGCGACATCGTCAAGAGAATCGATCAGTTCCTTGAAGTTGCGCTGCGAGCGCATGATCAGCTGTCCGAGCTGATCAAGTTGTTCTTCGGAAGGAGTCGCGCCAGCTCGGTTTTGAAAGCCTTTGAGAATCTGTTTCAGTTCAGAAACTTCACGACGCCGGCCGAAAGCATAAGCAGCAAACAGTACGGAGATGGCGAACAGCCCGGCCGGAATTGCCCAGAGTTTGTACGGTAGGTCTTTCAGCTGCTGCCATGCGAGCGCCGCAATTGCGGCGCCAAACAAGATCAGCAGGCCAAGTGCCCAGCGCCACAACTGGCTCTCTTCCCGCTCCAGTTCGTTCGAAGGCGGATCGGGCAGCTTTGAAGGTTCGTCAGGCATCGGGGGATCCTCCTGGTTCGAGCGATCACTGTTAAGGTGAGTCGCCCAGCCAGGTTGCCCATAGCGTAACCGAAAAGGCGGGGGGGCACACCAGAACATTTCATCTTGTTCCATCACGGTAACCGGGTGATGGCCATCACATCACCCTTGGGTTTCGGCGAGTACGATGGCCACAGGATCTCCCATCCACGCTGCGCCTTTCGTGTGCCCACTGGTTCCCAACTATGCTTTATAAGACCCTGAGTGCTGCGGTTTACGGAATTGACGCCAATATCATTGAAGTGGAAGTCGATGTTTCGGGAATCAAGACGCAGGAAGACCACTTTCACACCGTTGGTCTGCCGGATGCGGCGGTCCGCGAAAGCCGCGACCGGGTGCGCGCGGCGCTGAAAAACTGCGGCTACGATATCCCGCCTACCCACATCACCATCAATCTGGCCCCCGCGGATATCCGGAAGGAAGGCTCTGGTTTTGACTTGCCGATGGCGTTGGGAATCTGCGGCGCCTACGGGGGCCTGAACAAGAAGGAGGTCCCGGACGCGTTGTTTGTTGGAGAGCTTTCTCTCGACGGCAGCCTGCGCAGCGTGCGCGGCGCTTTGCCGATTGCGATCGAGGCGCGCCGGATGAAGGTCAAGCGCCTCATTGTGCCGGAAGTGAACGCGCGCGAGGCAGCGATGGTGGGCGGAGTCGAGGTATATCCGGTCAAGTCGCTGCTGGACGTGATTCATTACATCAACTCGGGGAATGGAATCGCGCCCGTGCAGGTCGACACCACCCAACTGCTTAATCAGGCCCAGCGGTTCCATGTGGATTTCAAAGACGTGCGCGGTCAGCAGACGGCAAAGAGAGCTCTCGAAGTCTCATGCGCCGGAGGGCATAACATTCTGATGATTGGGCCGCCGGGATCCGGCAAAACGATGCTGGCGAAACGCATGCCGACCATCTTGCCGCCGTTCACTTTTGAAGAAGCGTTGGAGACAACTAAGATCCACAGCGTGGCGGGAGTTCTCGACGCGCGCGCCGGGCTAGTCGGCCTACGGCCGTTCCGTGCACCGCACCACACGATTTCTGATGCGGGCCTGATTGGCGGCGGGGCGATTCCCAGACCTGGGGAGGTGTCGCTGGCGCATAATGGCGTGCTCTTCCTCGATGAGCTACCGGAGTTTCCCCGCAATGTTCTGGAAGTCATGCGCCAGCCCCTCGAAGATGGCACGGTATGCATCGCCCGGGCGGCGATGTCACTGACTTTCCCAGCGCGCTTCATGCTCGCGGCGGCAATGAACCCCTGTCCATGCGGATTTCACAATGACCGCACGCGGGAATGCCACTGCACGCCGCCGATGATCCAGCGGTACATTTCCAAGATTTCCGGACCGCTGCTTGACCGCATCGACATTCACATTGACGTACCGGCAGTGAACTACAAGGAAATGCGCAGCACGAACGAGCCGGAGAGTTCCGCGAAGATTCTGGAGCGCGTTGTCCGCACGCGTGATACTCAGCTAAAGCGCTTTTCTGGTGTGGGCCAGAAGATCTACTGCAATGCGCAAATGCCGCCACAGCTGATCCGGAAATTCTGCGAGCTCTCGGCCGATTGTGAACGCCTGCTCGAACGAGCCATGGCCCAGCAAGGACTGAGCGCTCGCGCCCACGACCGAATTCTCAAAGTCGCACGGACCATTGCCGATCTGGAGGGCATTCCGCAGCTCGAGCCCAAACACATTGCCGAGGCAATTCAGTACAGGACGCTGGATCGGACGTTCTGGGCGTGAGAGGAGGGCAGAAGTCAGAAGTCAGATTGCAGAAGTGAAAACCTAATCATGCGGATTACGAGACAATCCACTTCCAGCCTCAATCCACATGTGATGAGACGCTCTATCGGTCGGGGTCTTGTCTTTGCCAAACTTTGCCAAACCAAGGGTCGTTCCATATGATTGCCGGATGAAGGCTCCCCTTGCGTTCTTGCTGTTTTGCGCTATTCCCGCCTTTTCGCAAAGCAGCCAACCGGACTCTGGCAAGTGCCTTCCGCAAACACTCGGACCTTTTGCCTTCGGTGGTGCGGTGCGTCCGACGACAGACCAGTATCTGTATCCACGCTATTTTCGATACCTGAAACAGTGGGACAAGTGCATCGCGCGTGGCGAATGGCCCGCCTCTGGAACTGAGCAATTCCCCGAACCGTATCCCTCCGGTCTGAACCTCGCTCAACGCAAGGTCGTTACGCGCGAAGCCTACGAGTGGGATCTGGCCCCGATCGAGAACACATTGACACTGGTGCCACCGGGCTCGCAGACGGAACCGGGACTTTTTCGCATCACGACCTGGACACAGATGCAACAGATGGACCAGAAGCGAAAGCGTGACGCGGAAGAACGAGACGAGCAGGCTAAGCTCGTTGAATTGCGGTTAGAGAAACTCCGAGCGCGGCTAGGCGAGGATTCGTTCGAGCTGCTCAGCGACCATGTGCACCGGCTGTTTCATGCGACCCCGGGGCGGCTCGTGCGGCAGCCGTTGCCGGAATCCGCCATGTTTGCCCGGTATCTCGGTCGCATCGCGATGATGGACAGGTTTGCGGCAAACGGAGGCGACGACGGCACTGCGGCAGCCAAAGCGCGTGACGACGAGCAGAAGACGTGCGGATTGAGCTCTTCTGAGGAGGAGATTTTGCGGCGAGTGGCCGACGATCTGCAGAAAGACACGCACAATGACCTCCTCGATCCGCCGGCAAGACGGCTGGTCGCGGACGGTCCCAACACGCCCCGAGTCGTGGATTCAGCCCAATTCAGTGGGCTAAGAGAACGCATCGATTCGCACATCGCCCAACTCAGGTCGGATCTGGGCGAAGCCGGGTTCGAGAGAATCGAAAGACGCGCGCACGAATTGTATGAATCGGATCCGATGTCACGCGTAGTGCCCATCGACTCCGCGAAGTCACAATCCGAATCAGGCGATCGATAGCAGGCCGGTGTCCCATCCCCTGCACGCTTCTCGTGAGGGGGCAGTATCACGGATCGCCGTGGACGCGGAATACTCGTGTTTCTGCCATGGAGAGCAGAAGCGTCCCCTCGCGCATTCTATAATTCAGCCCGGAGGCTTCATGCCGGGATGGGGAGCAGGCAGTTTTGAAAACGACGACGCGCAGAATTTTCTGAATGAGCTCTCGTCGAGAGCGCCCGACGACCTAAAAGAAATTCTGTCTCGCGCGGCTGACCGCGAAGATTATCTACCGGCGAAGGAAGGCACCATCGTGGTCGTCGCGGCAGAGGTTGTTGCGACGGCGAAGGGCGCGCCGCCTCACGACATTCCGCATCAGGTCGCGGAATGGGTGGGCAAGATCGAAGGCGCCCCAAGCGCTGAAATGAACGAACTGGCGCGCCGAGCAGTCAACAAAGTGAGACTAAGCTCGGAGCTGAAGGATCTTTGGCAGGAAGCCGACGGTTTGAACGACTGGAGCGCCGTGCTGCGGGATCTGGAAGAAAGACTCGGGAAGTAGGGTCAGAGGCAATCTGCTAAGCAAAGGTTTCGCCTCCTCTTCTGACCTTCTTAGTCGGCGGCGGCACCGGTGGTTGAGTCGGTGGCGTCAGCCGCGTTTTTTTCTGCCTGCCGCAAACGCAACGCGCGGTTTGAAGGCAGGCCGGCATCGCGGATTTTGTACAGCAGAGCACGATAGCTGATCCCCAAGGTGCGGGCCGCCTGCTTGCGGTTCCAGTGGTGATGTTGCAGCACCTTCAGGATGACTTTGCGTTCCAGTTCGCGCACGCATTGGCGCGTCAGCTTCTTTAGAGAAACCGGCCCATCGACGGAAAAGTCAGCTGTGAAAAAATCGGGCTCGCGCGCCACCAGATCGTTAGTGATGACTTCCTCGTGGCCCAGAATCACGTAGCGCTTGATCAGGTTTTCCAGTTCGCGGATGTTGCCGGGCCAGTGATATTTCTGCAGCACCGCCAGCACCTCTCCGGAGATCGGCCTGGCGCGGCAGTTGAACTTGCGGTTGTAATACTCGAGGAAGTACGCGCACAGACTTTCGATGTCGCCGCGGCGTTCCCGCAGAGACGGCATGCGCAGATTCACCACGTTGATGCGGTAGTAAAGATCCTGGCGGAAGGTTCCCGATTCGATCTCGGCTTCGAGGTTGCGGTTAGTCGCGCACACTACGCGCACTTCGACTTTCTTGTCTTCCTGAGCGCCGATCCGGCAGAACTGGCCGTCCTGCAGAAGTTGCAGGAGCTTCGATTGCAGAGATGGGTCAAGCTCGGAGATCTCATCGAGGAACAAGGTGCCACGGTGCGCCATTTCCACGCGACCCGGCTTTGAGCCGAAAGCGCCGGTGAAGGCTCCTTTTTCGTAGCCAAAAAGTTCGCTTTCCAGGAGGGTCCCGGGGATCGCCGGGCAATTGACCTTCACATACGGCCCAACCTTCCAAGGCGAAAGCCCGTGAATCAGTCGCGCAATGATGTCCTTGCCGGTACCGCTTTCGCCGGTGATGAGGACCGGAACATTGGCGGCGGCGACTTTGGCCAATCGAGAGCGTACCGCCTGCATTGGCTCGGAAGTGCCGAAAATAATACTGTCAGGGGGAACCTCGCCTACGGACTGCGCCAGCGTACTAACCGAAAGTGTCGTCATAAGAACGAATGCCCCGTCTGCGGGGATGATCACCCGCATGCACTAAAAGTGCATCCCGAGCACCAAACGTGGGGGACGATCTGAGCGCGTAGCTAGGTGTCTGTTAAGCGCTCGACTATGAGTGGCTTAGAGCAATGATATAGCGGAAGCAAACCAACCCGGCATGGCACCAAAGTGCTATGCCGGGAAGGGTTGGGGAGGAGAAAAATAGTTCACACAAAAGAACCCGATTTCCGTGCAGGCCTGGTCGCAATGGCTGCGACGTCTGTGTTCAAGGGGCGGTCGAACTTCAGACCCAAGACGTGGTGTTCATCCAAGTGAGCGACCCAGACCGTTTTGGCATCCATGCAGCGAGAAACGTTCTTCAGTCCCCGATTTGGGCCGATCGGGGCGCTCGGGATCTCGACGGAAACTGGCTCCGATTCCGGCAAAGAACGGCGCATTACCACCATCGCTCCACCTGCGGAGACGTTGATGGCGGTAGCAAACTCTAGGAAATCTTTCCCGTTTCCGTCCCTGGCACGGAGGAAAACGGGCACGGCAAGCTGCAACCGCTCCCATTTTCGCTGTTCTTTCTGTGAAACCTTGCGCGGCACGTCCCAGAACGCTCCAGAATAAGGATAAAAACCAGCCTAAATACCGCATCTTAGGGGCCAAACCCCGGTAGAGACCGAACCGGACTGTCTTTCCGCCAAACTGCGCTTCCAACAGGCAGATTCCCCGGCCAAAAGCCAAACTGTTGAATTTCACAATGACTCTTGGTCAATTGTCAGAAGTGCAACATTTTTCGTCTTAGGTACTTTCCAGGGGAGGTTTCTGATTGACACACTGTTATGCGTGGCTTACGATTTGGAATCCCCACGTTCTGAAGTAGGTAGTTCCCCTCTCCCCATATTCCGTCTTTTTTTATTGAATAACCATGCCCTCGACCTACGAAAAGACTCCGGCGGCAGCTCCTACTGTAGCCAACCCCCTTGTCGCTTCTGATGGACAGCGGACCCCTCCGAGTTCACCCCCTAACGGGGCCAGCGAACTCGAACAATTGCGCGATCGTTTCCGCAAAACGACGAACGCGCTGGGTTCGGCCGCTCATGACTTGAAGACACCGCTGGCGATTCTGAACGGCTACATCGAATTGCTACAGAGCGAGAAACTCGGACCGCTGAACGAGCGCCAGAAGGAAGTGATGGCCGACATGTTTTCGAGTGGCCAGCGCTTGCAGCATTTCATCCAGGACTTCCTGACCTTCAGCGTGCTCGAAACCGGCGAACTCCGGATGCAGTACATCGAAGGTGACATGAATGCGTGCCTTTCTGAGGTTTGCCGCCTTTGGTCGAATCGCTTTCAGGAGCGCGGTCTGGCGCTTTATTTTCTGGCCAACGACAAGCTCACGCCGTTTGCGTTCGATGCTCCGAAAGTGCAGCGCGTGCTCTCCAATCTTCTGGAAAATGCCGCGAAGTACACGCCGCAAGGTGGCACTGTCTGGCTGCATGCCGAGCCTCACATGTGGGAGCGGCGCGGTGTGAGCAAGCCCGGAGTCAGAGGTGAGCGCCGCCGCCAAGCATTGAATGTGCCGAACGCGGTCAAAGTAAGCGTCGCCGATACAGGCCCGGGAATTCGTCCAGAATTTCACCTGGAAATTTTTGATGACTTTTTCCGGCTACCGGGCAGCGAATCGGCCGAGGGCATGGGTCTGGGCCTGGCGATTTCCCGCCGCCTGTTGCAAGGCATGGGCGGGAAAATCTGGGTGGAAAGCGAACCCGGCAACGGCTCTAAATTCTCCTTTATTATTCCCCTGAAACCAATTTTGAGCACTCCGCAGGTTACCCAGCAACGAGGAACGAAATGAGCGAAACCGCCAACATCTTGTTGGTCGATGACGAACCGGGAATGTTGCGTTACATCCGCACGCTGCTCGAAGTGGACGAGCACAAGGTGCAAACCGCCAGCACCGGTGAAGAAGCGGTTGCGCACGTACAGAAAGGCCTGTCCCCTGATCTCGTGTTGCTCGACCTACTGATGCCGGGCATCGACGGACTGCAGACTCTCGAGCAACTCCGCAAGCTCAAGCCCGGACTGAAAGTGGTCATGCTCTCCTGCGTCAACGACACGCGAAAAGTCGTGCAGGCCATGCGACTGGGTGCGGTTGACTATTTGACCAAGCCATTTCAAAAAGCTGAGTTGGATGCGGTCATCGGTCTGTGCATCGGAACGGCTAAGGGAGATCGCTACGCCGGCGAAGTGGAAGAGCTTTGCGACGACGTGTTTTTCGTCGCGGCCAGCCCGGCGATGAAGAAGATTCGTTCGCAGGCCGCGCTAGTCGCCAACGTTGAGATTCCGGTGCTGCTGTTAGGGGAAAGCGGAACGGGTAAGGAAGTCCTGGCGCGTCTAATTCACAAGCTTTCACCACGCGCGCACCGCACGTTTCTCAAAGTGAACTGCGCTGCCGTTCCGGCTGACCTGCTGGAGAGCGAGTTGTTCGGCTACGAAGCCGGAGCGTTCACCGGCGCAAATCATGCCAAACCGGGCAAATTTGAGCTTTGCAATAAAGGCACGATCCTGCTCGATGAAATTGGCGAAATGCCGCCGCTATTGCAGGCGAAACTGTTGCACGTGCTGCAGGATCAAACCTTCTCGCGTCTGGGCAGCCGAAACGTGATCAAGGTTGACGTCCGCATCCTGGCCGCCACCAATATCGACATTCGGGAAGCGCTGGCCACGAAGCGTCTACGTGAAGATCTCTATTACCGGTTGAATGCTTTTACGTTGTCGCTGCCTCCGCTGCGCGACCGCAAGGAAGAAATTCCAATTCTGTTGAAGCATTTTATGTCGCGCATGTCGGAGTCTTACGCGCGCGCACCTTTGCCGCTCTCCCCCCCATTGATGGATGCGTGCCTAAAGCACTCCTGGCCGGGAAACCTGCGCGAGCTCAGCAACTTCATCAAGCGCTACCTGGTTTTGGGAGACGAAGAGCTGGCTGCTTCCGAACTGCAGCTTCGTCCCGATGGCGGAGTCGGCGCGCACGTCGATACGCCGGGCAGAGTTACGGCGGCGGGCGCTGAGGCGGTGGGCGGATTGAAATCGCTTTCGCGCAGCGCTAAAGATGGAGCCGAGGCGGAAGCAATTGCACGCGCTCTGGAAGAAACCAATTGGAATCGAAAGCAGGCCGCAGCACTGCTCCAGATCAGCTATAAAGCGCTGCTCTACAAGATCCGCCAGTATGGAATCGCGCAGAGCCGCAGCACCCACCGCTTGTCTGCAGGGGCGTAAGTGGTTGTCGGCTGAGGCTGGGAATCTGCTCAGAAAAGCTAGGGGCTAAGCTCAGAGCTGGTTTTGGTGCGGATAAGAGGACTCGAACCTCCACGACCTTGCGATCACTAGGACCTGAACCTAGCGCGTCTGCCAGTTCCGCCATATCCGCATCAAGGGAAAAAAGTCGGCAGGCCCTTTTTCAGAAGGACTACAGTAATATTCTACTGGCTGGCGTCGAACTGTCAAACGAGTACTGCCAGCAACGTCGACGCTTCGACCTGATCACTCACAGAAATCTTTCACAAAACATGGCGACGAGAACCATGGCCAACGTTCCAGAAAAAATTCCGCCTGACCTTGCGAAGGAGTTACGTCGTCTGGCGCACGACCTCAGCAACTCGCTCGAAACCATCGTCCAAGCGACCTATCTGATCTCCCAGTCCGGCCCACCAGAAAACATGTCCAGGTGGGTCGAACTGATCGATCAAGCCACGCAAGATGCGGTGAAAATCAATCAAAAGCTGCGTGAAATCCTGCGCTCACACAGCGACTGACGCGGAAGACTACCCGAGCTTCGCATCCATCGTAATCTTGGCGTTCAAAACTTTTGACACCGGGCAGCCCGCTTTCGCGTTTTGCGCGGCGGTGCTGAAGGCATCTGCACTGGCGCCGGGAACGTTTGCGACTACATCGAGGTGCACGGCGGTGATCGTCCATCCCGCGTCAAGTTTTTCCATGGTGAGCGTCGCGGAAGTGGTGATGCTCTCCGGCTTCAGATTTGCGGCACCGAGTTGGGCCGACAACGCCATCGAGAAGCAAGCTGCGTGCGCGGCGGCGATCAATTCTTCTGGGTTCGTCCCGGGGGCATCTTCAAATCGCGTGGTGAACGAATACTTCGTGTTCGAAAGAATTCCGCTGGCGGAAGAAACTGTGCCCTGGCCATCCTTGAGCCCGCCCTTCCAAACTGCACTGGCTTTCCGTTGCATAGCAATCTCCTGAGATGAGGTCAAAACAAGTCAATTAATTGTAGAAGGTGCCGGGGGATTTTGGGGCGGCGGCTCAGTAGAAATCTGAGCAGCTCAGATAGAAGCCGCATTTCGCACAAACCGCTTTGCAACGATGGCCACGCAATTCCGTTGAGCAGTTGGGACAGAACATGGAGGCGTCTGCTCTCGACAAGGCGATGTCGGACTGTACCGCGGTAGTCGGAGCTGCCGGGCTTGCGGGCGTTGTCGCGCCAATCTTCGGGGTTGGAATCGCGGACGAGCTCATAGCGGTGTGTTTTAACACAGATTGGGGCGGCTAGGAAGTGTGCGGTTGCGCACCGGGTCGCCCCCGTTTTAATTCGGGTCTTCATGATTCGAACACGCTATAATTCCGCGCATTCATGTCGCTCACTTCGGGAACCAAACTGGGTCCATACGAAATCATCTCTCCGCTCGGTGCGGGCGGCATGGGCGAGGTCTATCGCGCAAAAGACACGCGGCTCGGTCGTGAGGTCGCCCTCAAAATCCTGCCCGAAGCGTTTTCCCAAGACTCCGACCGCTTGCACCGCTTTCAGGATGAAGCCCGCATCCTGAGCACGCTGAGCCATCCGAACGTGTTGGCCATTTATGACGTGGGCGAGCAGGACGGCACTCGTTACCTGGTTTCGGAATTCCTCGAAGGCCAGAGTCTGCGCGAGAAGTTGACGGCCGGGGCACTCTCGCGATGGCGCATCGTCGAATACGCGCTTGAGACCGCGCGCGGACTGGCGGCGGCGCACGAGAAAGGCATCGTGCATCGCGATCTGAAGCCCGACAACATCTTCATTACAAAAGACGATCGCGTGAAGATTCTTGACTTCGGCCTGGCCAAGCAAGCGGTGGAGCAAAGGTCCGAGGACGGCGCCACGGTGACCAGTCCCCCCACAACTCCGGGGACGGTGATGGGCACTGCGGGCTACAT
>Ga0209698_10006368_pt1 | contig 12556 bp, 11 predicted proteins | sample LitLauG_LLR_2012_FD_187203 | JGI IMG/M metagenome (GOLD analysis project Ga0209698, IMG submission 187203) | Freshwater sediment microbial communities from Pennsylvania, USA - Little Laurel Run_MetaG_LLR_2012 (SPAdes) (version 2) | ecosystem: Environmental > Aquatic > Freshwater > Creek >...
AAATGGATTTCAGGTGGGGAACGAGAATATCGTTCAGGCAGGTTAGAAAGCCCCACATGAAGAACAAGGTGGTCACAATCGCCAGTGGGCCGGTATAACGGCCTGAGGTTTCACTTGTTGTCGCAGAACTGCTAACGCTTACGTTTGCCATCGGCTATCACGCTCATTCTTCCCAAGCTGAGCCCCGCGGCCTGTACTCGCATCCAATGGGGCTCCACCCGGGGAACAATTCTCTCGGCTCAATTCGCGGGCGATAATGACACAATTGGGCGCAATGCGAAACCTCTAGCAGGCCATACCCTAGCCAAAGGTGTAAGTGGTATAAGGGCGAGGAGAATCGTTCTTCTAGCCGCAAATGGTGCGCAATGAAAACCTCTTGGAAGCTGTTGTTTGGAATTGTCTTTGCAAACCTCTTCATAAGTGTGGGCCCGCTTCTAGCTCAAGAAACAAATCCCGTCGTGGTCTTCTGGGAAGCAGGACTTCCGGCGGCGGACTTCCCAACTCTTTCACAGGAGCAATTGCAGAGGCTGCTTCCTGGGGCTCGCTTCGCCTCCACGGCGCAACTCGCAGCTCTCCTCGGCGATCCCTCCAATCGCTTGCTCGTTATGCCGTACGGTTCAGCTTTTCCGGAAGCGGATTGGTCGGCCATCTACTCGTTTCTCCAAAGAGGCGGCAATCTTCTGGTCCTCGGCGGCCGGCCTTTCACACGCGCGGCCTTTCACGATTCGACAGGATGGCATCTTCGAGACTACAGCGTTCGCTTCATCCGGCAGCTGGCCATCGACCAGTTCCAAACGACGCAGGGCTCCGATGGCTTGGATTTTCAGAACAATCCAGACGTACCTCTTTCTCTCCCGCACTTTTCCTGGCAGCGGGCTTTCAGCCCCATCATTCGGTTGAGTGCCGTGGATCTTTACAATCGTGGAGGCGCAACCGGCTCGATCGATGCGCGCTTGGATCCGTTAGCGTGGGGAACGAAAGAGGGGCGACGAATGGCCGTTCCCGCTATGAACATCGATCACCTGCAAAACGGCTTTGATGGTGGACGTTGGGTTTTTCTCTCGGCGGAACTCACGCCGGAATTTCTAGGCAGCAACAACGGGCTCGAACTCGTAAGGTCACTCGCCACTCGAGCGGTTCAAGGTGCGGAAGAATTCACCGTTCGCCCCACACTTCCGCTGTATCTTCCCGGCGAGCCGGTTGAAGCGGAATTAAGATGGAGTTCTTCCGCGAAACCGGCTGCCCCGCTGACCGTCAGAATCTCTATGTATCCGGAGAGTCGCCCGGATCAACCCTATGTCGTGACTGAAAAGGCCTCAGCCCCGCGGACCGTGGCTCTTCCTGCGCCAAAAGAAAAAGGATTTTACGTTATCAAGGCCGAACTTCTCGACGGCGACAAAATCCGTGCGATTTATCATTCGGCTTTTTGGATAAGAGACGAGGACTACTTGCGTTCCGGGCCCCGTTTGTCCGTGAATCACGACTACTTCGAGCTGGACGGCCACCCTCTCGCCGTCGTCGGAACAACCTATATGTCCAGTGAGGTGCAGCGTCTCTTCTTCGATCATCCCAACGCTTACATCTGGGACCGCGACATGGCCCAGATCAAGGCCGCTGGCCTCAACACCATACGCACCGGCTGGTGGACTGGCTGGGACAAACTTTGCGACGAAGACGGCCACCCTTATGAACGCACCATGCGCACGCTCGAAGCCTATTTAATGACCGCGCGCAAATACGGCATCCCTGTGCAGTTCAATTTCTTTGCGTTTCTACCCGAAGTTCTCGGCGGCACAAATCCTTATCTCGATCCGCAGGCCATTCGCAAGCAGCAGACGCTCGTCTCCTCAGTTGTCGCGCGGTTCCACGACACTCCCTTTCTCGCCTGGGATCTCATCAATGAGCCCAGCATCTCCAAGCATTTGTGGAGGACGCGGCCGAACGGCGACCCTATTGAACTCGCCGCCTGGAACCAATGGCTGACCAAACGCTATCCGGATCGTGCTGCGCTGGCCGCCGCCTGGGGAGTCTTGCCAGATTCCGTTGCAGGAACGATTTTGCTTCCCGACGAAATCGAATTCAACTCTCGTGGAATGTATATCGGTCACAACTCCTTGCGCGTGTATGACTACTATCTGTTCGCGCAGGAGACATTCGCGGGTTGGGCTCGTGCGATGCGCGAAAAAATCCGTGCCACGGGTTCACAGCAGCTCATCACTGTAGGCCAGGATGAAGGCGGCGTGATGGATCGTCTCTCCCCGGCTTTCTACGCTCCGTCTCTTGATTTCACCACCAACCACTCCTGGTGGCAGAACGATTCTCTGCTTTGGGATTCGCTGACCGCCAAGCAGCCAGGCGTGGCTATGTTGATTCAGGAAACCGGGCTTCAGCGCGAATTGAATCTTGACGAAACCGCGCGCCTCACTCCTGAGCAGGAAGGCACTATCTTCGAGAGAAAAGTAGCGATGTCTTTTGTGCAAGGCTCCGGTGCGATCGAATGGCTCTGGAACAGCAACTCTTACATGACCGAGGCCAACGAATCGCCCATCGGGGCGTTGCGGACGGATGGCTCCGAGAAGCCCGAAGCCACAGTGATGCGTAACTTCGCGCGATTTGCGCAATCCGCGCACGACCATCTGCGAAATCCGCAGCAGCCATCCGTCGCTATCGTCACGTCCCAGGCTGCCCAATTCTCTATCCTGGGCGATTTACAACTCGAGTCGCAGCATAAGGCTGTTCGCGCCCTCGCTTATGGGCTGCACATCGCTCCTTATATCATTGCAGAAAATCAGATTGCGAAACTAGGTTCACCAAGGCTCGTCATTCTGCCTTCCCCGCAAGCGTTGAGCGAGAATAGCTGGCAGGCTCTCCTGAAATACGCAAAAGACGGCGGAAATCTGTTGATCACCGGACCGCTCTCTCGCGATGAACACTGGCAGGGGCGAGACCGTGCAAAAGATCTTGGCCTCAGCGCCAATACTGAGCCGCAGAACTATCGCGGCGCAGCGGTGCGTTTGCCAGACAAGTCAGTTTCTCTGTCCTACGACCAGCAAAAACAGTACGCCCTCGAAGCTCTGCGCTTCAACGACGGTTCCACCTGGGAAGAAACGGCTTTAGGCAAAGGCAAGGTTTTCTGGGCCTCCTATCCCGTCGAACTTGCGGAAGGCCTCGATCCTGCGGTCGCTTTGTACGGCTACGTTTCAGCCGCATTGAAAATCAAGCCGATGTTCGAGCTGCAATCTCCGCTTCCTCCCAGCGTTCTCGTCTATTCCACCGAACTAGAAGACTCGCTCCTGTTCATTCTGGAATCGGAGTCCGCGGAGGATACGCAAATCGACGTGCGTGACACCAATACGGGTGTTCGCCTGGCGATGAAACTCTCCGCGCAACGCGCCGCGATGGCACTCATCGGAAAAACTGAAAAAACAGTGCTCGCAAAATACGGATTTTGACCAAGCCGACCGTAACGAAAGATATTTCAATACTTTTGCAATTCCGGTTTAGGGTGTATCTCCTTGTGTTTGCAGGCAAATAGCGCAGGGCGCTTTATTCCCGTTCTTTCCAGCTATATTCGCGCAATTGCATTCTTATGCGAGCCATTGACACACCGCGAATCGCACCGTAGCATCGCTTCCATCGGCCGCCATTCTTCCTCAGAAGCGCGCCGGAAAAGAGGCCTTTTATGAGCCTTCGCGACTTCATCGCCAAGCAGTGGATTGACGTCATCGAGTGGGTTGAGCCGGAAGAAGGCATCTTGGCCTACCGCTACCCCATGCAGGATCGCGAAATCCAGAACGGCGGCAAGCTAACCGTTCGCGATTCGCAAGCGGCCCTTTTTGTGAATGAAGGGAAAGTGGCCGACATCTTTACGCCCGGACTCTACACTTTGACCACGCAAACGCTGCCCATCCTTACTTATCTGAAAAACTGGGACAAAGCGTTCAAGTCGCCCTTCAAGTCCGATGTCTATTTCTTCTCCGCGCGAATCCAGACGGACCAGCACTGGGGAACGCAGAATCCCATCACCATTCGCGACAAGGAATTCGGCGCCATCCGCCTTCGCGGCTTTGGCATCTACTCGTATCACTTGAGCGATGCCAAATCCTTCTACAGCAAGATCAGCGGCACTCGCGACATTTATCGCGTCGCCGATCTCGAAGGACAATTGCGCAACACCATCATCGCCAAGATGACCGATGCGTTCGCCGCCAGCCAGGTGCCGTTCCTTGATATGGCCGCGAATCAAGGCGCGCTTGCCGAAAAAATCAGCGAGGCCATGAAACCGTCTTTCACGGACTACGGGCTCACCCTGGACAGTTTTGTGGTCGAGAATCTTTCGCTGCCCGACGAATTGCAAAAAGTCCTCGACCAGCGCATCAGCATGAATGTGCTCGGCGACATGGGCAAGTTCACCCAATACCAGGTGGCGCAAGCCATCCCCATCGCGGCCGGCAATGAAGGCGGTGGAGCGGTCGGAATCGGCGCGGGTCTCGGCGCAGGCGTGGCCATGGGCCAGGCCATGATGGACGCCGTCAAGCAATCAACTTCCGCGCCAACTGCAGGAGCAGCGCCCGCCCCCGCGGCCGGAGTTCCCGCCGCCGAAACCAAATTCTGCACCGAATGTGGCAAGTCCATCGCCCGCACCGCAAGATTCTGCCCGGAGTGCGGAAAGCCCCAGGTATAAGTGCCAACGCCTGCCATGAGCGGAATCGAATGGGTTGTCGAAGCCTTCGGATGCTCGTCGCAGCCCTTGAGTGAACTCTCCGTCTTGCAGGATCTATTTAGCAGCATCATTCGGGAGATGAAGCTCCGGCCAGTCGGCGAAACCCAGTGGCATCAGTTTCCCGGCACCGGAGGGATCACAGGTCTTTGCCTTCTCGCGGAGTCTCATCTCGCGTGCCATACGTTTCCGGAGCACGGCTCGCTCTGTCTCAATCTCTTCTGCTGTGTTCCCCGCGCGGAGTGGGATTTCGAAATCGTTCTCCGTCAACTCTTTGAAGCACACTCCGTTTCGATCCGCCGTCTGCAGAGACCCTACGAATCCAAATGGAAGCAGGTTGCCAGTGACTGAGGCGAATCCCTTTGCCGCGAGCCGGGTGGGCCATCCGCGATGAGCCAGCCCGTAGCCAACTGTCCTAACTGCGGCGCCAAGATCGTTTTTCGCTGGTCCAGCAGCGTGCAGACCGTTTGCGACTATTGCAAGAGCATCCTCGTCCGCACCGATGTGGACCTGAAGAAAGTAGGCCAAGTCGCCGATCTCCCGCCGGACAGCTCACCTATTCAAATCAATACCGAAGGTAAATACGCCAACAAAGCGTTTGTTGTGGTGGGCCGAATCCTTTATGAGTACGATCAAGGCGGCTGGAACGAGTGGCACGTCATGATGAACGACGGCACAAGCGCTTGGCTCTCGGACGCGCAAAGTGAATACGCTCTCTCGTTGTCTTCAAAGGCGCCGAATCTACCCGCTGCCACGCAGGTCCAAGTGGACCAGCAATTTATCTGGAACAATCAACGCTACACCGTGAGCGTGATCACGCCCGCACATTACCGCGGCGTTGAAGGCGAACTGCCGTTTCAGTATTGGGACAAGACCAACGTAACCTTCGTGGATCTTCGCACCGAGTCCAGAAAATTCGCTACGCTCGATTACAGCGATCCCGAACCGGCGCTGTATCTTGGAGAATTCGTGGAATTCGACGATCTAAAATTGAAAAATCTGCGTAGTTTCGAGGGCTGGTAATGAGCACAAGCGCTCCCCCACCGCCTCTACCGCCAAAGCCGCAGGCGAAGGGACTGAATTGTCCCAAGTGCGGCGCCGCGATCTCCCTGCGCTCCTTCGGGCAGGCCGTGACGGTCGTGTGCGGCGGCTGCCATTCCATCCTCGACGCCAAAGATCCGAATCTCGCGATTCTCCAGCAATTCGAAGCCATCACGAGTGTTGCCAAGCCTCTTATTCCGCTGGGCACGCGCGGCAAGCTTCGCGGTACCGACTACGAAGTCACGGGTTTCCAGCGGCGCAGCATCCAAGTTGACGGAATCAATTACTACTGGCACGAGTACGTTCTTTTCAATCCCTATAAAGGCATTCGCTACCTCAGCGAATACAACGGGCATTGGAACGACATTAGTATCTGCAAAACGTTGCCGACTGCGGATTTTAGTGGCGCAACTTATCTTGGGGAGAACTATAAACACTTCCAGTCTGCCGAGGCTAACAGCGATTTCGTCCTGGGTGAATTCCCATGGCAGGTTCGTGTCGGCGAGAAAGCCGCCGTCACCGACTACGTGCATCCACCACGCGTCCTCTCCAGTGAAAAACTGGACAAAGAAGTCACCTGGTCCATCGGCGAGTACATGTACGGCCGGGAAATCTGGGACTCTTTCAAACTGCCTGGCGATCCGCCCGAGCCGATGGGCGTCTATGAGAATCAACCTTCATCGGTCACCCTCAATGTCACCGGCATGTGGGCCGCCTTCGCCGCTTTCGCCATTTTCCTCCTGGTGCTTATGGCTGTTTTCGATATGCGCGCGAAAAAAGAGCCAGTTTTCGAGGAGACCTATCAATACAATCGCGCTGACGCGAAAGGCGAGGCTTCTTTTGTCACCGATGTATTCGAACTTCGCGGCGGAACGGCAACTGTAGAAGTGAAAACTTCCTCTCCTGTGGATAACCACTGGATCTACCTGAACTATGCGCTCATCAATCAGGATTCCGGGCAAGCCTGGGACTTTGGCCGGGAAGTGAGCTATTACCACGGTTACGATAGCGACGGTTCGTGGAGCGAAGGGAAACGGACCGATTCTGTGGTTATCCCGAGTGTCTCCGCAGGTCACTACTATCTTCGCATCGAGCCGGAAGTTGATCCGGCGCTTCCTACCACTCCTTACTCCGTCAGCGTGATCCGTGATGTGCCGGTCTTCGGCATCTACGGCATCGCCTTTGTCGCTTTGCTCGTGCCGGTGGTCATCATTTCCTTCCGCGCTTACACTTTCGAGCGGTCCCGCTGGTCCGAAAGCGACCACCCGCCCATGGAATTGTCCAGCATGTCCACCAATTCGGGAGACGACGAATAATGTTCCGAAAACTCTATCTTCTCTATGGCGCTGTGGTTCTCAGCAGCGCCGCATTCGGCCAATACCGCGGCTGGAGCCTCGACACCGTCAATCAACTGAAAAATGTTCCGAAGTCCGTCCGCGATAATCCCGGCTCGTACCGCTCGGTTTACGCCGGCTATCACCATTACACAGGAGGCAAATAAGATGAACCTGGTTCCGCTCGGCAACATCGTCGCTGCATTGGTTTTTGCGTTTATCGGAATATTCATCTTCATCATCGCGTTCATGGTGATGGACAAACTCACGCCTTACCATCTCTGGAAGGAAATCGTGCAGGAGCACAACATGGCGCTCGCCATTCTTGTCGGCGCCATGTCTCTCGGCATCTGCATCATTATTGCTGCCGCGATCCACTAGCCCATGGGCATCCTGGTGTTTATTTCCGTGCTGCTGGTCGCGGCTTGCGGGCTCATCTACGAACTCGTCGCCGGCACGCTCGCCAGCTATCTCGTCGGCGATAGCGTTTTTCAATTCTCCACTATCATCGGCACGTACCTGTTTGCGATGGGAATCGGCAGCGCCCTCTCTCGCTTCATCAATCGCGGCCTCGCGAATCGCTTCGTTTGGATCGAACTTCTCCTGGGTGTCATCGGCGGTTTTTCCTCCGCGATCCTGATGCTCGCGTTTGCTTACACTCAGGGATTCGAATTGATTTTGTACGCGCTGGTTATCGTGATGGGCGTTCTGGTGGGACTGGAGATTCCTCTGCTGATGCGCATCGTCCGCGACCGCTACCAGTTCCGCGACGTCATCGCGCACGTCCTCACCTTCGATTATCTTGGCGCTCTTGGAGCATCGCTCCTTTTCCCAATTCTGCTTGTGCCTCGCCTCGGCTTGGTGCGATCCGCAATGTTATTTGGCCTAATCAACGCCGGCGTTGCCCTCTGGAGCACTTTCCTATTCGCGAATCAGCTTCCCGCCACCCGTGGCTTGCGCATTGCCTCTCTTGTAGTCATATGCGCCTTGGGTGCCGGGCTCGCGCAGGCCAAGCAGATCACTGCCAGTGCCGAGGACAATATCTACGCTGACGAAATCATCTTTGCCCGCGATACGCACTACCAGCATCTTGTCCTCACGCGCTTCAAGGACGACTTGCGCCTTTTCCTTAACAGTCATCTCCAATTCAGCTCCCGCGACGAATACCGCTACCATGAAGCCCTCGTCCATCCCGGCCTGGCCGCCGTTTCCGCTCCGCGCCACGTCTTGATTCTTGGCGGCGGCGATGGCCTCGCTGTCCGCGAAATCTTGAAGTATCCCCAGGTTGAAAGCATCACTCTCGTCGATCTCGATCCCGAGATGACGAGGATCTTTTCCTCAAACCCCATGCTTACCAAGCTGAACGACAAATCACTTCTTTCCCCTCACGTGCACGTCATCAACGCGGATGCCTTCCCCTGGGTTGATTCGAACACCGACAATTTTGATTTCATCGTCATCGATTTTCCCGACCCCACCAATTATTCGCTCGGGAAGCTCTACACGACCGCCTTTTACCGCGCCGTCTCACGCCACCTCAGCGCGCAAGGACTGATGGTGGTGCAGAGCACCTCTCCGATGTTCGCGCGCGATTCGTTCTGGTGCATCGCGCAGACGCTGAAGCAAGCGGGCCTGCAAACCTATCCCTACCACGTCTACGTTCCGTCGTTCGGCGAATGGGGTTTCGTCCTCGCCGGAACACACGATTACGCTTTTCCAAAATCCCTCCCCACTGGATTGCGTTTCGTCAATGTGGAAGGCCTTCCCGGGCTTTTCCAGTTTCCGCCGGACATGTCGCCGCTTCCCATGCCCGCCAATCAACTCAACAGTCAGATCCTCGTCCGCACCTACGAAAACGACTGGAAGGACATCAGTCATTGAAGCTGGGCCGCCGCAATTTTCTAGGTCTCGGCAGCGCGGCGCTCGTCGGCCTCTCCCTCAAAAGTGAAAAAAAGATTGAAGGCTCATTCGTCAACGATTCTTTCCAGATGGGCCATCTCTTGCGCGATCGTGCCGGCTTTCCCCCAGCGAAGCGCATTGAAAAAGTCCCCGTCGTCATTGTCGGTGGTGGAATCGCCGGCCTCAGCGCTGCTTGGCGACTTCGCAAACGGGGCTTCACCGACTTCGTCCTTCTCGAAATGAATCAGCAGCCCGGCGGCAACGCGCGCTGGGGCGAAAACGAAATCACCGCGTACCCCTGGGCCGCCCACTACGTCCCCGTTCCTGGCCCCAAAGCCGAATATGTCCGCGAACTTTTCGAAGATCTCGGTGTCTTGAAGAACGGCCAATGGGAAGAACGCTATCTCGCCTTCGCGCCGCAGGAGCGTCTGTTTCTCTACGGCCGCTGGCAGGAAGGCATCGAGCCTGCCGTCGGCCTCAAGCAAAAAGACCGCGATCAGTTTCAGCGCCTTGAAAGTCAATTTGCTGAATTTAGAAAGAGTGGCGCGTTCACCGTTCCTCTCGAACTCGGCATCTCATCAAAATATCAAGACCTCGATCGCATCTCGTTCTCTGATTGGCTTCGCCAGCAGGGCTTCGACTCTCGCCTTCTCCACTGGTATATGAACTACGCCTGCCGCGACGATTACGGCGCACTCTCCAGCGACACCTCCGCTTGGGCCGGCATCCACTATTTTTCCTCCCGCGAGTCCGAGGAAAAAGGTCCGCTCACCTGGCCAGAAGGCAACGGCTGGATCACTCGCCGGCTCCTCGAACGGATTGGCACAAACATCCGAACCAATCAAATGGTCCATCGCATCGCCCAGACGCACCGCGGTGTGAGCATCTTTGCCAGTGACACCGAATATCAGTCCGAATTCGTCATCTTTGCCGCGCCCACGTTTCTCGCTCCCTATCTCATGGAAGATTTTCCCCGCCTCCACGATTTCGTCTATTCCCCATGGCTTACGGCCAATCTCACTCTTGATCGCTATCCCGATTCCCGCGGCGCCGAGCCTTCCTGGGACACTGTCTTCCTCGATTCCCCCACGCTCGGCTACGTCGACGCCATGCACCAGAGCCTCCGCACCTACGTGGACCGCACGGTCTGGACCTTTTACTGGGCCCTCGCCGAAGGCGCCCCCGCGCAAAACCGCCAGCTCCTAATCGAGAAAGATTGGTCCTACTGGAAGGAAGCCATTCTTCACGACCTTGAGCGCGTCCATTCCGACATCCGCCAGTGCGTTTCCCGCGTCGACATCATGCGCATGGGGCACGCTATGATCCGCCCCGCCGTCGACTCGATCTTTTCCGAAGAACGCCGCCGCCTCTTGCGCCGAAATGACCGCATCCTTTTCGCCAATTCCGACCTCAGCGGCATCTCCATCTTCGAGGAAGCCCAATATCACGGCGTCGAAGCCGCCCAAAAAGTGCTGAAACGGTTTCACGGCTAGTATTCCGACTGCGCATGGTTCTCGATGGCAGCGGCCTTGCCTGTAACCTCCTGGCTCCGTACGACTCTCACTATCCAAGGGCAGGAACAGGGTGCTCTACCTAAAAAATGGCGGGACCACTGGCGAGGCCCCAGCATCCAAACTGCATAAATGCACGTAGAATGAGAGTGCAGCGGTAGCGCTCCGCCGATCGGGAGGAAAGAGATGTTGATTCGCAAGTCCCCAGAGCTGACTTACGCCGACGTCACCCCCAAGTCGGTCTATTTGGACCGCCGCAAGTTCCTTCGCGCCGTGGGCGTCGTTGGTGCTACGGCCGTCGCCGGAAAGAGTCTCTTTGATTTAGCCGTGACTCCGCAAACAGCGCTCGCTGCCACTCAATTCACCGGCCTCACTAAAAGCCCGTTCAGCACTTCGGAAAAGCCAAACACCTTAAACGACGTCTCCCACTACAACAATTATTACGAGTTCGGCACAGACAAATCAGACCCCGCAAAATATGCCGAGAATTTTAAGACCTCACCCTGGACCGTCTCCGTCGAAGGCGAAGTCGCCAAGCCTCGCAAGTTCACCATGGACGAAATCCTAAAGCTTGCGCCTCTCGAGGAACGCATCTACCGCCATCGTTGCGTCGAGCGGTGGTCCATCGTTGTGCCCTGGATCGGTTTTTCCTTCAACGTTCTCGCAAAGCTTGTCGAGCCCACCGCGAAAGCTCGCTATGTCGCCTTCCAGACTTTCTATGATCCCCGCCAAATGCCCCAGGCTAAATATGGCGGCATCGATTTTCCTTATGTCGAAGGCCTCCGCCTTGACGAAGCCATGAATCCAGTCGCCCTTCTTTGCGTTGGCATGTATGGCGACCCCCTTCCTCCTCAGGACGGCGCCCCGGTGCGCATGATCATCCCCTGGAAATACGGCTACAAGAGCATCAAGTCCCTGGTGAAAATCCGCTTCCAGGAAAAAGAGCCCCCCACCACCTGGAATCGCTATTCCTCCGACGAATACGGCTTTTATTCGAACGTCAATCCCAACGTCGATCATCCGCGCTGGAGCCAGGCCAAAGAACGCCGGCTCGGCGAAATCTTCACGCGGCCCACGGTGATTTTCAACGGCTACGGAGATCAAGTCGCCAGCATGTACAACGGAATGGACCTCAAGAAATTCCACTAAGGTGGACATTCCTCATGCGCGCCATCCTCGTCAGTAAGTGGACCAAAGTTGTTGTCTTCCTGCTCTGCCTGATCCCTTTTGCGGATCTGCTCTGGCGACTCATCAAGGGCGACCTCGGAATCAATCCCGTCGAAACTCTTCAGCACGGCACCGGCGATTGGACGATCCGTTTCATCGTCTTCACTCTTTGCATCACTCCGTTCCGAAAACTCCTCAAGCTCCCCGACCTCATTCGCTTCCGCCGCATGCTCGGCCTCTTCGCCTTTTTCTATGTCTGCCTTCACTTCCTCACTTATCTCGGCCCTGATCAGTCCTTCGACGTTTCCGGAATGTGGAAAGACGTCGCCAAGCGCCCCTTTATCACCGTGGGCTTCGCGGCTTTCATATCACTGATTCCTTTGGCGATCACATCCACGGCGGGCTGGATTCGCCGCATCGGCGGCAAGCGCTGGCAAATGCTACATCGCTTGATTTATTTTGCGGCTGTCTGCGGAGTAGTTCACTACTACTGGCTCGTAAAGTCCGATGTGCGCAAGCCAGTCTTTTACGGCGCCCTGGTAGGAATTCTTCTGTTGTGGAGATTAGGTGATTGGTTTTTCAAACGGAAGAGTCAGGTGCCCGCGCGGGCTCCCACTACAGGTGTGTCAGTGGACGGCTGAGGAATCCTCTGACGGCGGAGCCTCAACGAATTCCACGCCCCAGAAGCGCGGCGCCGGGGTAAGAAATTCAACTCCCACGCGCTGACCCTTGTCCCCAAGATCACCCAGGTAAACGACGCGGCATTCCTGTTCTTCCATCGTCTCCGGGTTGGTGATCACCAGCATCTCGCCGTTATCTATTTCGTGCTTCAGCAGCAAGAGCCCGCCATGCCCGTTGACCACCAGGGCTTCGCAAGTTTCCTT
>Ga0209698_10006369_pt1 | contig 12556 bp, 14 predicted proteins | sample LitLauG_LLR_2012_FD_187203 | JGI IMG/M metagenome (GOLD analysis project Ga0209698, IMG submission 187203) | Freshwater sediment microbial communities from Pennsylvania, USA - Little Laurel Run_MetaG_LLR_2012 (SPAdes) (version 2) | ecosystem: Environmental > Aquatic > Freshwater > Creek >...
GCCCTTACTAGCAGCCGAGTCTGTAACAGCTTGGTTACCTTGATCGAGTTGGAATTGATACCCTGTGCTATTCTTATAGTTATTAAACGCGGCTTGCTGTGCAGCAGGATCACCGCCAACGCCGAGAAGACTCGCCAAGCCTGTATTAGCTTGGACACCAGTATTGACCTGAGGGTTTAACGCTGTGCTCAGGCCCGGATAAGCAAGGTTACCTGACTGGCTAGAGTTCTGTGATTGCTGTTGACTCTGGCTTTGGCTTGCGCTACTATTATGTGAGCCTCCGAAGATCGATCCCATTATTGTTCCTTGACTAAGATGAAGAGTTCACAAGGGCCAGATTGCGTATGTACGACACCATAAGATTTGAATCCTAGTTGTCTACTCATCCATCTTGCTCCTAGTTTTTGTAACGGGGTCAACCCTCGTATTGCTTTAATATCAGTATGTGAGAATAAGAAATATAACATAGCCTTAGCAATGCGAAGTGCTTTACGTCCTCTAGCATTGAAGAAGTAGTGACCAGTATAATAACCGTCATCTCCTTTTTCAAACATGGCGTAATTGTTTTCAGTATCAATAAGAGCTATGTTATCTTTTATTGTGATCCATTCTCTGGGCTCGAAGCCGATGAGTTCGTGTCTGTACTCTTTTGTGGCTTCGGCAAGGGCTTCGGCGTTTCTTGTAAACTCAATGCCCAGACTCTTACAGTCTTCAGCCGGGCTGTATTCGTCAGACATATCTCAGCATCCGAGTAAGGTATTAGGATTTGGTCGGTTGGTCCAGAAGAAACGACGGGGTCTGTACTGGGTCCGTTGCTGCTCGTGGGATTGTTATTGACGGAGGAGGGATTACTTGTTCTTGTGATCCCTTGTAATTGTTTGAAGCGCAAGAGGTTAAGATTGTACTTACTAGCAAGATCACTATAAGACTGATCAGCTTCATCGGCTTTTTGTTTGTAAACTTTTTCGGCATCTGATTTCGCTTTCCAAGCCAACGCTGTGACTCGATCATCTTGTTCGTGTATCTGAGCTATCTCTTGAGTATACTTATTCTTTGCTTTATCATACCCTACGTGTTCACCGTAGAAGTAAAGACTTACAAGTCCTACACCACCTAGTAGATAAGGAAGCAGAGACATCCATGAAGGAATGAATGGCTTAAGCCACGTCAGTAATTTTACCATCTGGGACAAGTGCTCCTAACATAGAGGTTACACAGAAGATGTAACTCCAAGGGGTTGGTAGAGCAGAGGCCGAGGAAATTGCGGCTCCGAATAGCAACCACGTACTACGTTCAGTAATACGATTTTTAAGATATTGAATAATGTGCATATTAATCCTTATAGATGATTAAGTACGAGAAGCCCCGACCACCAAGAACCACTTCCTTGGATAATAGAACCAAGCCCTCCATTCGTAGAATTTACTGGACTCCCTGTAAAAATTCCATTTGTCCGTGGATCAGTACCGCTAGTGCTTTGAGCGATCAATAATCCTTGATCAATACCGGGGACTACGTTTGTATCACGAGTAGCTACAAAACCAAGGACATAATCTCCTTGCTGCACATTATTACTATTAAGACAAAGAGTATTAGTGCTTTGGTTAGTCGCATGACCTCGGATTGTAATACTACCAATAAAGACGATAAACCCTGCAACACTTGCATAAGCACCGCCAGTGCTCGCTGAGACAGAACCAGTCGTAATATCTCCAGATGTCAATATTTTATAAGCAACCAGTCCTGCCATAGTACCACCACTGGATTCAACTAATATCCAACCAGACGGTGTACTAGGGCCATAACCTCCAGCAATAAAAACAAAGACTGTATCTCCTGCTACGGCTGTACCCGGAAGAGTATAAGTAAAAGTCGTCAATGTAGAACTATAAAAGAAACCCGGAGTACCTCGAACACTCGGAGGAGTATTACCGCCACCCCCTCCTCCGCTTCCGAGATCATGCCAAGCCGTATCATATACGCTTGTAGTTCCAGTATCAGTACTTCTCCAAACAGCCAAACCATTTGTAGGTATACTAGGAGTAGCGGGACGACTTGCAAGAAGACCCGAACCTAGATAGGTAGTAATCAAAGGAGAGGCTGACATATATTATCCTACGTAAATTGGTGTACCATCGGGTAAGCACATAATGTTGACTGGTATGTCTCCTGTAAACATAAATGAGAGACTAGAACCACCCGTGATTGCAATATCGGCTTCACCTGCGGCTGAGGTAGTAACAGTTACTCCTGAGCCTGTGAAGTTTAATTTTACGACACTTCCTACAACCGACGTACCTGCTTGGTACACAGACAACGGATTTGCTACTGTCACCGGTATCCACTTAGTACCATTAAAACCGAGAACTTGTCCATTACTCGGCGGGGTCGTCGTTTCATCTACATCGGAGAGTTGCCCTAACGTAGCAGCCAGTGCGATTGTCCGATCAGAACTTAGATCACCTCCTCCCGTTAATCCTGTACCCGCAATGATCTTACGGGACTCTGGAGTCGCAGTATTTAGAAGAGTATTATATGTTAGCTGAATACTCAGCCATCTAAGAAATTCTGGTGTAGCCAACCCTTCTGGCGTACTCATTGGAGAGTTCCAAGGCCAAGGGTTAGGATTTGACATATTAGTAATCCTTGATTAGACGCGTAGCGTCGTTATGATACAAAGTATCTACGGTGACGATGCTCTGCATCTATTCCTGCCCGTCTATTTGTGCATCTGCTCCATCAATGTGAACCAGACCACCGGTTGTAGTAAATTCAAAGACTCGTCCGGGTATCTTCATTTGACCGAGACTATTCCATTCAACTCTTTGATCGTAATTTCCTGCCTGTAAGGCGAATGGGTATTCTTGGCTCCACGTTCCTCCATAGTTATCACTAAAGCGAAGACTAATAGTAGGCATAGGTTGTGTCGGATCAGTGAGATTACCAACACTAGCAGCAAGACGTACTGAGTCTACGCTTTTTCCTGTCCTACTCCGAGATGGTAAACCACCTGTAACCGTGTAGATGACGCTACGAAATCCATCATCAAGATGGCTCGTTGGGTCCATATAATAAATCTTACTATAGATCGCATCACCACCAATGATTTTACGGCCTGACTCCCAGTCAAATCCATTAATCATATTCCATTGGCCAAAGCCGGGTGTTTCAAATTTACACCACTGTTGGGTTACTTGATCATAAACCCAAGTACCTTCTGGACCAAGATCAAGAACATAGAATGTATGTCCGTCAAAGTCAAAAGTCCATGAACGATTTCGTGTCTGAGTAGGGATACCTGATTTGAAACCAATCAGCAGGGCTCCTTGTGTTACATCGACTGACAAGTCATTTGCTCCTGATACCAAGCCTAGTAAGGCTGTCTGATTTAGTTTTACTGTCTTAGCAACACGAGGTATATAAGCAGCCATGATTGGTGTTTGTGATACACGAATTTCATGTACTGGTGTAGTTCGTACTGCTGCCAGTAACGGTGCTTGTGCTACACTAGGAGATGTACCACCTTGTCCAAGATAATACATCCCCCCTTGTGTAACCGGAGTACCGTGTGTTAGATCAGATACTCCACTCATTTAGTAATCCTTGATTACGTCAACGATGCTTTGCATCTAGACAGTCCTATTGAATTGAATCTGCCCCGATGTTAGAGTTGCTGGAGTAATAGCAGTTCCCGTATCGGGGTCAAGCTCGAAGACGGCTGTGTTATAAGTCGGATTGACTGCGAGTGCAATCTCAGGTCCTTGAGTAATCGTACCACCTGCACCTACGAAGTTAGTCTTCATTTTAGCAGGACCAGCCTCAGTCTTGAATGCTCGGGTTACTGCCATGACACTACGAACAATCGTAATACCAATAGGCAACCGAGAAAGCTTGAAGCTACTTGGTCCGGGGATGTCAGCACCACCTGAAAGATTGGTAGTAGCCCATACCGAACTCGGGATATTCGTGCTACATGGACCGATACTATTACCTGCACTACCCGCTGTGTTAGCCAAGATTTCCATCTGAGGAGACGGGAGTTCTTGACTCTGTACATTAGGATTAGCAGCAATATCGGAACTGTATAACGTCCCTGCACCTGTACCGCCATTGATTGCCTGAGCAAGATTATGGAGGCTTGCAGATATACTCGCACCAATCAGGACTTGATACCCTGTAGTCAATGCAGTCTTAAACGTGTAGACTTGGCTACCAATCGTTACTGTCTGACCATCCGTAGGGTTACCACCCAACGTCAGAATATTAGTAGCACGAGACAATGTAGCCGAAATATATGTATCATCACGAGGAGCCAGAAACGCTTCTGTATCCTCAGCACCTATGGCACTCCACTGTCCTATACCATCATCTGGAAGATAAGACGTAGGCATCACCGTATTATTGTACGGAGCATACGGAGTCTCATTATACTGACTCTCATCTTGAGGAGCAGACTCGTACCCGAGAAGAAGTACGACGTTGTTCCAGAGAGAGTCGTTAGCGAGATTACGACCAAACGGTACCGTAGTAGGTGTGAAATTAGTCGTATACCTAGCCGCTGTAGTATAACGTGTCTCGTCCATGTAGCCGATGAACTGGCTGTTTAGACCAGCATATTCTGCACTACCAGTAAAACTGACAGTACCACCGCCAATGACAATAGGCCACGTGCATGCGTAATACGTATTCACGTCTGTCACGGGTACGTTCTGGAGAACACCATTGATAAACAACATAGTCTGACCAGATGCTCTGGAGACTGCGATGTGATACCATTGCCCCGGATTAAATGTATAGGGTTGGCTAAAGAGTGTTTGAGTCGTATTAGCAGTACCATCAGTACTAATACGGAACTCGATATTGCCACCATTCAGGCCCGGACCACATAGGCTCAACTCAAAGCTACGTTGGTTGGCGTTGACTTCACACCATTTAGCAATCAAAGGTACACGGTTATTACTCGTAGGTAATGACGTAAATCTGAAAAAGCTCTCGATAGTATAATCACCGCTACCGGGATTAAGCCGTGGGTTATCAGCAAAAGCGAGGACACCGTTGGTGAAAGAACCAATACCGTTGCCAATCTTCTTACGATAATTAGGCGTCCATCCTGTTTGTACGTCTGTGACAGGCCAAAGAACAGCCACCTGAAAGTCACCAATAAATGTGGTATTCCGCGTCCCAGTTGTATCCCAGACGTGCATATCTGTCAAAGATGAAGTCGTAGTATTACTACCATATGCTACCTGAGCAATAGGAGTCGTACTATCAAACGCACCTGAATAGACAAGACATGGCGTAGACGAGTCATCAATGCGAACTTCAAGATACCCAGATGTACTAGATAACTGCCAGTTCATCTCGATGTAATGCCACGTACTCGCTGTCATGACAGGAGATGTACTCGTAGCAACGATAGCACCAGCACTGTTAGTGACGTTTAAACGGCCAGTCGTATCAATGTAGATACGCCCTAGAGTATTATTATTCGTATCACGAATATCAACAAAAGGACCCTGACCTGTCGTACTAGGAAGGCTGGTTACGTACCAACGAAACCCTGTAAACAGGTTAGTATAAGTAGCAGGGAGGACTTTACGGAGAATATCCCCACCATTTAAGGTAAAGCATATTTTATTAGCAACGATACCTGTAGTAATATCAGAAGAAACTTGAGCATACATACCATTCAAGGCAGCAGCGGAGACACCGTAAATTTCTCCATTATCCATGAAAAGTGTTGCCATTTAGTAATCCTTGATTACGATTACGATGCTTTGCATCTAAGTTCCTGACTCTCTTTTGAGTTGTGTTCTGATACGCTCTTCAATACCGTGATGTGAAATACGTTGGACTCCACGTCCGATACTATATACGATACCGTCAAACCCTACAATGATGACTTCGTCTTTTACTTTGACTGCAGTACCAGGAACGGCACCACGATCATAGACACGTCCTTGTGTAGGTTGAAAAGGCGATAGACTATCTCCAGTAGCGTACCAAGCCTCTGTGTGTCCTTCACCAATCATCCAGACAGTATCACCTACGGTTACAAGGTCTTGAAGTACGTCAGGCTGACTCTCCGCAGTTGCGAAGTCCAGCGGGTCTACTACAAGGCTTCCGGGACGTAGAAAGTAAAATTGATTACTTCCCGTGATACTCATAAGGACATGGCTGGCGAGGCTGGCACAACTCTTGACTGGTAGTCCATTAGGCATTTCAATACCATACAGGACATGTACACCAGCACCAGTAATTGTAGTCGTACCGAACGCCATACCTGTACCAGAATATACTGTAGTAGCGATTGAGTTAGCCGAAGATAAGTCTGACTTACTCGTCAATACAATCGTATTACCTGAGACCACAGCAGTAACATCAGGATTTTGACCACCGAGATTACTCGAAAAATCAGTCCCCAGAGCACCTGTAAATGATAACAGATTTACCATGTTTTGAAGGCTTTGCGCCGTAGTACCGCCAAGCGTTGCGACCCAAGGGCTGGCAGCAGTACCGGCAGCGACACCGTGAGGGGATGTTCCCCATGTGTAATAGTTCGCCCCAATCTGTATGACTTGGTTGGTGATACTTCCTGTAACGGTTAGAACGCTAGTACCTTTGACACCACCTTTATAGTACTGTAGGAGTGTCCCGTCAGTGATAAAGAGATACTCATACCCTGCACCAATCATGAAGGTCATTGAGACCTGTCCTTGGTTTTCGATATAACTCGAAATAGGTATCAACGTACCTGTCGTAGTATACCGATACATACTCGTACCAGTAACAAAAAATAGATCACCATTAAAGAAACCCGGATGGCTATAGAAGCCACGGACTAGGCCGACATCACTTGTAGTCACCAAAGGAGTACTACCGGGTCGAGCCAAGAGTGAGACTTGGTCTTCAGGGTTTGTGGGGTTAGTTTCAAAGAAACGATTTAGACATTGAATTTCAATCTCATTAGCAAAGTCTCTTTGATATGCTTGTCTTCCTAATGGGATTTGAGGCATCTTTTATCCTACGAGATGTTTCATATGAACGATTGGCCATCGAGGATCAATCTCGATACCTTTGTCTTCTAAGGCTTTGACGTAATATTCACGGTCTAAGAGAACACCCTCCCGGGGCTCACCTTCTTTATGAGTCTCAGGAGGAGTCCTAAACCAATTCAAAGGAACGTCTTCAGCTTTATTAAAGATACGTGCTTCCCCGTCAAGACTATAATAGTATGCGGGCCATTGAGCCAGTACTTTAGTCGGGCGGGTCATACGCATTAGAATGGGTATCCTGTATTGAAGAATTGAGGCGAGCTGCCATACAACCGGTTACGGAACCGTCCACCATAACGAAGATCACCGCTCATGTAGAGAAGACCATCTTCACTAGCAACTGGGATGACTTGTTTATATCGTGCCCGGAACTGGTTCCTAGTACGTTTAAGCTGCTCTAATGAAGCAGGGTCGAGTGTTTGTCCGTACCGAGGATTTAACCGTGCAGCTAACATGATGACAAACATGTCATCGAACTCAGGCGGGAATGGGAATGTCCCAGTAAGTGTCAAATTGTTAAGAGTAACCCAGTTACCTAGATCACCTCGATACATCCACTCGCCGTCAAATGCAGACGTCTGAAGAACAATATCAGCCAATCCATTAATGTTACGGCCATTACCGTTAACCTGAAGGTTGTGAGTACTAAAGTTTTGGGCTACGTCTACGACACCAAACCTAGCCCCATCATTAGGACGAGGGTGGAGATTGACGTTACCAAACCCTGTGAGATTGCACATCAACCGAGTATTCTCAGGAATGAACTGATCTGCAGGGAGGCTATTAGCGTACCAAGGATAACCTGACGGAGCATTAATATCAAGCTGCCCTAACGCCATAGGCTGAAGCTGTTCTCCTGCTTCGTTGCCTATGACGCTAAGTACGAGTGTTTCGAGACGGATCAAAGCTTCTGAATACTGATCTGTACTAGGAAGCTGAGACACAGGTATGACGTTAGTTTCACGATAAGCATCAGTAATAATTTGAGAGACTAAAGTCATACCTTATCCTTAGATGTAAGCAATGTTGAGGATTACGTCACCGGCGGTACATGCAGTCGCATCAAGCAAAGCCGATCCACCGGTAAGAGCAAAACCAATACCGGTTGCAAACTTAATACCTGCAGGGTTACTGATAGTAACAGACTGACCAGCACCGATAGGGATATTCAAGATTGGGGTATCAGTACCCGGAACAGGTGCAGTAGCTTTGTTAAACAGTTTGAGATAACGTACAGACGCAGCAGCGTTAAATACGTTAATTACACCAATGTTACCAGAACTAGCCTTGACAAGTGTAGCGTTAGTCGTAGCTGCAGCAATCAACGTGCTATACGTTGTAAACCCACCGATAGTAGCCGAAGGAGAAATAGGCGTACCGTTAGTAATATTCGTTACTGCAGTGACAGTCGATACCGTGGTGACAGTACCAGATGTGATCGTAACTGCTGGAGTATTCGTGATATAAGCGTTTACACCAAAGACGTTACCGGTCGGAGCAGTACCATACGCGGTGACCGTACCAGTCAAAGCAGTACCGTTGTACGATGAAATATCGTGACGGAGACCCCCAAGAGTCGTCAAGCTAAGATAGTTAGACGTTGCAGTCGTATATACAGGAGCAGCTGTTGTAACCGCACCCATATGTAAAGTCCCGGTTTGACCCGATGTAGTACTAGCTGCAGCAGCGTTTGTAGGCTGGTTGGCAGACGTAGAAGCACCAGTCGGGAGTGGTAACAAAGCTGCTGAGATAGCAAACGTACCTGTACCTGCGTTAGCTGTTACAGTTGGTGTACCATTAATATTAACATTACCGATAGTATTAGTACCAGCAGGAAGAGGAGATGCGGGGTCAAGACCAACGCTCATACCCGGTACCATAGGTGCCGAAGTTACGTTAAGGCTAATACCCATCGAGCCTGAGCCCGTAATCTGTGTATCTAGACGGACACGGAATTGAGTACATCCTGCAAAATCAAATTGAAGACCATTATTGAGGCTACCAGAAAGAGGGTAACCCGAATAACCATTATAGGATTCAAGAGCAAACCCTTTGATAGGCAGCCATGCAGCGCCATCGTAGACTTCAAATGTGACGTGTCCACCCGTGATTGTGCCAGAGCCTTTAAGGCTGACCAGGACACCATCATAGCCAAGACAAGTCGTGCTAACAGCAGTATTAGCTGCGGTAGCAGAAGTCCAAGTAGCATTCTGAGCTGCAAGGTACGCATCTGCAATATAGATAGGAGACGAAGCCGAAGCAGAAACAGGTACTGCTGTCTGATCACTCGCGATTACAACAGGAGTTGAGCTAGCAGAGACTTGTTGTCCTAGAGTCGGTACAGTAACAGTCTGCGAGGCTCCAGTTCCATCAAGGATTGTATAAGTTTGAGACATTAGTTACTCCATAACGGAAAGAATATGATGTACATACTATTGCGTGTTTGATTAAACGCAAGGCTAGGATTACCTACTACGACTGGAGCGCTTCCTTGCTCCGACTGGGACCATTCTGAAATCATTAGACAGCTAATGTCCCTGATGCACCACCTGCTAGGGTTACCGTTCCACCATGACTTCCTAGGAAAAAAGGAAGAGGGAGGTAAACACCTGCGGTTACTGGTACAGCATTGATAATAACCGTAGTCGTACCGTCATCATTATTACGAGTAACTGTAATAGTTCCGCTGGTCAAAGCTACAAAGCCGCCTAGCTGAACACCGTTTACTGATGCGGTTGAATTAGCCCCCATTACAACAGGAGAATACCGTTCTTTAATTACTAGATCAGCCATGTCATTCCTTAGATGCAAAGCATCGATTACTAAAAAGAAATCAGGGGCGTGCTAAGCAGAGGCCCCTGACATATATTATGCGCCGTTAAGACGAACCATCCGACGACGATCCACCACGTTAGCAGTAAGTGCGACGTCAAACCGAATACGGTGATCACCAGTAGCGAACACCGAGTCCTGCCACATACGAACGCTAAGCGGAAGTTTGGTCAGCGACTTGCGCGAACCAATACCGGTAGCGGGCGTGATGAGGTCAGCACATGCGATAACCACCGAAGACTTGTTCGCGATAACACGTGGTTTAATCGTCGAGTTAGCAGCGGTTTTCCACGTCAATGCAGCGTTAGCAGCAGGGATCGCAGTAACCGTAGCGTGTGCGGTATTCGCATTCGTCGAACCAGTATCTTCACCGGGCTGAACCGTACCGGGTACGATAATTGCAGGGAAGATACGAAGTGCAGCGACGTTACCCGAACCATCTGCGGTGTACGAACCCACGACTCGGAAGTCCTGTGAACGACCCAACGAAGCTTGGAGTCGGTTATCATACGCATTGACACCGGCAAGGTTAAACACAGCGCCGTCTTCAACAGTACCACCAGCACCAAGGCCCGTGACACTAATCGTCTGGGTGAGATACTGGCCCGGAGCACCCGAGATAGCTACGAGAGCGTAGTCGGTATTCTGAGCAGCACCGTTGAGCGTACCATTCGTGCGAGTACCTGCGGTAATCGTTGGAAGCTGTTGAGTAAACAACGTCGGGATACCCGCGACGCTACCTTCCCAACCATTCCGATAAACGCCGACGCCCATATCAGCCAAAGCAGCGTTACCCGTCGAGGTCAGGATAGCGTTACCGAGCGATTGCTTGTCACCGTAAGTCAGGACGGCACGGATGTCTGCGTCATCAGCACCCTCTTCCTTCAGACGAGTATACGCCGAAGCGACATCGTTAAAGGTCGAGACACTGTTACCCGGAGTACCAACCCAGTTATTTGCAGCCTGAGCCACAAAACCCAGAATGTACGCATCGATCTTCTCGCAAAGCTGCATCGCAGCGTTCTTGAGGGCCATCGACTCACGGGCTTCACCCAAGTCACGGATTTTGACGAAGTCGCCCCAACCCATGCTGGCACCGAAGACAGTATTTAGTTTGTATTGTTCCGAACCGAAGATCGAATCCTGCACACCAGCGGTGAGGTCATTAACACCAGAGGTCGTTTGGGTCACGACATAGCGAGGACCAACCTGCTCGACAACAGTCAAGCCATTTCGGTCGTTCATTTCAGAGTCAAATTTACGCCACGTCACGAGGTCCTTCGAGACGAGGTTATTTTGGAAGATCGCGGCAAACGAATTAAGGACGAGTTTTGCTTGATCAACCGTTACAGCAGCAACAGCCATTCTATATTCCTATATATGTGAGTTATCTCCTTGCTCGCGTGTCAAACAACTTAGCGGCAAAGATGTCAAGGTCATCCTCATCATCAGGAAGCGTAGCCGTGGCACCTTTATTAATTACTTTAGGTGGTTCAGGAGCTTTACTGACACGAGGTCGAGCCCGAGCCTTTTCTGCTGCTTCTTCAACGAACTTATTCTCGATACGTCCTAGGGCTAGTGTAGCCTTCCTTGCACCAAGATTAATGATTCGTTTAGCTTCATCAGGATTATTGCTCAGGTAGTACAAGACATCCGTACCATAATCCATACTCATGAGTGTTGTCGAGAGGTACTCGCCATAGTTAGGGTCAAGTCCAGAAAAACTATTGATTAGAGTCTCAGATTTTTCTTGGAAATCGGGGTAACGCTCCCGTGCGGGGTCTAACTTTTGGTTCCATTCAGACTGCAATTGTTGACGTGCAGCTACGACTTTGTTCTGCTCAGCCTCACGGGCTTCACGAGCTAGGAGTTGTTGTCGTTCTACAATAAGAGTATGGCGGGTAAGATCACTAATATAACTAGGATCGAATACGCCTAACGGGTACTTCTCCGTACCGTCAGCATTGAGTTCGTCTGGTTGTGGACCAGCAGGTACATCAGGGACTACAACAGGTGTAGGCTCAGGTTTGGGTTCTTGCTTTGGAACTTGCGCAGCTTCTTTTTCAGCGAGCCGTCGCTCCGTTTCACGAAGTTTTGCGTTGAGTTCACGAATCCGGTCTTTAGCGGTTTTCTTTACAGGTTTAGGTTCGGGGTCTGGCTCAGCTTCAGCCTCTTCCTCTCCTTCTTCCTCCAGATCAGCCTCTTCAAGATCATCTTCTTCTGGTTCTTTTTCCTCTGTAACGTCAGGGGTAGACGGAGCAACTTCTGTTTCGGTTTTAGGTTCTGGAGCTTTGCCTGTGAAAAGTTCATCGGCGAATGCGTCAAGATCAACCTCGACTTCTGTTGGAGTTTCAATACTCATATATAAGGTTTCGGTCCTTTAACCGTTTGCGGTAGTTGGTTGCGGATTAGTCTCTTGTCCACCACCGCTTGGAGACAGAGAGGCCGGAAGTCCTTGAGCCGTTTGGTTCAATGGAACTGGTTTAGGCAAGGCAGGAGGTGCAGAAGCAGCGGCATCTTTACCTGCTACTGTGGCACGACCCGCACCTTGCGCTAGAGCTGTTTGTGCAGCATGAGCTGCAAGAAGGTGTGAGCGATTCCCTTCAACACGTTGAATATCGTGTTCGTCAAGCTTGGTTGAACTTGCAAGGATTTTACCAATTGCATCC
>Ga0209698_10006370_pt1 | contig 12555 bp, 10 predicted proteins | sample LitLauG_LLR_2012_FD_187203 | JGI IMG/M metagenome (GOLD analysis project Ga0209698, IMG submission 187203) | Freshwater sediment microbial communities from Pennsylvania, USA - Little Laurel Run_MetaG_LLR_2012 (SPAdes) (version 2) | ecosystem: Environmental > Aquatic > Freshwater > Creek >...
GTACTGAGCGAAGCTCTATCGCAATCCAACGGGAACATTCTCGCTGCTGTCGAGACCTTCGACCAGAAGACGGGAAAGATTCTCAACGTGCTGGCCAAGACGCAAACGCAGGATGATTTCGTCACGCTGGGCGTTACGGGAACGTCCGTCGGGCTGATCGAGCATGAACACGTCATAAAGTTGCTGGACGTCGTGCGCACCTTTCAGGTGATCAATCCGCTGAGCGGCAACAAGATCACCGGCAAGTGGACGCCGCCACTGGGCACAACGCATCTGCTCGAGCAGGTCAGCAACACGCAGGGCAGCACCAACATCGCGGTGTTTGCCGAAGACAACAGCGGCAAGACCTTCATCCCGTGGGTTTTCAGCTCCAACGTCGCCGCCAACACCTTCGGGCCGATCGTCAAGATCACCGACTCGCTCAACTTCGGCAGTGTCCCGCCACCCATGGCCTACAACACCGTGACCAACATGGCCATTCTTGGAGGGGGCGACGGATGTTTCGGCTGCTTGCCGGTGATCGGGGTGGCCGATCTCACGGCGGGGACGTTTACCGAGTTCACCGGCGGCGGATTCGGCTTCGTGAACGGCATCGCGGTCGATTCAGCCGATAACATTTTTGTGACGACCACCGAAGACGATGCCAGCGTCGAGTTCTACGATCTGAGCACGCAGGCGGTCACAGCCATCGTGGTGCTGCCGAATTCCGGCAGCCAACAATTTCTCAGCGGTGGCGATGTCGAGTTCGACGCCACCCACAAACTTTTTCTGGTGGCGCAACCCCACTCCAGCACCTTGAAAGGCAGTTCCATCTACATCTACGACACCAAGGGGAACCTGCAGGAATCTCTCAACGGCTTCAGTTTCCTGGAAGGCAGTGGCTCGCACATCTCATTCAATCCCAACACAAGGACGGGATTTGTATACGGGCCGGTTGGGGTGAACGAGATTCAAGAATTCACGTACTGACGATTCAGAAAAGCTCGCTCTCAGGGCGGCAAGGGGGTGCCAAGGCTTCAGAAAGTTGGTTGACCCCAGATCCATTCCTTACTCCCTGCCTACGCCCAGCGCATCCGCGACGCGATTGATGTAGTTGAACCAGGAGGCGATCAGCGTGATCTGCAGGATGCCCCGGTCCTCGAACCCGGCCTTGCGCAGGCCGTTGATGTCGTCCTTCCAAACCTTGGTTGCGTCCTTGGTCAGCTTGATCACGTAGTCGAGCATCACTCGGTCCTGAGGCGAGATGGGTGCGGTGCTGTGGTCCTTCTCCAGCGCCTCCACCAATCCCTTGTCCAACGTCACCCTGCGCAGAAACTCTGCGTGCGACTCGATTCAATACACGCACCGGTTGGTCACCGAGACCATGGTCGCGATCATCTCGTGCTGCCGCCGGCTCAGCGGCAACTCTGGCGACATCAACGCCCCAAACGTCGCGAACGCGTGATACAACGCGTCGGGAATCAGCGTATGCGATCCCACAATCGAGGATCCAAAGTCCGGATGCACCGGATCGGCATACTCCTTCGGATACAGCAGCTTCTCGGCCTCAATCGCCTTCCGCAGCTTCTCGTCGGCCTCGGCCAGTGGTACGGTTCGAATCCAGGTCATTGGCTCCTATCCCCCGCGGTTGATCTCTGCCGTGTCCCGCATATAGAAAATGCCAGCCTAACGGCAAGAAACGTTTAGGCCGCCACCCTACAACAATCCCAGATGATTAGGGTACTTCGTCTGCAGAGTGCTCACCAGAAGCTCAAACTCCGGCATCCCGCGCACATTCTCCAGGCAAGGATCTTTCATAAAAAAAGGCCAGCAGGCAAATCCCGTGCTGACGCTTCGTTCCAGCCACTCGAAGGCAGTTTGGCGTCGCCCAGTCAGGGCAAAGGTGCCAGCGATCTGGTAATAAGTGTGGTGCGAGTGGCCAAAGGATTTTGGATTCGAGCAAGCCCTGGTCACGCATTCGATGGCAGCTTCTCCGTTGCCCATCATCGCGTAAAGCAAGCCTTGCAGGCTCACGATGAGGGGATCGTTTGGTACCAACTGCAATGCCTCTTCGATCAGGCCCACCGCCTCTTTCCAGTCTCCCGTCATCATGGCCGGGAAGGGAGCAAAGTACAGCGCATATTTGTTACCCGGGCTTTCTGCCCGCCAGAGCTGTATCTGCCTTCGTGCCAACTCGTACTCCTGACCCCACACATACACCTGGACGATGCTTGGACTCACCGCCTTCCGGGGCTGAAAAGGCCGGCCGCGTTCGAACATTTCCCGCGCATGGTCGAGCAATCCGATGTGCGCCAGGATCGTGCCCAGGCGGTTGTATGCGTGCGGCAGGTTCGTCTGCAAGGCCAGAGCGCGCTTGAGATCGGCGATCGCTTCCAAATGCTGGAAATTTTTCGACGGTCCCCACAGCAGAAACGCCCGCGCCACGTGTCCCTCCGGCAGATTCGGATCGATTTCGAGCGCACGCCGGCAGTGAAATTCAGCTTTCTCCAGCCACACGCTGGCCGGGTCGAATTCAAAATGTCGCGTCGCGCATGCAAACGAAAGCGTCGCGTGAGCAAGGGCAAACGCCGGGTCGCGTGTCACCGCGTTGGTCAGATGATGGCTGGCCTTATCCATCATGGAGGCGTCACCGGAAGCGCTGATGCGATAGCCCCGCATGAATTCCGCATAGGCCATGGGGTCGCGGCTATAGCGCGGTCGCTGCCCGACGACCGCTGGCGCCTGTGGCCGGTTCAACGCGCCGGCGATTTGATTTGCAATCTCCCGCTCGAGGGTGGCCAGCCGATTCACATCGAGGTCCGCTTTTCTCCGGTAGCACGAGCGCTGCAGCCGCGTGTCGAGCATCTCCAGCGACAGATGCCATTGGCCCTTCGACATCTGCATCGCTCCGCGGACTAAAAACCGGACGCCCAGGCGCGAAGCGATTTCGCCTGTGCTTGCCTCCACCGGCAGGTTCAGTACCGCCGAAGTGGGCAGCACGTCGACCCCGGGCAAATTCCCCAGACGCGAAGCCAGCGCATCGGCAAATCCAAGGCACAAACCTTGATCGTCAATCGCTTTCCCGACCTGTATCAGCGGCAGCACGGCAATCGACGCCCGCTCGCCCACTTCCTCGCCGCGGGCCGCGGCGCTTGCTGAATCCTGATCGGAATCCGAGCGCGGATATTTCGCACCGATCACCCGTACCGGCCCGACGAATCGATATCCCTTGCCCACCACCGTTTCCAAAAAACGCGGCTTGCCGGCGTGATCACCCAGCGCGGTACGAAGTTTGCGCACGATGTTGTTGACGTTTTTATCCGTATCGATAAACAAATCGGAGCGCCACAATTTCCTGACGATTTCCTCGCGCGACACCATCTGCTCGCGTCGCTCCAGCAGGAAAATGAGCAACTCCATCGGCTTCTTTTCCAGCCGGACGCGCCGTCCGCAGCGCCGCAATTCGTAGCGGCCCAGATCGACTTCGACTTCGCGCGTAGACTGATTAACGCCCGGCATGAACTCCTCGCCCCAGCATTATCCCCTATAAGTCAATGACTTGCGACGATATACAAAAGATATCCAAAGGCTATGCAGTGGGCATTGCAAAACCCTCAACGGCGCGGCATGATGCCGCAATCAGAAATCGACACTGGAGGCTGGTTCATGAAATACAAACTCTCTCTCTCACTAATCATCGTGGCGGTCATCTGCGTCCTGGGCCAGGTCGCCGCTGTTGCCGCACACCCGTACTCTGCACATCCGGGCGCCCACGAAAAGAATGCTTTCACCCCCGACGCAATTCAGTGGGGTCCGCCGCCGCCGTTCGTCGCCCCCGGCGCACAACTCGCTGTGCTTGAAGGTAATCCCGGTGCCCCGAGTGGAGACTACACAGTTCGACTCAAAATGCCAGACGGATACCGCATCGCGCCCCACTGGCATCCGCAGCGCGAGAACGTCACGGTCATCTCCGGCACATTCAAGGTTGGCATGGGAGATACGTTTGACACGGGCAAGATGGCGTCCTTCCAGGCCGGCAGCTTTGCTTATCTCGACCCTGACATGCACCACTACGCGATGGCCTCGGGCGAGGTCGTGGTGCAAGTCCACGGCCAGGCGCCGCTGGCATTCAACTACGTCAATCCGGAAGATGATCCCAGCAAGAAGTAAGCGCGCGAAGGGCAACCTTGATTTCAACCAGCATGAGAGCGATGGCTTCGCACCAGAAGCATTCCGCCTGCAGTGGTGCAGTCAGCTTCGACGACTCTTTCCATGCCGTCATCCTTACCGCAAGCCGTTTTTCAGGCGGAGCGAAGAGCCTGCCCTGAGCGCAGTCGAAGGGATCTCCCTGCTGGCGAAGTCTGTGTCGGGGGAGATCCCTCACCCGGCTGAACTGCGCCGGGTTTCGGAATGACGCGCCCTACAAAGGAGGGCCAAGGTCCAAACTGCATCACTACTCCATTTGCACTGGAATAGGCATAGACGAGCATGGGGACCACTCCGTCGCTCGGCGCCCCGTCGTCTTCTTGGCCTCTTCGTGTAATACGGGTGCGATATCCCAGTCCTCTTCTTACGAGAGGAGAAGCGATTCAACCTCTGGAGGTTCAAATCCGACTGACCGGCGGGCGCAAACTCTTCTGCTGCCACTACAATAGCCGGGGCTCCCTCGATTCCCTTCGTAACCCGTTCGTACACTCCCTTCTGGTAACCCTTGGTAACCATGCGGTTCATGACCTCCAGCCGTACAATTGGCCTTGTCCGGTCGGCCATCTGCCGATCTAGCATTTAGCCACCTCCGGACGCGCTTCCGGGAGCGGTTTCCCGGTCGTCAAAGAATTGGCTGTCGACACCTGGGTTCTGGAGTTCGCACTCTTATGGCGTTGTTTGGCTTCAACAAACAGAAAGTCCTCGCCACTGCGGAGAAGTATGTCCAGCAGGGCAAGCTGCAGAATGCCATCTCCGAGTACGAAAAAGTCCTCAAGAACGATCCCAAGGATCTGACCGTCACCAACACCGTCGGCGACCTCTACTCGCGCCTCGGCGAGGTCGACAAAGCCACCGATTGCTTCAAGAATGTCGGCGATGCCTATGCCAGCCAGGGCTTCACGGTCAAGGCCATCGCGATGTACAAGAAAATCGGCAAGCTCAAGCCCTCGCTCGAGAGCCTGCTGAAGCTGGCCGAACTCTACACCCAGCAAGGTCTGTTCAATGACGCCCGCGCCCAGTACCTGCAGGTCGCGGAAGAATTCCTCAAGTCCGGCGAGCTAGAAAACGCGGTCCGTATCTTCCAGAAGATTCTGGAGATGGATCCGGAAAACAGCACCATGCGCGTCCGCCTCGCCGAAGTTTACGTCCGCCTCGGCAAGAAGACGGAAGCCTGGCAGATTTTTACTGCCGCCGCGGAAAGCATGCGCTCCAAGGGATCGCTCAGCAGCGCCGAAGAAGTTTTGCAGCGCATGCTCGCGCTCGATCCCACCAACACCTACGCCCTCGTGATGCAGGGCAAGAACCTGCTCGAGTCAGGCGATGCCGCCGGCGCGGTCACCGCATTGCAGAAGATCGCCGACATCGATTCCAATGCCGATGCCCTGCGCGATCTGCTGAAAGCTTACCTGCAAACGGGCCAGCTCTCCGAAGCCGGCGCCGTCGCCAACAAGCTGCTCGCCGTTCACAACGATCTGCCTGCCATCTCCAGTTTCGCCGATGCCCTCATGCAGGCTGGGCAATATGAGAACGCACTCCAGGTCTTCGACCAGCACGCCGAACGCCTGCTGGCCGAAAACTCCGACAAAGTTCTCGACAGCCTCCATACCATCATCGGCCACGTGCGCGACAACCCCGACTCCCTGCAGAGATTACTGGACCTCTTCAACAAGGCCGGAGAGACCACCCACATCGGCGAAGTCCTCGAACTGCTGGCCCACGCCAGCGTGCAGGCCGGCGATCTGCCCCGCGCCCGCGATCTCTACCAGCGTCTGGCGCAGATCGAGCCGCAGAACCCTCTGCACATGCAGAATTACCAGCAGGTGGTCAGCCAGCTCGGCGGCAACTCCGGCAGCAAGCTCATTACTCCGGAAGAGGCCGTCGTCCTCATCGACGATCTTGAAGCCACCGCGCCCTCCATTCATCAGCACTACTCGGATGAAGTTTCCCTCTCCGTCCGCTCCGCGCTGACCGACGCCGAACTGTTCATCTCCTACAACATGCCGCAGAAGGCCCTCGGCCCACTGATGGCTGCGCTACCCCTTGCGCCCAAAGATCTTCGCATCAATCAGCGCCTCGCCGCCCTGCACACCCGCGCCAGCCGCTTTCCCGAAGCCGCGCTCTGCTGCCGCACCCTGCAGAGCCTCTACTCTGACGCCGGATATCCCGAAGAAGCCACCCGCTACGGCGAACTTGGCGATCGCTACGAGGAGCGGTCAAACACTCCCGATCCGGCGATCGCCGCCGGCGAAGCTCACACCTTCCTGGACCCGAAACCCGAAGTTCATGGCGATGGTGTTGGCGATATACACGGTGACGCTCACGTGGAAGCCCACCACGACGCCGCCCCCGAGTTCTCCATCGAAGCATTGCCCGCAGAAGCCGAGCCCGCAGAACTATCTGTTGCGGAAGAGGAAGCGCCAGCCGAACCAGCGCAGACCGCAGCTTCGCCGTGGCCCAAAGCTCCCGCCGAGCCCGAAGAGATTACTGTCGAAGAACCCGAAGTGCCGGTGGTTGCGGAATTTGCAGACCAGACCGCCGCCGCTGAAATCGATCTTTCATCGGAGTGGGATGACGCCATCACCGTCGAAGCCGACGAACCTGCCGCCGAGGCGGCCGCAGCCCCCGCTCCCGCGATCGTGGACGAAGTCCCCGTCCCCAAGGTCGACGAAACGGTCGAGGAGATTCGCTTCTACATCGCCAATGGTATGCCGGAGCAGGCCATGGCCGCGCTGGCCCGGCTGCAGACCCTGACCAGCGATCCCGCCAAAATCGAAGAACTCCGCGCCGAGGTCGAAGCTGCGTCAATCCAGGCCTCCGAACAAGAAGCTGAGGTCGCCGTCGAGCCCGTCATCGAAGAGCTCACCGCCGACGACATCCCATCCGCAGAAATCACGGTCGAAGACGAAGCGCCGGTTGTCGCCGAAGAACCGGTAGTGGTAGAAGAAACCGTCACGGTTGAGCAGGAGGAAGTGGAAGCGCCCGCAGCCGAACCCGAGCCTGCCGCCGAACCAGTTCCAGTTGCCGCTGAAGCTCAAGCCGCGCCCGCAGCCGGGCAGCCGGAGCCGGCTCCGGCACCCGAGCCCGCTTTCGCCGAATCCAAGCCCGGCGCACTCAAAGAGCTCGTCACCGATCTGGAATCCTCGCTCGGCGACAACTTCCTGCCGGCGATTGCCGCCAAGCCCGTAGAACCGCCCAAACCGGCGGTCGCACTGCATCGCCCCGCCGCCCAGACGAAGCCTGCCGCAGCCGCTCACCACAATGCCCCGGCTCTCGGTGAGTTCGTTGCGGAGATCGAAGCCTCGCTCGGCGACGACTTCCTCAAGTCCGCGCCCGTAGCCAAACCAGCACCAGCTAAACCAGCACCGCCAAAGATTGATGTCCCAGCCGCCGTAGCCGCGCCCGCCCCGAGTTCACACCTCGCTCCGCCGCTCGCGGCCGGCGCCGCCGCATCGGCCTCGGCATCCTCACAAGTTCCGCCGGCTGTAGCGCACGCCAGTGTATCGGCGCCTGCGGCAGTGGCTGCGCCGCTTCCTGTTCCGCCGCCAGTCGCGCAACAGGCGGGCATCGATCTCGCCGAAATGTTCGGCGAACTCAAACAGGATCTCGAAGCCGGAGCCACCTCCAACGACGAGGATCCCGAAACCCACTACAACCTCGGCATTGCCTTCCGCGAAATGGGCCTGCTCGACGAAGCCATTGGCGAACTCCAAAAAGCCTGCCAGGCCTTCGATCGCGGACATCCTTTCCCGCAGATCTTGCAAACCTACACCTGGCTCGCCCACAGCTTCCTCGAAACCGGCGTCCCCGAGGCCGCCGTCCGCTGGTACGAAAAGGCGCTGCACGTACCCGGCATCGACGGTGAGACTCGCGTTGCCCTGCACTACGAACTTGCCGGGGCCTACGAAGCCGCCGGTGACAAGGCTTCCGCTCTGAAATACTTCCTCGAGGTCTACGGCAGCAATATCGATTATCGCGACGTCTCCGAGCGCATCAAGGCCCTGAAGTCGTAGAATATCCCGATGCCTTTAGTCCCCAACCGAACGCCGGGCAGTGGTCCCGGTGCGGCTCACCGTTTCCGACTCTCGCCATCCACGCCGATGCTCCGGCGTCCACGCAAGAGCCGCGGGGACTGCGCTCCATGACCGATCCCACCCCCTTCTCCCGCACTCCGTCGCCGGACCCCGACTCGCACGCGGATCTCGTCGATCCCTTCTCCCAGGCCCCCGGCCCCACGCAAGTCTGGATGCATCGCATCTCCATCTTTCTTTTCGTCCTGGTGAGCGCCGTAGCCGGCGTCCTGCTGGTGATCCTGCCTTGGACCCCAGAATGGACCGACAACTACCTGCTGCTCACCTTCCCCGGCCTTCGCACCATCGTCGCCAACGGATTTTTCCGCGGCATCTGCAGCGGCCTTGGCCTGCTCGACATCTGGATCGGCTTCTGGGAGGCGCTCCACTATCACGAACTGCATTAGAAAAAAATTGATTCGACGAGTCGATTGGAAGACTCGATTCAACGATTCGATTCAACGATTCGTACCAGGGCACGCCTTCAGGCGTGCCGTACAAAAGCAGAAATGAACCCGGCTTTAGCCGCTGCCTGATAAGGTGAGTACTGCATGACAGACTTTCTCAAACCCGCTCCCGTCGCCTATCAGAACGAACCCTTCATCGCCAGCCCCGACGGACGCATTCTCCGCATCCTCGCCGAATATCAGGAACCGCTCGCCCGTTTTCGCCGCGAGCAGATCCAGGACACCGTCGTCTTCTTCGGCTCCGCACGCTTCCACGGACGTAGCACCGCCTCCAGGAACCTCGCCGCCCTGGAAGACAATCACGGCAAATTTCCCACCGACAAGTTGGAGAAAGAACTGAAGCTGGCCCAGGCCCACATCGACATGGCCCGCTACTACGAAGACGCGCGCCATCTCGCCCATCGCCTGACCAAGTGGTCGATCGAGATACCCGCCCGACGCCACCGTTTCGTCGTGACCACTGGCGGAGGCCCCGGCATCATGGAAGCCGCCAATCTCGGAGCCCACGAAGCCGGAGGCAAAAGCATCGGCCTCAACATTCAACTGCCGTTCGAGCAGCATCCCAACCCTTACGTCACGCCCTCGCTGAATTTCCAGTTCCATTACTTCTTCATGCGCAAATTCTGGTTCGCCTATCTCGCCAAGGGGCTGGTCATCTTCCCCGGCGGATTCGGCACCATGGACGAACTCTTCGAAATCCTGACGCTAGCCCAAACCGAAAAGCTGGCCAAGAAAATCCTGGTCGTGATCTACGGCAGCGAATACTGGAACCGCATCATCAATTTCCAGGCCTTCGTCGACGCAGGCGCAGTGTCTCAGCAGGATCTGGAACAATTCAAGGTCGTAGACGATCCCAACGAAGCTTTCGAATTTCTCCGCGACGGCCTGACCAAATACCACCTCGGCGGTCCGCCCAAGAAACAAGACGCCATGCCGGAAATCGCCAAGACAAGGCCGTGAACAAGATGCTGCGTGCGCCTGATAAACCGCATCACAGGTACCCGCATTCACTAGCTGAGAGCTGAAAGCTGATGGCTGAGAACTGCCTTCTCTACTACATCACCGACCGCACGGCCCTAGCCGCCGACGAACCGACCCGCCGCCACCGTCTCCTGGAAAAAATAGCCGAAGCCGCCCAAGCCGGAGTCGACTACATCCAGCTCCGCGAAAAAGATCTCCCCACCCGCGATCTGGAACAACTCGCCAAGCAAGCCTCATCGGTCCTGCAACAACTGGGAACTGAGAACCGAGAACTGAGAACTGCCCTCCTGATCAACTCCCGCACCGACGTAGCCCTAGCCGCGGCAGCCCAAGGAGTCCATCTCCGCTCCCAAGACATCTCCCCAAAAGAAGTAAGAGAGATTTGGAAAAGATGTGGCGCGGGTGCCCCCGCCCGCGAACTCTCACCAAGAGCGCCGCAAATAGCGGTCTCCTGTCACTCACCAGAAGAAGTAACCAAAGCCGCCCAACAAGGCGCCACCTTCGCCGTCCTGGCCCCAATCTTCGAAAAACGGATTCAGAATCAAAAAGACGCGCCCGAAGCGCGTCCCGCAGGTCTGGAAATTTTGCAGCAAGCCTGTCAGTCAAATATCCCGGTTCTAGCCCTCGGCGGCATCACACTCTCCAACGCCCGCTCCTGCCTCGAAGCCGGAGCCGCCGGAATTGCCGCCATCCGCCTATTTCAAGAGAACGCTATCGCAGACATCGTCCGCACCCTGCGCGACCAGGCCTGAACGCCCCTATTCATCCACCACAGAATTCTTAAGCGTCCCCACACCCTCAACGCTAACTTCCACAACATCTCCAGCCACCACAGGCCCCACCCCCGCCGGTGTCCCGCTCGGAATCAAATCCCCCGGATACAGCGTCATCGCCTGCGCAATATATCGGATCACCACATCCAACGAAAAAATAAACTCCCGCGTATTCCCCGACTGCCGCACCTCGCCATTCACCCGCGTTTCCACGCCAACCCCTACCCACGGATCAATCTCATCCGTCACCACCGGCCCCACCGGGCAAAACGTGTCAAAGCCCTTGGCCCGCGTCCACTGCCCGTCAGTTTTCTGCAGATCGCGCGCCGTCACATCGTTCACACACGTATACCCCAAAATGTATTGCCGGATATCCGCATCCGCCGCCGGCTGATAGCAAGTCTTGCCGATCACCACGCCCAACTCGCCCTCATAATCCACCCGGGTGGAAATCCGCGGCCGCCGCACCACGCCCCCCGGCGCCAGCAGCGCCGAAGTCGGCTTGAAGAAAATCAGCGGCTCCTTCGGCACTTCATTTCCCAACTCCGCCGCGTGCTCGCGATAATTCCGCCCCACACACACAATCTTCGACGGACGCACCGGCGGCAACAGCACCGCCTCCTCCAGCGCAATGGCCTCAATGCGCCGCGTGCGCAAACTCTCCATGTCGCCGTCGGCCTCTTCCGGTGGAGTCACCAGCACACGCACAATCGCGTCGCGCCCCGCCACCGACTCCACCAGCCCATACCACGCCTGACCATCGAGTTGAAATCTGCAATATCTCATCGCTATCTATCTGACCACATCCCGGCATTCAGTGAAGAAAATTCTGCATTTTAGATGTACTCATGTGGCCGCGGAAGACTCGCCCGGGCGTTTTCACGGCACACGCTCGCTAGCCTCCTCCGACCGCCCACTCTCGTTCCCCCGCACATCCACCGCCGATACCGAATAAAAATAAGTCTTCCCCGCCACAACATTCCCATCGCGATAAGCCGGAACCTTCACCACCGACGCGTTCACCTTCACCGGCGCCGTACCTTCTTCATGCCGGTAAACGTTGTACCCATCCAAATCCAGATCGGACACCGGAGCCCAGATCAAATCCACAAACGCCGCTTGCCCCGGCCCCGAATACACCGCCTGCAACCCCGCAGGCACCGCCGGAGGGAACACATCGTGCGCGAAGACTTTGATCTCAGGCGTGTCGTCGCCCTCAACCTCCAATTCGGGCGCGATCACAGTAACCGTCTCCGCCCGATATTCATACGTCTTCTCCCACTCAATGTTCGAATCCGTGAAACTGAGATCGCCCCCAACTGCAACCGAACCGGCAAGCGTCCAACCAGCGCTTCCTTCCGCTCGCCGGTAAACGCGGACGAACTGATGCACAGCCGGCGAACGCGGTGCGGCAATTTCGTTCCAACTCAACACCACTCCCGGTCCCGTAACCAACGCGCGGAAATCGCGCGGAGCAGGCAATGTCCGCACCGTCGAAACCCGCACCTGATTCGAAAGCCCAGCATCTCTCCCGTCCGGGTTGAGCACTTCCACCGCATAGGTCACAAAACCAGCAGGATCGTCGCTCAACATCTCACCCAGCGATTCGTTGGAAGAAACTTTCGTCGCCGATGTACTTCGCACAGCAGGAGCATTCACCGATCCCACGGGCGTTCCGCAAGCCGTTAATTTCGCCTCAACCCCACGGCAGATTCGCGTCACCCCCAGCTTTCGGATCGTCTGCCGGTCAGTAGTGGAAGCAGGCGCAGTCCAGGTCAGCACTACACCATCGCCCTTCCGCACCGCCCGCAAATCCTCAGGGGGCTTCGGCAAATTCAAAGAAGGCGGCTGCGGCGGCGCAATGCTGGCGCATCCCGTAAGCATCACCGCCGCACCCAAAAGCGCCATGAGCCGAAAGTTGATCATCGGGAAGAAAAAGGTTAACAGAAGAGCTTGATGAGGCTGGGCTGGGGATTTCAAACGCAATCGCACGGACTACCCCACCAACTCCCCGACAGCCTCGCGGAACACCTTCGAATGCCGGTCCACATCCTCACTCTCGCTCTGCGGCGACATCAGCGC
>Ga0209698_10006372_pt1 | contig 12554 bp, 13 predicted proteins | sample LitLauG_LLR_2012_FD_187203 | JGI IMG/M metagenome (GOLD analysis project Ga0209698, IMG submission 187203) | Freshwater sediment microbial communities from Pennsylvania, USA - Little Laurel Run_MetaG_LLR_2012 (SPAdes) (version 2) | ecosystem: Environmental > Aquatic > Freshwater > Creek >...
GTCGGCGACCTCGCGCGCGAAGCCGAGCTCGTGCGTGACGACGATCATCGTCATGCCCGAGCGGGCGAGTTCCTTCATGACATCGAGCACTTCGCCCACGGTCTCGTTGTCGAGCGCCGAGGTGGGCTCGTCAAAGAGGATGACGCGCGGGTTCATGGCCAGGGCCCGGGCGATCGCCACCCGCTGCTGCTGGCCGCCCGAGAGCGCGAACGGGTGCTTGGGCGCGTGCTCCTCGAGGCCCACGCGGACGAGGAGCTCGAGCGCTTTGGCCCGCGCCTCCTCGCGCGGGGTCCCGCGCACGAGGCGCGGCGCCAGCATCACGTTCTCGAGCACGGTGAGATGGGGAAAGAGGTTGAACTGCTGGAACACCATGCCGATCTCGGTGCGCAGGGCCTGGAGCTGGGCGACGGTCCCCGTACCGGGACCCAGGCGCCGCCCTTCGAATACGATCGCGCCCGCATCGAGGCTCTCGAGCCGGTTGATGAGGCGCAGCATGGTCGACTTGCCCGAGCCCGAGGATCCGAGGATGACGGCCACGCTCCCCGAGGCAAAGCTGGTCGAGATCTCGCGCAGCACCTCGACCTTGCCAAAGCGCTTGCACACGCCCTCAAGGGTGATGAGCGGCGCCCCCCCCTGCGTCACGGCTGGCGCTCCTCGATGTCCATGCGCTTTTCCAGGGACGAGGAGAAGAGCGTCATGAGGCTCGTGAGGAGGAGGTAGATGAGGGCCGTGGCCAGGAGCACCGGCTTGGGCTGGAACGTCGCCGAGCGGATGCGGTCGCCGACATTGGTGAGCTCGAGCACCCCGATCGAGAACGCGAGCGAGGAATCCTTGAGCAGGGCCACGATGTTGTTGACGAGGGGTGGCAGCGAGATGCGAAAAGCCTGCGGAAAGGTCACGTGCAGGAAGGCCTGGGTCTGCGAGAGGCCCAGGGCACGCGCCGCCTCGCGCTGCCCCCGCGGCACCGCAAGGAGCCCTGCGCGGATCGCTTCGGCGTTGTAGGCCCCGACGTTGCCCGCCAGGGCCACGGTGGCGGCGGCAAAGTCGCTCATCTGCAGCCAGGGGACGATCTCGGGCAGGGCGAAATAGACGAAGAAGATCTGGGTGATGAGGGGCGTGCCGCGGATCGCCCAGACATAGGCCCCGCAGACCCAGCGCACGGGCGGGATGTGCGAGAGCTTGCCGAGCCCGGCGCCGACACCGATGAGGGTGCCGATGAGGCCGGCGATGAGGGTGAGCTCGACGGTGGTGCGCACGCCCCCGGCAAATTCCTCCGCGCTGCTGCCCACGGGTTCCGGAAACCAGGAGATCGGAATCGCGCTCAGCCAGAGAACCAGGACCAGTGCCACGGCGGCGGCGGCCATTCCCGCCGTACTGCGCGCGCTCCGGCTCCAGGAGGAAGGCCAGGCTCTCACGGCCAGCCGCCTACTTGCAACGCACGTCCTCGCCGAAGTAGCGGCGCGACAGCTCCGCGTAGCTGCCGTCCTTCATCGTTTCCGCAAGGCCCTTGTTCCAGGCCTCGGCAAGGCCGGTATTGCCCTTGGCGAAGGCCGCCGCCAGATGGTCGATGAAGAGGAACTCGCCCATGTGGAGGTCGGAGTTGGGGATGCGCTTGAAGAGGTCCAGGGCGGTGAAGCGGTCCGTCACCCAGGCGTCGACCCGGCCCGTGAGGAGCGCGCTGCGCGCATCGGTGTCCTGGGGGAAGTTGCGGATGTCCTTGACCCCGGGGATGAGCTTCACATGGCCGAAATAGGTCGTGCCGGTCTGCACGGCGATGGTCTTGCCGGCCAGGTCCTTTGCCGTCTGGATCGCCGGGTTGGTGGCGACGATGACGCCGCCCGAGCAATAGTGCGGATCGCCGAAGGTCACGGCGCGCGCGCGTTCCGGGGTGATGCCGTGCGAGGCCACCACGATGTCCCAGCGGTCCTGCTGCAGCCCGGTCAGGAGTCCGTTGAAATCGATCGCCTTCCACTCGGCCTGCATCCCCATGCGCGCCACGATGAGGTTGGCCAGATCCACCTCGAACCCCGTGAGCTGCGCGCCCTTGAAGATGTTGAACGGCGGGAACTTGCCCTCCGTGGCGAGGTGCACCCGGTTGCCGTCGGCGCGGATCTCCTCGAGCGTTCGCGCCGACGCCCTATCCCCGGAGGCCGCGGCCAGCAGCAAGGAGAGGAGGAAAAACCGGCACAGCGCCGCTGCGCCGCGGATCGGGCCGCGGGAGGAAGAGGGATCGTCCATGAACCGGGATAGTATCGCCTGCCCGATCGGCCGGGAATGCCCCGGCGTGAACGCTGTCCCGACTCCATGAACCGCCTCCAGGCCGACTTCCTGCTCCTCATCACCGCCCTCATCTGGGGAACGACCTTCGTCGCGCAGCGCGATGCCGCGGGGCACGTGGGCCCGATCCTCTTCGTGGCGGTGCGCTTTACCCTCTCGGCCCTCGTCCTGGCGCCCATTGCCCTCTGGGAAGCGCGGCGCAGCGAGGTCCGGTTGCGGGCTGCGGACCTGCGGGGCGCCCTCGTGATCGGCGCCTGCCTGTGCGCGGGGTGCTGGCTGCAGCAGATCGCGCTCGTGACCACGAGTGCCAGCAACGGGGGCTTCCTGACCGCGGTCTACATCGTCATCGTGCCCCTCGTGGCCTGGGTCTTCACGCGGCGCCCTCCCCGGCCGGTCGTGCTCGCCGCCACGCTCATCGCCCTGGGCGGGGCCTGGCTCCTCGCCGGCGCCTCTTCGGGCGGCGGCTGGAACCGGGGTGACCTCATCATCCTGGGCAGCGACCTCATCTGGGCGCTCCACATCACCCTCGTGGGCCACTACGCGCGGGGCGGCGCGCGGCCCGTATTCCTGGCGCTGATGCAAAACGGGATCACGGGACTCGCCTCCCTGCCGGTCGCGCTCCTCCTCGAGCCCTTTGACGTGCCGGGACTCCTGGCGGTGGCGCCCGCCATCCTCTACGGGGGCATCGTGTCGAGCGGCATCGCCTTCACGCTGCAGGTCATCGCGCAGCGTCACACGCCTTCGGCCGAGGCCGCGCTCATCATGTCGCTCGAGTGCGTCTTTGCCGCGATCGCGGGCGCCCTCCTCCTGGGCGAGCGGCTCTCCGGTGCGGCCTGGGCGGGCGCCGCGCTCATCCTCGTGTCGGTCGTGCTGGTGGAAGCCGGGCCGCTGCTGCGGCGCGCGCGCGAGACCCGCGTACGCCCCGTTACGACCGCAGGGGAAGCGGAGGGATGATCGTGGTCGCCGAGGCGGCCTCGGCCCGGCGCGCCTGGTCCAGGTCGTGCAGCCGGCCGCGCACTTCCAGCGGGGGCGCCGCGCGCAGCACGCCCCCCTCGACGATCCGGGGACCGCTCTCGGTCACGATCGCGTCCATGGGAACGTCGTGCGCCTGGGGCCAGGTGTTCTCCAGCTGCGAGAGGTCGAAGCCCACTCCGATCGCCAGGGGCTGGGGCACGAGAAGCGCCAGGGTGCGATCGAAGTAGCCTCCCCCGTACCCCAGACGGTCACCCGCCCGCCCGAATCCCACGAGCGGGATGAGGAGGATGTCCGGGTCGACCTCCTCGGAGTCCCGGGGGTGGGGGATTCCCATCGGACCGGCCTCCATCGGCACGCCCGGGTACCAGGAGCGAAATCGCAGGGGTTGCGCCCGCCCGCGCATGACCGGGAGGACGTTTCGAATTCCCCGCTGGCGCAGGGTCCAGGCAAGACGCCGCGGGTCGTATTCCCCCCGCACGGGCCAGCAAAATCCGACCACGGTTCCCGGTTCCAGCGGCAGGCAATGCAGGAGGTGCAGGGAGACCGCGAGGCTCCACTCGGCCCGCTGTTGCGGGGAAATGGCGATGCGCCGGGCGATGAGCTCGGCCCGGATGCCCTCGCGCCAGGCCTTGAGCGGGGTTCCGTCGACGTCCGCCATGTTCAAGAAATTACATTAGGAATATTTCCTAATATATTGAAAAGACGTAGAAAATTGTCAGTCGTTTGCTGCGCAAGGATCTCCACCGGAATCCCCCGGACCCCGGCCACGCACTGCGCCACGTGGGCAACGAAAGCGGGTTCGTTCACCTGGCCGCGCATGGGAACGGGAGCGAGGTAGGGCGAATCGGTCTCCACGAGGATGCGGTCCGACGGGACCATCCGCGCCACCTCGCGCAAGGCGGACGCCGACTTGAAGGTGACGATGCCCGAGAAGGAGATGTAAAAGCCCAGGTCGAGGGCGGCGCGGGCCACCTGCGCGTCCTCGGTGAAGCAGTGCATGACGCCGCCCACCTCGGAGGCGCCCTCCTCGCGCAGGATGCGCAGCGTATCGGCGGCGCTTGCGCGCGTATGGATGATGAGCGGCTTTCGCGCCGCGCGGGCCGCCCGGATGTGCGTGCGAAAGCGCTCGCGCTGCCAGTCGAGCGGCTCGGCAAGGCGGTAATAGTCGAGGCCCGTCTCGCCGATCCCCACCACCTTGGGGCGGGAGGCTAGGTCCACGAGCATCGCCACGTCGGGCTCGATCACCTCGAGATTGTCGGGATGCACCCCGACCGTCGCATAGAGTCCCTCGTGCGCCCCGGCGAACCCGATCACCTCGGCGGATTCCTCGATCGTCGTGCAGATATTGAGCGCCATGCCGATCCCCGCCGCGTGCATGCGCTCGAGGATCTCCCCCGAGCGCTCGCGCAGTTCCGGAAAACAAAGATGGCAATGGGAATCGACCAGCATGGCTTGGTCCGGCGAGCCTCGCGGCGCGCGCGCGAGGCGATCAGATGGTGTGGGTGGGACGCGTGGAGCGCAGTGCGGCGCCGAGCGCATCCTCGATGCGCTTGCGGGCGTTGGCGCCCGTCTCGTCGGCGGGAAAGCTCACGCCGATGCCCGGGTTCTTGGCCGCGCCCCCGCCCGAAGGACTGATCCACACCACCTTGCCCGCGACGGGAATCTTGGTCGGGTCGTCGAGAATGGTGAGGATGATGTAGACGTCGTCGCCCAGGTTGTAGGGCTTTTGCGTGGGAACGAAGATCCCGCCCGTCTTGAGGTAGGGCATGTAGGCCGCGTAGAGCGCGGCCTTCTCCTTGATGTTGAGCGAGAGCACGGCCGGGCGCGCACCGGGCGGCACCGCACCTCCCAGGTTGCCGGGCCCGCCCTGCACCACCGAAACCCTCGGCGCACCGCCGGGATCGTTCACGCCAGCCCCCCGCCTTTCAGGCTTTCGAGGAAATCGAGCAGCGCCCCTTCGACCGCGGAGCGCGCATTGAGCGGATGCGTAGACACCGCCCGCAGGTCGCGCAACCGATCCAGCCACCGGGACGCGGCGGCCACCGGCCATCCCGCGGCCGAGAGGGCCTCGAAATGGGCGGTATCCCGCGGATGATATCGAATGCGGCCCGCCAGCCGATACGCCAAATAGTCCCACCCCCAGCGTTGAAACAGCGCGACCGCCCCCCCGATCGGGATCTCCCGGGGCACGCGCGAGGCGATTTCCCCGGCTGAGAGCCGGGGACCGAGGCGCAACAGGGCGAGCAGGACATCGCGGTCCGCGGGTTCCAGGTCCCTGCTCTCCTGGCGCACCACCGCAAGCGGCGCTCCGCCCGCATCCGTGAGGCGTTCTTCGGCATCGGGGATGGCCTGCGCGCGCAGCCAGTTGAGCGCCATCTCGCGCGGCGGCACCGGGACGCGCACGCCCGAACAGCGCGAGACGATCGTCGGGAGGCATCGATCGATCCGGTCGGTCACGAGGAGATACAGGCTCGCCGGGGCGGGTTCCTCGAGCCCCTTGAGGAGCGCATTGGCGGCCGCCGCATTGAGCGTCTCGGCCGGGCCGAGCACGACGACCCGCGCGCCGCCGCGGTGCGTACTGAGGGACGCAAAGGAAGCGAGTTCACGCACCTGCTCGATGCGGATCTCGCGGCTGGGGCGCGACTTCGACGAGCCCCCCGTCGCCGGCGCCGCTTCCTCCTCCGCGCCAGGGGCCTCTTCGTCCGCGCTCCCCGCACCGGGGCGGCGCCAGGCCAGCGCATCAGGTACCACCACGCGAAGGTCGGGATGGTTGCCGGCTGCAAAGAGGCGGCAGGAGTCGCAGGTGCCGCAGGCGGGCGCACGCCCGAGCGATCTCTCGCACAGTTCGTCACGCGCCCGGGCGAGCGCGAGGTCGAATTTGCCCGTTCCCGCGGGTCCATGGAGGAGGATGGCATGCACCCCACGCGATCGCAGGCCGGCGATCGCCGTCCGCGACGCGCCGTGCCAGGGCAGCGGGCTCAGTTCAGCCATGGCGCGATCCGCTCGAGCACGGCGCGGCCCGCCGTTCCGGGGGAGAGTTCGCCGGAGAGCACGAGAAAGCGGCCCGGATCGGCCCGCGCACGATCGAGGTAGGCCGCGCGCACGGCGGCGAAGAATCCTTCCGGCTCCGACTCGAAGCGGTCCGCCGCGCGGGCGCGGGCGCGGCGCTCGGCCGCGATGGCGGGCGGAACATCCAGGAGCACGGTGAGGTCCGGGACGAGGCGCGGGTGCACCCAGCGGGCCAGGGTGTCGATCGTCGACGCGTCGACGCCGCGCGCGCCCGACTGGTAGGCGTGGCTCGCGTCCGTGAAGCGGTCGCACAGCACCCAGTCGCCCCGCGCGAGGGCGGGCTCGATCACTTCGCGCACGTGTTCGTTGCGCGCCGCGAACATCAGCAGGGCCTCGGTGAGCGGATGCATGGGACGGGCCAGCACGTCGGCGCGCAGGGCCTCGGCGAGCGGCGTGCCGCCCGGCTCGCGCGTGCGCACGAGGCTGTGTCCCTGGCGCCCCAGGCGCGCGCGCAGATCGGGCTCGATGGCCCCGACGAGGGTGCTCTTGCCGGCACCGTCCACCCCCTCGAGGGTGAGAAACCGTCCGCGCCCCGCCCCGTTCATCGTACCCCCGCGCGCTGGAAGCGATCGACCGCGCGGTTGTGCGCGGCAAGGCTGTCCGAGAACTCGCTCGTCCCGTCGCCGCGCGAAACGAAGTAGAGCACGCGCGAATCCTGGGGGTGGAGGGCGGCTTCGATCGAGGCGAGTCCCGGAAGGCAGATCGGCGTGGGCGGCAGCCCCTTGCGCGTGTACGTGTTGTAGGGCGAGTCCGCCAGCAGGTCGCGCTTGTGCAGCCGGCCTTCGTACTTCTCCCCCAGGCCGTAGATGATCGTGGGATCGGTCTGCAGCGGCATGCCGAGGCGGCGGCGGTTCACGAACACGGCGGCGACGAGGCCGCGGTCGGCGGCAAGCCCGGTCTCCTTCTCGACGATCGAGGCCATGATGAGCGCCTCGTAGGGATCGGCATAGGGGAGCTCGGGCGGACGGTCCGACCAGGCGCGGGCGAGGCGCTGCGCCTGCGCGCCGTAGGCCTGGCGCAGGAGTTCGAGGTCGCTCGTGCCCGGATCGAAGGTGTAGGTGTCGGGCGCGAAGAGCCCTTCGGCCGCGGGGCGCTCCGCGCCCAGGGCCGCCAGGAGCTGCGCCTCGCTCCAGCCTGCGGTGTCGTGGCGAAGGTCTTCGGCCGCATTGATCGCCCGGCGCAGCTCGCGGAACGTGATGCCCTCGACGAGCGTGAACTGCTCGCGCAACACCTCGCCCCGTTGCAGCTGGCCGATGAGACCGCGCAGGCCCGCCGAGCGCCGCACCTCATAGCGGCCGGCGCGAAGCTGGCGCGTTGCCTGCTCGATCCGGGCGGCGGCGAGAAACTCCCAGTCGGGCACCTCGATCCCCGCCGCATGCAGGTCGCGCGCGATCGAGCGCGCCGAGGCGCCGGGGCGCACGCGCAGCACGAGGGCGTCGGCGGGCATGGTGAGAGGGCGGCGCAATTCGTACCACGCTCCCGCGGCCGCGGCGAGGACGAGGAGGCTCATGAGGGCCAGGAGGCGCCAGGGGAGGCGCCGCAATCCGCGTCGGGGGTCGGGGGGTTGCACCAGCTGCCGGAGGAAGGAAGCGGATCGCTCCGCGTGACCCGATTCTCCCTGAAAACGGCGCCTTGCGAATGCGCTACGCTTTTCTCGATGGACGAGACCCCTTCCACTTCGCCTCCGGCCGCGGGCGCCGCCGCTGCGCCCCATTTCGCCCTCGCACCGGGCGATGCCGGCGCGGATCCCGCCGCGGGCCCGCTCCTTTGCGGCCTCGCCGACAGCGCCGTGGTGGAGTTCGCGGGGGAGGACGCAACTTCCTTCCTCCAGGGACAGTTCACCGCCGACATCGCGGCGATGGAAGTGGAAAGCTGGCAGCTTTGCGGCTATTGCACGCCGCGCGGACGGCTGCTGGCGCTCTTCGAGCTCTGGCGCGCCGGAGCGGGCGCCACGGAGGGATATGCCGCGCGCATTCCGCTGGGCAATGCCCAGGATTTCCTCGCCCGCATTCGGCGTCCCATCCTGCGCGCCAGGGTGCGGGTCGAACTGGCCACCGCGCGCTGGAGCCTCGCGGGCCTCCTGGGCCCGGGCGCGGCGGCGCTCCTCGCGCAGGCCGCGATGCCGGTACCCGATCGTCCCTGGCGCCGGCTCTTCGCGGCCGATGGCACTTCGGTCGCCCGGCTTCCCGCCGGGCGCCTGGCGCAGGAGCGTTTCGTGCTGGCCGGCCCGGCGGGCGCGATGTCGGACTGGAGCCGGCGGCTTGCGGCCGCCCGCGAGGTCTCGCCCGCGCTCTGGCACTGGAGCGGCATCGAGGCCGCAATCCCTGCGATCGACGGCGCGACGCGCGATGCCTTCGTGCCGCAGTCGGTGCATCTCGAGGTTCTCGGGGGCGTGAGTTTCCGCAAGGGCTGCTACCCGGGCCAGGAAGTCGTGGCGCGCAGCCAGTACCTGGGCAAGCTGCGCCGGCGCATGGCCCTCGCGCATGCCGGGGTGGCGCCCTCCTCGCCCGATGTCTTCCATGATTCCGAGGCGCGGGAGGCGGTCGGCAGGATCGTCTGTTCGGCGGAGTCCCCCGCGGGCGGCGTCGATCTGCTCGTCGAAGGCCCGTCGCGTCTTTTCACCGAGGGGGTCCTGCGCGCCGGGTCGCGCGATGCTGCACCGCTCGTCATCCAGCCGCTGCCGTACGAATTGTTCGATCCGACCGCATGATTTCCGGTTCGACATCCGCGCCCGAATGCAGTAGCGTTGCGAACTTCTCGCATTTCGCGAATCGCCTCCGATGTGCCTGATCCTGGTCGCCTGGCAGTCACACCCCGACTACCCGCTCATCGTCGCGGCCAATCGTGACGAGTTCTATGCCCGCAGGACCCGTCCTGCGGCCTGGTGGGGGCAGACGGTCTCCCTGCTCGCCGGCCGCGACGAGGAAGCGGGCGGCACATGGCTGGGCATCAACCGCCAGGGGCGCGTCGCGATGCTCACCAATGTGCGCGCGCCCGACCAGCCGGTGACCCGGACCTCCTCGCGTGGCCTGCTCGTGCTCTCGGCCCTGCAGCATTCGGGCTCCTTCGACGAGTGGTCGCGCGAGAACGAGCGGCTCTCGCAGGGCTTTCGCGGTTTTCACCTCCTCGTCGCCGAACCCCTTCCGGCACCGGTGCGCGGCGTCGACGCGCGGCTTGCCTGCTACACGAACCGCCCCGAAGGAGGACAGTCCGGCTGGGAGCGAAACCTGGCTCCCGGCATCTACGGCCTCTCCAACGCCTCGCTCGACACGCCCTGGCCCAAGGTGACCAAGGCGGTCTCCTCCTTCGCCTGCCAGGTCGCGGGGCGGGTGGCGGTCGAGCCGCTCATGAAACTCATGGCCGATCGCGAACTCGCGCGCGAGCGCGAGCTGCCGCGGACCGGCATTCCGCTCGACTGGGAACGCGCCCTCTCGGCGGTCCAGATCCGCGCCAACGGCTATGGCACGCGCGCGACCACGGTGCTCACCGTGCGCCGCGACGGCTCGGTCGTCTTCGTCGAGCGCAGCTTCGACAGCGAGGCGCCGCACGCCTTCCAGGACCGGCGCTTCGAATTCGTCATCGACGGCACGGGACAGCGGGCCGCGGCGCTCGACGCCCCAAGAGACGGCGAACGCAACTGATCCGCCTCTACAGCTACTTCCGCTCCTCCGCCGCCTGGCGCGTGCGCATCGCCCTCGCGCACAAGAACCTCGCCTTCGAAATCGTCCCCGTGCACCTGCGTCGCGACGGCGGCGAGCAGCATTCCGCGGGCTATCGGGCCCTCAATCCCCAGGGTCTCGTGCCCCTCCTCGTGGATGGCGGGACCGCGATCGCGCAGTCGCTGGCGATCTGCGAATACCTCGAGGAGACGCGCCCTGCACGCCCCCTGCTGCCGGGCGAGGCGCGGGAGCGGGCCGCCGTGCGCTCGATCGTCGCGGCCATCGCCTGCGACATCCATCCCATCGACAATCTGCGCGTGCTCCAGTACCTCAAGCGCGAGCTTGGCCACCCGCAGGAGACGATCGACAACTGGTACCGGCACTGGATCCGCGTCGGCTTCGAGGCGCTGGAGAAGGTCCTCGCGCAGCGCGACGCCGAACTCCACTGCGTCGGCGCGCAGGTGAGCCTTGCCGATGCCTTCCTCGTGCCCCAGGTCGCCAATGCGCGCCGGCTCCAGCTCGACCTCGAGCCCTTCCCGCGCATCCGCTCGATCGACGCGCACCTGCGCGGCCTCGAACCCTTCCAGGCGAGCGCTCCCGAGCGCCAGCCGGATTACGAAGCCGGCTGATCTCCTGCCCGCCGGCCATGCCATACCGCATGGGCCCTGCGCTTCAGCCCGCCGTCCAGGGCGAACCCAGGTGCATCTCCATTTCCTGGTGCTCGATGCCTTCCTCGAGGAAACGCGGCCCCTCGGGGAAGAACCCCAGGCGCTCGTAGAACCCGATCGCGCTCGCCTGCGCGTGGAGAAAGACGCGCCGGCTGCCGCGGGCCCGGGCCGCCGCCACGAGTTCGTGCAGGATGGCGGCCCCGACGCCGCGGCGCCGCCAGGCGGCAAGGACCGCCATGCGCCCGATGCGGTCGTCGGGCAGCAGCCGACCCGTGCCGATGGGTCCGCCCTGCGCGTCCCAGGCGACGGCATGGATGCACCCTGCGTCCCATTCGTCGAGTTCGCGCCGCTGGTCGATGCCCTGCTCGCGCACGAAGACCTCCATGCGCACCGCCTTGGCGGGCCCTTCGAGACGCAGCCAGTCGCCGCGCTCGATGCGCCAGGCGTCCCCGGCGGCCGTGCTCAATGCGCGCCCTTGGCCGGGTCGCCGGCGATCACCACCGTGAGCTTGGACGGATCGAGATAGCGGCGCGCCACCTCGAGCGCCGACTCCGGCGTGAGGGCGCGGATCGCGTCCTCCTGCTTCTTGCTGAACGCGAAGGTGCGGCCCAGGTCGAGGTAGTGCACCCAGGCCCCCGCCAGCGCGCCGTCGCGCGTGCGCGATTGCAGTCGGTTCTGCAGCAGCCCGTTGCGGGCGTCGTCGAACTCCTGCCTGGGGATGCCGTCCTTGAGGAGACGCGCGAGTTCCTCGCGCACGGCGACCTCGACCTTGACGACGTTTTGCGGAGCGGCGATCGCGAAAAAGCTCCAGGCCGCGGCCCGGTCCTCGCCGCTCACGCTCAGGCGCGAACCGATGCCGTAGGAGAGGCCCTCCTGCTGGCGCACGCGATCGGCGAGCCGGCTGTGCAGGAAGGTGCCCCCGCCCAGGACCTCGTTCACCATGAAGAGCGCCATCGCATCGGGATCGTCGTCGCGAAGATCGAGCACCATGCGCCCGACGCACACCGCGTTCTCCTTGTCGGGCGTGGGCAGGAAGGCGCGGGTCGCGGGGACGGGATGGGGTTCGCGCAGGATGCGCGCATAGGGGGCGGCCGACTTCCAGCCGCCGAACTCCTTTTGCACGAGAGCCTGGATCTCCTCGGGATCGAAGTCCCCCACGACCGCGACCTGGCCGCGCGCCGTGCCCCAGAAATCGCGGTAATAGGCGAGCAGGTCGTCGCGCTGCAGGGTGCCGATGCGGGCGAGCTTCTCGGAAATGGTGAAATAGTGGCGCGGGTCATCCGCCGGATAGGGGTCGAAGCGGCTGCGGATCGCATCATCGGCGATCGCCTCGGGTTCGCTCGCCGCCGCCTTGAGCTCGGTGACGGCCTCGTCGCGGAAGCGCTCGAACTCGTCCTTGGGAAAGGAAGGAGCACGCAGCACCGAGGCGACGAATCGCAGTGCGTCGGGCAGCTGGTCCCGGTTGGTCTGGAACTGGAAGAGCCCGCCCGTCATCTTGAGACGCAGCATCTCGTCGGCGATCTGCTGGCGCGTGAAGCGGTCGCTCCCGCGGTCGAACATGGCGACCGTGGGGCCGGCGGCGAAGATGCGCCCGCGCAGCGAGGCGAGATCGCCGAACTGGAAGCTCATCGCCACGTTCACCGTCTGTCCGTGCGTGCGCCGCGGCAGCAGGGCGAGCTCGAGGTCGCCGATGCGGGGGCGGCGCGTGCGCGCATCGATGTTCTCCTGCGAGGGGTCGAAGGACTCGCCGGCCTGCGCGGTCTCGCGCGGGTGAAACCCCTTGAGCACGTCGTCGACGGAGAGCGGAGGATCGACCTGCGCGCGCTGGGGCTTGTCCTCGGGGACGAACATGCCGACGCTGCGGTTGTCGCGGCGCAGGTAGCGCTGCGCGGCCGCGGCGACGTCC
>Ga0209698_10006374_pt1 | contig 12552 bp, 13 predicted proteins | sample LitLauG_LLR_2012_FD_187203 | JGI IMG/M metagenome (GOLD analysis project Ga0209698, IMG submission 187203) | Freshwater sediment microbial communities from Pennsylvania, USA - Little Laurel Run_MetaG_LLR_2012 (SPAdes) (version 2) | ecosystem: Environmental > Aquatic > Freshwater > Creek >...
CGGACCCGATCACCAACTCCGACGTCGCCAAGCCCCCAAAACTGCTCCGGAGCGAATCACAAGCTGTTGGGGCTACCTGAGTCAAGTGCATATCCAGTTCTCGTCATTTGAAGAGTCTAAGGCAGCAGAACAAACCACGACCACCACTGGGATCTCGTTGCGATTCAGTCTCTTACACGGGAAACAACGCGCCCCATCTTAGCGGCAACAGTTGTGCATCTGTATGCAGCGTCTGGGAAAGGCGAATCCAAGAGGCCAATGCCGAGGACAATCCTTGTGGTTGACGACCACGCGCCAAATAGGGAACTCATCCGGGAGGCGCTGGACGACTCTGCGTACGAAATCAGCGAAGCCCAGACCGGATCCGAAGCCCTGGAGCACGTCCAGCGGCAGGAGACCGACCTCGTCATCACCGACGTGCGGATGCCGGGCATTTCCGGTATGCAGCTCCTTGAGCGGCTGCACCGCGACTACCCGAATGTCGTCGTGATTCTGGTAAGCGCATTCGCCACCGTCGCAAACGCCGTCGAGGCGATGAGACTGGGAGCGCACCATTATCTGACACAGCCTCTTGATGTCGACGAGCTACAATTGGTAATTCACCGGGCGCTTGATTGCCGCGCCCTTCGCATCGATCGGGGGCATTCCGGCGACACACTGAAACGAAGTCCTGGGTTTGAAAAACATCCTTGGGCATTCGAACGACTTGATGGGTGTACTGGACCACGCCACAAGAGCCGCGCGAACCAGTTCCACCGTTCTGATCCACGGCGAGACCGGAACGGGAAAGGAACTGCTTGCCCGCGGAATTCACTCCCTGAGTGCGCGCAGCACAAAGCCATTCGTCACCATCAACTGCGGCGCCATACCAAAGGATCTGTTGGAATCCGAACTCTTCGGACACGTGAGGGGTTCCTTTACTGGGGCCCTGATGGACCGCAAAGGGCAAGTCGAAGCTGCCGATGGAGGGACGCTCTTCCTGGATGAGATCGGCGAGATGTCGCCGGAGTTGCAGGTCAAACTACTGCGGTTGCTCCAGAATGCCGAGATTCAGAAGGTCGGAGCCGTGTGCAGTAGCAAGGTCGACGTCAGGGTCGTCGCGGCTACCCACCGCGACCTTGCCGCGATGGTGCATGAGGGTGCGTTCCGCGAAGATCTCTGCTACCGGCTCAACGTAATCCCCCTTGGGTTGCCGAGTTTGCGCGACCGCCGCGAAGACATTCCGGAACTGGTCCGCTTCTTCTTCGAGCGCAGTTGCGCCAAACATGGACGCGAAGATCTCAACCTGGCCAAGGGAGTTCTCGATCGCTTCCTGGTGCACCGATGGCCGGGTAATATCCGCGAACTCGAAAATGTTATCGAACGCATTGTCGTCCTCGCGCGTGGGAGTGATGTCGGCATTGCCGATCTGCCGGACTTTTTGCAGCCTGATCCCAATCCTGTCGAAGCCATCAATCTCGATCTTCCCCCGAACGGGATCTGTTTCGGCGGCCTCGAGAAAGAAATGCTCTTTCGAGCATTGGAACGATCCGATTGGAACCAATCCATGGCCGCGCGTTACCTCGGCATGAGCCGGAAGACGCTCGTTTACCGGATGCACAAACACAATCTGCTTAGACCTTTGCCCATGATCGTGGTCCGGGATCGTTCGAATGTGGTTGAGATGACCAGCAGGTCGGACCTCTGCAAGGCACCGCGCATAGGCTGATTTATGGGGGCAAGCATTGCTGATTACACCTCCGTAACGCGCGGGCCGGTTGCGGACAGCCGATACCGCAGACTGCTGGAAGCTGCGCCGGACGGAATCGTCGAGGTAGACTCCTCAGGCCGGATCGTCCTCGTGAATTCCCAGGCGGAGAGAATGTTCGGCTATCGGCGAAAAGAGCTCCTGGGCAAGTCCGTGGAGATGCTGATGCCGGAACGTTTTCGGGGACGTCACCCCGCGCACCGCGAACGCTACTCCGCACACTCGGTGATTCGCCCGATGGGATCCGGGCTCGATTTACGAGCGGTCCGCGCCGATGGCACGGAATTCGCCGTCGATATCAACCTCAGCCCCTTCGAGGGCGAGACCGGCGGGTCGGTCGTCTGTGTAATCCGGGATGTGAGCGATCGCAAACTGGCGGAAGAACAGATAAAAAGTCTCAACCTCAGTCTGGAGCAGCGCACGCGCGACCTGGCGGTGATCAATTCGGAACTCGAGATCCGCAACCGGGAGGTCGAAAAGGCCAACCGGCTGAAGAGCAATTTTCTGGCGACCATGAGCCACGAACTGCGCACGCCGCTGAATGCCATTGTGGGGTTCGCCGACCTCCTGGCGAGGCAAAACGCCGGTCCACTTACGCAAAAGCAGGACCGATTTGTGCGGCATATTAAAGAGAGTTCCAGACATCTCCTCGCGCTGATTGATGATATTCTCGACCTTTCGAAAATCGAAGCCGGGCGATTGGACCTCAAGTTCGAGAACTTTTCACTCTGCGCGGCGGCGGACGAAGTGCTGTCGACGCTCAGGCCATTGGCTGCGGCCAGAGAGATAGACCTTACCACCAAGTTGAGTCCCGATCTGGTCTTGGTTGCGGACCGCGTCCGCGTGAAGCAGATACTCTATAACTTACTGAGCAATGCCATTAAATTCACCCCCGCGACAGGAAGTGTTCGTCTGGTTGCAGAATCGAATGAAGCGGCTATTCACATCTCGGTGATCGATACGGGAATCGGAATACCTTTCGAAGAACAAGAGGCGATTTTCGAGACCTTCCACCGCAGTCGGACCGCCACACAGGAAGTATGTGAAGGGACCGGTCTCGGCCTTTCGATCACCAGGCTCCTGGTAGAACAGCATGGAGGCAGGATTTGGGTGCAAAGTGAACCCGGCAAGGGAAATCAATTCCATTTGACGCTGCCGAACAACAAGGAACGGGTTCGATGACGATCCTGATTGCGGACGATAACGCCATCAGTCGTGAGCTGATGAGAGAGCTTCTGGAAACAGCGGGCCACGTGATTCGGGAAGCAGTCAACGGCCGGAACGCATTGGACCTGATTTGTCAGTGCGCTCCCGACCTGGTGTTCCTGGATTTGCAGATGCCCCTCCAGGACGGCTTCAGCGTCATTCGGGAGTTACGGAACGACAGCCGATTCCGGAACCTGCCCGTTGTCGCCGTGACCGCCAGCGCCATGATCGGCGACCGCGAACGAGCGATCGCGGCCGGCTTTGATTCCTATATCGCTAAGCCGATCGACCTGTGCGAGGTCGAGGCGCAGGTAGAATCGCTAACCTCGCGGTGATCTATGCCACTGGCAATCGACCGACGTGAGCGCGAAGGCATACTGATCCTGGCACTTGGCGACACTTTGACCATGAGGCCCGAGGATGCCACATTTCGAGCCCCTGTTCAGCGCTGCATGGCCGCCGGACAAATCAAGATCATTCTGGACTGCGGCCGGCTTCGGCGTATTGATGGTGCCGGTCTTGGTGGTCTTTTCCACGTAAAGCTCCGGCGGGCGGGAGGCAGGTTGGTCTTGCTGAACATAGGGCGAACGCAAGACTCATTTGCCCATCTGGGGCACAGCGGTGGACGCTCTGGCTCGTTTGCGGCAACTCAAAAACGTGGCTGACGGCCGCACAGATACTGCCGCTAAGTTCTGCACCCGATTTCTGATGGTGTTCTTGATGCGGATGGCAGCCGCGGGTATTTGGTACGCCACGTGCCATTGCGATGGTGGGAGAGTACATGCCAGATCCACAAACGATCGACGATCCAAAACGCCCGGTACTTATGCTCCTTACCAGTCACTGGATCAGCATGCTGGGTGCCGCACTGGTGACGACGGCCGGCTTCTCCTGGCTGTTCGCTCTTCCAACACAGCTTCGTGGACGTACCAGCAATCCGTACATCGGCATCGTCCTCTTTATTATTATTCCGATCGTCTTCGTAGCGGGCCTGGTCTTGATCGCCTTCGGCGTTTTCCTGGCTCGTAAGCGCATTGAGAACGGCCTGTTATCGGCGCCGAATCGGCAAACTTATCTTCGTAGGCTGGCGATTTTCTTCGCCGCCACCACCGCGGTCAACATTGTGATCGGGACTCAGGGAACGTACCGGGCCATCGAACATATGGAGACTGCCCAGTTCTGCGGCCAAAGTTGCCATGTCATGAGGCCTGAGTTCACCGCGCATCAGAACTCGCCCCACGCCAACGTTCTTTGCGTGGATTGCCACGTTGCCCCAGGCGCGGGCGGGTGGGTGGAAAGCAAGAAGGCCGGTACGCGGCAATTGATTGACGTGGTATTCAACAACATGCACTACCCGATTGAATCGGCCATGGAATCCAACCGCGTGGTTCCGTCGCGCGGTACGTGCGAACAGTGCCACTGGCCTCAGCAGTTCGATTCAACTAAGCTGCGCGTCATCTTTCACTTCAAGGACGACGAACTAAGTACGCAGACACAGACTGTAATGGAGATGCTCACGGGCGGAGGGGATCTGGGCGGCATTCATGGAAAGCATCTCGCCCCCGGAGTGGAGATCCACTACACCGCGTCCGACAAGCAGCGCCAGACGATTCCCTGGGTCGAGTACCGCAACCGGAAAACGGGTGAAGTCCGCGCCTACCTAGCGGACGGCTCCACCGCTAAGTCGGTCGCGAGCCTGCCCCGCTATCAGATGCAGTGTGTCGATTGTCACAACCGGCCAACCCACACATTTGAGCTTCCCGAGCGAGCCGTGGATAAAGCTATGGGACTAGGGCATATTTCCCCCACGCTGCCGTTTGTCAAGAAGAAAGCGATGGAGTTGCTCAAAGCCAATTACGCGACCAACGAAGGGGCCGCGCGCACGATTCCGGCGCGGTTGGCTGATTTCTACCGGGAAAGCTATCCGGCGGTTTCATCTCAGCGCTCCAGCGACGTCTCCACTGCAGGCGCTGAAATCGCTGAGATCTACAACCGAAACGTGTTTCCCGATCTCAAGGTCACCTGGGGCACTTACCCCAACAATCTCGGACACACTGAGTTTCCTGGGTGCTTCCGCTGCCATGACGGATCGCATTCCACGCCGGATGGGAAAACGACGATTACCCAGGACTGCAACACGTGCCACACCCCGGTGGCAGTCGAAGAAACAAACCCTGGAGTGCTGACCACGCTCGGCATCGCCGACCGCATTGCCAGCCTGCAGAAGATATCCACGAAAGGAACATCGAAATGAACGGCAGTACACTGAACATCAAACGGTCCGCGGCGCTGGTGGTCGTGATCGCTCTTTCCCTGACCGCCGCTGCTAATCGGCATCAGTACTCTCCGCGCGAAAAGGCTGCCTATGCGGATGCGGCGACCGTCGACTTCGTCCGGCCGGGCCTGGTTATCACTATTAATAGCGCGCAGATCGCCTCTGACGGGACGATCACGGTCGTGTACACGTTGGCAGATCCGAAGGGTCTGCCACTCGATGCGGCCGGAGTTACGACACCCGGAGCGATCAGCCTGGGGTACATCGCGGTGGTGTTGCCGAACAACCAGGAAGATTACACGGCGTACACTACCCGCCCCAATTCGGGACCTGCGGTCGCGTCGACCAATCAGCCGGGCCCCGATTCTGGCGGCGTAACTACCGGCGGACTGGGCCAATATCAGTATGTCTTCCATACGAAGGCGCCGGCCGGGTTCGATCCGACCGCCACCCACACGATCGGCATTTATGCGTCCCGTGTGCTGACAGACTTCAATCTGGGGACTAACTATGCCAGTGCGACCTACAACTTTGTTCCGAGTGGAACCAAAGTAACCAAGGTTCACGATGTCATTAGAACCGCGAGTTGCAACACCTGTCACGACCAGCTTTCATGGCACACGGCGGGCGGCGGCGCGGCGTCGAGATGTGCGTCCTGTGCCACACCCCACAAAACCTGGACACGACGACCGGGGGCTCGCTCGATCTGAAGGTGATGATTCACGAGATGCATATGGGCGTCAAGTTGCCTAGCGTCGTTGCGGGTAAAACTCTGATCGTGAATGGAACGGATTTCTCCAATATCTCCTATCCCGCCGATCCGGGCGATCCGCGCCGGTGCGAGACCTGTCACTCGCAAACCACCGGCGCCGCGCAGGCCACCGCCTACCTCACGAACCCGACGGGCGCGGCCTGCGGCGCCTGCCACAACGACGTAAACTTTGCGACGGGAGCTAACCACCCGGGTGGTCCGCAACTCGACGACAAGCAGTGCGCCAACTGTCATATTCCGCAGGGCGAGCTTGATTTCGACGCGTCTATCAAGGGCGCGCACGTCGCACCCACTGCGTCCAGCCTGCTCACTGGCCTCGCGGTCAATATCACCAAAGTGGACAAAGGCACGGCGGGGAATGCGCCGGTAGTGGCGTTCACGGTCCAGGACGGGAGCGGCAAACCGCTCGCCCTCTCGCAGCTCGGCTCGATCTCTTTCACCATGGCCGGCCCAACCACCGACTACGGCTACACCAGCTTTGGAAGCGACACCACGAGCACGCCGGGATACGTCACCGAAAGCGCGGCGAATGCCAGTTGCGACGCGGGCGGGAACTGCACCTACACGTTTACGCACACGGTTCCTGCGAAGTCGATGGGGACGTATGCGATCGGCGTAGAAGCGCGGCGGACGGAGACTGTGCTCCCAGGAACCACGACGCAGCAAAGTGTTACCTACGGCGCGCCGAACAAAGTCGTCTACTTCTCGGTGGATGGCTCTCCGGTTACACCGCGGCGCGAGGTCGTCGCCAACGCCAACTGCAACCAGTGTCACGTGGCGTTATCCGTCCACGGGTCGCTGCGCAACAACACCGAATATTGTGTGATGTGCCACAATCCGTCGAATACTGACGCCTCGGTGCGCGTCAATGCCACCGTCGCCGCCGATAAAGCCGCCCCTCCGCAGGGCATCGCGTTTCCGCTCCTCGTCCACCGCATTCACGACGGCGTGAACATGCTGGCGGATGGCGGCAGCTATACAGTCGTGGGATTCGGCGGCAGTCACAACGATTTTTCGGGAACGCTGTTTCCGGCGATGGGCCCCAACGGTAAAGCGACGGACCTGGCCAATTGCTCCATATGCCACGTGAACGGTTCTCAGGCAAACCTGCCCGTCGGGTTGAACAATGCGGTGAATCCGCAGGGCTGGATCAATCCGGAAGGCGCCACAGCGACCGCCTGCTCGGGTTGTCACGTCGCCAGGGACGCGGCAGCGCATTTCGCCGCCAACACATCGTCGCTCGGCGAAAGCTGCACGGTGTGTCATCAGCCGGGCGCCATGTTCGATGTGAACCAGGTTCATGCGCAGTACTGAGGCCGCGGCACTGCTGATTGGCTTGGCCCTGGCTGCGCCCCCTGCATGGGCGCAGCCGGCCTCGCCGTACGCTGGATCGGAAACGTGTGCGGCCTGTCACCAAGACATAGCAGACGCCTTCGCGAAGAACCCGCACCATCTGGCCGACACGGATAAGAAGTGGGGTTCGGCCGGACATGCCTGCGAGTCCTGCCACGACCCCGGCCAAAAACACGCCGATTAAGCGGACGCCACCGCCATCCGCAACCCGGCGAAGCTGACGCCCGCGGCTACGGATCGCGTTTGCCTCAGTTGCCACCTGAGCCAACCCACCCACGTAGGACGCCTGCAGAGCAGCCACGCCAAGGACGCGGTCGCGTGCACAACCTGCCACAAAGTCCACGACAGCGGGGGAGACAAACTAGCGGCGCGCACCGTCGCCGAGATCACCAGCAGTGCTCGATCTGTCATCTCGAGGTCTGGGCGCAGTTCCAACGCCCGAATCACCACAGACTTCCTGAGGAGACCATGAGCTGTGTGGACTGCCACAACCCCCACGGGAGCATCCGGCCGAAGATGACCAGGACGTTCTCCGCGAACGAGCCCGGCTGCTTCACCTGCCACGGCGAAAAGCGCGGTCCATTTGCATTCGAGCACGGCCCGTTGCGTTTTGAGGGCTGCGGGAGTTGCCACGAACCGCACGGCTCGGCGAATCCGCGCATGCTGAGCCGACAATCGGTGCAGTACGTGTGTCTCGAATGTCATGCCACTCTCCCGACCTCAAACCGGACGGGGACAATCGGCGTCGTGCCGCCCGGCTTTCACGATTTACGATCGCCGGTTTACCAGAACTGCACTGTGTGCCATCAGAAGATTCACGGCAGCCACGCGGATCGGAACCTGCTCAAATGAGACCCTTGCTGACAATTGCGCTCTTATGCGTGCCAGTCACGCACCTGCTCGCGCAGCCGACTCCGGCGACTGGTTCACCCGTCCCCCAGACCGAATCCTCCGTCACCGGGTGGATCGATCTGGGCTATCGCTGGGTTAGCGACACAGGCGGCAGCTTCGACACGTATCGCAGCTTTGTGAATCTTGGCTCCGGCCCTAAACTGCTGGGCGCAGAGTTCAGCCTGACAGATCCAGCGCACCGCTTTTTCGATCGACTGCGCGTGCGCGCCTATAACCTTGGAGGCGACCCTTACGAGACTATTCACGTCGATGCCGACAAATCCAAACTGTACCAGTTCAGCGGCGATTACCGAGATATCACGTACTTCGACGTTCTGCCGTCCTGGGCGGATCCGCTGCTCTCACGGGGCGTCCTACTCAACGAGCAGGCGTATGATACTCGCCGCAAAATGGGGAACTACCAGCTCGATCTCCTGCCCGGCAGCCGGATCGCTCCTTATTTGAACTGGGAGTATAATTCCAGCGCGGGTACCGGCACCGCGGCGTTCTTCACCGATGCGAACCAGTTTCCTGTGCCGGACAGGCAAAAAGACTTGACCAATGTCTACCGCGCCGGAGTCCGCTTCGAACTGCGCCGCTTCCACGCCACGCTCGAGCAGGGGCGGAACCACATTCAAAGACGATCAGCAACTGTTCCAGAATCCGGGCTCGGCCAACTATGGCAATATCTCGACACCGGTGCTGGGCCAGACTACCGATCTTACCAGGCTGCTGGCCGCCTACGGGGTTCGGGGTACAAGTACCTATACCAGGGGCCTATTCACGGCCGAGCCGACGCTCTGGCTCGACTTATACGGCGAGTTCCTCTACTCCCAACCGAAAGACGATACCAACTATCAGCAAATCGTGACCGGGAACCTGTTGCAGGTGAATCCGCTTTTGCTCTACACTAGCCAATCCTACTTATTGTCGTCAACTGCGAACCTGCCGCACACCACTGTGACCTATGGCCTCGAAATGCGCCCTATGTCGCGTGTGCGCCTTACCGCAAACTGGATGACCGATCGCCTCCACAACGCAGGCTCGGCTGCACCCAGCCAGCTTTCCGGGAATACCGCTACTACCCAGCAGACCCAGGATCTGCTCAATTCCGCGCTGGTGAACAACTACAATCAGGCGGAGATTAATCTGTTTTATGACGCCACTGCCAAACTAATGGTCCGTGGCGGATATCGCCATGTATGGGGCGACGCCAGCGACTCCGTCCTTCCGCCTGCCGGCCTCGTCAGCGCCGATCGAGCCAGTCTCAGGCGCAACGTCGGCTTGGGCGGCTTCCGGTATCAGCCGCTACAGAAACTATCGCTCACCGCCGAAGCCGAAGTCGGATCAAGCGGCGCCACGTACTTTCGCACCAGTCTTTACGATTATCAGAGGGTTCGCTCGCAGGCGCGCTACCAGGCAATAAAGGCCCTAACTGTGACGGCGGCGTTTTCCGGACTGCTCAATCACAATCCGACTCCGGGTGTTCTTTCGGATTACCAGGCCCTGCAGGAATCCCTGTCAGTTTTCTGGACCCCTGCGAAGACCTGGAACCTGCAAGGGACCTATGCGCGATCCACGGTCAACTCCACGATCAGTTATTTGGACCCGGGAACACTGCTGCCACAGACGTCGCGGTACCGTGACAATGCCCATACGGTCACGGCTCTCTTCGAAATGAGGCCTTCGATCCGCGGCGTTACTCCGACCATTACGGCGGGTGGTTCATTCTTCATTTCTTCGGGAAGCCGTCCCACCAATTACTACCAGCCGGTCGTAAGAATTCGGTTGCCGCTCGGCAAGCAGTTGGCCTGGTTCTCGGAGTGGCGATATTACGGGTACGGTGAAACCTTCATTTACGAGGGCTTCCGCACACACATGCTGACCGCTGGGTTGCGGTTCACGCGATGATGGGGGCGTTGACGCTCCGCGCGCGCGGCGTCGGCTATGGAGGAGGCGGTATGATACCGGCCCTCGAACACTGGATTAAGATCGAGCCCGGCCGTTGGCATTCTGTGGAGAAGGGGCACTTCTGTTCACAATTGGCGGTCATGGGTTCCACGATCGCGCGGCACTGGCGGATGAATGGTCTTGGAATTGTCTGGAGGCGCGCTACCAGTCAATTAAATCGCCAACTGTGGTTTACCCAACAGAAATCAAGCATTCCCCGATCTTTTCCAGTGAGGGAGAACTTATGAGTAAATCAAGACTATTCATTGGGATTGGCTTTATTCCCGCTGTGCTGGCGCTGTCCACCACGGGATGCGCCACGAAGAAATATGTAAGCGCGCAGATCGCGCCGGTGAATGCGAAGATCAGCGCTCTCGAAGCGGCGGCCAAAGAGCAGACAGAGAAGGAACAGGCCGACGTCTCGCGCGTGGAAGCCAAGATCGCTGCCACTGACGGTAAGGTGGCCGAGGCTGCAGCCGCGGCCGAGCGGGCGAACAACAGCGCTGCCCAGGCGAATCAACTCGGGCAGCAGAATCAGGCAGCCATCGCATCCAACGGGTCCGCTATCGCGGCCAACGCGTCTGCGATCCAGGCCCTCGAGAAGGCGATGAACTACTCGCTCGTAGCAGAAGGCGTGGTCACGTTCGGCTTCAACAGCAGCAATCTCGACAAGGCGGACCAGGGCACGCTGGATGGGCTGGCGCAGCAGGCGCGTTCGGCGCCGCGCGCCGAATTTGAACTGCTCGGCTTCACCGATCCGGTCGGTACGCCGGCCTATAACCTCGAATTGAGCCGCCGCCGAGCGGAGTCGGTGGCGCGATTCCTGGTTCACCAGGGCATGGCGGTGCGCGGTATCCACCTGGCCGGGCTCGGCAAGGAGCCCGTTCCGTCAGATTGGCTCGCGGATGGGCCCGCGGTCGATACGAACGCGCGAGACGCCAAATCCAGGGGTCTGGCCCGCCGGGTACTCCTCCGCATCTACGCGCCGGCCGGCAATCCTCCCGCCGCCACAGTTACATCGTCTCAGCAGTAGCCGATAGGTGGAGAGACCATGCGCCCGATCGTTTGTTTACTCCTCGCGTGCCCGTTGTTCGGTCAGGCACCCAGCGGCGCTGCTGCCCCGCCGGAGCCGGCGTTCCACTGGGTCATCCCCACCGATCACCCGGACCTCAAGGTCATCATGCGGCTGGACAGCCTGCCGGACTACTACCGCTTCGAGTTCTGGAACGAGGGCGACGCGCCGGTCGTCACGAAAGAGCAACTGCTGGAGGCGATTGCTCTCGTGACCGGCGCAACCAAACAGACTGCTGAGAAGTTTTGTGTCCTGGGCCCGAGCGGACGGATACTGAACTATCCCTGCCGCGTCAGACCGACTCTGGCCGCAGTGCGCACCGGGAAGTGAGCCCGGTTATTGGCCAGGCGTCTGACTCAAGCGGCCTTCGCTCCCAAATGCGGCGCGAGTTTCTTCTTGGCATTGAATACCCGCCACTGCACCGTGCCGATCGGGACGGCCCGTGCCTCGGCGATTTCGTGATACTCCCACTCCTCGATGAACCGCAGCTTCATGACCTCGCTCTCGCTCGAATCCAGGAAGGACATCCAATGAAGGAATTCGAAGGCCGGCGTACCGGGCTTATGGTTTTGTTGGATCGCCAGGCGGTCCGCGACGGTCGCCATGTCCACGGTTTCCAATCTATGGGCCTTGTTGGCGTAATGCACGCGCATCGCATTAAGCGCAATCTTGCAGAGCCACCCTCGGAACGATCGGCGAACTCTCAGTTGGTGGGCCTTGCGGTAAACGGTGAGCATCACTTCCTGCGCCAGGTCTTCGGCCAGCGAAAATTCACAGCGGCGCGAACGAAGGAAGGCGACGACCTGCGGCTTGAATGCATGGAAGAGTTCTTCGAACGATTGCTCGCTGGGAGAGTCGAGGAATCTATCGATCAGTTCACGGTCCCGCGGCGACCGCCCCTTTTTCAGTGGTTCGTTGGTCATTGAGTTTAATTCCATAGGCTCCAACTTTGGTGGGGCACTCCTCCGGCCAACCTTAGGCGGAGGCTAAACCCTTTGATTGTTGCCGCTAACGAGGTTGTCTGGCCGGCACTGTGTCGGCGGTGGTCTTCGAGTGTCGGAAGCCCGACTGCGGCGCCCGAGCGCCGGCCCGGCCAAACGGCGTCTGGTTGTGAACCTCCGAATCGAGGCTCAAACAATCCGGGTGGTCCGCCCAGTCATTCCTTATGAGAGGAGCGGTTCCCCTCAACCTTCCGGCAACGCTACAATGACATCCAAATGCCCCAGGATCGGGTACTGGATTGGCTGCTCGAAGGTGACCCCGCCATCCGCTGGCAGGCGATCCGC
>Ga0209698_10006375_pt1 | contig 12550 bp, 11 predicted proteins | sample LitLauG_LLR_2012_FD_187203 | JGI IMG/M metagenome (GOLD analysis project Ga0209698, IMG submission 187203) | Freshwater sediment microbial communities from Pennsylvania, USA - Little Laurel Run_MetaG_LLR_2012 (SPAdes) (version 2) | ecosystem: Environmental > Aquatic > Freshwater > Creek >...
CGCGCGCTCATTCCTGCCCCGATTGCATCTTGGCTTGCGAGAGGCTGCTCCCTGCCGGTACGTCCTGGGTGACCCAAACGTTGCCCCCGATGATCGAACCCTTGCCGATGGTGATGCGTCCCAGCACGGTGGCTCCTGCGTAGATGACGACGTCGTCCTCGACCACGGGGTGGCGCGGTACGCCCTTTACGAGCCCACCATCGTGGCCCACGGCAAAGCGCTTCGCACCGAGCGTAACCGCCTGGTAGAGACGCACACGCTCGCCGATGATGCAAGTCTCGCCGATGACGACGCCTGTCCCGTGATCGATGAAAAAGCTCGGCCCGATCCGAGCCCCGGGATGGATATCGATGCCCGTGCGCTCCTTGGCGATCTCGGTGACCATGCGCGGGATCAGCGGAGCACCCAGCGCGTGGAGCGCGTGCGCGAAGCGGTAGTACATCACCGCGAGGAATCCTGGGTAGCAGAGAAGAATCTCGGAGGTGCTCGTCGCGGCGGGATCGCCGGAGTGTGCCGCCCGCAGGTCGCTCACCAGGCGGGCGCGCGTCTGCGAAAGACCCTCGGCAAATGCCTCTACGATTCCCGATGCGCGCGAAGGGAGCAATTCCTCGGCCGGCACGGATTCGGGCGGCGCGAAGCGCAGTCCCCGGCGCACCTGCTCGGTGAGAAGGCCCAACGACTCGCGCAGCGCGCCTTCGACGAATCCGTCGATCGTCTCGTCCGTCAGGTCGCGGCCGGCATAGTGCGTGGGAAAGAGTGCCGCGGCGAGAAGTTCCACCGCCCGGCGGACCGAATCGCGCGAGGGGATTTCGCGCACCCCGCCGCGCGGGCGGACGCTCTGCGCGACTTCGCGCGACTCGCGCAGCGCGCTCACTACGTGAGAAAGTTCCATGGGGAAAATGATACCCTGCGTCATCCAAGCGCCATTTCGAGGCGCTAAGCTGCCGGGTCATTTCCCTGATCTTCCCGGCGAACCGGCATGCCACTCCCCGCCCGCTCTCGCATATTTGTAGCTGGCCACCGAGGACTGGTGGGGTCCTCGATCGTTCGCGCGCTCGTGCGTTCGGGGCACGATCCATCGGGCCTGCTCCTTCGCACGCACACGGAGCTCGACCTCTCGGACGAGGTCGCGACGAACGCGTTCTTCGCCGCCGAGCGCCCCGAGTACGTCTTCCTTGCTGCGGCCCGGGTGGGCGGCATCCATGCCAACAAGACCTATCCGGCACAGTTCCTGCGCGACAACCTAGCGATCCAGCAAAGCGTGATCGACGCGGCATGGCGCCACGGCGTCGAGCGCCTGCTCTTTCTTGGCTCGAGCTGCATCTACCCGCGCATGGCGCCCCAGCCCATGCACGAGGCCGCGCTTCTGACCGGTCCGCTCGAACCCACCAACCGCCCCTATGCGCTCGCCAAAATCGCCGGCATCGAGATGTGCTGGAGCTACAACCGCCAGTACGGCACGAAATTCCTCGCCGCCATGCCGACCAACCTCTACGGACCCAACGACAACTACGACCTTGCGAACAGTCATGTGATACCGGCCCTGCTGCGCAAGTTCCACGAAGCAAAGGCGATAGGCGCTCGTTCGGTCGAGGTTTGGGGCACTGGCAGGCCGCGGCGCGAGTTCCTGTTTTCGGATGACCTTGGCGATGCCTGCTTGTGGCTGATGGGACTGCCCGAGCAGAGCTTCGACGCTCTGCTGGGCAGCGACGAGGCGAAGACCGGCCTCTTCGAGCCCCCCCTTGTCAACGTGGGAACGGGCGAGGACGTAACGATCGCCGAACTCGCGACACTCGTGGGGGAAGTCGTGGACTTCCAGGGTGACATTTTCTTCGACCCCTCGAAGCCCGACGGCACGCCGCGAAAGCTCCTCGATGTTTCGCGGATCAACTCGCTGGGTTGGAAGGCGGCGACCTCCCTGCGCGAGGGCCTTGCCCGAACGTACGCCGAACTTATCGCAAAGGGAGGGGCGTTCGCACGCTGAAAGATCTTCGCCCTGTGTCAGAGGGACGGGAATGGTCGGCTCCACACATCTCTCGTCAACCCCGACCCATCCTCGAGAGGGAGATGGGCGAAGCGAAGGCCTCAAGCTTCTCCAGGAACGCTCCCAGCACCACCTGCGCAGAAAACCGATTCACCGCTAGCTCCCGCGCCCGCTTCCCCATCTGCGCGCACTGGACGGGATCGGCAGCAAGCGTGCGGATCGCCCGGGCGAGCGCCGCGCCGTCTTCCGGCTCGACAACGAGACCTCTCCCCTCCACGATCTGCGAAAGGTGCGTGCCGGGCCGGGCCCCAGCGATCACCGGCCGCCCGCTTGCCAGCATTGCGAGGAGCTTCGACGGCAGGACGAGGTCGGCTGCATCGGCTCGCTGCGGCAATAGGTGCGCGTCGGCAAGGCCCATCAGTTCGCGCATACGGTCGGCGGGCTGCAGAGTAAGCCAGGTGATGTTATGCAAGCCTGCGGCGGCTTCGCGAAGCCCGGCAAGCCCAATTCCCTCGCCGCATACGACAAAGTGCATTGCGGGATCCTGCGCGAGTGCCAAGGCGGCAGTAGCGATCACCTCGATGCCCTGCTTGGCCCCAATCGACCCCGAATAGAGCGCAACGAATGCTTCGCGCGAAATGCCCAGTTGGTCGCGGTAGGAACTTGGCGCCGTGAGTGGCGCGATCGCCTCAACATCGACCCAGTTGGGGAAGTCGGCAATCCGCGCGGCGGGCACTCCCTTGGTGGCGAGCCGCTCGAGCATCTGCGGCGAGATCGAAGAGAGGATGTCGAATCGCCTCAGAATGAGTCGCTCGACGCGAAGAGCAAGGCCACACGCGATCGGGCTGCGAAGGATCTCCAGCTGGAATGCGGCGTCGACCTCGAAATCCTGCACGTGCAACCAGCAGCGCGCGCCGCAAAGCCGAGCCAGGAGCCATGCAAAAGGGGCACCCAGGAGCGACGGCTCGACGGTCCAAACGACGTCGGGGCGCCACGGCACAACGGCGGCCAGACGCGGCAGCGAAGCCATGACGAAGCTTGCCGCCATCGCGATCCTCCGCAGGCCGCTCGAGCGCCGGGGGGCCCAGATCGGTGCGCGGTAGATCCGAATGCCATTCCAGTGCGACCCGCGCCAGGTGGCCTCACCCTCGTAAAGCGACCGCGTGGGGTACCACGGATGAGCCGTAAGCACGCGCACTTCGTGCCCCGCAGCTACTAGCGCCTCGCACATCTCGGCGGTGTACTTGCCAGTCCCGACGGGTTCCGGGTGGAAGTTGATCGCATAGACGAGGATGCGCAGTTGGCGCCCGCGGCCACCGGCGGCGGCGTCCGACCGCGACTTCATGACACCCGTGTGAACGTCGACCGGATTCATCGCCTGCAATACCAAGTGCTCGCGCACCGAGCCACGTGCGATCATAGCCGCCGTGCGCATCCTCCACGTCATTCCTTCCGTCGATCCACGCCACGGCGGACCCATGGAGGGCTTGCGACAGATCGCGATATCCAATAAGCGGCTGGGATTGGATACCGATGTCGTGTCCTTCGACCCCCCGGATGCGACATACCTCGAGGGCAACGCGTTTCGCGCGTTTCCCCTCGGCCGCGGCGCGCTGGGATATGGATTTCATCCCAGGGCGATAGGGTGGTTGCGCCGTAATGCGGCGAACTACGATGCGGTCGTCGTCAACGGCCTGTGGCAGTTTCACGGACTCTCGGCCTGGATTGCGCTGCGGGGCTCGCAGACGCCCTACTTCGTGTTCACCCACGGCATGTTGGACCCCTGGTTCAAGCGAACCTACCCGCTCAAGCACTTGAAGAAGCTGATTTACTGGACACTCGTCGAGCGACGCCTGCTACGCGACGCGCGCGCGGTGCTTTTCACTTGCGAAGAGGAGCGACTCCTCGCGCGCGAGTCCTTCCCCTTCTACAAATTACGCGAGGTCGTGACGGGATACGGTACGTCGCCTCCCGAGGATCATCCGGAGGACTCCGTCAACGTCTTCCATGCCGCCTACCCTGCGCTGCGCGGCCGGCGACTGGTGCTCTTCATCGGCCGGCTGCATGAAAAAAAGGGTTGTGATCTTCTCGTATCGGCTTTCGCGCGCGTTTGCAAAAGGGATCCCGCGCTGCACCTCGTGATGGCAGGCCCGGGCGGCACGCCCTACGAGGCGAGTTTGCGAGCCCAGGCGGCCGCGCTTGGTATCGGGAATCGCGTGACCTGGATCGGAATGATTGCAGGCGCCGCGAAGTGGGGGGCGCTTCGCGCGGCTGAGATCACTTGCCTGCCCTCTCATCAGGAGAACTTCGGGATCACAGTGGCCGAGTCCCTGGCCTGCGGAACACCGGTCGCCATCTCCAACAAGGTGAACATCTGGCGCGAGATCGAAGCCGATCGCGCGGGCTGGGTTGACGAGGACGACGTCGAAGGGACCGCGCATTGCCTTTCCCAATGGCTCGATTGCGCGCCCGGTGAGTTTGAAGCGATGCGCGAGCGTGCGAGGCGATGCTTCGACGAACACTTCCGGATCGAGGGCGCGTCGCTGCGACTCCTCAACCTGGTACATGAGGAGCTGTCCGCGAGGCTGCCGCGCGGGGATTCGCGACGACCATCGTGACAAGCTCGTGAATGCGGTCACGCGCTACCCCGTGCGATCATTGCAGCCATGCGGATTTCGATCGTAACCATCTCGTACAACCAGCGCCAATTCCTGGCGCAGGCGATCGATTCGGTGCTGGCCCAGCAGGGCGTCGAGCTCGAATACGTCATTGTCGACCCCGGCTCGACCGACGGCAGCCGCGAGCTGATCACGAGCTACGGCGCACGCATTCACCATCACGTCTTCGAGCCCGACCGGGGCGCGGCAGACGGGCTTAACAAGGGATTCGCGCTCGCCACGGGCGAGATCCTGGGCTTCCTCAACTCCGACGACGAGTTCCTTCCGGGCGCGCTTGCCGCGGCCGGGCGCGAGCTGCTGCGGCGTCCCGACGTGGACTTCGTATCCGGGTGCGGCTACTTCATCGACGCCGCGGGATCGCGCACACAGCGAATCGTGCCGACCGAGCTAACGATCAACGACTACGTTCACGGCAGCGCGACCCTTTTCCAGCAAGGCACGTTTTTCCGCCGAAAGTGTCTGGAGCGATCCGGGGGCTTCAACCCCACCAACCGCACCAGTTGGGACGGAGAGTTGTTCCTCGACTTCCTTCGACATGGCGCGCGCCACGCGGTAATCTACGAGGACCTTGCGCTCTTTCGCCTCCATGCTGAATCGATCAGCGGCAGCGGGCGCGGATTCGACCAGTACCTGCGCGACACCGACCGCCTGTTCGAGAAAGCGAAGGGGCGACCCCGGACTACAGCGGACCGCTGGCTGGGCAAGGCCTACCGCGCGACGAAGTTGTTGCGCCACCCTCGTTACACGCTCGAGCGCTTGGCGGGGCGAGCGTGAACGAGCGGCCCGTTACCCGCGTGGCGGTTTTATGGTCCCACCTGTCGGGCTACCTCAATGCCTGCCTGCGTGAGCTCGACCGGCGTGGCGCGTCGATCTTCACGAGCTGGCTTCGATCCTCGAACGCTGCGCCTTTCGACGAGGACGCGTTCGGCTGGCTGCGCACGAAGCACTCGCGCGAATGGAAGGATTCGGCATCGATCGACGGTGCGGACCTCATCGCGGGACTTGAGGACTTCCAGCCCGAGATCCTTTTGGTGAGCGGATGGAACCACCCGGGGTACCGCGCTGCGGCCAGACACTATCGTGGTCGAGCGACCCGCCTGCTGGCGATGGACAACCCATGGGAGGAGCGGCCAAAGCAATGGCTGGGGCGGCTCATCGCACCATGGTATGTGCGCCCCCTGTTCGATGCTGCATTTGTGCCCGGTGAGCGCCAGTTCCAGTTCGCGCGCCGACTGGGATTTGCGGACGACGAGATCCGCATCGGCCTTTACGCACCCGACAGTGAGGCGTTCCGTCGGCCGTCCAACGCCCCGGCAGAGAGAATCGGATTTCTGTTCGTCGGGAGACTCGTCGACGACAAGGGAATCGCGACCTTGGCCCAGGGATACCTGCGGTACCGGGAACTCTGCGACGCACCCTGGGATCTCACCGTCGCCGGAACGGGGCCGCTCGGGCGCCTCCTTGAAGGGATCCCGGGAGTGGAACAACTGGGTTTCGTGCAACCGAGCGCGCTCCCCGCTCTCATGCACCGGCACGCCTGCCTTGTAGTTCCTAGCGTGCGCGAGAATTTCGGGGTACAGATCCTGGAGGGCGCGACGGCAGGGATGGCGATCATAGCGACGACCGCGTGCGGGGCGGCCGTTCATGTCGTGCGCGATCGACTGAACGGCAAAATCATCACACCTCGTGACCGTGAAGCACTTTCAAAGGCGCTCGCGTACGTCGAGCAGTCCTTTAATGCTTCCGATTTCTCGCATGCCAGCGAGACCCTGGCCCGGCAGTTCACAACCAGGCTTTGGGCAGACGAAGTGCTCTCGCCCCAGGTACCGCGTGGAATTCTCGAGGTACGAAACCGTGTCCCTTGACCAACGAACACCCAATAGAGTGTTCTCTCGGCCAAAGAGAATGCCAGTCTCCGTCCCGCCTTCCGAAGCTGCGGGCCTTTCCCATTCGAATGACCGATTCGCGGAAGTGCTCCTAGCACTCCTACCCCTCTCCAACCTCTACAACGCCAGTTTCGTCGGTCAGATTTTCGGCATCGAATTGCTGTTTTTCCTGTTGCTACCCGTCCTGTTGCTACTTTCAAGGCGGGGACTGCCGAATTCGTCCCGAACGACCGTCAAGATTCTTGCCTTGTGGTTCCTGATCCAGATTGCAACCGACATCGCTCAGGACATTTCCCTTGGGGATTTGCTGCGGGGTTGGGCGAAGCTTCTAGCGTTCGCCCTGGATTATTACGTCCTCTCCAAGCTCCTGACCACACCGCGTCGACTCTTGGCGTTTCTTCTGGGGTGGAGTGTCGTCTATCCCTTCAACTCATCGCTAGAGGAATTTGATTTCGCGACGGACTGGAAGTTTGGAATCGGCTTCGCCATACCGATCGCATCAGCGACGGCGCTCCTCCTCCTGCTTCCCACGCGAATTCGACTGATTGCCGCGCTGGTTTCAGTCATCTGCCTGGCGGACGCCCTTGCGTCATTGGCTCTTACAGCGCGGAACAACTTCCTGTCTGAATTCGTCGCGGCCGTCCTGCTCGGATCGACCCTCCTATCGCCGACGCGCCGAATTCTCAACATCGCGGTTGTTCGACACCCCCTAGCGGGTGCCGCCGGCGGCTTGCTTGCGATCTATCTCGCGGGCCTGACATACGTCACTTTGGCCGAATCGGGTACCTTAGGAACGACTGCATACGAAAAACTGCAGACCCAACAGGTTCGGGGCGTAGATCCAGTCCTGGGACTATTTATCGGCGGTCGCTCCGAGTACAACACGTCTTTTGTCGCCATAAAAGACTCTCCCATCGTCGGACACGGCTCCTGGTTCCGGAGCGCGTACTACTATTCATACTATGTGGACAGCGTCCACCAGTACGGATCACCAGAACAAATCAACTTCGTAGATTCGACGGTCAGCATTGGTGAGCCGCTCGTGCCAACGCATTCCCACCTGTTCGGGAGTTGGGTCGAGAGCGGAATCGTCGGAGCCGTATTCTGGCTCCTGGCGCTTTGGACCTCCATTCGAGCCCTGCAACGGTCGGTGCAACTGTCGTCTACCATTCATGTAATTGTTATCGTCACATTCTTCCAATTTGTCTGGAATGTTCTCTTTTCTCCTTTTGGAGGGAGTGCGAGGCTATCCGCCGCCGTATTAATCGTTCTATATCAAATGACTTGCCGGAGCAATGATCGTGTTTCGCGGAGCGGCGAGACCGATCCGGCCCCGACTTCTCCAACGAGTGCCAATTAGCGCAATCGAGATCCCGCAAGAGCGCACTCCTCCGCGGCACAAGTCGGGCTGGTTGAAATGGCCAGTCGACGTCTCCAACGCCGCTCCTCCAACAAGATGCAAAATGATCATGAAGTGGCCGATCCCGTCCGCGTTGATTGAGTTCCTACGCCCTCTGGATGATGTTCGCGCTCGCCAGGCACGACTTACTTCCGTTGTGTTGTTGGTCGCAAAGGTCATTTCTCTCGGCGTAAACCTCTTAACCATTCCCATCGCCCTTCACGCACTAGGAACCGCAGCATTCGGTGTATGGATTACTGTGGTTTCGCTGCAGGCCATCCTTTCCTTTGCTGACCTGGGAATCGGCAATATGTTGGTCACGACCATCGCTCAGGCGTCGGGGCGCGGGGACAATGAATCCATCCGACGCGATATTGCGAGCGGCGCGGCGGTGTTGACCGCATCGGCGGTGGGTCTCGCCGTCCTCGTCGCCGCCGCCACTCTTTTTCTGCCATGGAACCGAATTCTCAACGTTGGCGCCGACTCCTCTGCGGGCGATTTGGCAACCTCAATTGCAATCGTTGGTTTTGGCATGGTCCTCTGTATGCCTCTTGCCCTCGTTGCCAAATTGCAGACGGCTTTCCAGCGAGGATACGAATCCGCAGCTTTTGGAATTCTGAGCAGCTTCGTATCACTCATTGGAATCGTCCTCTCGGCCGCTACTCACCGTGGACTCTCCGCATTTGTCGCCTCTTCCATTGCCGGCTCGGTACTTTCTTCCATCGCAAACGCCTTCTACTTCTTTTTGCTTCGGAGACGCGATCTTCGACCGCGAGTGCGATACCTGGAATGGCCCCGCACAGGTCTGCTGTTTCGGCAGGGACTTGTCTTTTTCGCGTTGCAGATGTCAATCGCATTGGGTACTACGACCGACAACCTGATCGCGTCGAATCTCCTGGGATCGATCGCCGCAGGGGACTATGCGGTGCATGCACGTCTCTTCAGCATCTCGACCGTGCTGTTGATGGTCTTCCTGATTCCCCTGTGGCCCGCCTACGGCGAGGCGCTCGGAAGCAATGACCACGAGTGGATTCGCAAGACCCTGTTTCGGTCCCTCCGATTCTCAATTGCCGCTTCCGCGTGCATTTCCCTGCTCCTGCTGTTCGGTGGTCCCATTCTCCTGCGCCTCTGGGTTGGCGATCGACTGCCCTTTGACTTCACGTTAGGCCTCGGCCTCTCGCTCTGGTGCCTTTGCGAGGCGTGGAACGCGGGTGTCGCTCCTTATCTCAATGGAACCATGCGAATCAAGTTGCAGTTGCTTGCGGCTATCACTTATGCGCCGGTCAGCGTCGGACTTCGCTTCGCGCTTGTGCCGCTGATTGGAGTGGCGGGAATTCCGCTCGGATCGGCGGTCGCCTACCTCCTGACGAACGTACTTCCTGTGGCGCTCCACCTTCGCGGCGAGGCGATCGTGGCACGTGCAACGACGAATTGATGGTGGGATGGGTCACACCCACGCCACAAGGCATTGCCATTGTAGGCACCCGACACTGAATGCCATGCTCACCCCTGGTTGCTACGCCTTGCCGACGGCGTCGACTCGCGGTTGGCCTCGACAATCCCGCACGTTGCAGTTCAGAAACCGGCCACTCGGCCTTCGCGACAATCCCGACGATGAATGCCACCCTGAAGAAATTCGCCAAACCGCTCGCGTACGTGTTTTTCACGATCGGCTTTGATCCACGCCGTCTCGGGTCACTGCGACACTACGCCCGCTATGTACGAGACGCGCGGTCGTTTCGAAAGAGGGGCGGACGAGCGACGCACGCATTTCCCATCGTTACGGATTACACAGAGCAGGCGGGTTCGGCGCGCGGACATTACTTTCACCAGGACCTCCTCGTCGCGTCGTTTGTCCACCAAAGCAATCCGTCCCGCCACATCGACATCGGTTCACGCATCGATGGCTTCGTTGCGCACGTCGCATCCTTCCGAAAAATCGAGGTGATGGACGTCCGGAGCCTCGAAAGCACCGGTCACGAGAACATCTCTTTCCTGCGCTGCAATTTGATGGACCGCGAAGCGGCACCGGTCGGCATCGCTGACTCGATTTCCTGCCTTCACGCGATTGAGCATTTCGGTCTCGGAAGATACGGAGACCCCATCGATCCCGAAGGTCATATCAAGGGCTTTCGCAACATCCTGCGGATGCTCAAGCCCGGGGGATCCCTCTACATCAGCTTCCCGATCGGCAAAGCCAACGAAGTCCACTTTAATGCGCATCGCGTCTTCCACCCGAAGGATATATTCGCGTGGGCAGAGGATGGAAGCCAGCTTCGAATGACCCGCTTTGATTACGTGGACGACGAGGGGAATCTACACCGGAACATCGATTTGAACACCGATCCGGTCGAGGCCGTTTTCGGATGCGGCATCTATACCTTCCGGAAAGCGACGTAAAGCGGGCTCAACCGAGAATGCGGCGCCGGACGGATGCGGACAGGGAGTTGGTGAAATCCTTGAGAAAGGAACCCTGGAATCCGAACGCCCGCGATTCACTGGGATCGATGGAGGAAATGCGGACGAGCATGCCATCCGGTATTACGCCCTCCAGCGCGTCGCGAATCCTTGCATAGCGGCGCGCATAGTCCGACGAGAAGCTCCGTCCGCCGACTGTCGTCCAGTAGGTGATGGGTTCATTTCTTGTGCCCTTTTGCGCGACAAGCCTCGCGACCGGAAGATTCGTTTCTCCCAATTTCATGATCGATTGGACGGTCAGCTTTACGATCCGAAAGCCCTGGGCCGGATAACATCCCTCCGGTAAGTGCGCCACCGTCAGCTTGTCGATCTGGTTCTCGCCATAGGCGATAAGCAACATGATTCGATAGCCGCTATCGCGCTCGACGTAGGTGCGGCTCAACTGCTGATTGTAGGTACTCTCCAGCATTGCTTGTACGTCTGGCGAGGGCAGCACCTGGGCAATCGACGCGTCCATCTGCCAGGGCCCGAATTCCTTCGGCACGTCCGTCTCGAGATGAAGCGGCGGCAACTCGCGCGCCAGATAGCGACGGGGTTCGACGACCGGCGCCAAGACGGCGGTGAAGAGCAATCCGCCCCCTGCAAGAATCGCGCGGCGGTCAGGCACGCGGCCCCCGCCTTTTGTTCCAGCGGATATTTCCCTCCAGCAAAAACGACGCCAGGAGGAAGGTCGCGAGGGCAAAGCCAAACATGGCGATCCCAGCGAACTCGTGCAGGAAGCCCTGACCCGCCTCGTCGCCCAGGTGATACGTAATGAGGCTAAGCAGCACGATTCGAACGACATTGGCCGCGATCGCGATCGGAAGGATGATTGCCAGCAGCACGCCCAAGCGCCAGACCGAGCGCGGCGGCACGAGGTAGAGGTAGAGAAGACCCACTGCCGAGAGGCTGATGATCGAATTCATTCCCGCGCAGGCCTCGGCCACCAGCAATTGGTATGGCCCGACGGTGATGATTACCCCGTCGCGCGCGACCGGGTAGCCGAGCATGTAGAGAAGGTCAGCCGCCTGCTGCGAAACAAAGGTCTTGAGGCTTGCCGTCGCCTGACCCACGACAAAGGCCGGGAGTGGAATCGAGATCGCCAGAAAAAAGATGGGAAACCAGAATCGGGCCACCAGGCGCGGTCCACCGACCATCCAGACCACACCGGCGACGAGCGGGATATGCGCAATAGCCTCGAAGGGAGCGATCTTGGTGCGCGCGCCCAAAATATAAAGTAGCGCGCCCAGCACCAAGAGCGAAACGGGTGCAAACGCAGAGGCAGGCGGAACAGCCTCGCGCAGGGCCCCACGCTCGCGCCAGAAGAGGAATAGCGCGATGGCTACGAGGACAGGGGCATGCTCGCTGTCCCCGGTCGCCCAGGCCGTGTTCCAGAACCGCACATAGGTGACAAGTAGGACAGCGGCAAGCCCCGCAAAGATCGGCCACCAAGCTCGCCACGAAAATGGCGCCGTCCCGGCAGTGTTCACGAAGAGTAGGCCGGCTTACCGAAGAAACGGCGAATGCCGGTCGCGGCCCCTTGGGGACCGGAGATCGTCGCCAGAAGCGGAAGCTCCAGCAGGGACGTCACGTCGCCAATCAACCGCACGCGCGGGGCACGCTGCTCGAGAACGAGGGCTAGCAATATGCCCAAGACCAACCCTGCCGCGACTCCGATCGCCGTATTGCGCATTTTCTTGGGAGATGAGGGACGGGTCGGCACCTGTGCTTCTGACAGGACGATCACATTGGTGTGCTGGACCTGGCTCTCGAGGCTGGTTTGCGAGAACCGTTGCCCAACAAGATCAAAGGCCTTCTGAGCATTGTCGACCTCGCGCTGGAGCACGGTTAGCTGGTCCCGCAAGCCTCGAACCTTCAGAACCTTGGCCTTTTGCGCGTCGAGCGCCGCGCGGATCTGAGCTTCGCGCTGGATATTGACGTCGTTGCTGGAATTGACGGTGCTGGCGACCTTGCGCATTTCCTCCTGGAGGGAATTGCGAAGTGCTTCTAGTTCGGCCTGCGCGCGCTGGTAGGCCGGGTAGTTCGGGCCGTATTGGTGCGACATGTCTTCGAGCTTGGCCTCGCTCCGGGCGATTTCTGCTCTCAGGCCCTCGACGACGCCATTGTGCTGCACATCGGGTGAAGA
>Ga0209698_10006376_pt1 | contig 12549 bp, 13 predicted proteins | sample LitLauG_LLR_2012_FD_187203 | JGI IMG/M metagenome (GOLD analysis project Ga0209698, IMG submission 187203) | Freshwater sediment microbial communities from Pennsylvania, USA - Little Laurel Run_MetaG_LLR_2012 (SPAdes) (version 2) | ecosystem: Environmental > Aquatic > Freshwater > Creek >...
CACTTTTTGGCGATTCGGAGGGCTGGTACGAAGGGAAAGCAAAGGCCCGCGCAGTGGTAAAAATGTTCTACTTATGCAAACTTGTTACGGTTTTCGGTAGGGACAAGGCAATTTCCCTCATCTGCTTCATGTGCCGTATTTCGTGCGAGGCGATAAACTGTAGCCAATCATACGCGTTCAGGTTCCCCAGAAACGGGTGCGGCATGTTGTACCGACTCAGGTCACGGCCGCGTGTCTCTTCGATGAACGCTAGAGTTCGCTCTCGCACTCCACGCAACTCAGCAAGCATTTCTTCTTTGTCGCCCACTGCTTGCGGCTCTAGTGCCTCCGGCGCTTTGCGCCGGATTACGCGTGATTCGACGATCATCATGGGAATGTGAAAACGCTTATAGAATGGCACTGATTTCGGTGGTTTTTGCAGAAGCTTGTCGGCGCGGCCCAGAATGGCCCTCTCGATCGCACTCAGGTGGCAGATTAATTCGCCGGCGGACCACCGCCCGTTCGCAGGCCGCGTCTTCCACTGGTCGGCAGGCACGGCATCAGCCGCGCTCAAGAGTTCGCTCTGCGCGCGCGCCAAGTTCTGGATGATGATTTCAAGGGATCGCACGTTCTATCCGCACTTGGGGAAACGCTTCAGGCGGCGGCTCCGCCGGCTTGCTCGAAGGCGTGGGCTAATTGCAGGACACGCGCCTCCCCAAAAGCAGGGCCAAAAATTTGCAGACCGACCGGCAGCTTTCCATCAATTTTGCCGCAGGGTACGGAGATTCCCGGGACCCCAGCCAAAGAGCCTGTAACCGTATATATATCAGCAAGATACATCTGGAGGGGGTCGTCGGTGCGCTCCCCTAGTTTGAACGGCGGAACCGGCGATGTTGGCGTGAGTATCGCATCCACTTTGGTGAACGCATCGCGGAAATCTTGTGCGATCAATGCACGAACTTTTTGCCCCTTCAAATAGTAGGCGTCGTAATATCCCGCGGAAAGAACGTAGGTTCCCAGCACGATGCGGCGTTTTACTTCCGCGCCAAATCCCGCGCCGCGCGTCTTGCGATACATGGTGAGCAGGGAATCGTCGTCCACGCGCAAACCAAAGCGCACACCATCGTAGCGGGCCAGGTTGGAACTCGCTTCCGCCGTGGCGATGATGTAATAAGCGGCGATGGCGTAATCCGTGTGCGGCATGCGAATTTCCACCAGTTCGCAACCCAATTTCTTGTATATTTCGATGCCCGCTTCGATCTTTTTCCGTACTCCCGCATCCATGCCTTCCGCAAAATAGTCCTTCGGGATACCCAGCCGCAGGCCTTTGACTGGTTTCACAAGTTCCGCATGGTAATCGGGGACCGCCGCAGTCGTTGAAGTCGAATCGTGAGGGTCGCGCCCTGCGATAACTCGCAAAATTGCCGCGACGCCTTTCACATTGGTCGCGAATGGACCGATTCGGTCAAGCGAAGACGCAAACGCGATCAATCCATACCGCGACACGCGGCCATAGCTTCCCATCATCGCCGGGATTCCGCAGAACGAGCCTGGCTGCCGGATGGAACCGCCCGTGTCTGTTCCCAAGGACGCCACCGCAAGTCCCGCAGCTACGACGGCTGCCGAGCCTCCGCTCGATCCTCCCGGCACACGGTCCAGGGCGAGAGGATTCTTCACCGGTCCATAAGCGGAATTTTCATTCGAGCTTCCCATTGCGAACTCGTCGCAGTTGGTCTTGCCCAGTATCACCGCGCCAGCCTCCTCCAGCCGCTCCACAGCAGTCGCATCGTAAGGTGGGATGTAATTCTCGAGAATCTTCGAGCCGCAGGTCGTCTTGATCCCGCGCGTGCTGATTACGTCCTTGACGGCCACCGGCACCCCTGCCAGCGGCGGCAAGGGCTTTCCTTCAGCCACAAGTGCATCAATTCTGTCCGTTTGCCGCCGCGCCCGTTCCGGTGACAGTGCCAGGTAGGCGTTCAGCTCAGGGTTCTTCGACTCAATGCGCGTATAAAAATCCGCGGCCAGCTCCCGCGCCGAAATTTTCTTCGCTGCCAGAGCTTCCTTGATTCCGTCAATCGTCCAATTAGCGGTCATCGTTCAATGACCTTCGGCACCCGGAAATAGGGAGGCTCCGGATCAGGGGCGTGCTTCAGGACGTCTTCCGCGACCGCGCACGGCACAATCAAGTCTTCCCGCAGCGTGGCGTCGGCCGTCTGGTCGTCGCTCAACACTTGCGCCATCGGCTCGACATTCGCTGTGTCCAGTTCGTTCAGCTTCCCGATGTATTCGAGGATTTCGTCAATTTGCGCGCGGTACTTCTCCAGCTCAGGCTCGCTCAAGTCGAGATATGCCAGTTCTGCAACCCGCAACACGTCTTCCCGGCTGATTTTCACTGATTTCCTCGGTGATTCGCGATGCCCGTGCGAATAAATTCTAGCACACCAATGCGGGCACTCCCGGCCCCTACTTGGCTGCCGCCGAGTGGTCCATCTCCATCACGCTATGATGCATGCTCGCCATCCGCCAGCGCCCTTCCGACTTCTTGCACATGGCCATGCCGCGCCCGCGAAGGACACCCCGCGCGGATTCGATGGTGAACTCGTATTCGTACCAGACCGCTTCACCGATGGGGTGGAAGGCGCTCTCCCGAATCTCCAGCCGCGCCGCCGGCTCCTGATGGAAGTAACGCTCGCGAAAGTAGCCAATTACCTGCTCGCGCCCGTACAGCTCGGCCTCCATGCTGAACAGCACGATCTTCGGGTCTAAACAATCGCCGAAAGCCTGCTCGTCGGAAGCGTTGAATGCCTCCAGGCAGTGACGCATTTCGCTGTGCATTTCCGCTGCAAGCTCCGAGGCACGTTCCTCGCTCAGAGTGGTCACGTGCACGGTCTGTTTTTTCAAGTCGATGGTCGCGCCCAGCTTCGCCAGCAAATCCACTCCGAGGATCCCGTCGATTTTCCGCCCGCAGGCCTTCCCTATCGCTGAGAGGTCCACGGCGGGCAACTTCAAGCCCGTCAACTTCGTATTGCCGATCACTGCTTCTTTAAGCGTGATTTCCCGTGCGCTCGTCGCTAGTGTTCCCGACCACGAAGTTACTTCGACATCCCGCGCTTTACCTTCCGCAAAGGATTTGAGGTTCAAGAAAGATGTCGCCGCCGTATCCACCAGGAACAGCATCGACTGGCTTCCCACCGCCACTTCGATAACGGGCAGCGTGTCGCAATGCTTGAGCGGGATTTCCTGCGCGTTTACGGGGTTTGGTGCAGTCTCAAGGGCCAGCAGTAATGCCAGCGACGCGAGCACTGCGGAGACGGAGCGAATTCTCATAGCCCACCTCGGGTGCGGGCGAGCATAACATTAACACGAACGTTCGTGCTATTTATTTTGACTGTGTTACACTTTTTTCATGCCCAAGCGCTCCCCTCCCTCGCGCAAGAAAAAGGCTCCCCGTCGCCAGACCCGCGGCCTTCGTACCCGCGAAGCCATCCTCGCCCGCGCCGTCGACATTGCCTCCGTCCAGGGCCTCGAAGGCCTCACCGTTGGTTCCCTCGCAGAAAACCTGCACATGAGCAAGAGCGGCCTCTTTGCCCATTTTGGTTCCAAGCAGGATCTTCAACTCGCCACGATCGAAACCGCTCGTGCGATTTTCATAAAAAGAGTTACACGGCCGGCCCTCGCTGCGCCCAAAGGGATGCCCCGCTTGTGGGGCTTGCTGGAGCAGTGGTTGGTTCTGGTCGAGAAACGCGTTTTCGCGGGAGGATGTTTCTTCAGCGCGGCCTCTTTTGAGTTCGACAGCCGTCGCGGCGCGGTTCATGACCGCATCGCTGCCATAATGCACGAGTGGATTGCCGCCATCACGCGAGCGGTATACGAAGCCCAGAAGGCCGGGCACCTCGATCCCAAAGTCGATCCCACACGCCTGGCTTTTGAGATTCATGCCATCGCCATGGGAGCGCACTGGGCATCTCAGCTGCTGGACGACCGACACGCCTATTCGCGCGCGCGCACCATTGTCCTCGAGAAGCTGCGCAGCATCGCCACGCCCGCGTCTCCGCAGCTCCCGTAGAAGTTCTTGCGCTTTTTCTTGCGTCCTTCTACCCTGAACCTCTTCCAGGAGGAATTCGCTATGGACCGCCCCACGCAATCCCACTCAGAATCCGAACCTGACGGCCTCACCCGCCGCGAATTCCTTGGCGCGATGCTGACCACATCGCTGCTCGCCGGAGTTGCTGGCCCAGACCTCTGGGCCGCTGTCACTGAAAACGGCATTCCTTATCGCAAGCTCGGCCGCACAGGCGAGCGCGTGTCGCTTGTGGGCCTCGGCGGCTATCACATCGGCATGCAGTCCGACGAACAGGACAGCATCAAGATCATCCGCACGGCTCTCGACAGCGGCATCAATTTCCTCGACAACTGTTGGGACTACAACGGCGGCAACAGTGAAATCCGCATGGGAAGAGCTCTCCGCGACGGCTACCGCCAGAAAGCCTTCCTCATGACAAAAATCGACGGCCAGACCAAGAAGGCCGCCGCTGCACAGCTAGACGAATCTCTCCAACGTCTCCAGACTGACCACATCGATCTTCTCCAATTCCATGAAGTCATTCGCATGACCGATCCGGAACGCATCTTTGCTCCGGGTGGCGGAATGGAAGCCGCCCTCGAAGCGAAAAAAGCGGGCAAGGTCCGCTACATCGGTTTTACCGGCCACAAAAACCCTGCTATGCATCTGCACATGCTCGAAACCGCAGCCACTCACCAATTTCATTTCGACGCCGTACAAATGCCGCTCAACGCCATGGATGCCCACTTCGAAAGTTTTGGACAAAGGGTTTTGCCCGTCCTGGTGAAAAATGAAATCGGTGTCCTCGGCATGAAGCCCATGGGCGCCGGGCTTCTCCTCCAGAGCAACACGTTATCCCCCGTAGAGTGCCTCCATTACGCCATGAACCTGCCCACCAGCGTCGTGATCACTGGCTGCCAATCGCTCGCCAACGTCGAGCAAGCACTCGATGCCGCGCGCAGTTTCAAACCGCTCAGCTCTGCGGAGGTGGCCGCCCTCCTTGCGCGAACAGAGCAAGCCGCTCGAGACGGCCACTTCGAAGGCTACAAGACCACCAACAATTTTGACGGCACAGGCCATAATCCCCAGTGGCTCGGCTAGAAAGGCGCACCTAAACTCCGCTCGCCATTCTTTTGAGTGTAAAAAAATAAGCGCTGTCATCCTGCCTTGATCCGACAAGGATCGCAGATGGATATCAGCGTTTAATGCAAAATTAGCATTTGAATGGATGGAATGTTCACTTCGGAAATGGAGAGCGGAATCCCGCGCCTAAGCGGAAACCGAAGCTGTCTTTCGCGGGTACTTCTTCGCAATATAGTTATCGACGAGGGCTTGGAACGCCGCAGCCAACTCGTCGTAAGTGCCTTCCAGCGTGACATCCTTCTGCCCGTCAATATAGACCGGGCAGCGTGGCGCCTCGCCAGTTCCTGGCAGGCTGATGCCGATGTTGGCAGCCTTCGACTCGCCGGGGCCATTCACGATGCAGCCCATCACCGCCAGCGTCATGCCCTCCACGCCTTCGTACTGCGTCTTCCAAATCGGCATGCTGTCGCGGATGTAGTCCTGGATAGCTTCAGCCAATTCCTGAAACGTAGTGCTTGTGGTGCGCCCACAGCCGGGGCAAGCCGTCACACTGGGCGAAAACGACCGAAGCCCCAATGCCTGCAGCAATTCGCATGCCGCATAAACTTCTTCGCGCCGATCACCGCCCGGCTTGGGCGTAAGCGAAATGCGAATCGTGTCGCCAATACCTTCGTACAGCAGCACGCCGAGCGAAGCCGCTGACCAGATCTGCCCCTTCATGCCCATGCCTGCTTCGGTGAGGCCGAGGTGCAAAGGTTGTTCCGTCTTCGACGAAAGATCGCGGTACACGGTAATGAGGTCGCGCGGCCGGGAAGTCTTGCACGAAATAATGATCTGGTCCGGCCGCAACCCGGACTCCAAAGCAAGCTCCGTCGATTGCAGCGCCGAAAGCACCATGCAGTCATTAATAATTTCTTCGGACTCTTTACCTAGATTCTTGTCCGTGTTCTCCTGCATCTTGTGCATGACCAGTTCTTGATTCAGCGAGCCGCCATTCACGCCGATGCGCACAGGCTTCCCGTTATCCACGGCAATCTTGCAAATGGTGGAGAACTGCTCGTCGCGCCGCTGCCCCGCGCCGACGTTTCCCGGATTGATGCGGTATTTATCCAGCGCCTTCGCGCACTCGGGATATTTCGTCAACAACACGTGCCCGTTGTAATGAAAATCCCCAATAATCGGCGCAATGCATCCCGCATCGAGCATCCGCTTCTTAATTTCCGGTACTGTCGCCGCCGCTTCCGGCACGTTCACCGTCCAGCGCACAATTTCCGAGCCCGCCTCGGCGAGTTCCAAAGTCTGCTTCAGCGTTGTCTCAATGTCCGCGGTATCCGTGTTCGTCATGGACTGCACGACGATGGGCGCGCCGCCGCCCACGCGGACGTGTCCCACCTTCACTCCATAAGTCTTGCGGCGCGGGTGCCGGCTGGCAGCCGCGTCAAATCCTTCAATCTGGGTAAGCATTCCTTTTAATTCTACCGTGATTTGCCCCTCCCACGAAATCTCGTGTGCTTGCACCAGAGGCATCTGATCTCACTTGAAGCGTAGTCACGCTTACACACCCGTGGGCGCCGCAACACGAGCAGACCGAGGTTTACTCGCCGGTTTCTAACGTTAAGTGACTGATCGACTGGCACTTGAACCAGTCTTTCCCAGCAAGTCCACCTGGCGCGCCACTTGCACTTCATTAACAGCGATGCATCGACTGGAGGAATAGCCTATGCCACCGTTTACAGGAGGCTGGATTTACCGCAAGGCGTACACGCGCTCTGCATTTGTACTTCTAGCAGTCGCCACTATTTTTGCCGCGTGGGCGTCCGCCGCGCAGGAAGAACAGTCTCAAAGTGTCCTTTCTGATACCTGTGAGGGGTCGCTTCTCTACCGCTCACCCATCTCCGGCCGCTTCGAATCCGTCCCCCTGGTACAAACCGACGTCACCCTAGATGTGCGCGGCCTCTCGGCCGCAGCCACGGTCGCGCAGCAATACGTTAACTCCGGCACTCAGCCCATCGAGGCCGTCTATGTTTTTCCTCTGCCTCACGATAGTGCTGTCTACGACCTAGAAATCCGCATTGGCAATCGCCTAATTCGCAGCACCATTCGCGAGCGTAAGGAGGCCAAACGCGTCTACGATTCCGCCAAGTCCGAAGGCAAGCGTGCCGCTCTCGTCGAAGAGGAGCGCCCCAACATCTTTACGGCCTCCGTCGCGAATCTCATGCCGGGTGACCACATTGATGTCCGCCTTCGCTACGTCCAGCCCCTGCATTGGGAAGATGGGCGCATCCGGTTGGTTTTTCCTATGGTTGTGGGTCCGCGCTACATTCCCGGCACGCAACCCGTTTCTCACACGGGCACGGGCTGGGCTGTTGATACCGACGCCGTCCCCGACGCCTCCCGAATAACTCCTCCTGTCCGCAATCCGGACAGCCGCCCCGGCCACGATATTTCCCTGTCCGTTGATCTCGACTCCGGCTTCGAGTTCGGCTCCATCAATTCGGTATCTCACGCCATTACCGTCCGTCGATTGCCCGATGGCCGCCGCCATGTGGAACTCGCCTCGGGCGCTACCATTCCCAACAAGGATTTTGTTCTTGAAGTCCAGCAGGCCGAAAGCACTCAGCCCAAGACCACTCTTTTCCTTTCTCCCGATCCCAACTCCGGCGAAACCTACTTCATTCTTTCTGCCTTTCCTCCCACCGTGCAACCCGCCAAGCGCGTCCCCATGGAAATGCTCTACATGATTGACGTCTCCGGCTCCATGGGCGGCACTTCCATCACTCAGGCTCGTGAAGCGCTGCTCCAGGCCCTTGACCGTCTTAGTCTCGGCGACCGCTTTGGCATCCTCGCTTTCAATCACACGTACTACGAATTTGCCTCCGAGCCTCTCACCGCCACCACGCACAATCTCGCTGCCGCACGCCGTTTCGTCCAAAATCTTGAAGCCGGCGGGGGCACGCAAATGCTTCCCGCGCTACTCCACCTCATGGCGAAACCCGAAACGCCCGGCTACCTGCGCCACATCATCCTTCTTACCGACGGTGACCTTGGCAACGAAGAGCAAATCTTCGCTGCTCTGCGCCTCAACTTGGGCGGCGCTCGTCTATACACTGTTGCCATCGGCAGCTCTCCCAACTTCTTCCTCGCCACCAAAATGGCGCAATTCGGGCGCGGTACTTTCACGCATATCGCCGATATCGGTGAAATCCGCGAGCAAATGGGTCGCCTCCTCGCAACCATCGAGAGCCCTGTACTCACCGATGTGAAGCTGTCGTTCGAAGGCGTCGAAGTCGCCGATCTCTATCCGCAGCGTCTGCCCGATCTTTTCCTGCGCCAACCGCTCCTCCTCTACGGTCGCATCTCGCATGGACATTCGGGCCGCTTGCGCCTCACCGCGCGCACCGGCGATCAACCTTACGAAGCGAATTTCGCCTTCGACGCTTCCACCGCGTCTTTCCATCCCGGCATCACCACACTGTGGGCCCGCCAGCGTGTCGAAGATCTCACAGACTGCTGGCGCACTTCCGACGAGGATACCCGCTCCGAAATTCGCGCCACGCTGATTGCCCATGCCATCCGTTACCGGCTGGTCACGCGCTTCACTTCGCTCGTCGCTGTCGAAGAAATTGTAGCCAACGCCAGCGGCGCATCCACCACCGCTCCTGTTGCTGCGGAGTTGCCGGCCGGCATGCAGATAGAAAAAGTTTTCGGCGCGCCAACCACCGGCACTGCCGATGCTTTTCTCGAAGCTCTTGGCGTTGTATTGCTTCTCCTTAGTTTCGTGTTCTGGCGTCTTACTCGGAGGGCAGGAGTGCTCGCGTGAAGCCCCTGCGATACTTTGTCGCGCTTACCTTCGTCGCAGGCGCGTGCCTCACCGGTCGCGCCCTCTACTTGCACGCGAAGTCCGAGCTTGCTGGCTTCCTTATCCGCCGCGCTTGGCAGTTGACGGCACGCTCCGGCGAGTCTCGTCCGCCATGGCCGTGGGCGGACACTCATCCGATAGCACGCTTGCTTATCCCGCCCCTCGGCTACGACGAAATTGTCTTGGAGGGCGCAACTCCGCGCACGCTCGCGTTCGGCCCCGCTCGGCTGCTCAGCGGTGCTGCCTTGGGAGAGCCTGGAAATCTGGAACTCGCCGGCCACCGCACCAGTTGGTTTGAGCCTCTGCAGGGTGTGGGTCTCGGCGACACCATCGAGATTGAATGGTACGACGTCCGCCGCTCTGGCCTTCGAGCGCGAACCTACGTTGTTGACGACATCCGCGTGGTCGCTCCTGAGGATGTAAGTCTGCTGGCGCCGACTTCGAATGACGCGCTGACGCTCGTAACCTGCTATCCGTTCGGACGCAGCCCACGCTCGCCGCAGCGCTTCATGGTTCGTGCCTCACCGATTAGCCTCAGCCATTTGGCGCGGGCCTCCGACGTTGCTCCCAATCATTTGCCCCCGAGTCGAGCGCCGGCTTCTTGAACACCACTTGCCTATTTTCCTGGATACTTAGAAGACCTCCGGCGTGGTGGGAAGGGGGAGGGAACGGCGCCAATGCCAGTGATTTAGATTTCCGTCCTCGTGCCCCAGCACCATTGCTCGGGGCAATTCCTGGCGAGACTTGGAATCAGGAACTGGCAGGTAAAAGGCTAGGGGCGTTTTTCTTCTGCTTCTCAAGATCGACGGCCACGTGCGCTAGTCTTTCCAATTCGCTCTGCAGCTCGACCCAATACTCCGGCCCGATTGTCGCGACGAAGCGTTCCTGCGCCGCGCGCCAGACAGGTACACTTCGCGCGAGCGTCTGTCTGCCTTCGGCCGTCACGCTCAAGAATCTCTGCCGCTTCTCGGCGCGCTTCGAAATGGCGATCAGGCCCTCTTCCTCCAGCAAGCGCAGGCTCCTCGTCAGCGTCGTGCTGTCGATCCCCAGCATGTCCCCCAGCGCGCCTATGGATATCGGCTGCTTTTTGGCAATGCCCACCAAGATGGCAAACTGCGTCGAACGAATCCCGGATTCCTGCAGCGCTATGTCATACAGCCGAGTCACGGCACGAGCCGTCCTGCGAAAGTTCAACGAAGCGCAGTAGCCCGTTCCCGTCAGGTTTAGTGGGGAGGAAGTCTTCTTCATTTCACGCCTCTCAACCTTGACTTGTATATACATCTTAAGATATAACTGACCTCAACCTGATGTCAACCGTCGGCCTCTTTAGCTCCTTGGGCCGCCATTCCGCGAGTGGAATAAATTGAATGTTGAAACGGTCTAATGTTGTGACCAAGGGTGATTTCTATGAGCACGCAAATGGTTCCGATGCACTCGCCGGAACGGCCTCAAGCTTCAAATAACAGCGCCATAGCTCCCGCACGCTACATTTGTTTTGGCGCCTTCCAACTGGACTTGAAAAAAGAAGAACTCTTCCAGGAAGGCACGCGCGTCAAGCTCCAGGGCAAGGTTCACCAGGCACTCCTCGCTCTGCTTCAGAAGCCCGGCCAAATCGTCACGCGCGAAGAATTGCGCATGCAGCTCTGGCCGTCGGACACGCACGTCAACTACGACGCCAACGTGAACACCACGGTCAACAAGCTGCGGCAGGTGCTAGGCGATTCCTCCGATCAGCCCGTTTATGTGGAAACCATTCCGCGCAAAGGCTACAGCTTTGTGGCCCCAATTGAGTACGCCGACAGGCCGCCGTCGCCCCAGGCGTCGAAGTCGGAGCAAGAAGGGCTCGCCTCCGTTACCGCAGTCACGGGGCACGCTGACGGCAAGCCGTCGTTCTTCCGGACGGCCTTTCTTTCCCGGTGGTTTACTGCTGGTGTCGTCACTTTAGTGATCGCCAGCATGTTGTTTGGCGCGGCGCTGGTTTTGTACGCGCATCGCTGAAGCTGGTCAACTCTAGCCATTCGCCACAAAAATCAGAGTGTTCCGCGAAGGCCAAGTGCGTCGGCATGTTCGCGCAACGCGGCGATGCAAAAGCCGATGTGCTCTTCCAAAGGGACGCCCAGTTCTTCGGCGCCTTTACGCACATCATCACGCGACACCCCTTTTGCAAAAAGTTTGTCTTTCATGCGGCGTTTCACCGAGTCCACTTCCAGATCCAAAATGCTTTTTGACGGGCGCACGTACGCGCAAGCCGTCAGGAAGCCGGCCAGTTCATCGCAAGCAAAAAGCGTGTGCTCCAGGGCAGTTTGCCGGGGCACGCCGCAATAATCCGCGTGCGTGATGATGGCCCGTACGATTTCCTCGGAATAGCCCTGCTCGCGCAAAATCTTTGCGCCCTCCGAAGGGTGGCCCTGATCCGGCGAGTGCTCCTGATTGGGCCAGCGTTCATAATCGAAATCGTGCAGCAGCGCAGCCAGGCCCCAGGTTTCTTCGTCAGCCCCCGTTTTCCGCGCATAAGCGCGCACACACGCCTCTACCGCCAGCATGTGTTTGCGGAGGCTCTCCGAAGCGGTGTACTCGCACAGCAGTTTCCAGGCACCCTCGCGTGTCGGCATGCGACTCTCCCCCAAATGGAGTCGATAGTGTAGCGTGGGAAGCGGCTTGATTGAAGCAGTGAGATGGAGGTATCGGTGGAGCTATACGGGTTTGTACGGCTGCACGCGCGTGAAGGGGAGGAAAGTGCCGTCGAGGAGGCGTTGCGCGAGGTGGCAAATCTTTCACGGGAGGAAGTGGGCTGCGTGAGTATTCAAGCGTTCCGGTCGATGCGAGACCGGCGGCTATTTTTCATTCATTCACGGTGGGTGGATGAGGCAGCGTTCCAATTGCATGGAGGACTGCCGCATACGGTGCGATTCCTCGAACGTGTGGATCCGTTGCTGGATCAGCCACGAGAAGTTGCAAGGACGCAGTTGATCGAGTGAGACGGCCCCTTTGCCTGCGCCCAGGACAAACCAGACCTGGCGCTATTGGCCGGCGGGGGCAATGCGGAGAGATTGGGTTTGCGCGGGGACATCCACGAGAATGGTTGTTCCCTTGGAGCGATCAACAATGCGAGCAGCGAGACGGTTTCCATCGCCGGCGGCGGTGACCTCCGACCAAGCCACGGGCACTTCCACTTTCAGAGTGAGCGGCAAGTCATAGATTTGTTTGTCCATGGGCCATTGCAGTGCGATGGTGATAGAGGTCGCGTCCGTTTGTGTGACTTGGATCGAGAGTGCCCTGCGCTCCTGGGTGTAACGCAGAACGTCACCGAAAGTGGCGGTCCAGATCTCCGGATGCCGCTCGAGATAGCCAGCAACTTCATCGAGTGTCTCCGGAGTGATGGAGAGCCAATCTCCGCCGACACCGTGGAAACAGTAAACGCCCCAAAAGCGGCCGTGCAAGGCGGGCTGGGCCATCGCGAGCAGAGCGATGGAGTCCTTGTCCGCCGTGGCGCCTAGGTCGCCAACGTTCAGAACGTTTAGTTCATCGGGATTTACGGGAGCGCCGGCCCCCACGCCTCTGGCAC
>Ga0209698_10006377_pt1 | contig 12549 bp, 10 predicted proteins | sample LitLauG_LLR_2012_FD_187203 | JGI IMG/M metagenome (GOLD analysis project Ga0209698, IMG submission 187203) | Freshwater sediment microbial communities from Pennsylvania, USA - Little Laurel Run_MetaG_LLR_2012 (SPAdes) (version 2) | ecosystem: Environmental > Aquatic > Freshwater > Creek >...
GTGCAGAGTGGTAAGAGTACCGGTGGTATCAAGATTGAACACGGTTCCGGAGTTTGAAGCACCGCCGGCAGTGGTGGTGCCGTAGAGGTTGCCAGCTCCGTCCCGCACCAGGCCCGCACTGGGAAAGGCTCCGTCGGTCCCCCCGGTGAATCGGTACAGTACCGTCTCGTTGCCGGTCGTGTCTATCCTGAACACCGTTCCGCAGCCGGTAAACCCAAGTGGTGTGTTCGTGCAAACGCCCGCGGTGATCCCGCCTTGCTGGGTCGTGCCGTAGAGATTTCCCGCCGGGTCCTGAACCAACCCCGCGACGGGATTCGCCCCGTCCGGCGCGCCCGAGAATGTGTGCAGCAGCGTGAACGTCTGCGCCTGCACAGGCTGACTAACGCCTCCTCCCAGTCCAAGCGCAACTGCCAGAACTATCCCACCGATGGACGTCTGCTGTGCGAGTTTCATTCTTTCTGCCAGTCGGCGGGCATGATGGATCGCTCCTCATCGAGGGTCAACCGGAGTTCTGCTGGAGTTTGTCTGAACCTGCAACCTTCCCATCTGGAGCCACTTACGAAGACTCCTGAAGAAACATGCGGGGCAGTGGAATGCGATTGATGGTACACTTCTGCGCACTTGTGGGGGATGCGTGCGGATGAAAGCCTCTTCCAAATGTAGTTCGGGCGTGCGCTTTGGACAGTTCGAGTTGGATCTCTCCGAGGCAAGGCTTTTCAAAAAAGGTTTCCCGGTTCACCTGGAAAACCAGCCTTTTCAGATTCTCGCCGCTCTCGTGGACCATCCGGGTGAAATGGTCAGCCGCGAAGAACTGTGTGCCATCGTCTGGCCCGACGGAACTTACGTAGACTTCGACGAGGGCCTGAACACTGCCATCAAGAAACTCCGCTACGCCCTAGGCGATTCCGCCGATCATCCTGTTTTCATCGAGACGGTTCCGCGTCGGGGATACCGCTTCATCGCACCGGTCACTCGTAACGGCGCGGGATCGGCAGTGCCGTCCGTTACTTCCGAAACGGATTTGCACAGCGAAGGACCGCTCTACGGAAATGGAAATGGTGGAAGCGGTGTGACGAGTTTTCCGGCCGGCGGGCCAGCCCTTGTTTCCCCAGGCTCGGAGGTGAGAAAAGGCGAGTCCCCCTGGAAATGGGTAATGGTTGCTGCTATCGCCATTGCCGTGGCTTTCGGTGTCGGCTCGGTCGTGCGCTCAAGGACGAGTCGGAACCGAATGCCAAACCTGGAAAAGTTTCAGGTCACGAAGCTCACCGACAGCGGGAAAGTTGAACTGGCCGCCATTTCCGCTGACGGCCGCTATGTATGCTATGCCCGTCGCGATCGTGGACTCTCCGGTCTTTGGCTGTACCAGGTGGCGACTCACAGCGAAGTCCAGATCCTGCCGGCCGACTCCGTGGGTTTTGAGGGCCTGACTTTTTCCCCTGACGGAAACCACATCTACTACGTGCGGGACGATAAGAATGACCCCGGCTTCAAGTATTTGTATGTCATGCCGCTACTCGGCGGATCGAACCGATTGTTGATCAGGGACATAGATTCACCCGTAGGTTTTGCCCCGGATGGTCAGCGGTTCGTTTACACCCGCGGCATTCCACCCCGCAATTCGACCGATGTGCGGATCGCGAACGCTGATGGAAGTGGCGATCGTCTGCTAGCCAGAATTGAGAACACCTTTCCCGGGTTCCAGCCCGGACCGACCTGGTCTCCCGATGGGCGAATCGTTGCTGTTCCCCTATTTCTCTATGGTGGCCGGCACGCGTACATCCTTGACGCGGTGTCGGTCGCGGACGGCCGTGCCCGTGAACTGTTCTCCAGTGTCGGAGCTATCGGACGGCCGCTCTGGCTCCCCGAAGGAGACGCACTCCTGCTGGTCATGAATGACCAGAATCAGCGCGGGCAGTTGTGGACGATATCGTATCCGAACGTCCAGGTGCGCAGGGTCACCAACGATCTCACAGACTTCGATACGCGAGCCGACCTCACCGGCGATGCGAAGACCATGGTGGCGATCGCGAACCATCCCACCTCCAATATCTGGGCTGCTCCCGCCTCCGACCTCTCGCAAGCCCAACAGATCACGTCCGCTGCTCTGCCGTTGTTTCGAGTGGTCGAGTCCCCGGATGGGCATCTGTTGGCGACCAGCACGGATGGCAAACTATGGAGTCTGCAAGCCGATGGCAGCCGGCGAACCCTTTTCACCGATTTACTGGTGACCGACTTTCAAGGGGATCCTACTTCCTGCGGCCGCTTCATTGTGTTTGCGTCCGGGCGAGCCGCGACCACCGAACTGATTCGCGTCGCCGCCAATGGCGCTGAACCCACCCATTTGGTTAAGGGCGACTTGAACAGCGCCGTCTGTACCCCAGACGGCAAGTACCTGTTCTACGATGACATGCAGCGAATTTTTCGAATACCAGTCCAGGGCGGGCCCTCCGTGGAGATCGCCAAGATCCTCGGCGAGAACATGGGAGGCCGCCTGAGTATTTCACCGGACGGGAAATTTCTGGCGTACCCGTATCGAGACTCTGTTCCTGTTCCCGCAACCAGGCTGGCGATTATTCCTGTGGAAGGAGGTTCGCCCACAAAAGTGCTGAGCGCGCCAGGAGTCGTCTGGGGACTGCTCTGGTCGCCAGACGGCAAGAGCCTGCAGTACAGCTTCTCGCGCAACGGAGCTTACAACATTCTGGAGCAGCCGATTACGGGAGGCGACCCCAGACAATTAACAAAGTTCGACTCCGGCATAATCTTCGACTTCCACTGGTCGCACGATGGTAAGCGACTGTTGATGGCTCGGGGCGAGGCCAGCAGTGACGCCGCCCTCCTGAGCAACCTTCGCTGAAGTCCGCGCCGATCACCCCCCTGAAAAACCGCGCGTGTGCGGCTACGCCTCGACCCAATTGCTCCGCTCCAGAATCGTCGGTGGCTCGTAGGTTTTTCCCCGCGCCAGCCGCTTCTCCTCCCTACGCGTCGTCCACAGCAGCACTGGACCGAGCACGGCCGGCAGCATCCGCGAGAACAGTCCGGACTCCTGCTTGAATTCCCGCCGCAGGGCGTGGATTTGCCCGCTCACGTTGCGATCGACTTTCCTGAACTGACGTTCCATTGCCCACAACGCGGAACTGTAGACCCCGCTCAGCCGTCTCATTTCACCGGCGAAGCGTTCGCGCACGCGGACGTCGGGCCAGTCTTTGTAGCGTTTCCATCCGGCCATCAGAGTTCGCGAGATGCGGTACAGGCTGGGGCCGTTGAGTTCAAAGTCGCGCCAGAAGGCCCAATCGAGAAAACGCTTGGAATCGTCACGCGAAATCGCGGCGTGCTTGAAATTGAATTTGAACTGACCGTGCACGTCGGCGTAATCCACGTCGCTGAGTAAGCGCCCCTCTTCCGACATCTGCTGATACAGCGGAGTTCCTGGCACCGGCGTGTAGAGCATGAACTGGTGAAAGTCGGTGTCATGCGAGACTGCGTGCTCGATTTCGGCCAGGATGTTATCGGGCGTGTGGTGTTCCAGCCCGATAATGGTCGACCCTTGCACGCGAATTCCGTGTTCGCGCAATTCCCGGGTGAGCTCTCGCGTGTCCGCTCCCTGCAGCTTGCTGTAGCCGGCCCGCGGAGATTCCAATCCCATCCACAGCCAGGACACGCCCAGCTCCACTAATTCCTGCATGGTGTACTTGCGGATCGCATTGGCCGATGCGAAAACTGATAGCGCCCAGCTCTTGTGGCCTTCTTTCATTCTCTCCAGCAGGCGCATGGCGCGCTCGCGGTGCAGCAGGAAATTTTCATCCATCACAAAGAAGGAGTGCACTGCCAATTCGGCTTCCATCTTGCTCATGACTTCAAACAGCTCGTCACCGCTCTCGTAGAAGTTGACGAACTTGCCCTTGCCGCCGAAAAAAGCGGAGGTGGTGCAGAAGTTGCAGCCCATGGGGCAGCCGACGGAGGGAATGATGGTCGCGGCCGTCGCTCCCTTGCGCTCTGGCAGACGGATGCCCATGATGCGCGTGCGCATGCCGGAGACGATGGCCGGATGCCGGATCGGCGCGCTTCCATCTTCACCCAGATAGCGCCGCATCCACGACACGCCCTCGCCGCGCACAATGTGGTCGGCATCGATCATCTTCTCAATCCCTGGAATCGCAGCCACGTGGCCGCCCACCACGATCGTCGAATGCGGTGAGAGTTCGCGGGTCATGCGGCACATTTCGCGCACCTTGCCCACGTTCACAATGATGCCCGTGATTCCGACCACGTCGTATTGATTCGATTTCAACTCGCGCGCAAAATCTTCGCGGGTGGGGAAGTCGAGTAGAGCGCACGGCGCAGAAATGTTCGCCTGGATCATCATGATGCCCCAGGAGCGATGAAACATGCGCAGGGAGAAGCTGCCTTGCGCGCGCGTGACCTGATTGTGATAGAGCTCCATCGGATTAATGGAGCGGCTGCCGAACTCGTCGTCCTGGGCGTACGGTCCGAAGACCGAGCTCAGCAGAACGCGTGCCTGAATTCCCTTGGGATGTTGTTCGACAACACCGGGTTGACTGCTAGGACTGCTGGCAGGAATATTGCTGGTAAGGGTTTCCACTTCTTCGTATCATCCATTTCCCCCCACATGCCGTTACTGCCATCGTAACTGCGAGCGAGCAGGTCGCAGCCAGCCGCAGAAAGAAAACACAAAAAGATTACAAAGCATGGGCCGTGTCCGAAAGTAATGGCCGGATCGGTCCTGGATACATGGCAGTTGAACCCGGCTTGCCATCTAGCCTAGAATCTTGGCTCCATGGCAATCGAGCCGCTGCAGATCGAAGTCCTTGATCACGGGGTGCTGAGCTTCCGTGGCCCGTTGACCATGGAGAACGTGCCGCCGTTTCTCAATGCGGTCCGGCGCGAGGGCGCTCCCACAATGATTCTGGACTTTACGGGAGTTCCCTATCTCGACTCGTCGGGTCTTGGATCGCTGGTCAGTGCCTACACTTCGTGCGCGAAGTCGGGGCGGCGCGTGGCCCTGACAGGCGTGAACAAGCGGGTGCTGAAGGTCTTCGAGATTACGAAAGTTGAGCGCATCTTCCTGATGTTCCCCACGCTCTCGGACGCGCTTGAAGCCTTCACTAACGCCGGCTCGGCGTAGGCACTGCGGACATCCTGGTAGCCCGGGCGGGTGCAGGTGAAGACCCAGTCATTTGAGTGCTGGCGGTTTATCACCAACTAACAAGGCGGTCTCAGTTCAGTGGACGACTATCCGTCTACCAGCAGGCTGCGGGAAAACTCCGCCGGGGCGCAGGACGCGGACCTCAGGCGCTAAAGCGCCCAGTCATTTTCAGCGACTTAACGGCACGAGTAAACTCGTGCCCTTCCCTTTTCGGTAAGAAAGTGAGTTTTTCAGCGGCCTGCCAGGAAAGTGGCGGGGCGGCGCTTCGTCGCCACCGAGGACGATGGCTGTATCTCTCTGGGCATATCCGTGAGTGGGCGAAAGGGGCGCTCCGAACCTTAGAATTCCATCTTCAATCCGGCTCAACTTCATGGTGAGCATGTCGAGAATGTAGTTCTGCCGAATCAGCCAGGGTTTTCCAGTGGCTTGTTTTGGCAGATGGGCAAGTGCACGCCGCTCAACACTTCTCGAACTTCTTATCGTCTGGTTTTAGCTGCCCGACGATTCGGTTCGCAACCTCTGCCGCGGCGCGCTCGACTTCCGGCGAAACTTCGCTCCCGACCTCGAATCTCTTGCCCTCGATCCCGTACACGCGCAACCTCGCGGGAAGGCAGTCGAGAGCGCGAGCCAATTCGATGGCTTCGGCAAGGCCGAGACCGTGGGTCGATCCCGAAGATCTGCCGAAGTCTAGCGGGCACTGCCCGTCCCACACGTGAACGGCGCCCGCAGGAGCGCCAGTCACCACAGCATCGATCACGATCACATCATCGACGCCACTCCATGCCTCGATCAGTTCCGAGGATTCCCCGGCGCAGATTTGGGCTGCGATGCCTTGGGCGTGCAGTCGCTCCGCCGCTATGATTCCGGCCGCGTCGTCGCCGCGCTGCCGGTTGCCGCAACCGATGATGAGCATGAGGAGAACGATTCGTATCAGGGCATCGCTTCAGCGATGCCATCAAGGGCGAGGGACGGGAACGGCTTTACCGTTGGCCTTTCGCCACGTTCGCAGCGGCTAAAGCCGACATACGCTCCGTGATTGTATGGCATGCCTAAAGGCATGCCCTGATACGAGTCTACGTCCCGAACTACACCACTATTTTTCGCGATCTCGGCTCTCCATCTTACTCGCGTTCGATCACAACTTTCAGGAAGTGGGTGGCGCAGGAGATGCACGGATCGTAACAGCGCACGGCTTGCTCGCATTTCCAGGTCGCTTCTTCGAGGGGCCAGGCGGCGAGTTGAGCGGCGTACTCGCGGAGGTCGTCTTCGATCCGCTTCTGATTTTGCGAAGTGGGCGGGACAATCTTGGCCGTCACGATCAGGCCATGGTCATCGATCGCGTAACGATGGTACAGAATGCCGCGCGGCGCCTCCGTGATTGCCTGCCCGACACCGGTTCGATTGGGTGCCTCGACCCGCGGTGCGCCGGGTGGTTCGTACTCGGCGATGATGCGCAGCGCCTCCGCGCATGCGAAGACCAACTCCACCGCCCGCACGACGATGCTGCGAAAGAGGTTCTTCACGGGAGGTTTCAGGCCCACATCAAGGGCTGACTTCCGCGCCACCTCGGGCAGCTTGTCGAAATTCAAATTGAAGCGCGCCAGCGGACCCACCAGATACGATCCTCTACCTCGCACCATCGAGTGCAGTGCATTGGAGTGCTTGACGTGAAATTCGGTAAAGCAGTCTTCGTACTCGGCGGCGTCGATATCCAAGCCGCGGTTCGACACCAGGCGGCCTTCGCAGAACGGGTATTCCTCCGGATGCCGCAGAGCCACAAACTCGTAGTCCTGTTCAAAGTCCGGAAATTGCAAAGTCGAGGTCCAGCGCACGGCTTCTAACGAGGCTTCCAGCGCCCACTCCAGATCGCTCACCAGTTCGCGCAACTGTTTCTTGGTCGGAGTCTTGTGGAAACCTCCAACCGCGGCCGAGATGGGATGAATTTCCCGCCCGCCCAGCAATTGCACGATCCGGTTCCCGACTTTTTTCAGGCGGAGCGCTTTCTCCACCACATCCTTATGATCCTGGGCCATCTCGATGACATCTTGACAGCCGAGAAAGTCGGGGGCGTGCAGCATGTAGACGTGCAGGGCGTGGCTCTCGATCCACTCCCCGCAATAGAAGAGCCGCCGCAGCAGGCGGACTTCGGGAGCGATCTTGATCGCCAGCGCCCGCTCGATGGCGTGGACCGCGCTCATCTGGTAGGCGATGGGGCAGATGCCGCAAATCCGGGCAGTGATGTCGGGCGCTTCCGAGAAATGACGACCGCGCAGGAATGCCTCAAACAGGCGCGGCGGTTCGTAGATCTTCAGCTTTACGTCGGCTACGCGGTCGCCTGCCATCTTGATGTAGAGAGCCCCTTCGCCCTCCACCCGGGCAAGAGTGTCGACCGTGATCGTTCTTCCGCCGCGTCCGCTCATGCGCGTTTACACTCCTCGCTGGCCTTGCGGAACTGCCACGCCCAGGCATTGAAACTGCGGAAGGCGCGCGAGACCTGATCGTCGGTCTGCCCCAGAACCCGGAACTGGCTGGTTAGCGACGCCGTATTCGGAGTCTCCATCGGCCCGTAGCAGCCGTAGCAGCCGCGGTCATAGCTCGGACATAGCGCCCCGCATCCCGCCTGCGTGACCGGGCCCAGGCAGGCGATGCCGCGCGCCACGGCGATACACACATTCGCCTTCCGCTTGCACTCGATGCATACGCTGTAGGTGGGAATATTGGGCTTGCGCCCCGCCAGAGTAGCCGAGATCAGCTCAATCAACTGATACTTGTTGATGGGGCAGCCGCGCAGTTCGAAATCCACCGGCACGTGTTCGGCGATCGGAGTCGAGAGCTTCAGTGTGCTGATGAACTGCGGCGTGGCGTAGACCACGCGGATATATTCGTCGACATCCTTCCAGTTCCGCAGCGCCTGAATGCCGCCTGCCGTCGCGCAGGCGCCGATCGTGATCAGCGTCTTGCACTTCCGCCGTACTTCCTGAATTCGTTCCGCATCGTGGTGGGTCGTGATCGACCCTTCGACCAAGCCGATGTCGTAGGGCCCCTTCAGCATGGTGCGCGTGGCCTCAGGGAAGTACGCGATATCGACTGCGCCCACCACGCCGAGAAGTTCGTCCTCGGCGTCGAGCAGGCTCAACTGGCAGCCGTCGCACGACGCGAACTTGAACACGCCAATCTTCGGCTTGGGGCGGGGCTTGCGGCTGGACGCCGAATCCGGCTTGGCCTTGCCTTTGCGCTTGGACTCAGAGCTCATATTTCTCCAATAGCGGCCTCATCTGTTCGTACGGGAAGACCGGGCCGTCTTTGCAGATGAAGTACGGTCCATACTGGCAATGCCCGCAGAAGCCGCAGGCGCACTTCATATTGCGTTCCATCGAAAGGTAAATGTCGTTGCGGCTGAGGCCGTGCGATTCCAGTTCACGGGTAACGAAGCGCATCATGATCTCAGGCCCGCAGACCATCGCCACGGAATGGGACGGCTTCAACCGCGCATATTTAAACAGCGTCGTGACCACGCCCACGTGGCCGCGCCAGCTCATCCCGCCGTAGTCTACGGTGACCAGCACCTGGGTTTCGTGGTGCCGCGCCCATGTCGCCAGTTCCTTGCGATACAGCAGATCGCGCGGACTGCGGGCTCCGTAGAGCACGACCAGCCGGCCATAGTCCTTGCGATGGTTCAGCACCTCGTAGATCACCGGACGTAGGGGCGCAAGGCCTATTCCACCCGCGATCACGATCACGTCCCGTCCGCGGGCGGCCTCCACCGGCCAGCCATTGCCGAAGGGGCCGCGCACCCCGACGGCGGTGCCCACGCTCCTGGTCACCAGAGCGTTGGTCGCCTGGCCCACCGAGCGTACGGTGTATACCAACTGATCGCGCTCCGCCGGATCGCCGCTGATGGAAATGGGCAACCCGCCCACACCAAAGACCCACAGCATGCTGAACTGGCCCGGGCGGAATGAGCTTCCGTCCTCGCCCTCCTCCGCCGCCAGCTTTAGGGTGAAAGTGTCGGGCGTTTCCTTGATCACGCTCCGCACCAAGTGGGGATGCGTGATCATCGGGTCGTCGAAAACTGAGGTCGCCATTTTGCTATCACCGTACGGCGTAAACATCGAGCAACTGCATGCGGGTTGCTTCCAGCCGCCGTTCCATGATCTGGGCAAAGCGCTTGAGAACCTCGTAACCGAGATCATGATTCTGCTCGCACTTGGTGCGCAGGCACTTGCCATCAAGCGCGATCGCCCGCGTGTCCTGAATGGCGTGGGCGTGAAACTTCCATAGGTATGGCGGCAGCAGCCACGACCAGCCCAGGATGTCGCCCTCCTCCAGAGTTTCGATCACGATCGGCTTGCTCTGGGGAGTAAGAATCTCGAGCGCGACTCTCCCGCCCCGAATCAGGTAGAACTCGTTGGCCTCTTCGCCTTCTTTGAAGATGTAAGCCCCGGGCTGGAAGCGGACGTTCGCCCCGCAACCCACCAACAGGCCGGTGTAGTAGGACTCGAGGCCCGCAAAGAATGGATGTTCCCCGATGATCCGCTCAAGGGTTTCCATGGCTCTCTCCTTCACGCAGGGCGCGGACTTCTTCCGTGATATCAATGCCCACCGGGCACCAGGTGATGCAACGCCCGCAGCCCACACAACCCGAGGTGCCGAACTGGTCGATCCACGAGGCCAGCTTGTGAGTCATCCACTGCCGATAACGGGCCTTGCCTGAGGTGCGAATGCTGCCTCCGTGAATGTAAGAAAAGGTCTGCGTGAAGCAGGAATCCCACCGCCGCCAGCGCTCGGCATGGTCGCCGGTAACGTCGCTCACATCTTCCACCGTGGTGCAGAAGCAGGTCGGGCAAACCATAGTGCAGTTGGCGCAGGTCAGGCAGCGGGCGGCCACATTGTCCCAGCGCGGATGCTCGAAGTTCTGGTAGAGCAATCCTTTGATGCCGTTGGTGTCGATGGTTCGCACCTGTTGGCTTGTAGCTTTTTTCACACCGGCTTCGGCTTCGTTTAGATCCGCCTCAGTGGCCGGCGTGGTCCGCATTTCGTGCAGCACTGCGGCGCCGCGCTCGCTGCGGGGCCTCACCAGGAAACGATGTCCCCCGGGTCCCAGCAATTCGGTCAGTACCAGGTCGGCGCCGTTCGAGATGGCAGGACCCGTTCCCATGGACGCGCAAAAGCATGTCGCCGCGGACTGCGTGCACTGCACCGCAATCAGGAATGCACCGGCGCGCCGCGCTCCATAGATGGGATCGCGATATTTGTCTTCCAGCAGCACGCGGTCCTGCACCGCAATCGCCGCCAGTTCGCAGGCGCGCACTCCCAGAAGCGCCTGGGGAGCGTTCGGCTTCGCGTCGTTGTTCAGGATGCGGAAGGTCCCGCCTTGACGTTCGGCGGACCAGAGACGTACTTCAGCCGGATGCAAATACTTCTTCCAGCTCTGCGGTCCCACAACGTAGCCAAACAGAGCGTTGTCGGCGCGCCGCCTCAGCCGATATTGGCCGGGTGCCTGCTCGTCGGTCCAGCCGGTGGGCAGGTCTTCTACCGAATCAATCTGATCGTAGACGATGGCGCCGTCCCGGACTGTCGGCCCAACCACCGCATAGCCGCGGCGCACCAACACCTCAATCAATTGTCCCAGATGGCTTGCTGCCAGAACGGCAGGCAATTCTTGCGACATCGCGTGACTTCGCGATGTTTCCCGGGTTGCCCGGACACTGTCAGCGACCACGACCACAACGCCCCCTGGCCCGGAGGCCGGATGAGGAGACCGGTGTTTCGTCGTCATACCCTAGATCAGCATGAGAACTTAGAGTGAACGTACCATAGCTCAGCCGCCGGACCTTCCTTAATCACTCGCAAGAACAACAATCGAAGGTCGGCCCGAACCACAATGGGAATTCTTTCACGCGAAGGGATTGGCCACAGTGACCGCGGTCACACAGCCTAGGGGAGGGCCAGAGCGCTTCGTTCTATGCCGCGCGACCGGGATTCGGTTTCTTCAAGTTTCCACCGGTGACCGCGTCCAGGCGAATTCGGGTTGCCCGCGCGGTCTCTTCCGCCAGCTCGCTGGTCAACTTGCCTCCATCGCCTGCCATCACGGAACCGGCAGCCAGGGCGAATCGCAAGGCGTCCGCTTGATCCTCGAAATACAAAACGACTTGTCCCGACATATGCACTTCTCCCAGACAGGACCTGAATGGTGAGCCTGCGAAAATCTGCTTTCGACGTGGGCGCAGTTTCCGACCAGGGGGCTCCCTGCACTACGTTCCTCGATTTTCGGAGAATGCCGCGACGGCTCAAAGTGCATTTCTTGGTTCGGGCGACGCCGGAAGGGCAGGATCTTCCTCGGCTCGGTTATCATGCCTTGGGGTTCTCGCAAAGTGCTCTCGAAGGAATAGTCACGCGATTAAGGGAATCTGCCGCCATGCCCGTTCTGATCTGCATGCTCCGGGGGGTCAATGTCGGCTCCCATAACCGGATTAGAATGGACGCTCTTCGCGCCCTATGTGAATCCCTCAAACTGGAAGACCCGCGGACTTACGTGCAGAGTGGCAACGTCATCTTCCGAACCAAAGAGAAGAATGTCGTTTCGCTGGCCAAAAAGATCCAGGACGCGATCAGGCGCGAATTCGGCTTTCGTCCGGAAGTCATCCTCCGCACAGTGGGTGAACTCAGACAGGCAATAGCCGCTAACCCCTTTGCATGCCGCCGCGATATTGTGCCCGGCAATCTCCTGCTTACATTCCTCGCCGCCGAGGCCAGCCCGGGCTCTCGCACCACACTTGCCAAATTCAAAGATTACCCGGAAGAAATTCATCTCACCGGCCGCGAACTTTATATTTACTTCCCCAACGGAGCCGGCAAATCCAAGCTGCCGTGGTCGTCGGTGGAGAAGCTGCTGAAGACTCCCGGCACCGCGCGCAACTGGAACAGCGTCACCAAAATGCTCGAAATCGCCGAGGAGTTGGAAGCCGCAGACTGATCCTCCGCTGCAGGCCGAGAACTGCCAGCTCGCAGCTCTACTGCTTCGGCCACGGCGGCTGAAAGAGAACGGGGATGCCCGCCACATCCTTGGGATCGGGCGTCTTGAACGAGAGGTGTTTTGCCAGAAACGCGACGCGGTCGCGCGTGGCTTCGGCGTTGAGGGCGTGCGGCGCCTGGTAGAGCTTGAATTCCTTGGGTTCACTCACGACCTCAGCGTATTGCTTCGCCAGCTCGAGTCCGGCAAACGGTTCGTCGGTTGCGTACTGCAGCAACAGGAACGCGGGCGCGGCATGGGAAACGTACTTCCCAGCGTCCGTCCAAGCGTACTTGGTGACAAAGGCGTCGAACTTTTCTGGCCCATTCTTCTGCCGGTAATCCTGGTAAGCCTTCGTCTTCATGTTGGCTTC
>Ga0209698_10006378_pt1 | contig 12547 bp, 7 predicted proteins | sample LitLauG_LLR_2012_FD_187203 | JGI IMG/M metagenome (GOLD analysis project Ga0209698, IMG submission 187203) | Freshwater sediment microbial communities from Pennsylvania, USA - Little Laurel Run_MetaG_LLR_2012 (SPAdes) (version 2) | ecosystem: Environmental > Aquatic > Freshwater > Creek >...
GAGGAGGCCGATGAGGCCTTCGCCGCCTACTCTGTGGCCACGTATGTGAACGCCGTTGCCGCAGCCGGCAAGAAAGAGTACGACCTGCCGATGTACGCCAACGTGTGGCTTCGGGAACGAAAGAACTTCGAGCGGCCGGGCGACTCCTATCCAAGCGGCGGCGCTACCTCGAACATGCTCGACTTGTGGAAGGCTGTCACTCCCGCGCTGGACGCGATCTGTCCTGACAACTATGTGCTGGACTACGTCGGCTATCGCTCCGTGTTGCGCACCTACGCGCGGCCGGACAATCCTCTCTTCGTTCCCGAGACCATACCCGGGCCGTTGGGAGCACGCTATATGTTCTACGCGCTTGGCGAGTTCCACGCGTTGTCATTCTCTCCGTTTGGTCTTGATGCGTCCCTCGATCCGCAATACGCTGGCATGGGCTTGTTCGACGGACTTTCAGCAAACTACCGTCTGCTAGGTCCGGCCATACCTGAAATCGCGCGATTGCAAAAGGCAAATGCCATCCAGGTTGCGGTGGAAGAAGACCGGCTGACCGATCTACGGCTGACCTACGCACAGTATGAATCCGTCGTCACGTTCGGCACGCCAAAGCCCAGCTACGGTGGGCTTTTTGGGACTGGAACGAAGGACAAGACAGGGCGTGCGTTGGTTGCCGAACTGTCACCCGATGAGTTCCTGATTTGCGGATTCGATGCGCTGGTGAAATTCCTGCCGCGGCGCAGTTCTGAGTTGCGCCGGGCACAGTTTGTCTGGGCCGAAGAAGGAGAATTCGAAAATGGTGTCTGGAAACGAACCCGGATTCTGAACGGCGATGAGGTCTTCTTCGGCATAAACTTGCCCTCTACCGGGAAGTGGGTCAAGGTCAAATTGATCGCGTATTAGGTTCAGCAATTGCCGATCTGCAAGCACTGGCGCAGTCCCAGATTCAAAGGCAATACGTTGATTGGACACTCCACCGTGATGCTGATTGCGGGCCTCTCGAAGTCGAGCCTCATAGATACAGGGACGTGCCCCAGCGGTACTGTCTCTGTGATCACACGTGCCTCCTTGAGCGTATCGGTCGATGGCGTAGTTGCTCAACAGGCTCCACGATCATCAATCCGGAATGTGAACGTAACATCCTGGATTTCGCAAGACAACCCTCCGCCCGCGATGAGTTGATCTGCATAGCCCCTGTCTGTTTCAGACTGAATTTGACGGGCAGTTCCCTGTTCCGCGAGACCTCGCTTAGGTATTGGCGATCTAGCTTTGTAGAGAGCAGACCGTATATTTAGGCGGCTAAATTTCCATGGCTTTCACTGGCAACTGAACGCACCATTCGGTGTGCAAGTTTGACTTGCGTCCCGGAGTTGGGAGTATTCTAGTCTTGCAATAGAGAACAAAAGGCGAAACTATTATGGCGATGCAATCCCGAAGTGCGGCGTTGAGGCAGGAGATCGAGAGCGGCCTCGCGTCGCGGATTCCCGCCGCTTTATCGCCCCAGGCCGTCCAGGCCCCACGACTTCTCACGATTGGGAATGAAGCCGTAAATGCCCTGTTGGGTGGCGGACTGCCTATCGGTGGCATCTGCGAGTTCACCGGCCCCGCCTCAGCTGGACGGACCTCGCTTGCTCTGTCCGTCCTGAGTGAGGCGACCGTCGATTCGGCCTGCGCGTACATCGACGTGAGCGACAGCCTCGACGCAAGAAGTGCCGCCGCCGCTGGAGTGCGACTCAAGAACCTCCTCTGGGTGCGCTTTTCAGATGTGCAGGAGCAGAGGCCGAGCACCACTCAAGCTAGCCAATCCGTCATGCCGAATCGAGATAATGGGGCGGATCGATCGACACAGCACCACGGCATTCGCCATCCACGCACCGAGACAAAGGGCATCGACCGGGCATTGGAGCAGATGCTTGTCCAGAAGGCTGAGACCCGGCTCAAAAAGATGGAAGGCACCCCCGGTTATCCCAACCAAAGACTGAGCCTCGCAGCAGTCCCGGAGGAGCAGGTCGCCTACGAGCACTTCAACGCCCGCCGTGCGGATGCGTCCGACCCGTTACGGCAGATCGACCGCAGGGCTGCGGAGGAGGCCCGCGAACGCGCTATCTCCCCCGCAGTCGTACAAGGCGGTATGCGATGTGATGCAAAGCCGTGGAGCAAGTTGGACAAAGCTCTTCGTACGGCAGACCAGATTCTCCAGGCAGGAGGCTTCCGGGTCGTGGTGCTGGACCTCGCATCAATCACCCCGGAGCAAGCACTTCGCATCCCGTCGGCAACCTGGTATCGGTTCAGCCGCGCCGCACAAGAGGGTGATTCAATCCTGCTCCTCCTGACTCAGGAGCCATGCGCCAGATCAAGCGCGAAGTCCGTACTTGATTGCTCACCTCGCATGGCTGCAGACGAGTCTGGCCATGTCTTCGACAGCATGACCCATGCGGCGGAAGTCATCCGCCAGCGGGTAGCAAATTCCTATGGCAAGAAGGCACCGGGCCGGGCAGTTGAATGGAATTCGACTGCTCCTTGGATGCGCGCGGCGGGGAGATAACACATGGAGTACGCTGCGATCCATATCCCGGAGTTTCCTGTCGTCGCGTGGCTGCGGTCGGACGCCGCTGTGCGTTCCCATGCCCTTGCTGTAACCGAGGGTGTCGCACCGCTCCAGCGCGTTGTCTCTATCAATCGCGCAGCAAGAAGCCAAGGCGTCTCGCGTGGCATGAGCAAGGTGCAGGCCGAGGCGACCGGTCCGCTGCTCTTTCGCAATCGTTCCATCGCGGAAGAGACCGCGACCTTTGAAGACGTGTTGGAGATCGCAGAGCGATTCTCCCCACGGATAGAAGCTCTCTCAGGGCCACTTAATGGATACGCCCAGGCGCGTTCGTTATCTGTGTCACTGCTGATAGATCGGACTGGGACAGAGATGCTGTTTGGTAGCGCCGAGCAATATGCCCGGACGCTCAAGTCAGAGTTCGAGGCCGCAGACTTTCCTTGCAGCATAGCCACTTGTTCCAACGCGGAAGCAAGTCTGCTACTCGCTCGTTCGCATAGTGGAGTGGTCTGCGTACAGGCGCAGGAATTGGCAAAGAGACTTGCCCCGTTGCCCATATCTTTGCTCCGCTGCGATGAAGCCACTTTGACCGTGTTTGGCCGGTGGGGAATACGGACTCTGGGAGAGCTCGCGGCACTGCCAGAGACTTCGCTCATCAGTCGTATCGGACAGCAAGCGAGACGGCTGCAGCGTCTCGCTCGTGGCACAGAAGATCATCTGCTTGTGCCGGAAGAAGCAGACCTTGTTCTCTCCGAGACCGCGACACTCGATACGCCGCTCGTCCTGCTTGATTCGCTGCTCTTCGTTGTGTCGCCGATGCTGGAGCGCATCATGCGCCGCGCAGTCGAACGCGCCTACGCCCTGCGGAGCCTAACCCTCAGCTTGCAACTTGAGAAGGCCTCTGCATACGATCGGCACATCCGTCCAGCTATTGCTACGCAGAGCCGCGAGCTTTTGCTCAAGTTGCTCAACCTGGACTTACAGACCCATCCGCCACCAGCGGCCATCCTCGGCGTGACGCTCACGGCCGAGGCGGCGCGTCCGCAGACGGCACAGCGCGGTCTCTTCCAGGCACAGTTTCCGGAGCCGGATAAGCTCGACATCCTCTTGGCAAGACTTCGCTCGATTGCCGGCGACCACAACGTAGGCGCAGCCGAGCTATGCAACAGCCATCGTGACGATGAAGTCACGATGACATCCTTCCGTCCGAGTGTCCTCGCCGTTGGCTCGCCCCAATCGAAGTCATCATGCCTTGCGCTCCGCAGGTTTCGTCCGGCCCAGCCCGTCAGGGTGGCATTGAAGAACGGAGCACCGTCGCTTCTCTTCTGGCAGGGCGGACGATTAGACTTGGCCGAAGTCAAAGGCCCCTGGCAGTCGAGCGGCTATTGGTGGGATGGTCGAACGTGGGAGGCCGACGAATGGGATGCCATCGTTGTGCAGCCTCTCTATGCCCTCCGCCTCCGCTATGAACGCGCACACAAGGCGTGGACAGTCGCAGGCGTCTATGACTGAGAGACGTGGAACTGAGGAGTACGTTGAGTTTCACGCCCGCTCTGCGTTTTCCTTCCTTGAAGGAGCTTCGCTGCCGGAGGCTCTGGTAGAGCAGGCTAGCAAACTCGGAATGTCGGCTATCGGCATCCTTGACCGCGATGGCCTCTATGGAGCGCCGCGGCTCTATACGACTGCGAAGAAGCTGGGTCTGCGCTCTCACGTCGGAGCCGAAGTTTCGGTGAGCGATCTTGGCTTGCAGGTGCAACCAGCAGAGTGGCAACCGCACACCATCCCTGCAAGACCGGTACGGCTGAGCCTTCTCTGCGAATCGCAGACAGGCTATCGCAACCTCTCGCAACTCATCACCGGGTACAAACTCAGACAGAAGACAAAGGGTGAGGGCGTCGCTACACTCTGCGAGGTCAAGGAGCGAAGTGAAGGACTGGTTTGCTTGACGGGTGGCGATGAGGGGCCGCTTGCCGCTGCGCTCGAAAGAGGAGGCATGGACGAAGGGCGGCGAGTTCTGCGTTCACTCGTTCAGACCTTCGGCCCGAATAACGTGTATGTCGAACTGCAACGCCACCGCATCCGTGAACAGGAAGCTCGTAATGATGCTGCCTTAGCTCTCTCGCGTGAGTTTCACCTTCCCGTTCTTGCAACGAACGGCGTGAACATGGCGACCGCGTTCGAGCGAGAGGTGCTGGATGTACTGACGACGATCCGGCACCACACGTCGCTTGATGGCGCAGGTCTACTCTTGCAGCACAACGCCAATCGCTATCTCCGACCAGTGCATGAAATGGCCTCGCTGTTCCGAGACATTCCCGAGGCAATCGCCCAAACACGCGAACTATCGTCGCGCCTTCAGTTCGAGATGAAGGATTTGGGCTACCAGTTTCCTCGCTATCCGGTGGGTGACGACGAGACGATGGATAGCTTCCTCTACAAGCGGACGATGGAGGGTGTGCTCTACCGCTATGGAGTGAAGAGCAGTGCCAGCCTTCGCAAGCGTGCCGAGAAACAGGTTGAGAGAGAGCTTGCACTCATTGCAAAGCTGGGACTCGCTGGATACTTCCTCATCGTGTGGGACATCGTAGAGTTCTGCCGCAAGAACGGCATCCTCGTCCAGGGCCGAGGCTCCGCTGCTAACTCCGCCGTTTGCTACTCGCTGGGAATTACGGCAGTTGACCCCGTTGGGATGGAACTGCTCTTCGAGCGTTTTCTCTCCGAGGTGCGCGGCGAGTGGCCGGACATCGACTTGGATCTTCCATCGGGAGAAGACCGCGAGAAAGCGATCCAGTATGTGTATACCCGGTACGGCCAGTTGGGAGCCGCGATGTGCGCCAACGTCATCACCTATCGCGGCAAGTCAGCGGCCCGTGAGGTTGGCAAGTCGCTTGGCTTCGACGAAGGCACGCTCACTCGTCTTACACGGCTCGTCAGTGCGTGGGAGTGGAAGGGCGCGACCGACACGATGCAGGAACAGTTTCGCGTGGCTGGATTCGACCTGGCGCATCCGCGCATCGCCAAGTACCTTGAGCTTTCGATTCGGATGCTCGACTTACCGCGCCATCTGGGGCAGCACTCAGGCGGCATGATTATCGCGCAAGGACAGCTCGCTTCCGTCGTCCCTATCGAACCGGCGAGTATGCCAGGCCGCAACGTCATCCAGTGGGACAAGGAAGATGTCAGCGACATGGGCCTCATCAAGGTCGACCTGCTGGGTCTCGGCATGATGGCAGTCCTCAAGGACTGCACGAATCTCATTCCGCTGCACTACGGCAAGACGGTAGACATCGCGCAGATACCGCACGACGATCGGCAGGTGTACGCGTCACTCCGCAAGGCCGATACGATTGGATTGTTTCAAGTCGAATCGCGGGCGCAGATGGCCTCGCTCCCGCGCAACAATCCCGACAAGTTCTATGACCTGGTGGTGCAGGTGGCGATCATCCGTCCTGGCCCCATCGTCGGCAAGATGATGCACCCTTACATGGAGAGGCGGCAGGGCAGGCAGGAGATCACCTACCCGCACCCGCTCCTGGAACCTGTGCTTCGCCGGACGTTAGGCGTTCCACTCTTTCAAGAGCAGTTGCTTCGCATCGCCATGACCATTGCGGACTTCACTGGAGGCGAGGCGGAAGAGCTACGCCGCGCCCTAGGCAGCCGTCGCTCCGCCGACAAGATGCGGGCGTTAGAGATCAAGCTCCGCGAGGGCATGGACAAGAATCAAGTGGGAATCGCTGCCCAGGAAGAGATCATCCAGTCGATCAGTTCTTTCGCGCTCTATGGTTTTCCTGAAAGCCACGCGGCCAGCTTCGCCCTCATCGCTTACGCGAGTGCATGGCTCAAGTTCCACTACCTCGGTGCGTTCACCGCCGCGATCCTCAACAACCAGCCGATGGGCTTTTACTCCGCCGCTGTGCTCGTCAAGGACGCGCAGCGTCACGGACTTCGAGTGCGTCCCATTGACGTGATGCGGTCGAGCTGGCCTTGTACGCTGGAGCGCGAAGAGGACGGTTCGCTGTCGCTCCGTCTTGGCCTTCGCTTTGCCCGTGGCCTTCGAGAGAGTGCAGCTTTAGAACTTGAGGCTGCAAGAAAGCACCGAGCCTTCGCTTCCATCGAAGAACTCGCGCGTCGAGTGCCGTTGCTCACTCGCGCTGACCTTGCCACACTAGCCGAGGTTGGTGCGCTCAACTCGATTGGCGAAGGGTCGCATCGTCGCGATGCTCTCTGGCAGGTCCAGAGGGCAGGACGGCCTGCAGGTCCGCTTCTTGAATCGTTGGATCAAGACGAGGAGCAGACTTCGCCCTTACAGGCTATGAACCCAGAGGAGCGCATGGTGGCCGACTACGCCGGAACAGGTGTCACGGTAGGCCGTCATCCGATGGCTCATTGCCGCGACCAATTACGGAGCATGAACGTCTTCCGTGCCGACGACCTCCGAATGCTGCGTCACGGAGTTAAGGCCCGCATTGCTGGCTGCGTTATTGCCAGACAACGACCCGGCACAGCCCATGGTTTCATCTTCCTTTCCATTGAAGATGAAACAGGCATCTCGAACGCAATCATCGACCCAGAACTATACGAACGGAACCGCTCTCTCGTGACGTATGCCCGCTTCCTGCTGGTCGAAGGGATGTTGCAAAACGTCGATAAGGTCATCCACATCCGAGCCAGGCACATCGAAGAACTGAACGTCACCGCAGCCCCAACGCAATCACACGACTTCCACTAATGAGCGAACACATGACATCGCCGGGGGACTCCCAGCCGCCGAAGGATTGGTGGCTGGAGAATGCTTGTCGTATCGCTGCCTTCCGCTTGCGCCAGGCAAAGTATCTCAGCTCGAACACGGTTCCGCTGCGAGAGCAGGTGCGGGATAGCGTCGAATTCGTCCGCATTGTCTGGGAAGAGATTGAGCGATCGCTCCGCGATGAAGGATGATTGAGTAATTTTGGATAGTCGCACAGCGAAACAATCATAGTTCTGGCGACAGAGGCCAACGAACTGGCATAGAAACTAGCGCCGCAAGAGATCGCGTCTTTATCACCTTGCCCATGCGAAGATTCAGGTTCGTTTCTCCATCGACACCGGATCTTTCTACTATCCCGACGACTCCCGCTCCGGAATTCCACCTGATCTCCGGGGCGTTCTCACCGCTACCGACTACTTCGCCAATCAGGACCCAGTGCTCAAGACCATCGAGGCCGCAATCGCCAAACGCTAGCCCGGCCACGCGTCTCTGCCAATCCGAGCGCGCTGCGGATTCGACATCCGAAGAGCAGTTGTCCACTTAGTCTGAACATATCGATGATCTTAATTCGCTGGAAGGCCGAGCAAGCGATGAGCGTTCCTCTCCCGATGAAGAGGCTGTAGCGATCTTTTCCGGCCACGCTGAACGGCACTGCCGCCAGGATGGCGCAGCTGACGTCTGGGCTCAAGCAGGCCTCCACAGCACCTACTTCTGTTGGAATAACAGCGGCGCGAACTGATAAAGGCTGCGACGCCACGACTGCCACTCGTGTGCCGTCTGGGGCGACTCGTAAAAGACACTGTTGATACCTGCCTGTTTGAGTGCGTCGACGTTCGCCTTTGCCGCGGCACCGTTCTCGCGGCTACCAAAGCTGACAAAGACCAGCTTCTCCGCTTTTTTGAAACTGGGCAGGTCTGCGACATCCGCTGGCGCGATACTGCCGCCGCTGAAGACACCAATGTAGGCGAACTTGTCCAGGTGAGCCAATGAGATGCCGCGGGTCTGCATACCTCCCATCGATAGACCTGCCATGGCACGATGTGGCTGGTCTGCAAGAGTGTGGAAGGTCGCATCGATATAGGGGATCAACTCGTCGAGCAACAGGTGCTCAAATGCGCTGAAGTCGAAAACTCGGCCGCCAGGGCCGACTATGCCACGCGGAGCGGGACTACCCGCAGACGCACTGACCTTGGCACTCTGCTGCGACGGAGGTCCGATTCCACCTCCGTTCGCCATCACGATGATGAAGGGCTTGGCCTTGCCCTCGGCGATCAGGTTATCCATGATCAAACCGGCGCGTCCTTGGTTGCCCCATCCAGTCTCGTCTTCACCCGCACCGTGCTGCAGGTATAGAACCGGGTAGCGCCTTGACGGGTTTTTATCGTAATCCGGCGGCGTATACACGTAGGCGCGGACGGGCGTAGGGGACGCCTTCGAGGGAAAGAGGATCTGCCTCATTTGGCCGTGCGGGATGTTCTTGAGTGAATAGAATTCCTCGTCTTTAGCTGGGATTTCGATTCCGCTGCCCCAACGGCTTGCGCCGTAGAAGAAGAGGCTGCCGGGGTCAGGCACCTGAGCTCCGTCGACGATGATCTGGTAGTAGTGGAATCCCTCGTCCTGCGGATTCGATATGCCCACCCATGCGCCATCCTCTCCCTTGGTCAAGGGATATTTGATGCCCGCGATGTCCAGCATCACGCTCTGAGCCTGCGGCGCGACAACCCGCGCTCGAACTCGCCCTTCGGAGTTGACTGCGGGAAACTTCTTGCCTTGCTGGTTGCTGGTCGCAGGTTGAAAATCTTCGGCAGGCGGAACCGTGGAGATTGCGGCTGGAGCCTGTTGCGGAGGCTGGGCATTTGCGGGGACCCCCGACATGAGAGACAGAATAGCGAGACTCATAACTACGGTTTTCATTGCGAATTCCTTTTCAACTTCGTCGGATTGGCTATTGCGGATTCGTTAGAACCTTCGTGAAGGTTCACTGTTAGTTCTCTGATTGGCTTGCTTCTCGCTACGGTTGTGATTCGCCGGTGGTGTGCGGCTTGGGATCTGCCAACTTTACGTTCCAGTGATCCATCACTGCCTTGAGTTCGTCCCGCGTAAGATATGTCACGGCTCCGTGTTTGGGACTGCTGAAGTTCGTTGTCTTCATGACGCCTTCGTTGAAATGGCCGAGGTTCTTGTAAGAGACAAAATCAGTAGTTTCACTGAAGCCCATATTGTTGGGATGAGCTCCATACACGTCATACATCAACACGTAAGCGCTCGTGCCAAGTCGCTTGAAGATTGTGGGTGCCTCTGTTGAAACGGTCTCCGGATCGATTCGTTGCAGGTCAAGCTGATAGCCACTGTTGATGTTGTCAGAGATCCCGTGCCGCACCTTCGCGTCTGAGACATAGAACAACTGAAACTTATCGCCAACCTGCGTGATGTCGCCATCCACTCCATCGACCTTCGCTAGTAGTTCGGGCTTGCTCTCCAGCTTCGTAAAAGTTGCGTTTGCATAGGCGTAGTAGAGGTCGCTTCCCTTCGGGCCATACCGCATGCTGAAGTAGACCATCATCTTGCCCTTCTGCTTATCGAACACTGTCTCAGGAGCCCAGGCTGTTGAGATATCGCCGAGTTCGGGAAAGGCCTTGTCGACACGGAAATCGGAATGGGTCCAATGAATCAGATCCCAGGATTTCATCATTACGATGGCTCGGTTATTGCCCCACCCGTATTGTTCAACCGGACGTTCCCATTGAGTACTCCGAAAGCCGGCCCGCTGACCGAAGATGTGAAGGTCGGTCATCACAAGGTAAAACGCTCCATCCGGCCCTCGGGTAATGTGTGGATCGCGGACACCCTTCTGTTCGGCTAGCAGACTTCCGTCGAAGACCGGTTGGCCGTCATTGACGTCGGTAAACGTATATCCGTCGCGACTGATAGCGAAGTAAGCCGACTGAGTCTGGTCCTTGAAATAGACGAGGAGATATCCCGCATAGTCTTTCTCTGATAATCTGCGGGCACCCTTGGGCTTTTCGATAGATGGCACCAGAGCGATTCCGGTTGGAGCTGTCGTCTTCAGGATTTGGGGCTGCGCTGCGGCGCGTGATGCGGATCGACCAACGCGCACGACAGAGTCGAATGCCGGCTTGGGGTTGCCCTTGCGATCAAAGAGTAAGGGATAGTTGGTACGGCCGCGGGTGGGGAAGTTATTGAGCCACGAACCGCCGTCTGTGACTCCCCACAACGTGACGCGTTCGATCGAAGCATGATGGTCCACGTAGACCTGGAATAGCTCAGCGTAGCGTTTGGCAAGTGCTTGCTGCATGTCGTCCGGGAAGCCATCTACATAAGGGTTCGAGTTGGCTGTGGCTGCCGCCGTCGCGGCAACATCTGCGGAGTCCGTTCGCGCTGTGCGGGGCAGGACGTCAACGTCCATTTCGCTTATGTTTACCTTGAGGCCAAGCGCGGCAAAGGCCTCGATCGTCTCGGCTTCCGTCTTGGCATCTGGGGCATCCATGTGCAGGTGGCCCTGCAGCCCGATACCCGTAATCGGGGCGCCTGCCGCCTTAAGCCTCTTCATCAATTCGACGGCTCCCTTGCGCTTGGCCTCGTTTTCAAGGGAGTAATCGTTGTAATAGAGTTCGGCCTGCGGGTCAGCCTCGTGGGCCCACTGAAATGCCTTCAGGATAAAGTCGTCGCCGATGATCTTGTACCACTGCGTCTGGCGCATGGTACCGTCTTCGTTCAGCGCTTCGTTCACGACGTCCCATCCATTGACCCGTCCTTTGTAGCGGCCGACCACGGTTCGTATGTGGTCATGCATCCGCTCGAGTAGAGCATCGCGCGTAAGCGGCTTGCCGTCCGCATCCACAAAGACCGAACGCGGGACCTGGCTGTGCCACACCAGGCAATGGCCGAGGATAAACATGTGGTGCTTCTCGCCAAATGCGACATACTTGTCTGCCTCGTCGAAGATGTAGGTGTTGTTATCCGGATGAACGGACTGCCACTTCAACGCGTTCTCCGGGCTGATCTGGTTGAACTGTGATTCGATGATCGGATCGGCGAGCGGATCGCGTTCTTCAAACTGCCCCGGATTCAGCGCAGCGCCTATTCGAAAGAGGCCCTGGTACGCATCCTTAAGCGTTGGGGCCGGAGTAGTCTGGGCCTGTGCAATCGACGCTGCAAGAAACACGAATATTGTCAGCGACTTCATCGGGCGGTCCTCCTAATAGGGTCTTGCTGAGTCCGTCATGCCGGGCCAGGTATCGGTGCGGAACGGCGCAGCGGGAAGACCGGCTCCATTGAACAAAGTTGCCGGAGGATTGGATTGCCAGGCATAACGCACCTCTTGAGGCGCGGGCACCTCTGGCGCGGAAACTATGACGGAGTCACCCATAATCCTGGCATCCGCCCAATACCACTTCTTGTCTGCTCCAGCGGTTTGGAACTGCTCCAATTTGCCGCCTTTCGCGACGAGGCCACCATCCGTGTGCGCGAATTGCAACCGAATACTACCTTGGAGCCGTTCGACTTTGGAGACGGTGGGACCTTCATACGCCACCTTCTTGCCGTAGTAGTTGGCCAATGCACAGAGTCCGAGCCGTTCGCCGGGCAGCATTTTCTCGGTTGGATGAATGTTGTCTGGGTCGCCGGTGTCGATCGTGACGGCGAGGCAGGAGTTAGGCACGTGTGCAGCGGTCAATGCCTGCGCTTCCCGCATCTCGGCCCACTCGGCATCGATCGGCTTATCACTGCGATGCATGAATGCGGGCAGGCTGACTATGTAGAACGGCAAGTCTCCCTGGCCAAAGGCACTTCGCCAGTCGGCGATCATTGCGGGGAGTACTTTGCGGTACTCGAACGAGCGCGGGGAGTTTTCTTCGCCCTGGTACCAAAGCGCGCCGGCCATGGAAAGCGGAACCAGCGGTGCAACCATCCCGTTATACAAAACGCCGGGCATAACCGGCCAGTTCTGATAACTAATCGGCAGCGACTGTGGCGGTCGAGCATCTACGCTCACCTTGCCAAGCCAAGAACCAACAAGGGGAATGGTGGTCTTGTCTCCGAGCACGAGTTTGAGGTCATCCGGCTTGCTAAGGAACCCACCGTCAGGCTTGATCTTGAGAACGCGAATCACGATGACATTTCTACCCGGCTTCAGTACTCCCGGACGCATGCGATAGACGCGAGGGTTCTCAACCCAAGCGCTGCCACCGACTGACGTACCGTTGACATAGACCGTATCCATCCGCTCGATGACCCCCAGATACATC
>Ga0209698_10006379_pt1 | contig 12544 bp, 12 predicted proteins | sample LitLauG_LLR_2012_FD_187203 | JGI IMG/M metagenome (GOLD analysis project Ga0209698, IMG submission 187203) | Freshwater sediment microbial communities from Pennsylvania, USA - Little Laurel Run_MetaG_LLR_2012 (SPAdes) (version 2) | ecosystem: Environmental > Aquatic > Freshwater > Creek >...
TCATGGCGGGCGCTGCGACTAACCCGATCGATTCTTCTTCGGCGGAAACCTTTACCGCTTCTCGTTGGACTCAGGGGAACTTCTTCTTTCCTACCAAACTTGTCGTCAGCGCGCAGCGGGTGATCCGGACCAAGTCACGGCTCTTCGGGAGCAACGAAGAAAGTATTCCGATCTCGAAGGTTGCGTCGGTGCATATCAAGACGGGCGTGTTCTGGTCCGAGATTGTGATTGAGTCGACGGGCGGGACGGATCCGATTACCAGCCACGGGCATCGGAAAAAAGATGCGCAAAAGATTCGGGATTTGATTGAGAGTTATCAGGCACAAGGGCGCTGATCTGACGTCATCTCAGACCGCGTGCCGCATATCCGATTACGTCGCGACGGAGTTTGGCTATTTTGCGTGTGGAAATCCCACTCCTCGCAAAAGCCGCGAGAAGTGGGGCACCTACGACGTAAATTCCACGTCCAACCTCGTTGACACTACCTTGCCAAGCTGATACAAGTTAACGTTCTTCCCGAGCGCAGAGTCTGCCGGAGGTTTGTGCCTTCGCGATATGCCGGATGAAACGAAATCGCCTACTCCACCGCCGCCGGAGAGCGAACCGAAGCCGACGGCGGACAAACCCGCAGCGCCGGGTGGAGTGAACTCTACACCCTCCGGTTCGGTTCAATCAGAAACAGCGAAGACGCCTCCCGAGAAACCAGCCGCTCCGGAAAAACCTGCCGCGGCTGCGCCTTCTGCCAAACCCGCTACACCTGCCACTGCGACACCAGCCGCTGCCAAGCCTGCTGCTCCTGCTGCCGCGAAGCCGGCCGCGGCGGGGGCTGCTGCAGGGCATCCGGCGCCGCCGAAGCCTGCTGGGCCCGCGCCTACGCCGTGGGATTCGCCGATGGTGGCGAAGTACAAGCGCGAGTACGGTTCGGGCATTTCGGCGCTGACGCATCTGGGGCAGAACTATTTCGAGGTGGACCGGTCGCTGATTCCGGATTTTCTGCGATTGCTGCGCGATGACGAGAAGTTCGATTACTGCGTGGACATCACGGCGGTGCATTATCCAAAACGCGAGAAGCCGTTTGATGTGGTGTGGATTCTTTATTCGTTTTCTCGTAACGAGCGAATTCGGGTGAAGACTCAGATAGCAGATGGCGAGAGCATCGCGAGCGTGGTGCCGCTCTGGGAAACGGCGAACTGGCTGGAGCGCGAAGTGTTCGACATGTTCGGGATCAAGTTTGAAGGCCATCCGGATTTGAAAAGGATTCTGTTGCCGGATGGCTGGAAGGGGTATCCGCTGCGGAAGGATTACGGGATTCTGCAGCAGGATAACGAGTGGGTGCAGATCAACTTGGGGATTGAGAGCGGGCAATAAGACCAACGGCATCCACCACAGAGGACACAGGGATCACAGAGCGAAACAGCAACGCACGATGACCGATCCGAAAACACTCTCGCCGCTCGATCTGGAAACGCCTGACAAAACGTTTCTGGACGCGAATGAGCTGGTCATTAATATGGGGCCGCAGCATCCGGCGACGCATGGGGTGTTGCGCGTCATCCTGCGGCTGGATGGCGAGAAGGTGATGGGGCTCGAGTGCGTGATCGGGTACCTGCACCGTGGCGTCGAGAAAATTGCAGAGAACCGCACGTACACGATGTTCAATCCGTACGTGGACCGCATGGATTATGTGGCGGCGGTTTCGAACGCGCTGGGATATTGCGAGGCGGTCGAGAAGCTGCTGAGCGTGGAAGCGCCGCCGCGGGCGCAGTACATTCGCGTCATCCTGACGGAGTTGAACCGGATTGCGAGTCATCAGCTGTGGCTGGGGACACATGCGCTCGACATCGGGGCGATCACGCCGCTGTTCTATACCTTCCGCGACCGCGAAGAGATCCTGAAGATTTTTGAGAAGTATTGCGGGGCGCGGTTGACTACGCATGCCTTTCGCATTGGCGGGCTGCAGTATGAGGCGTATGACGGCTTCGAGCAGGATGTGAAGGCGTTCGTCTCGTTTGTGAAGCCGAAGATTGATGAGTACGAAGAGCTGCTGACGACAAACCGCATCTGGCTGGAGCGGACGAAGAACGTTGGGACGATTTCCGGCAAGGATGCTATTGCGCTGGGCGTAACTGGTCCGGTGCTGCGGGCGAGCGGTGTGAAGTGGGATATCCGAAAAGCCCTGCCCTACGCGAACTACAAGAATTTTGATTTTGAAATTCCGACTGGGCAGAACGGCGACACGTATGACCGGTACATCGTACGCATGGTCGAGATGCGGCAGTCGCTGAGGATTATCGAGCAGGCGGTCGAGGGGATTCCGGAAGGTCCAATCATGGCGAAGGTGCCGAAGGTGATGAAGCCGCCGGTCGGCGAGATTTATCACTCCATCGAGGCGCCGAAGGGCGAACTGGGATACTTCATCGTAAGCGACGGTTCGACCCAACCGTATCGAGTGAGGGTGCGGCCGCCGTCATTTGTAAATCTGCAGGCGCTGGATTTGATGTGCCGCGGGCAACTTGTGGCCGATGTAATCGCGGTGATCGGAACGCTGGATATCGTGTTGGGCGAGGTAGATCGCTGAAGAAATGGGAAGGGCACGACTTAAGTCGTGCCGTAAGTACACGAGACTCATCGCGGCTTTTAGCCGCTGAGGTATCACAGAACGCAAAATGCACGACTTGATCGAGTACATCCAGTCCTACTTGTCGAGCAACCTCACGCCCGGCGGCGCGGGGAACTGGTTTTGGGCGACGGTGTATGTGCTGGCCGTGTTTGTGGGGCTGTCGGTTGCGGTCATTGCAATGAACTGGCTGGAGCGGAAGATCCTGGCGCACATGCAGGTGCGGCTGGGGCCGATGCGCGTCGGTCCCCATGGATTGCTGCAGCCGATCGCCGACGCGCTAAAACTGCTGCTGAAAGAAGACATTATTCCCGAGGGCGCAGACAAAGTGGTCTTCTGGATTGCGCCGTTCATCGTCGTGCTGGCAGCGTTCACGGTGTTTGTGGTCGTGCCGTTTGGTCCGACACACGCGATCACCGACATGAACATCGGGATCCTGTTCATGCTTGGCGTTTCGTCGCTGAGCGTGCTGGGGATTGTGACGGCAGGATGGGCGTCGAACTCGCACTATCCGCTGATCGGGGCGCTGCGGTCGAGCGCGCAGATGGTCTCGTATGAAGTGGCGATGGGTCTTGCGGTTGTGTCGGCCATTTTGATGACGAGCCTGCATGGGATTGGGTTTTATGGCGCAGGGGATGCTGCGGCGGGCGCTTCAGGCACACTCAGTATGATCGGGATCGTGCAGGCACAGCAGGAACAGCAGATGTGGTTCATCTTCAAGTTCTTCCCGCTGGGGCTGGTGGCGTTCTTTATTTTTGCCGTCGCGATGGTAGCGGAGACGAATCGCGCACCGTTTGATCTGCCCGAAGCTGAATCGGAATTAACTGCCGGATTCCATACCGAGTACAGCGGGTTCCGCTGGTCTTTATTCTTCCTGGCGGAATATTCGGCGATGATCGCGGTATCGTCGATCGCGGTGACGTTGTGGCTGGGCGGATGGCTGAGGCCGTTTCCGAATGCGCTGCAAGGGCCTACCTGGGACTTGGTGTTCTCGCTTTTTCCCGGAGCGACATTTGTATTCCTCGGATTGATGACGTTCTACAACGTCGCCCGCATGCCCAAGCATCCGCTATTCAAGATTCAGACGATTGGCCTGGCCGGATTTGGCGCTTTGCTGGGAGCGATTGGGCTGGTGTTGCTAATCCCACAGGTGCGCGTACGGGTCAACGACATTTTCTGGTTCTCGGCCAAAGTCGCCGGGTTCATGTACCTCTACATCTGGTATCGCGGGACATTTCCGCGATATCGGTTTGATCAGCTCATGAAAGTGGGATGGAAGGTGCTGCTGCCAGTGGGGCTAGGGCTGCTGATTCTGACGGCCGGGCTCGGCATGCGAACCGAAATATGGGAGGCGGTGGTGCGGCGATGAATCCTCCTGTAGCGACTCCGTTCTTCTTTTACCTGTTGTCGGCGACCGTGATCATTGGCGGCGTGCTGGTAATTACGCGGAAGAATGCTGTGCACTGTGCGATGGCGCTGATCACCGCGCTGCTGGCGCAGTCCGGACTGTACCTGATGCTGTATGCGCCGTTTGTCGCCGGCGTGCAGATCATCCTTTATGCGGGCGGAATCATGGTGCTGTTCCTATTCGTGATCATGCTGATCTCCATCGAGCGCACGATGAAGGAGCGGCAGTTCAACAAGCAGTGGCTGGTCGGCATTGCGGCTGCGGCGGCGCTGGGCGTTCTGTTTATTGGCGTGTACACGAAGGGGCGGAACCTGTTCCCGAATGGGCGGATGCAATTCGCTGACGCCCAGAACACGCAGGCGGTGGGACAACTGCTTTACGGGCAGTACATGTTTGCGTTTGAAATCGCATCGCTGCTGTTGCTGGTGGCGATTATTGGCGCCGTGGTAATGGCGAAGAAGAGGATTTGAAATAAGCGTAGAGCTATGAGCAATGAGCGCTGGCTCATCGCTCACGGCTCACAGCCAGTGAATTCTATGGAATCCATGTTGCAGATTTCGACGTTGCATTACCTGGTGGTCGCTGCCGCTCTGTTCATCCTCGGGGTGATTGGGGTGCTAACGCGGCGGAACGTCATCATCGTGTTGATGTCGATTGAACTCATCCTCAACGCGGTCAACTTGAATCTCGTTGCTCTGTCGCGGTACTGGCAGGGGCGTCCGCTGCAGATCGGTGGCGGGCCCATGGCGCTGCATGGGCAGGTGTTCACGATTTTTGTCATCACCGATGCCGCGGCCGAAGCTGCCGTCGGACTGGGTATTTTGATCGCCTTCTTCAGAAATAAGGAGACGGTCAACGTGGATGAAGTGAATTTGTTGAAGTGGTGAAAAGCAGCTGTCAGCTATCAGCCTTCAGCTGTCAGCGGTTTTCAAATTCGGGCGTTAATCTGGGCACAAGTGATGTTTTGGCTGACAGCTGAGAGCTGACGGCTGAGAGCTTAAATGTTCTTTCTCGACCACATCTGGATCATTCCTTTGCTGCCGGCGTTTGGGGCGGCGATGATGTTTTTCTTTGGACGGCGGGCGCTGAAGTCCACCGTCAACGCCGTTTGTGTGGGCGTGGTGGTGCTGGCGTTCCTCTGGGCTTGCCTGGCGGTTGTGCAGTACACGTCGTGGGCCGATGCGCATAATCATCAGCCCTATCAGGTCATTGTTTATACGTGGCTCGGTTCTGACACCGGACACTTTACCTATCCCACTGATTCCGGCACGCAGGTTCCCTTCGTTGCCGACGCGGGGTTCCTGCTGGATCCGCTCTCGAGCATCTGGTTGCTGTTTGTTACCGGCGTCGGGATGCTCATCCATATTTATTCCACGGGATACATGGCGCATGAGGGCGGGTATTACCGGTTTTTCGGATACCTCAATCTGTTCATGTTCTCGATGCTCACGCTCATCCTGGCGAACAACTACGCGTTGATGTTTGTCGGATGGGAGGGCGTGGGATTGTGTTCGTACCTGCTGATTGGGTTCTACTTCCAGCGCAAGTCGGCGAGCGACGCGGCCAACAAGGCGTTCATCGTGAACCGGATCGGCGACGCGGGATTCATCCTGGGGATGTTCTTTATTGCCTGGCACTTCGGATCGCTGCGGTACATGGAAGTGAATGCGGCGGCGCGGTCGGGACATTTCTTGATTGGCGATCCGATTATCACGGCGGCGACCCTGCTGTTGTTTGTAGGAGCCTGCGGGAAATCGGCGCAGCTTCCTCTTTATGTGTGGCTGCCGGACGCGATGGAAGGGCCGACGCCAGTGAGCGCCCTCATTCACGCGGCGACCATGGTAACCGCAGGCGTATACATGGTGGCGCGGTCGAATGCGTTGTTCGTGCTGGCGCCGTCGTCGATGAAGACGGTGGCGATCGTGGGTGCGCTAACCGCAATTTTTGCGGCGTCGATCGGGCTGGTGCAGAACGACATCAAGCGCGTCCTGGCGTATTCGACGGTGTCGCAACTGGGATACATGTTCCTGGCGTTGGGCGTTGGAGCTTTCGCGGCGGGCGTGTTCCACGTGTTCACCCATGCGTTCTTTAAGGCGTTGCTGTTCCTTGGCGCGGGCTCGGTGATTCATGCGATGAGCGGCGAACAGGACATGCGGAACATGGGCGCGCTGGAAGGCCGCATACCGAAGACCTACTGGACGATGCTGATTGCCACATGGGCGATCGCAGGGATTCCTCCGTTTGCGGGGTTCTTCTCGAAGGACGAGATTCTCTGGCAGACGTGGGCGAGCGAAGGTGGCGCGTATCGCATTCTGTGGGGCGTCGGTTACATCACGGCGCTGATGACTGCGTTCTACATGTTCCGGCTTGTTTACCTGACGTTCTACAGCAAGCCGCGCATGTCGCACGATGTGGAACATCACATTCATGAGTCGCCGGCATCGATGACCGGACCTCTGATTGTGCTCGCGGTGATGTCGCTTTTCGCGGGATTCCTGGGCTGGCCGCACAGTCTGGGTGGTTCGGACCGCTTTGCGAAATTTCTCGATCCCGTGTTTTCGCGGGGAGAGGCGCAAGTCCTGAGCGAAGAAGGTAAAGCGGCGCAGGTTGCGGCAGGAGAAAAAGAAGAAGAGCACACCAGCTCAACGGAATATCTTCTGATGGGGCTGTCGGTCGCTGCGGCCTTTGCGGGATGGTTCATGGCCAAGCGCTCGTACGACAGCGCCGACAAGGGATTTGTTGAGCCGATTGCCGCCGCGGCCCCGCCCGTCTACAACACGTTACTGAACAAGTATTACGTGGACGAAGGTTACGACTACGTTTTCACCGGCCGCCGCACGTTAGGCAAGGCACGGCTGGGCGTGATGGGACTGGGTGAGGCGAGTTCCTGGTTCGATACGCACATTGTCGACGGCGCCGTAAACGCGGCGGGTTGGATCACGCGCGTGGCCGGGACGATTTCCAGTTGGTGGGACAAGTGGGTGATCGACGGCGTCGGCGTGAACGGGCCTGCGATTCTGGCGCGCATGCTGAGTTATCCCGCGCGGCTGTTTGAATGGGGTCTGGTGCAGTGGTATGCGCTGGTGATGACCGCTGGTTTGATTGGGTTTGTGTTTTATTACGTGTATCACTGAAAGCAGTGAGCTATGAGCGATGAGCAATGAGAGAGTGTGAACTGGGTTTGCTCATGGCTCATCGCTCACTGCTCATGGCTAGAAGCTAAAAGCTGATTATGGAATCTCACATCCTCTCCATCATTCTTTTCACGCCGCTGGTAGGCGCGATCCTGCTGATGTTTGTCCCGAAGGAAAACAAGGACGCCATCCGGTGGATCGCGAACATCTTTGCGCTGGCCGGATTTCTGGTCTCGATCCCCTTGGTGCCGGCGTTCTGGGCGCAACGGTTCGAGCCGGGGTTCAAGTTTGTTGAAGGCTCGGCGAATAACTGGATTCCAACGATCGGCGCGGGCTACGTGATCGGGATTGACGGGATTTCATTCCTGCTCATCATGCTGACCACGCTGCTGGGATGGATCTCGATTCTGTCGTCGTGGACGGCAATCGAGAATCGCGTGAAGGAATACTACATCTGGTTCCTGGTGCTGCAGACGGGCATGCTGGGCGTCTTCATGGCGCTGGATTTCTTCCTCTTCTTTGTGTTCTGGGAAGCGATGCTGGTGCCGATGTATTTGCTGATCGGGATTTGGGGAGGACCGAGGAAACTCTACGCGGCGATCAAGTTCTTCCTCTACACATTGGCTGGTTCGGTATTGATGCTGCTGGGCGTGCTGTTCCTGTACTTCCACCATCACGCGGTAACCGGGATCTATACGTTTGGACTTGAGGCGCTCTATCAGACGGCACCGAGAATTTATTCAGATTACGGGCCGTCTGTAGCGACGCTGCTGTTTTTGAGTTTCTTCTTTGCGTTTGCCATCAAGGTACCGATGTTCCCGTTCCACACATGGCTGCCGGATGCCCACGTGGAGGCTCCGACCGCGGGCTCAGTGATCCTGGCGGGCGTTCTGCTGAAGATGGGGACGTACGGATTTATCCGGTTCTCGCTTCCCTTCTTTCCCGACGTGCTCACCCACGGACGAACGCGGTTCTGGGTGATGGTGTTGTCGGTGATTGCGATTATCTATGGCGCGCTGGTTTCGCTGATGCAGAAAGACATGAAGAAGCTGGTGGCGTATTCGTCGGTGAGCCACCTGGGTTTCTGCACGCTGGGGATTTTTGCTCTCTCCCCGCTAGGACTCAGCGGGTCGGTGCTGCAGCAGATCAATCACGGAATCTCGACGGGCGCCCTGTTCTTGATTGTCGGCATTTTGTATGAACGGCGGCATACGCGCGAGATTTCGGAATATGGCGGGATTTCAAACGTGATGCCCGTCTACGCGACCATCACGATGATCATGTTTTTGTCGTCGATGGGCTTGCCGCTCCTCAACGGCTTCGTGGGCGAGTTCACGATTCTGGGCGGTACGTTCCTGGAGAAGGATATTGCGGGGCATCCGGGATGGTTCTGGGCGGCCTGGGCCGTGCCGGGAGTGATCTTGGCCGCCGCGTACTTGCTCTGGCTGTATCAACGCGTATTTTTTGGGACGGTGACCAATCCGAAAAATGAAAAGTTGCATGACCTGACGCCGCGCGAGGTGGCAACATTTGTGCCGCTGGTAATTATGGCCCTGTGGATCGGATTGTTTCCGAAGCCTTTCTTCCAGATTCTCGAACAACCCGTGAATCATCTGGTGGCGACGGTGCGACCGGATTATCAGCCGACTGGGACCGGGGTGACAGCATCCTCGCAACAACCAGGTTCCACTCCAGCATCGGATAGCACTGCGCGAGGGCAAAGTGCTCTCGCGACAGCCGGCCAGCCGCTTGCGCTGCCGGAGGGGAAGAAATAGTGGGCATCGCCTTCCAATTTTCGTGGACGGATTACCTGCTGGCGTTGCCCATGACGCTGCTCACGCTGTTTGCGCTAGGGATCCTGCTGATCGACTTCATGCTGCCTAAGGAGATGAAGTGGGCCAATGCGGTCACGGCGCTGGTCGGCGTATTTTTCTCGGCGGCAGGGGTGTACAAGATCCAAGTCTGGATGGATTCGGTGGGTGTGCTTCCCCGGCACGGAGTGCCCGGGTTGATGAATACGCTCTTCGTCGACCGGTGGTCTCTCTATTTCTTCTATCTCTTCCTTGCCGGCACCGCGATCGCGATTTTGATGTCGGTGCGGTACCTCGAAACCGAACACGAGAATCACGGGGAGTACTACGCGCTGATGCTGCTGTCGGTTGTGGGAATGATGTGCATGGCGGCTGGGGCTGACATTGTGCTGATCTTCATCGGTCTCGAACTGATGGCGATCTCGACGTACGTCCTCGTGGGATTTCTGCGGCGCGACCGGCGATCGAATGAAGCGGCGCTGAAGTATCTGCTGCTGGGCGCATTTTCGTCGGGCATCTTCGCTTACGGTTTGTCGCTGCTCTACGGGCTGACGGGAAGCACGAACCTGGGAGCGATCCAGCAGATTCTGGCACGGCAGGTGCTCGGGACCGAATACAAAGCGGTGGCGGTGATCGCGCTGGTCGCAACGATGGTGGGTTTGCTGTTCAAGATCGCGGCAGTTCCCTTCCATCAGTGGGCGCCGGATGCATATGAAGGAGCGCCGACGAGCATCACGGGATTTATGTCGGTGGCGGTGAAGGCCGCGGGATGGGCGATGTTGCTGCGCATCCTGATCGGCGGGCTGCTGCCGATGCGTTCGACATGGGTCCCGATCCTGGTATTTGTGTCGATTGCGACGATGACGGGGGCAAATTTCGCGGCGCTGACGCAGACCAACACCAAGCGGCTGCTGGCCTATTCGTCCATCGCGCACGTTGGATACATGCTGCTCGGCTTGATCGCCGGCACGGCCACGGAGTTGAATCCGGACGGAATCAAGGGAATCCTGATTTACCTGCTGGTGTACACGTTCATGAACCTCGGCGCGTTTGGGGTGATCACGTCGCTGCGGCACCGGAAGGTGATTGGCGACGAACTCGACGACTTGAATGGCCTCTACTCACGCGCGCCGGTCGAAGCTGTTTTCATGCTGATCTTCCTGCTGTCGCTGGCGGGCATCCCTCCGCTGGCAGGGTTCTACGGTAAGTACTTTATCTTCCTGAGCCTGATCGAGACCGGACACTACGTGCTGGCCTCGTTGGGCGTGTTGTACTCCGTGTTCGGACTTTACTATTACCTGAAGATCGCCAATGCGATGTTCATGCGACAGCCAGAACCTGGCGAGGAGAAGCTGCCGGTAAGTTTGGCCATGCGGGTGGCGGTTGCGATTTCTGGTATTGCTACCCTGTACATCGGGCTTCTGCCGAATAGCTTCATCAATATGGCGAACTGGGCGCTGGGACTGGCGCAGCAGAATCCTGGCGTGGCGCGGCTGATGCGCTGAACGCCGGCTCGGCTTCGCCTTTGCCGGGACAGCCGAGGCGGCTGTCGCCACATTCTTTATGCCCGACCCCTCCGATCCCGACAAAAATAAGAGTCCGTGGGTTCAGTTTGGCCGGTACAGCCAACTGGCGGTCATGCTGCCTGCGTCCACCGTGGCGGGATGGTTGATTGGCTCGGCGCTCGACAAATGGCTGCATACAAGTTGGATCAGCGCTGTGGGGCTGCTGCTAGGAATAGCCGGTGGGATGATTGAACTGATCCGGATCCTGCTGCGGGACACGAAGTAAGATCGAGCCATGGCCCTTGATTCCGCCGGGCAATCCGACGCATTTTACACACGGGCGCTCGATCGCATTCGCGGCTTCATGCTTGTGCTTGCGCCTGTGTTGGCCGCAGCGGCGTGGCTGAAGTTTGGACGCTGGGCGGCACTTGGATTTCTGCTAGGCTGCGTGATTTCCTACCTCAACTTCCACTGGCTCAAAAGCGGGGTGGCGCACCTGGCGGATCGCGCTACGAATACCGGTAAAGCACAGTCCAGCAAAGGGATCGTGGCGCGGTTCCTGCTGCGCTATGTGTTGTTGGGTGCGGCTGCGTATGCTATATTAACGAGTTTCCCCGCGAGCCTCAGGGGCCTGTTTGCGGGACTGTTTTTGCCCGTTGGGGCCATTGCCTGCGAAGCTGCGTACGAGGTGTACGTGGGCATCCGGCGGGAAACATAGAGATTGCTTTGCCAAACGCGAGGGCGAGACGCGCTCGCGGCAACCGGCAGGACGCCGGCGCTACTCATGCCTGAACAACTTTGGTTTACCGAAATCCTGAATCGGCTGTTTGCGCATCCGGTGACGGCGTTGTTGCGAACGCTGCACATTGAGCCGAAGCACCCACAGACTCCGATCACCAATTCGTTTGCGATGGAGTTGCTGGTCTTTATTTTCCTGCTGGTGATCTTCCTGATGCTGCGGTCGCGGCTTTCGGTGGACAAGCCGGGGGCCCTCCAGCACGCGTTTGAGGGTATTGAAGGATTTGTCCTGGGACAGAGTCACGAGATTATCGGACATCACGTCGAACCGTACGTTCCGTTTTTTGCGATTCTGTTCATCTTCATTCTGGTCTGCAATCTGATTGGATTGATTCCGGGATTCGAATCGCCGACCGGTGTTCCCGTTGTGCCGCTAGGATGCGCCATTTGCGCGTTTCTGTACTATCACACACAGGGATTCAAGCACGCGGGCCTGAAATACCTGCTGCACTTTTTCGGGCCGCCGATGGAAGGAATGCCGTTGATCGCGCGCATTCTGCTGGCGGCACTGATGCTGCCGATTGAACTGGTCAGCCACTTTGCCCGGTTGCTTTCGCTCACAGTTCGTCTCTGGGCAAACATTTTTGCCGGGGACCTGATTACGCTGGTGTTCTTTTCGATGATCCCGATTGGGATTCCGATCATCTTCAGCGGGCTGCATATTGTAGTAGCAGTGCTGCAGGCGTATGTGTTCATGCTGCTGACGATCATTTATGTGTCGGGAGCGGTGGCGGAAGAACATTAGTACTCAGTACCCTGTACTCAGTACCCGGAAAGAGATCAGTATTCTGTTGTCAGCACTTGAGCCTCAGTTTGCATGACTGAGTACTGGGTACTGAGAACTGAGTACTGGCTTCCAGCGTGAGGGCGCCTGCACGGTATGGCGTCAACCACCCACTGGCGGCAATTCATACAAGGAGCAACCCCGAATGCGTTACCTGAGCCGTATTTTCATGACCCTGTCCGCATTGTGCTTTGCCATGCCTGCGTTCGCGCAGGGAGGCGGGGCTGGCGTGACAAACTGGGTCGCCATTACCGCTGGCTTTTCGATGGCGATCGCTTCCGCTGTCTGCGGCCTTGCCCAAGGCAAAGCCGTGGCGGCAGCCACCGAGTCGCTGGCACGAAATCCTGCCGCGCGTCCAGGAATTCAGTTCGCGCTGATTCTCGGCCTCGTGCTGATCGAGTCGCTGGCGCTGTATACGTTGGCGATTATTTTCTTGAAGGTGAAGTAGGAGCAAAGTTTCAAGGTTTCAAAGTTAAAAAGCCTCTGC
>Ga0209698_10006380_pt1 | contig 12544 bp, 13 predicted proteins | sample LitLauG_LLR_2012_FD_187203 | JGI IMG/M metagenome (GOLD analysis project Ga0209698, IMG submission 187203) | Freshwater sediment microbial communities from Pennsylvania, USA - Little Laurel Run_MetaG_LLR_2012 (SPAdes) (version 2) | ecosystem: Environmental > Aquatic > Freshwater > Creek >...
CCGAAAGACCACGCGGAAGAAGGTCGGGCGGAAGCTAGACGACATGGAAAGCGATCAAGATTTCAGCGATCTAGTGGAAAGTCTTTTGGAACAATGGCTTAAGTCAAGTACCTAGGATGCTAAATACCTAACACGCCAAGTATTCGGCTGTTATCGTACTTAAGTTTCTAAGTACCTAGGTCCGTGATTATCCAAGTCCTTAAGTATCTGCGTCGAAGATTTCAAGCGGCTTGGCTGCAATGCCGATGAACCATCCATACTTTCAGCCGTCCATCGGTTGAAACGCTAAAACGGCTAAACGGAGAACCGTTGCGATGGCAGATTCACCGGAGACGAATAATGGCAAAGGCCGGAAACGGCTTGCCACTAAACCGCCTGCACGGCAAGCGGTGAGCAAGGTCAAATCAACTATCCATCTCTCCGTTGAAGCGTCCCAACGGCTTGATATTCACGCCACCATGATGGGGTTGGACCGCTCGGCACTGGTGGAAAAACTTATCAACGATCACTTGCGACGTTATGTGGTATCGGATCGTGGCGGGCAGGATTTGAGTGCCAACAACGAAGCGGCGGCGTAGGGCAGGGGGGCCGTTGCCAACACTTAGACACTTAGACCCCTTGACACTTAGAAGTTTAGGTGTCTAGGTACTTAGGTATTTGAGTGACCAACGGGAACGATCTGAAAAAAGAAGCGGTGCCCTTCTCCTTAACTCTCCCCGTACCCCCACCGGGGGCGGAGGGGGGAAACCCCAAACGCGGCGAAGCCGCATCCGCTCAAAGCAAACCGGCCATTTCTGCCCCCCACAGAATTTTGGGGGCTGAAATGCGCCGGAACAAACAGCGGCGGGAGCGTAGCGACCCACCACTAGGCGACGGATCGGCGACTTGCCATGACAAACAGGTACTCCTGTTTGGCGTGGCAATCGCCCGTCGCCGTTTCTTGCACCAGCGTACCGAGAGGGCGCCGTAGGCGGTCGCGTAGCGACGGAGCGAAGCGAACCCCGGAAGGCACGCGGTGCCGCGTAGCGGCAGGTGCTAAAAGGGGCATTCAGGTGGGCAAAACTCGACCGGAAACGGGCCTACGACACGACAACAGGCTAAGCGGGGAAAAAGCCGGGGGCGGTTCAATCGTCGCTAGAAACGGCATTGGTGGGGCAGCGGGCTATCTTTCGGCGGCAACCTGCCCCCGGCTGGCGAGAAACTGCCGGATGTACGCATGGCGGCGGATCGTCTGCCCCATGCGTTTAAGCGGTCCGGTTTCCATCGCCAAGGTTTCGGCATCGGCTTGGGCAAGAGAAGCGGCGTCAAGTTCTGCCTGCTCCTCCGGCGTCAGGGATGCCCAGTAAGCCTCAATCGCCTGCCGCTCGGCCTTATCGCGGGCATCCTGTTCCCGCTGGGTGCGGCGGTCGTCAGCAGCCTTGCGTTCCTGAGCCTGCTGGGCCTCCAGTCGCTGCTGCCGTTCGGCTTTCGAGATAAAACCTTCGGGAGCGGCATAATCGTCAGTGATAGATTTAACCAAATAACCGGCAGGGCTTCTGGCGACCCGCTTATCCTGCTTTTCAACAAGCCAGTCGAACACATCCAGTTTGTGTCGGATGAACTCTGCCGGGTGCTTCTTCACCAACTCTGCCGCCGTTGCCTTGGTCACTTTACGCTGTGTAAGTTCAGTGACAAGGCTAGACGGTTCCGGCTGGGCCTCGCTGAGCACCGCAGGCAGGGTAGCTAGGCCAGTACCTTTCTGGATCAGGCGGATTTTCCAGTCTTTGCCGTCCTTCTGAAAGCGGTCGCCCTCGGGCAATGGCTCTAGAAAATTGATGGACTCCAGTTCCGCGATGGCGGGCAGCATCTTACGTTTGAGGTGGGCCGGGCCATCGTAATTGCGGCCCAATCCAATGTGTTCGTGGGCCAGTTCCTTCAGGTCAAACGTCCAATCGGGCCTATGGTGAAACCGTTTATCGAGAAACCGATACATCCGCTTGGCGGTAGAATTTGATAATCCCATGCATAAATCATAATCCAGAGGCTTCAGGTAGCCCGCCTGAAAGCTCTCGAAAATGATCTCGTTCCAAAGTATGTAAGAGGGAAGCAGGTCAAGTTGCTCACCTGACGCTCTGGTATCGTTAAGCTCAAATGCTTCAATAATGTGAAATCCCTTTGATGTCCATGTTTTGGTGCGATTATCACGCCATGCATTCTCGTACTTCAGGTAAACGCTTGTCCAACGATCCAGAGAAGTTTCGATTCTTTCGTAACTGGCCCCGCCAACGCTCCAGCCCAAAAGCTGGACAAGCTCATGGCGGCTAAACTCTAGTCGTCGGCTTGTGAAATTGGTCTTCTGCTTGGTTAATTGAATTAAACATAATATAACTTCATCATCTAATGCCGTAGTCAACCCGCGATTACCGGCCTGTATGGTCAGTTTGCGGGAAAGGGTGAGGCCAGAACGCTCATCATAGATTTCATCTTGGTATACGGCCTCTTTCTGGTCTTTGGGAACGCGGTCGGCCAGCAACGCTATGGGGAACTCCGCAAGGTTCATTTCATCGCGGCCCAAAAGCCCTAGCGGCTTGGGTGAAGGCTTCAGGCTTGTCCCTGTTACTGAATCCATCTAATCAATCCATATTTATAAACCAGCAACAACGATGCTTGCTCGTGGTTGTTGTTTCTTTCTAGGTTGGTAGGTTATAGAGTTACCGGAAAAAAGCTCCTTGTGCAATAAGGAGTTACGACGAATTTCCGGCCCCGGATGACAAACGATTCGGTCCCGGATAACAGATAGGCCGGTCCCGGCTGACAAACCGACCGGTCCCGGATAACAAATGAACCGGCCCCGGATGACAAACTCTCCGGCCCCGGATAACAAATGGACCGAAACCGGCCCCGGATGACAAATCATCCGGTTGTTGCCCAAGTTTCCTAGCTCTCTGGGATTACCATAGCCGGGTGGTATTGCCAAGTAGGGTGATTGCACGCATGTAATCGCTCCTTGTACCCGATCCCGGATTAACGGGAAATAATCCCCCATACCTGCCCGTTAGGGAAGGGGCGGCAAATGAGCAATGCTCGCAGAACCCGCCTATCTGCCAAAATTGGTAAGATAGGAATTTGAAGCAAGACCGGGAGGGTGAAAAGTCGATAAAGACCAACTGCTAGAGCACTTCCGCTCGCGGCGTGTGCGTGCGTATACTGTCGGGCGGCCAGTGTTGACTACCTCAAACCGCAAACGTCTCAAGGTCATGGAATAACGACGCACGAACATGCGTGATTATTATAATGGCAAAAAGTGACCTCCCATTTGGCAGCGAGTTTTCACCATCCCAGATAGAGCTTCCTCGCGTCTTGGAATTTGCCAACGAGCACGGAGGCGACTGGAGAGCATTCGAGGAAGCGGTCAGGATTGCCTATTTTGACAGCCATCTCGACACAGACGATTACAACCGGCGAAAGTTGGCCAACAATACAAAGCTGGGGGCCATCGCCTACGGCATCATCGACCGGGATGCTAACCTGACGGATTTCGGGCGGCTGCTTTATGACGCTCGCGGCGATGAAGCGTTACTCTACGATGAATTAGCTAAACACATATTATTGAATCTGCGTGGCACGACGCTGGTTCAATGCGTGCAGGACATGCACGCGGGCGGCGAGGCGGTTGATTTGGTCAAGCTCCGCGAATGGATGGCGGAGCGTGGCATCAACTTTCCTCGCGGCGGCAAGCATCCGAGCATGATGCGGCTGTGGCTGGAAAAGGCGGGGGTGTTCGCTCCCAAAAGCTGGCGTGTCAGTCAGGATCGCCTACACGCCCTGCTGGGCGTGACGTATGAAGAGATCGAGGTTTTGTCCAAGCTGTCAGCAGAACAGCGGGCATTCCTCAAAACGCTGGCGAACATGGGCGGGACCGGGCCTTACGCCTCCAACGATATTGAAAAGCTTGCGAATGCGACTTACGGAATCAGGTTCAACGAAAAGAACCTGCCCAAAAGCGTACTCTATCCGCTTCAGACGGCGGGTTTCATCACGCTGGTTCGGGCTACCAAGGGCGGTGGTGCGAAACCGTTTCAGGTGACGCCAACGGACAAAATGCGGGCAGAGGTCATCGTGCCTTTGCTCATGCAGGTTGAAGAACAGGTCAATTCGGACCTGCGGCCGTTTCTTCAGCGTCCGCTGGCGGACATCTTGGCGGAATTGCCGTCGAAAGATCGCCACGTTGCCGGGCTGGCCCTTGAATCGCTCGTTATCAAGCTGATGCGGATTCTCGACCTAACGTATGTCGGCACCCGCCTGCGGGGGATCGCCACGGGCGGGGCCGAAGTGGACGTGATTTTCGAGACGGCGCGGCTCGTTTACTCACGCTGGCAGGTCCAATGCAAAAACACCGGCCAAGTCAGTCTGGATGATGTCGCAAAGGAAGTCGGTCTGACGCACTTGCTCAAAAGCAACGTGATCGTCATGGCCAGTACGGGCGAGATCGGAACGGCCGCACGCGGCTACGCCAACAAGGTGATGGGCGATTCCAACCTGTGCATCGTCATGATGGACCGCACTGACATCGACGCCATCGAGAAAAATCCATCCGTCATCATTGATGTCTTCAACCGGGAAGCCAGACACGCGATGAAACTCAAGGCACTCGAATTGTGAAGGTCGTTCCCATGACCGTTTCAAATCCTACGAACGGGAAATCAATCCTTCGCACGAGCCTTGGCGAGATTGTGCTTGGCGATTCGCTCTCCGTGCTGGGGGACCGCTACGCCCCCGGATCGGTCAACCTGATTATGACCAGTCCGCCGTTTGGTCTGGTACGGAAGAAGGATTACGGCAACGAAAATGCACATGAATATGTGAAATGGTTCAAACCGTTTGGTGAACTGTTTCACAAGATGCTTAAGGATAACGGAAGTCTCGTTATCGACATCGGCGGGGCGTGGATTCCCGGTCAGCCGACGCGAAGCCTCTATCATTTCAAATTGTTGATTATGCTTTGCGAGGAATGCGGCTTCCATCTTGCCCAAGAATTTTATTGGTGGAATCCCTCGAAGCTGCCAACGCCTGCCGAATGGGTGACGGTTCGCCGCAACCGCGTCAAAGACGCGATTAATTGCGTCTGGTGGCTCTCGCCAACGCCGTGGCCAAAGGCGAACAATCGCCGCGTCTTGCAGCCATACAGCCCCAGCATGAAAGCCCTGCTCAAGAATGGCTACAAAGCCATGAAACGGCCATCCGGACATGACATCAGCGACAAGTTTAGCAGGGATAACGGGGCGGCGATTCCGCCGAATCTGATCGCTCTAGCACACACCGAAAGCAACAGCTATTACCAACGCTACTGCAAAGAAAAGGGCCTCACGCCTCATCCAGCCCGGTTTCCAGCGGAATTGCCCGAGTATTTCATCCGCATGCTGACCGATCCGGGGGATTTGGTCGTTGATCCTTTCGGCGGTAGCTGCGTCACAGGCGAGGTTGCCGAACGCCTGAAACGTAGGTGGCTTTGCGTCGATCTGGTGGAAGAATATTTGCAGGGGGCACTTGGCCGCTTCGTCAACCCCAAGGATGCACAGGCACCATCCGCCTACGGGCCGGACGATGATTCCAGCTATTATAAGATTCCCCGGCCGGGGCTTCTTTGGAATGGCGTATCTGGCGATCCATTGTCAGAAGACGGCGGGAAAACAAGGCTTCCAGCGGCAGACAAGGCAACGGGGCAGGCGGCATACGTTCTGAATGACGAAGCCAAGCCGAAGAAAAAGGCAAGCAAAAAGGGATAATCAAATCACTATCCGTTCAACCTCATCTAGCGTGATTTGATCGCTGGTGCGGTCATAGAGCTTCGTCGTCTTGGGGCTTTCGTGGTTGGCGATCTGCTGGGCGTGCTCGATGGTGCCGCCGTTCTCAAGGTAGGCGGTGATTCCCGTTGCCCGGAAGGTGTGGCAGCAAATCGTTTCGGGCAGGCCGATGGCCTTTGCCCGGCGTTTGATGATGTCGAGGGCATTGCGGCTGTCGATGGGGCGGGCCGTTAGGGTCCGGTGGCGGTCAATCGAGCGGAAGAGGGGGCTTTTCCGCTCAGCGGCAATGCCCGCCGCCGCAAGGTAGGCATCAAGGTAATCGGCGGCGTTATGGTGGGCGGGGACCTCGTGCCTCTTTCCGCCCTTCTCATGCAGCCGGAACCATGCCCGCCTGCCTTCCGTGTAGTAATCCTCCACCTTCATGCCTAGGGCGGCTCCGACGCGGGCGAAGCTATAGACCATGACACCGATCAAGGCCCGGTCCCTCATGCCGATCAGGATCGGCCGGTCGGGGTCGGGCTGCTGCGTCTCCTCGTCGATCTCGTAAACGGCGATGCTGTCTAGGAGGTCGCGGGCCTCCTTGGCGGTGAGTACCGGCGTCTTGCCGCGTTTAACGACGTGCTTGGGACCGCGAACCGAAGCGGCCGGGTTAAACTGGATGATGCCGCCGCTGGTCAGCCAGTCGAACAGCATGCCGATGGCGGCGAGGTGCTGCTTAACGGTCGGGGCGGCTTTGGAGCGGGTAAGCTGCTCGATGTACGCGGCGACATGCACCGGCTCGATGCCGGGCAGGGTAAGCCCGCCGTGCTGGCAATAGGCCAAGAAGTCGGCTACTGCCTTGGCGTAGGCCCTCCGCGTGTTGCCGTTGCGGATGGTGGCGGTGAAAAACTCGATGAAGCGCCTGGCCGCGTGGTCGCCCGCTTGGGCGATGATCGCGGGCAGGAGCGGCCCGCCGTTGCCTGCCGAAACGCTCCCGTTGGATGCCTTGACGATCTCTGATTGCATGCACGCTCCCGACTGAGTGGTTTGGTATCCGATAACGCCCTTTATCGGATACCAAATCCAAGGCCAGAGTCAAGCGATCTTCGATCTAGGAAGCTAGAGAAGGAAGGGCGTGTAGAGTCAGCCTAAGAGCGTTGACTTCTCTCTGAAGGACGGCCCGTTGCAAAAACGTGCTTGCCGCGATGCCCGTAAGTGCAGTCGTACCGCCCAAAAGTAGTTGGCATAACTCGCTCAAATACCAGATATGGTTTACAGTCGTATACGCAGCCATACCAACACCTGTAACAACGAGTGGAACGGCGAGTGTGCGTAAGTACGAAACGATCGACCCGCCGACAACCGGCTGATCGAGCAAGATAAAAGCCCGTGGCCAATATAAAAGGGCGGCCATGCTGTATGACACGGCCACCCATTCAAGCCCAAACCGCACTGCGACCAGCAACGTAATAATCCAGACGACGCCAAATTCTATCGTGGTCCAGAGAATCATTTTCGTTCGGCCTACAGCCATCCGCACGGTGCTACCAATTGATATGACTGCCTGAAGTGCACAGGCCGGAGCAACAAGCATAAACATATTGCCTGCATCTTCCCATTTATTTGACAGAAGTAAGTTAAACACGGGTTCGTGAGCCGCACTAACCATCCCGACTGCCGGAAAGACGACAATCGCAAGAATCCGAGTAACAGCAAAAAACGCTCGCCCTACCGCTTCATTGTCGTGCTTAAGCTTGACCAGTTGGGCATAAAGGACGTACTGCAAGGGGCCAGAGATCAGCAATATCGGAAGGCGGGCAAACTGAAAGGCCATCGAATATATCCCAACGGCGGCTACACCTAGCATTTTACCTATAATCAATGTATCTAGTGAGCGTGTCACGAATCCTGCGACACTTGTACCTAGCAAGTCTCTCCCAAATGTCAGGTGCTCCACTGCTCGGGGAAAGTCGAATACCAACAGGGGCCGAAACGGCGAAAACCATAGGGTTAGGCTTAGTCGCAAAGCAAAGAAGACAAGCTGCTGCCCTACTAACGCCCAAGCCCCACCGCCAGCGACGGCAATAAGTACCGCAGTCGCAAGCCCGGTCGTGATGGATACAATCTCCGTTACCGCAATAATTCTAAATTGATGGCCCTGCTGTTGTGCGGCTCTCGGTATCAGAAACACGGCCTGCCCAAAGATCACCAAGGCCAATGCCGTCAAAATTGCCCGCAACGCCGGTTCATCAAAGAGAGTAGCTGCCAATGGGGCGAATGCGGCGGTGACGAAAGCCAGAATCCCGCCAAAAAGCACAGTTAGCCAGAAACATGTAGACCATTCCTCTCTGTCCGATGCCGGGGTGCGGACAAGCGACATGCCGATACCTGCATCCGCGAGCATCATGGCAAATAGGATAAAAGGCATCGCTATCCCCACGATTCCATAATCGGCAGGCGATAGAAGTCTTGATAAAACGGGTACTGCGATAAACTGAGCTAGTATCCGCAGCATGTTGACGGAAGACATTGCGGCCGTGTCGAGCACGATCTTTTTGAGCGACACTAAGGCCCTACCTATCTTACTATCTATTAAAATTGGTTGATTTCTCTTTACGATCAGTCATAGTCCGCAGGTTGCGGCAGATCAATGGAATTTTCTGCCGTCTCATTCCGCATAACCTAACCGATTGATTTACAGAGCCTTTGTCCGAACATGCCAGCATCCATTAACTATGTCATCTGCTCCTCTCCACGGTCTGGATCAACCTTACTGGCACAGGCCCTTGTTGCGATGGGCGTCGGGAACCCCGGTGAGTTCTTAAATCCCTCCCTCATAAACGAACAGGAACATGGCGGCCCTGATAAGTTTATGAAACCGAACCCTAGGGCCTACGTCGAACACCTCAAGCAAGAGCATACGACAAACGGCGTGTTTGGTATCAAGGTCCATTACGGGGATTTGGTGCGGTGGCCTGAGATTTACAATAACATAACGTCGATATTCCCAAATGCACGGTATATCTCGATCACTCGCCGTAACGTGTTGCGGCAGGCCATCTCGGCGGCCCGTGCCGCTCAGACGATGGCGTGGACATCGCATCTAAAGGAACAAGGCCAGCCACGTTTTAACTATTACGCAATCCTTAAGCACATTGTCGTGTCACTTCGAGAAGTCGAGTATTGGGACGCCTTTTATGCCGCCCACAATATTAGACCACTACGCATCGTGTATGAGGATTTGGCGGATGACTATGAGGCTACGATGAAAAGAGTCCTGACGTTTCTTGAGATCAGCGGGAACATTCCTCCACCTCCTTTGACAAGGCAGGCGGATTCGCTAACAGAGGACTGGGTCGGCCGGTTTAACACATACTTTAAAAGTAAGGGAGTTATTGGCCGTGTGGTCCGTTGTGTTGCGAAGGGGTGGTAAGACCTTTCTCTCCAATGGCGGATGACCTTATGGCGAGCATCGACGAAGGTGCCAGATACATACCGGCTGAGATTGATTAGGAGACAATGACAACAGGCACCGTAACCGATGAACTGCTGAAAAGCATTCGAGCCAATCGTGTTAAAGCTGTATCCTTCGATATTTTCGATACCGCAATAACAAGGCCGTTCATTGAACCGCACGATTTGTTTCTTCTTGTCGAACGCATCGTGAATCGTAAGGGTAATACCAATCGCTTATTTGCTGACGTGCGAATTGAGGCAGAACGAGTGGCCCGTGAGCTTGCAGGGAATACAGAACTTAAGCAGGAAGTCACGCTGGACGAAATCTATGCAGTATTAGCGGCGTCCGGCTTTTCTGGCGATGTCTGCGGTGTTTACAAAGCTGAGGAGATTGCCCAAGAGGTGGCGTCTGCTTATCCCGTGAATAGCATCAAAGCGGCCTATAGCGAAATTCGCCGTCTAGGACTACCGATTATTTTCACGTCCGACATATATCTACCACAGGCAGTTATAGAACAGATGTTACAACGCTGTGGCTATGCTTCCTATTCGGGCTTATGGCTGTCGAGCACGGTAGGTAAGACAAAGGCGAGCGGCGAGTTATTTCCAGAGATACTAGCGACGTTAATGCAAAGCGGAGTTATCGACGCGGCGGAACAGCTTCTTCATGTGGGCGATAACGTGCGTTCTGACATTCAGCAAGCTGAGCGGCACGGGCTTACGACTTATCATGTGCAACGGCCTGCGGATCAATTGCGTCAAGTCGGACTCTGGCAAGGAAATGTTCAGGAAGCGTTCGAGTTATTTGAAAGCGGGCCTATGCGACTGGAGCGGTCAATAGTGCTGGGCATGATGCTTAAAGAGCGTGTGCGACAGAATGGAAACGGAGAGAGTGGCCGAAACGGAGCGGCGTATGATGTTGGCTTTAATGTACTGGGTCCGCTGCTCTACGGGTTTGTGGACTGGCTCCATCGGCAATGCCAAGAGCAAAGCCACGACACGGTTTACTTTCTAGCGAGGGACGGACTAATATGTCAGAGAGCATTTGAGCTGATTACAGCGGCTCGCAACAGTGGAATACGCTCACAGTATGTATATGCGTCACGTCGCTGTTGTTACATACCCGCGATTGAGACGTTGGATGCGGGTGCGGAAGAAATCCTGTGCAGAACGTGGAGTACAATACCGGCCTTAGAGTTCATAACTCGCCTCGGTCTGGAGGTCGAGACGTTCCGAGCTGACATTGAGGCGATATTTGGAAACGTGGAGGCGTTAGTCACGCCTGAAGATACAAGGCCAAAGCTGCTGTTTGCACGAATCTTTGATCGAATCGTCCCAATACTCAATGAAGAACGGCGAACGCTTACGGCATATCTGGAGCAGATGGGGCTATTCGAGGGAACGTCGGCTATATGTGATATTGGCTATCGTGGGTCCATGCAAGCTGCGATTAAGCGGCTTGCTCAGTTGAACGGCAAAGAGATTGATTTAGTGGGGTACTATTTTGCGACTGTGGAATTTCCGATATGGGCGGAGCTTCGCACAAAAGGCTGGATATGCGATCAGGGCATACCAAATGAGAACTGGATGGCATTACAAGAATCAATCGCAATAATCGAGTTGTTCTTTACTGCCCAACATGGGAGCGTAATAAAGATGGTCGATGGGGAGGTTGGGCAGTTTGAGCCGGAGTTGATCGCTCCGTGTGCGGACGAAAAGATCCGTTTTGGTGTCTCCAAAGATATTCAGGCGGGGGCGTTGGCGTTTGTGCGGGAAATCACAGCGTCAGGATTTGGACCGTACTTAAACATTACACCCGAAGTAGCGTTACGCAGTTGGATCAGTATGGCGAATAACCCTAGCGTGGCGGTCCTCGAACTATTCAAGAAAGTGACACACAATGACGGCTTTGGAAGTTCGTCGTTCAAACCCATCCTGTCGCCGGTTAAGTTGACGGACCTGATTCTCCATCCGCGAGCAACGCTAGAGGAGTTCTCAAAGAACAACTGGCGTAAGGGAAGTTTTGCTGCATCATCAAAAGCTGCACAATCCGCGATGAAACTAGATGGGAAGCTTCGTCACGTTGCAAGACGGTTTAAAGCGGTATGAGAAATACGCACTCGGCGTAATGGCTGGTGGTGAGGTAGGAGTGGGGTATCCTCTCCAGCGTGGCGGTATCACTAGTACGGCCCGACGTGTCAGTGTAATTTGGCTAGGACTATACCGATGGAACATAGCGTGATAAAGACGCACCATAAGAACTCAAGTGCATTTGATTTGTATGGGTTACTCATAAAGTCGCCTCTGCTTAAAGAGGCAGCTATACTTTCGATCCTGCACAGTGTCAATCAGCACGGTCAGTAACCATCCCACGGTTCATCTTCGCTATTGCGTTGCCAAGCCCGTTGTCCAACTGAGCGGGGCGATGCTTGGCGGTTCTCGGCCAATTCCCTTTCGGCCTCATACATCGCGTCAAGAATCAGGAAGAGGATTTTGGCGAACCTGACGGCGGGCGGGTCGTCGCTGGTCCTGTGCAGGTTGACGATGGCTTCAGCGGTCTTGGCCGCATGGTTGTATCGCGGTCCTTCGTCGAGCATGGCTGACCTCCTGAAAATAGGGGGGCGGGTTGGCAGTCCCCGCCCCGGTCTGGTTACATCTCCCTCTCGATTTCGGCCTCCTTCTGCATGGCTTGCACGGGGATGGCCTCCACCGGCAACCCATGATGCGGCTGCTCGTGCGGGATCGTGTCGCCGTGGAAGACGTAGGTGTTGCCGTTGAAGAGGGCACGGGAGAACTCCTCCGCCCCCAGCTCGAAAGCGGGGGTAAGGGCGTCCCAGACCTTGCCCACCCCTTCGAGGTACGACGAAACGCCTTCCTTGACGCCTTCCAACGCAGCCTCAGTTGCCGAAATCTGCGGGCCAGAACTCGCCGTCCCGCTGAAAAACTCCCTCGATGCTTCGGACATTGACCACCTCCAGAATGTGGGGAAACACCATAGCCGTAACCCCGGCGGCTAAACCGGCCGTGACAACGAAGAGGCAGGCGGTTTCGACCGCCGCCATGAACAGCCCCCTGCGGCGGGGCATACGAAACGACGGCTCGTCATAACGAACCAGCGTTGTGGCGATAGGCGGCACTCCGGGTGCGAGGGTGATGGCCGTCCGTGGGTCTAACGCCGTAACCTCTTCCGGCTTCAGCAACTTGCGGCCGATCTGGCTCCAGTCCTGAAGGCACCGCCGCCGGCAGTGCCGACGTGCGGCCCGTCCGCAGCCGACGGGAGGGTCACCGAGGTGACCCTGACCGGCCGCGGGCGGCAGGCCCAGGAG
>Ga0209698_10006381_pt1 | contig 12542 bp, 8 predicted proteins | sample LitLauG_LLR_2012_FD_187203 | JGI IMG/M metagenome (GOLD analysis project Ga0209698, IMG submission 187203) | Freshwater sediment microbial communities from Pennsylvania, USA - Little Laurel Run_MetaG_LLR_2012 (SPAdes) (version 2) | ecosystem: Environmental > Aquatic > Freshwater > Creek >...
GCGGCGAAAGAATGCAGCCCACAGCGCAAGCTGTGGGAAGACAAGTGGGGAAACAGCAAGCCCCGTAGGGGCGAAAGATAGGTTACGACACAGACTCCGGAGGGCACCAGTTCTCAAGCACGCACTTTAGCCCCTGTGGTCGTTTCCTCAGATGAGTCAACTTTTATACAACAGGCAAGCGACGCCGTCATGGCGCGAGAAAGAGGCGACTTGAGATTCCTCGCACATTCCGTTCTAGAATCAGCGTCTGGAGTCAGCAGACCGAAGAATAGACACGAAGGGAAAGAATGAGAATCATCACGGTTTCGGTTCTTGCACTGGCGTTGTGCGTCGCCACGACGTCGGCACAGTCCACGAAGAAAACCGATCATCATTGGCCGGTCTACGGTGGTACGGCAGAGAACAATCACTATTCCCAGCTGGCGCAGATCAACCGCAAGAACGTCAAGAAACTCAAAGTAGCGTGGACGTTCGACACCGAAGAACCGGGAGGCCTGCAAACCAGTCCCATCGAAGTCGATGGCGTGCTCTATGGTCTGACCCCAACGCAAAAAGTGTTCGCGCTGAATGCAGCGACGGGGTCGCTGTTGTGGAAGTTCGACTCCGGCATCAAAGGGACGCAGCCCGATCGCGGCCTCGCCTATTGGGGCGATAACAACCAACGCCGAATTCTCGTCGGAGTAATGAACTTCGTCTACGCGCTCGACGCCGCCACCGGCAGGCCGATCGCAACCTTCGGCAAAGACGGCCGCCTCGATCTGCGCGAAGATCTCGGCCGCAATCCGGCGGAGCAGTCGATCTATATGACTAGCCCCGCCGTCATCTACAAAGACCTGATGATCGTGGGCGGACGCGAAGCCGAAACCCTGCCCGCGTCTCCCGGCGACGTGCGCGCCTACGACGTCCGCAGCGGCAAGCTGCGCTGGTCGTTTCACACGATTCCCCATCCGGGTGAGTTCGGTTACGACACCTGGCCGAAGGATGCGTGGAAGAGCAGCGGCGCGGCCAACAACTGGGCCGGCATGACGGTCGACGTCGCTCGCGGGATTGTCTATGTTCCAACCGGTTCGGCGGCCTTCGATTTCTATGGAGCCGACCGCCTCGGCGACGATCTGTTCGCCAATTGCCTGGTTGCGTTGAACGCCGAGACGGGCGAGCGCCTGTGGCATTTTCAGGGAGTCCGGCACGACATCTGGGACCGAGACTTTCCCGCTCCTCCGATTCTCTTAACCGTTGAGCACGAAGGGAGGAAAGTCGACGCCGTCGCGCAGACCAGCAAGCAGGGCTTCGTCTTTCTCTTCGATCGCACCAACGGGACGCCCCTGTTTCCGATCGAGTGCAAAAATTATCCGCCGAGCGATGTGCCGGGAGAGCAGGCCGCACCGCAGCAATGCCTCCCCGCGACACCGGCGCCATTCGCCAGGCAGTTGCTCACGGAGAATCTTTTGAGCGAGCGAACGCTCGACGTGCACCAGTGGGCGCTGGCGAAGTTCCGCAGCTTTCGCAGCGAGGGGCAGTTCGTTCCTTTCAGCGTAAATAAAGACACGGTCATCTTCCCCGGATTCGACGGCGGGGCGGAATGGGGCGGAGCCGCGGCCGATCCAGGGACCGGGATTCTCTACGTCAACGCCAACGATGTGGCCTGGACTGGAGCGCTGGCGGAGAATACGGAAGAGAACAGTCCGAAAGGTGTTTACACGAGTCAATGCGCGGTCTGCCACGGCGAGAAAATGACAGGCTCGCCGCCGGCGATTCCGTCTCTGGTGGGCGTGGGCGATCGAATGTCTTGGGGGGACGTCGCCTCGACGATCAAGAACGGCAAGGGGCGTATGCTGGGCTTTTCAAATCTGACCGACGACCAGATGTTCGACCTGCTCTCGTACGTGATGAGCGGGGGCGGCGAAAACGAAAAGAAGGAAGCAGCCAGCGCGGGCCCGCCGCTGCCGGCGATGAAATATCACTTCACCGGCTATCACAAGTTTCTCGATCCCGAGGGATATCCGGCGATAGCTCCGCCGTGGGGAACATTGAGCGCCATCAATCTGAACACGGGCGAGTACGTGTGGAAGATTCCGCTGGGGGAGTATCCCGAACTGGCCGCGAAGGGCATGAAGAACACTGGCACGGAGAACTACGGCGGTCCGCTGGTGACGGCCGGTGGTCTCATCTTCATCGGCGCAACGAACTTCGATAAGAAATTCCGCGCCTTCGACAAAACCACGGGCGCGCTGCTCTGGGAGACGACGCTGCCCTTTGCGGGCAACGCGACTCCGGCGACCTACGAGTTGAATGGACGCCAGTTCGTGGCGATCGCGGCGGGCGGGGGAAAAGATCCTAAGTCAAAATCGGGCGGAGTGTATGTGGCGTTCGCGCTGAAGAAATAATCAGTTATTTGGTCTCGCTGCAAACGCTCTTGCTGACCATATTGGCGAAAGCGCCTTCATCGCTGCCGCCGAATTTGTCGTCGTGCGAGGCTTTCTTGCCCACTACCGAGCGTCCACTGCGGTCCCGCGTATAAAACCATTCAGTCGTGGGAGTCGCGGTGCCGGTTGTGCAATTGAAGCGCACGCGGGCCCGCATTTCGACGAACGGTCCACCCTGGGGAAGTTGCGCGGGTTCCTTATATTCCACTCGCACCAGCGCGACGCGCTGATTGCCCTTGAGCACATGCACGGAACTGACCGAGATTCTGTCACCGGCTTCGGTCTGACCAATGCTGCGCCAGTCTCCGGCGGCAAGCACGGCCAGGCTAACCACAAGCACTGGGGCCAACACGATTGCGGCAAGAATGAGGAGGGCTTTTTTCAAACGCCGAGCGTCCCAAGCAATTCGACAGCACACACTGTGGGGCAAAACAGCGATTCTGTCAATCACTAGAATCGATAAGTATGGGCCGTGCTATGGTTATGGGCGCGACCCAGCAGCCTGGCCGCGAGTGTCCTTATGGAAATACTTCATTGCACGATGTTTACGTCGCCAGTGGGGCCGCTCTTTCTAGCCGCCTCCGGCCAAGGCCTGGTGGCCCTGGAGTTTGACGCACGCCTGCCCGGGCAGCAGACGATTCGGTCCAATCCTCGCGACGTTCGTTCGGAAAGCGTGCGCTCCGCCGAGCGCGCCCGAGACAAAGCCGCGCGGTTTGAAGAGTCCGAGCGCACGTTGCAGCCTTACGTGAGCGAACTGGAGGAATACTTCGCCGGCCAGCGCCACCAGTTCAGCTTCGCACTCGATCTGCGCGGCACGGAATTTCAGCTGGCATGCTGGCGCGCGCTGCTCCAGATTCCCTACGGCGAAACCCGCACCTATGCCGACATCGCGCGCGCGGTCGGCAAGCCAACTGGATTTCGCGCCGTCGGCATGGCGAACAATCGTAATCCAGTAGCGATCGTGGTCCCATGCCATCGCGTGATTGCCTCCGACGGCACGCTGTGCGGCTATGGCGGCGGACTCGACGTGAAGCGCAAGTTGCTGGAACTGGAAGGCGCGCTCAGCGGAACGCTGGCTGCGTAAGTAAACCTGTCGTAGAGACGTAGCTTGCTACGTCTCTGCCGGCCGGCATTCCCGACGTGAAGAGAGAGACGTTGCAAGCAACGTCTCTACGATATGCTTTCTCACCGAAACAAAAATCATTGACGACTCCAGCCAACCCCTTCACGCTCCGCAAGGCGGGCCTGTTCTACCTCGTCTTCGTGATGTTCTCCTACACCACCGGCGGGCCCTTCGGTCTCGAAGACATGGTCACCACTTCGGGGCCAGGGATGACGCTACTCTATCTTCTGATCCTGCCTTTTTTCTGGTGCATCCCGGTGTCGCTGGTGTCGGCGGAGCTGACTACCGCTATGCCCGTCGAGGGCGGCTTCTACCGCTGGACGCGCGCCGCCTTCGGCGATTTCTGGGGATTTCTCGCCGGATGGTGGAACTGGTCGGCATCGTTTTTGCTGGGGGGCGCGTACGCCGTCCTCTTCACCGATTACCTGGTGTACTACTTCCCCAAGATGACGTGGTGGGAACACTACCTCATCTCCGTGGCCTTGATCGTGGTGCTGACCTGGGTCAACGTGCGCGGCATTCATATGGTGGGACAGGTCGCAACCGTTCTGGAGATTTTCATTTTTGTGCCCGTGATGACGATGATCGTCATCGCGCTAGCGCACTGGCATCACAATCCGTTCACACCGTGGGTGGTGCCGCATCAGGCGACGTTCAAGGTCTTCGGAGTCGGACTGGCGCTGGGGCTGTGGCTGTATTCGGGCTACGAGCAGCTTTCCACCGTCGCCGAAGAAGTGGAAAATCCGCAGCGCGCATATCCGCGTGCGCTGGCGCTGGTCGTGCCGCTGTCGATGGCGGCTTATTTTCTGCCGACGCTGGCTGGCCTGGCGTCGGCGGGCAATTGGGAGAAGTGGCATACAGGATTTTTTTCGGACGCGGCGAGCATGATCGGAGGGACCTTTCATGGGCACGCGTGGCTCGGCACCTGGATGACTCTGGCTGCGATGGTCGGTAACGTGGCCCTGCTCAACAGCACGATCCTAACCACCACGCGCATGCCCTTTGCCATGGCCGAAGATGGATATCTCCCCAACGCGCTGACGCGCAAGCATGCGCGCTACGGAACGCCGTGGCTGGCGATTTTGGCGTCGGCGGTGATCTATAGCCTGGTGGCGTGGCAAAGCCTGGCGCAACTGATCTCGGTCTACATCTGGCTACGCTCGGCGACAACGGTGCTGACGGTGCTCTCGGCATGGAAACTGCGGCGCACCCAACCGCAACTAAAGCGCTCATTCAGGATTCCCGGCGGTCGGCCGGGATTGCTTTACGTTGTCGGCGCGCCCTTGTTGATGGCGCTGGTGGCGCTGCTGGGGAGCTGGAACGACCGCTTTGCGCTGATTGGCGGAGTCATCGCAATGGTGCTCGGGCCGGTCGTGTATATGCTGACTAAAGTTGGAGTGCGTGACTCTATATTCGGAAGACTTTCAGGACGGGCAGGTCATCGACCGTAAGCTGACCATTTCGAAATCCGTTTCGTTCGATAGTGTTGGGGGTGTTCCAGCAAGTGCCCCACGCGACGCTGTTGGCATCAGCGGAAGGACGTGTGGGACGGACACTCTTGTCTGTCGCTGTTGACCTTGCTTTTTCCTTCTCCTGAAAAACAACTGCAAGATCAAAGTCAAAAGCAAAGGCGACGGACAGGAGTCCGTCCCACACCAGAGGCCGTTTTGCACAGGGAAGAAACCCCGTAAGCACACAGAAAAGCGGCCTTTGCGGGCTATTTCACCGCTAACGGTGCGTGTCCGGAGGATCCCTTTCTTGCGGCTCGCTGCCCCAGCATTTCCGCGCCGCGCCCTTTCATCCGAGTACGCGCGTAGGCCAAGGCAAGCATGGCAAGCGTGATTACCAGCAGTCCCGCCGAGGCCGTGCCAATGCCAACGGCGCGCTTGGGCAAAATCGAGACGCGCCCATACACAAACTCGATATGCACCCAATACACCAGCAGCGAGGCTTGGCCTAACTGAATGACCGGGCTGAATCCCCACTGGGCGGCGCCCCAGCGACACCAGGCATAGCCTGCTGTCAAAATCACCAGCAACATTCCCGTGCGGATCAGAAAAAAGTTTGGGCTGGTATGCCAGAAGTCGTAGACGGGATAAAACTGGCGTGGCTGCGCGTCGAGCCAACGGGCGAGCTCGACCAGCACCACGCCCGCCACGCCGAGGGAGAAAAAAACGCGGGCTTCCCGAGCTCGCGTCCACTGGCTCTGCAGCAGAAATCCCACCGCCAGTCCGCCAAAAGCGAAAGCGCTCCACGGGAAGAGGGGAAACAGCCACGCTTGCGGCGTGCCCAGTTTGTGCACCCCGTTGATGTAGGACTCCAGGGGCCATGGAAGCCAGCGCGGGCGCCAGACCGTCCAGAGCATGGGCGTTAGCAGAGAGATCAGCAGCGTGGTGCCCGCTGCGGTGAGGATTAGCGGGACGGAAGTACGCAGCCGAGCTTCGCCCGGCTGGACAGCCGGGAGCCTGCCCTGAGCCTGCCGAAGGGCCGGCCGTCCCCTCATGCTTCCTCCCTTGGGCTCATGTTTATCAGATGCCAACTTGTTCTTCCCCGAAGAACAGACCGACAGCACCATCCAGCAAAGCACTCCCATCAGCATCATGGAGAGGCCGATGGTGTTGAGAATGTCGACGCGCAGCAGGTCGCTTTTGGGCGCCCATCCCCAGGCGATGACGTACTCTTGCACGCGGAACAAGAGGCCGAAGGCGAAAATTTCCGCGCCGCGGCGGATGGTCGTGCGCGCGATCTCACCCGGCGCCACTTCCTTCTGTCTGAGCTTTTCCGTGACCAGCGCGAACGAGATTCCCGCCAGAAATAAAAACAGCGGCGCCGGAAATGTTCCGCCCAGCTGCGAGTACATGTAGAAGCGGCTTTGGCGGGCCGCGCCGCCCAGCCAGGAGTCGTAGCAGTGGGTCTGGAACATCAGGATGCAGGCCAGCCCGCGCATCCAGTCGATGTAGGCGAGTCGGGATTTCGCATCGTCGGGCGAGCGCATGGGTTAGAGGACCATGACAGCGGAGCAGGCACGGGCAGTATACGGCAACTGGAAATCGCTTCTGTTCTTCGTACGATGTGATTCCGGCCACATTCGGGCATTGCCGGAATCTACCGGGGGTCTGCCACTTTCCGGCGACTGGGGCCAATTCTGCGGGCGGCGGTTACTCAAGTTTGTCTCCTCGATACAACCCGGACCACAACTTTCTTGATCAGAGAGGGGATAGGCCATATAAGAGGTAGTTAAAGCACATATCCGCCCTGGGAGTCTTCATGTCCGATCGAGGTAAGGACCTGCTCTGCACTTTTGCGTCTGCACTGTTGATAGCGTTGGTTTTTTCCACCTTGAGCTATGCCGTCACGCCGGACCGCATCTCCGGCCGGTTGACCAGCGATCAGACGGTGGCGCTGTTCGGCAATGTCCACCACAAAGCCCTGCCGCAGTACGACGAAGGGCCAGTGGATCCATCTCTGCGCCTGGGGAGCATCACGCTGCTGACGGAGCCCACAGCCAGCCAGCAAAAAGCTCTCACGAAATTGTTGGCTCAGCAACAGGACCGTCGGTCGCCCAACTATCACAAGTGGCTGACGCCGGATCAGTGGGCCGATCGCTTCGGATTGAGCCCGAACGACGTGCACCAGATCACTGCCTGGTTAAAGTCGCAGGGGTTCGGTGGGCTCCATGTGGCCCGCGGGCGGAACTGGATCCGGTTCAGTGGAACCGCGGCCCAGGTGCAGAGTGCATTCGGAACAGAAATTCACCGCTACAACGTCGACGGCGAATTGCACGTCGCCAACGCCACAGCACCGAAGATTCCGGTGGCTCTGGCGGGCATGGTGACGGGCCTCCGCGGCCTACATGATTTTCACCTGCAACCAAGGGGCGTCAAGCGAGCGCGTCCGTATTACACCAGTGCGAAGTTCGGAGACCTAGTGGCGCCCGGCGATGTCGCTACCATCTACGATCTCAATGCCCTCTACAATGCCGGCATCGATGGCACGGGGCAGACGCTGGCTGTCATCGGCCAGACCGATATATATCAGGCAGACCTGAACGGCTTCCGCACTGGCTTTGGACTTTCGTCGATCAGTTGCACCACCGACTCCACCGATGTCATCACCGCCTGCAGCGATGCGCGCTTTCAGTACGCGGTGCCGACAGGCCTTACCGATCCCGCAACACCTTTAACGACGGGTGACTTGTCGGAAGCTGATCTCGACCTGGAGTGGTCGGGGGCAGTCGCGCCTAACGCGCAGATCGTTTACGTCAACGCACCAGCCGTTTTCGGCACCGGCGGGAGTCTGATTAGTGGCGGCGTGTGGGTCGCGTGGTACGACGCGGTGGACAATAACCGGGCTGCCGTCATCACCATGAGCTATGGCCTGTGCGAGTTCGGCGACAACGGTCTTGCGGCGGACGAGACCGAACTGCAGAAGGCAAACTCGCAGGGAATCACGTTCGTGAATTCCACCGGAGACACCGGCGCGGCAGAGTGCGACGGAAACGGCACTCCCCCCAATGGCACTCTGACCAGTACCGGCCTTGCTACTCAGGGGCTGGCCGTGGGCTACCCCGCAAGCAGCCCGGAGGTGACCGGTGTCGGCGGAACGGCGATACCGTTGGCGAACCTTAACAACCCAACCTACTGGGGAACGTCCAACGGCACCGATGGCGGCTCGGCTCTCTCCTACATTCCGGAGCAGGCTTGGAACGACGACGAGGAAATCGCTCAATTCTGCGTAGCGAACCCCACCAATTTCTGCAAGCAAGGCGGTAATACGCCTGTGACGGGTTGGGTTCTGATAACCAACGCTAAGACCGCGCAGCAGGACATAGGGATCTCCTCGACCGGTGGCGGCGCGAGCAACTGCGCGGTTGAAAACAGCGCCTTTACAGCGTGTGTGTCTGGCTTCGCGCAGCCTTCATGGCAGACGGTGACGATTTCCGGACAGACGAGTGCGCGCTTCACGCCGGATGTTTCGGTGATGGCATCGGCGAACTTCCCCGGTTACATTTTCTGTACACAGTTGTCGGAACTTGGCACCTCCGGAACCGGCAGCAGTTGCGCCACTGGGATCTCTAATTCTGTTGAGAACCATGGCTCGATCATTGGAGGAACCTCCGCCTCGGCGCCCATCGTTGCCGGTATCGTGGCGTTGCTCGATCAATATCTGGGCGGGCCATCCTTCACAGGCCTAGGAAACATCAACCCGATGCTCTATAGCCTGGCAGCGACTCCCTCCAACAAGGCTTTCAACCCTGTCAACACCGCCGACAACATGGTCTACTGTCAGGCAGGCACGCCGGGCAGTCCCCAGCCGTCCACCTTATGGTGTCCCACCGCTGGCGTCTTCGGTTTCAGCGCGTTGAACAAAGACACGGCCACGAACTACAACCTCGTCACCGGCCTCGGCTCAGTGGATGCCAACAACCTTGCACTGGCCTGGGCAGCCACGCGGAGGGTGACGGCAATCTCGCTCGCGACGTCAGCCACGCAGAGCTTCCAAGGGGACAACGTGACCCTGACAGCGACCGTCACGCCGTCGGCTGGGGCTACTGGGAACGTAGAATTCGACAACGGCTCGACGATCCTGGGTCTAGTCGCCCCTTCGGCGGGGGGAACTGCGGCTCTGACCACGTCCTCTCTGCCTGTTGCGGCGAACAGCATCGTTGCCTTCTACAACGGTGACAGCGCGCTGGCGAATTCCCCCGCCTCGAACACTGTAGCGGTGACCGTGCAACAGGCATTCACGCTAACCCCCAGCGCCACCAGCGTCCCGGTAACCCAAGGCTCTCCTGTTGACGTGCAGGTTGCTTTGACCATCACGAGTGGCTTTACTGGGACGGTCACCTTCGCGTGCAGCGATCCCGCGCCTGAATCCACCTGCACGCCGCCGGCGGCGACTGGCACGTCGGGGAACGTCACCTTCCACATCACCACCACAGCGGCGACCGCATCGCTGCGCCGGCCTTTAGACCACAGCTCCCGAATCTTCTACGCCCTACTACTGCCCGGTCTGTTCGGCATCCTGTTGACGGCGGGATCGCACAAGCGCTCACTGCGCGGCATGCGCATGCTTGGGCTGACAATGGTCCTCGGAGTCTCGACGATGTGGCTGGGCTCTTGCGGCGGCGGCAGCAGTCCTACCCCCGTCCACGACCCCGGCACACCGAAGAGCAGTTACGCGATTAAGGTAACGGGAACGTCGGGCGTGGCGACCGGCTCGGCCTCCTTCACCCTCGTAGTGCAGTAGCTTTGCAAGCAAGAAGCCAGCAGCGCCCTGTAACGGGGCGCTTTTTTATGCGCCGGACTTACCAAGAATCGAGTCCACTTGCGCCTGCCACGCTTCGGGCGAACTGTGGAGGGCGCGGCCGAGGAAACTGGCGCGGACTTCGCGAACCTCCGGCATGCGGCGGGCGGCGATGGCATAGCGGTGGAAGCGCGGGTCGAGGGCGAGTTCATCGTCAGAGAGATAAATCGGACGGCGCCGGAAGTTGAGCATGGCCAGCACCCGGTTCAGGCGGCGAATCGAGGCATCGACCACGACCGCAGCGCGCGCGGGATCAGCCAACTGAGCGCCCTGCGCGGGTTCCACCAGGCGAAAGAAATAAGTAGCGCGGCCCGTAAGCGAACTGGCTTCCCATGCAACCACGTTCGCCGGAACGGAGCCGCCCGCCTTCGCAGCGAGTGGCAAGAGAAACCAGTAGAGCGTCTGGGGACCCGTGGCGTCGTCGGGCGCGTCGTCGCCGTCGAGTCCCGCTGCGGTGTCGCCACTGTTCTGCTCCGGGCCAGCGCCATCGCCGTCCTCTGGAGCGGTTGCGTTGTCTTCCGCGCGGATGAGTTTGAAGCCGAAATATCCCAGGCCGCTTGTGCTGCGGGCCACCAGTTGGTCGTAGTAAGGCTTCAGGTTCCGGTCGACGGCCTTGGCGGCGAGCGCGGCGGGAATCTGTTTGTGGATCGCAGCCAGCTTCGCCAGCGCAGCGGAGCGTCCTTCCCGAAGCAGTCCGGCGCTGCACTGCAGCTGGTCGGGATCGAGGAAGGGCAGCATCGTGTGCAGCGCCTGGGCGGTTTTGGTGGCGAGCGCGTTCATGGCGTCGCGCAGCTTGTCGGCGAATTCCTCGGTGCGCTTGGCGAGACGCGTGACCTTGAGGCGATCGTCGCCGCATTGCAGCACGACTTCGTAGCCAGCGGAGTCCAGGCGCATATCGTCAATGTCCGCGAGTCTCCACTGAAAGCTCTGCGCCGCCGAGGGCAGAACGGCGAGGTTACTCTGGCACAGACGAAGCTCCGCAGGTCCAGACTCGGAGACGCTTCCTGCTAGCTCGAAACTCGCCGAAAAGCGCGCTACTTCCTGCATGTCCTCCAGAAGCAGGCACTGCACCGCGCGGTTGCGGTAGGCCTCGGTGAGGTCGTGAGCGAGGTTGTCATAGGCCTTGCCGAGTTGCCGGAGAACGATACTGCGCCCGGTATAGAGCGGGAGCCTGACTTCGTAATCGGCGGCTGTAACCGAGTCAAGGTCGCCGAGATCGAAAGCGAGCGCGGCTCCGGTCTGGGGCGTCAGCGTGAGCGTCTGGGCGTCGAAGTGAATGCGGCAGGCGCCCTCCTGCACGACGGCGCCGTCCTGCGCCAGATACTGAAATCTTCCATCCGCGTCGGACATGCGTCAGGCCAGCTTGTTCCCACACTCGGGACAGAATTTTGTTCCGGCCTCCACTTTGGTTCCGCAGCGCGAGCACTCATTCTTCGGACGCAGCGGCTTGCCACACTCCGGGCAGAACTTGGCGCCCTGGGTGCGGGCTCCGCAGGCCGGACACAGTGCGGCCGCCTCGCTGGTCAGGTCAAGATCCTTGGTCAGATCCTGAGTACGGACTTTCTCCTTCATCTGATCGACCGCGGCGTGTGTCTGCTCGGACGCGAGCTCGACTTCAATGTCAGGCGCGCATTCGTAGCACAGCGAGCGCTTCGCGTTCCAGCACGAGCTCAGGCACACCCAGTGGGTGCATTTGGGACATTGCCTGAAATTCGGTTTGGCCTCTTCCACCGCGGCGCGAAAAGCTTTGTCGTGTGCCGGGCCCTGGATGGCGCGCTCGATCTCGTAGGCGGAGGAACCGGCTTGCCCGAGGATGCCGCCAAACAGGCCTCCAGCGGCGCGCAGGGCGCTGGCTGCCATTCCGGTGGCAGAGGGCTGGAACTCAGTCATGAACCCGTTGCCGCAGCGGTCGCAGAGAAACTCGAACTGAAATCCTTTGTCGGTGGAATGGTCGTTGTGGTTGCGGGTGAACTGGATCAGGGTCATGGGTCCTCGAATGGCGCTGGGGTGCCGGCCTTTTGGGGGTGGGCGCTGGCGAGCAACGGGAGATTCTAGCGGAAGCGCTGAGTAGAGTCCACACGAAGTTAGGGCCGAGAGTGTGGGGCGGACACTCCTGTCCGCCGCCGTTGACTTTGTTTTTGAACCTGACCCAGACAGAGCTATCCCGGAAGTTAATTGGTTATTAAGATCCGGCGGAACTACCTCCCCTTGCTACCCTCGAGCCCGTGTCGGAACAATTCCCACGCCTCCAGGAAACGCTCGTACTTGTGTCCCCTTTTGTGTGGAGACAACCAGATGTTCCCCTTTAACGCCGTCGCGATCTTCGCCGGAACGATGTACCAAAGATTCATCGGAATCACGTACGCCGCCAGAAAATCAATCTCCGCCATCGTGTAAGGCTTCAGATCGCTGTCCGGCCGAGTGTTGCACACATAGGATTTCCCGACCTTATAGATCGTCGATTTCACCTGCACCCGCATAAACCGGCCACCCTGCTCCACGGCCACGTCATAGGGCGTCGACTCGCCCCACGGCTTGGAGACTCCCAATCCCCTTTCCGTCGCCCGCGCCATAAACTCCAACTCCGCCCACTCTCCCCGCAACTTGTGATTCTTGATTCGTGCTCCCCGACTGAACATCAACTGCTCCTCCAATCGTCCATTTTTGCCCATAACGACGGGCGCGGCCCC
>Ga0209698_10006382_pt1 | contig 12542 bp, 5 predicted proteins | sample LitLauG_LLR_2012_FD_187203 | JGI IMG/M metagenome (GOLD analysis project Ga0209698, IMG submission 187203) | Freshwater sediment microbial communities from Pennsylvania, USA - Little Laurel Run_MetaG_LLR_2012 (SPAdes) (version 2) | ecosystem: Environmental > Aquatic > Freshwater > Creek >...
TGCGGTATCTCGAATGGGATTTTGACGATATCTGGTGCGGCGAACACAAGGAGGGATACCGGGCATATTGCCATCCCGACTGGTTCAAGCCGATTTCTCCGCTGGTGTATCACAATAATGGAGATGGAACGTTTACCGAGATTGCCGCGAAGCTAGGGCTGGCCCGGCCGGGCAAAGGGCTGGGACTGGCGATTGCGGACTACGACCGCGATGGACACATCGATTTGTTTGTGGCCAATGACTCGATGGTGGAATTCTTGTATCACAACAAGGGGGATGGGACGTTTGAAGAGGTTGGACTTCTGTCCGAAGTGGCAGTGGACATTGACGGGCGGACTTTCGCGGGCATGGGCGTGGATTTCGCAGACTACAATAATGATGGCTGGCCGGACATTGTGGTAACCGACTTGGCCAATCAACGTTATGCGCTCTATCAGAACAATGGCGATGGCTCCTTTACGTACGCGAGCACGACTTCAGGAATCAGTAAGATGACTCTGGCACACTCGGGCTGGGGGATTCGGTTCCTGGATTTTGACAATGACGGGTGGAAGGATTTGCTGATTGCGCAGGGCCACGACCTGGACACCATCGAACAGACAAATCCAAACCTGCACTATCGCGAACCTATGCTTCTGGTGCGCAATACCGGCAAGGGATTCGTGGATGTCTCACTGAGCTCGGGAGAGGTTTTCAAGCAGGCCTGGGTGGCGCGCGGGATGGCGACCGGTGATCTGGATAACGACGGGCGGATCGACGCCGTAGTGACAACCAATGACGGCCCCGCATACGTCCTGCACAACGAGACCCCTACCGAGAATCACTGGATTTTGTTGAAACTCGTGGGACACCAGAGCAATCGCGACGGAATCGGCGCGGAAGTGAAGGTAACAACCGCGAGCGGACAACAGTTCGCTACCGTTTCTACGGCCAGCAGTTATCTTTCTTCCAGCGACAAGCGTGTTCACTTCGGGCTGGGGAAAGAAAAGAATGTGGAATCCATCGAGATTCGGTGGCCGAGCGGGATTGTGCAAACATTGAGAGACGTTCGTGCGAATCAGATTCTTCAAATCGATGAAACAGCAAAATCTTCCCGCTGGTGAGAGAATGCAAGCCAGCACTGCCGTTCCGCCGCTATGCTCTGGTTGGTTTCTCCTTGTATTTTTCTTGTGCGTGATTTCTTGTGCCGCGCAATCTTCGGGCGATTTTGAGCGCGGCGTAAACGAATTCAAAGCCGGACAGTATGAGGTGGCCGCCGCCCTTTTTGCAAAGGCGGAAGAAACTGCTCCTGGCGCAACCGATGCGTTGCTTTATGAAAGCAAGGCGCATGTTCATCTTGAACAATTCACCGCAGCAGAGAGTGCGTTGCGGCGGTATTTACTGGTGCACGCCAATTCCGACGAAGCGCTTTACTTGCTCGGCTACGTTTTGCACCGCGAGGGCAAAGCAGCGGAGTCTTTAGAGATTTATACGAAGGCCGCGAGATTCCGGACGCCGAGCGGAGATGATTTGAAAGTCGTCGGTCTGGATTATGTCTTGCTGAATGATTATCCGGACGCGATCAAGTGGCTCGAGAAAGCAGTTGAGGCCGAGCCGAGAAATAAGGAAGCGTGGTATTTTCTGGGGCGCGCGTATTACACCAGGTCCCGCATCGCGGAGGCTCGCAAAGCATTCTTAACAGCGCTGGAGCTGGATCCGCACGATGCAAAAGCAGAAAACAATTTGGGATTGATCCTCGAATCGGAAGCACAGCCGGATGCCGCGATGGACGCTTATCGCAAGGCCATCGCCTGGCAAGAGCAAGGCCGGCGTCCGAACGAACAGCCTTACTTAAATCTTGGAAGTCTGCTGATGGAGCAGTTGCGGGTGAGCGAAGCGATTCCGGTATTGCAGAAAGCGATTGAAATTGCTCCGGGGAATGCGATTTGCCGAATGAAGTTAGGTACTGCTTTCTTGCGAGCAGGAAAACTTGAGGATGCGCGGGTGCAGCTGGAAAAAGCGGCGCAACTGGCCCCAGAAGATGCCGCGACGCACTACCAGTTGGGGAGGTTGTACAAAGAGCTGAAACTGCCAGAAAAGGCGCGCGCAGAATTTGATCGAACTGCGGAGTTGCAGAGCCGGGCCGCATCCACAAAGCCAGAGTAGATGCTTTCCAGACGCAACGGCCCGCGGGAAGCAGGGACTAATGTCTCCTTTCCGATTTCGCGGACCAGGAAAAGGTGACCACAGCGCCGGATTCAAGCGTGTAGGGCGCGTATTGACCTTGCCAGGCGATGTTGAAGCTCGAGGGCGTTGCTCCGGAGTTAAGAACGAGAAGAACTATCGAGCCATCCGGGTTCTTGAAGGCTACATCCTCGAGGCTGCCTTCCCCGAAGGAATTTGAATCGATGCGTGAAGCTCCGGGCAAAACGAATTTGCTGGCCTGAGCGAGCGCCGTAAAATCCGCGTTCCGCAAGACTTGCGCGGGCTGGGTGGAATCGTCCACGGTAACAACGCCGCGGCAGTTCGTGCATCCCCCCAGATGGGGTTCATGTTTTTGATTCAAAGCCAAATTCCAGAGCACTACGCTTTTTGCCCAGTTGCGCGTATTGCTGATCATGAGCCGAGCTCCTTGTTCGAGAACCCGGCCCTTTTGCCATTCACCGCCGGAACATTCGGTCATCCAAATATCAAGCGCTGGAAAATGATCGTGCAGCGCGGTTTGGGCTCCTGGATCTCCACCGTAACAATGCGTGGCTGTCCCAGCGGCGAATGAGGCTGCGCTCGCGTCGCTCAAGACCGAAGTTGGGAATTCCATGAGATCCCAATTGTGGTCGAAGATCATGATCTTTGTGGTGAGATGAGCGTTGTGAAATGCCGGCCCCAAAAAGTCGCGAAGAAAAATTGTTTGTTCGGCAGCCGTCATTCCCATTCCGGCGTAATCCTTTGGAATATTGAGGGGCTCATTTTGCATGGTGATGGCGTAAATTGGAATTCCTTCAGTTTGATAAGCCTGAACGAACCGGACAAAGTAATTCGCAAAAGGCGCATAGGCCTGCGTGAGAAGAGAACCACCGATCATGGAGCCGGACGTCTTCATCCAACCGGGAGCGCTCCATGGCGAGGCAACGATTTTCAGATTTGAATTCAGAGCACGTGCAGCTTTGAGAAGTGGAATGATTTCCGGGCGGTCGTGATCGATGGAAAAATGCTTGAGGTCAAAATCTTTTTCACCCGAATGAACATCGTCATAACTATAGAGTGACAAAGAAAAATCGCTGGCGCCCATCGGCTGGCGGAGAATGCTCAGTCCAATTCCTTGCGATGGGCTGAACAGCATCTTAAGAACATCGGCGCGTTGCGCATCATTCAGCTTGTGCGTGAAAAGCCATGCGGAAGCCTCCGTGAGAGAGGCGCCGAAACCATCCATCTGTTGATATTTGATGGAGTCGTCCACGCGGATGGCGAGATGGGGTTCCTGGGTGGAAGTGAAGCGGAGCGGTGACTTCTGCTGAAGAATTTCGCGAGCGTCATCCGAGGACTCCACGACTTGAATTTGGGGTCTGGATTTCGGGGCGGACTTCTGCTGCGAGCGGGCGGGTGAGAAAAAAAGGAGCGCGGAGCAGGAGAGGCAGAACATTGCCGAGACGAGTACCGATCTGGGGCGGGATCTCATGCAAAGGATTCCTTCCGGTTGAATAGTGTACTGCGGATCGATCGATTGAAGGGATACGCCGCCATGTTTATTGTAAGCGGCAAATAAATAAAGACTTACTGGATACGGAAAATGGAAGAGCGCGGAAGATATTGAAAACAAAGAACAAGGGAAAATACCTAACTATAGTCAAGGGTAAAAATGTTACATTTGCCGAATCGATGGGGGAGGGGCGAGCTGTCGCTGTTCATTCAGGTTTCTGCTGTGCTTCGTACCGCTTGAGTGCCTTTTGCGAATTGTCTGCGTCCGCATCCTTCATCTTCTGGAAGATGGAAATGGCTTTTTGGGCGTCTTCCATGCGATGGAGGCGGCGATAGACGATTCCAAGTTGATACCAAGCCTGTTCAATGACTTCGGGATCGGAGCCGGGGGCCGAGGTAGCGCGCTCAAAATGCTGAACGGCACTGGCGTCATTGTCGAGAAGCATTTCGGCCCTGCCCAGGTTGTATTCGCCATGTTGCAGGTCAGGCTTCACGCGTAGCGCGCCCTCGATTAGAGATTTCCCCTTCCCGGGATCGCCACTCTCGATAGCAAGCACGCCCAGCTTGTATTGAGCCGACATGTTCTCCGGATCGATTTCGAGTTCCCGAAGATAGGCCTGTTCGGCTTCCGGCAGTTTGCCCGCCAGACGATATTCCGTGCCCAGCCCTTCATGCAACCGGGGCTCGTTAGGAGCCAGTTTGATGGCAGCCTCATATTCGGCGATGGCGTCCATGTGACGCTCCGCTCCGGCGTTGGCCTCCGCCAGAAGCTGGCGGACGCGCCACGATTTCGGATCGGCTTTGAGCATCCTGGAGTAACTGTCGTTGGAGACAAAAAGATGCGCGCGGCCACGATGAAAGAGGATATCCACGTTATCAGGAGCGAGTTTTGCCGCCTGGTCGAGGGCCTGAACAGCTTCGTCACCATCTCCTTTTTCGAGCGTAACGATTCCCAACCACATCCACGCATTAGGATCCTTCGGACTGATGGAGGTTTCTTTGCGTAAAGCTGCCACAGAGGCTTCCAAGTGGTTCGTTCGATATTCCGAGATTCCAAGAAACAGACTTGCGCCGCGCAATCTGGGTTTGAGTTGCAGGGCTTTCTGAAAATCAACAATGGCCTCTTTGTGGCGGCCTTGCTCTTCGCGAACCAAGCCAAGATTCAAAAGCGCCTCCGCAAAGGTTGGCGCGCGCTTGAGGATCTCTGCAAAGCCATCACCGGCCTGCTCGAGATTCCCGGCCCGCATGGCTTCGGTAGCCAGCTGAAACTGTTTGGTGATCGCCGGGCTTGCCTGTGTGGTTTGGCCGTGCGCAACAGTGGCAGGGACAAGCGAGAGCAAAATTAGGGGTACGAAGGGGGACATCCGCCCAGCAAGTTTAGAACGAAGGCTTGAATCGGGCGGAAAACCACGAGTTTGCGTCCAGCTCACAGCTTGATGGTACACCATACGAGGACACGATGAGACTTAAAGCCCTACTGCGAGGCTTCCTGCCGCGGCGTAAAGCCGCGGCAGGAGAAAATTTCCGTGAAGTCTCTAACGTCAGAATTGGTAGCGCAAAGTGAGCTGAATCTGGCGAACCGGGCTTACAACGTTATAGCCACCACCCCCGGAAATGCCAAAGGTACTGTCTCCAATGTACCCGTCACGCGTGCCAAAAACATGGCGGTTAAAAGCGTTTGGCATGTCAACCTTAAAAATAATTGACTGCCTTTCGTTTATGGCCGTGCGTTTCAGGATGGCAAAGTCCTCGTTGAAGTAACGCTGACTTCGAACGTTGCCCAGGATTAATGGAGCGTTGCCATAGACGTACCCGCGCTGGGCCACCAGAGAGGAGGCGTTGGGATCCATAAAGGCAGCACAGTTGAAGTAGTTGTTGGTGCTGTTGGCGGTAAAGGTGCCATTGGGCTGTTCGGTGCACCCGCTGCTGGCGCCAAAGGGATTAAACGAGCCATGGTTGGGAGCCAAAATCGGTTGCCCGGGAACGAGGCTGTTACGGAATGCTCCGTCCGTGAAGGGAGCCGAAGCAACGTTGTAGCTGTCCAAGACGGTTGGAGTTCCGCTCTGATACCTCTGCACGCCTCCGACTTGCCAGCCTCCCAGAACTTTGCTGGCAACGCCGTGATTCAGATATTTTTTCCCGGGTCCGGCAGGCAGTTCGTAGAGATAACTGAGAACCAGCATGTGGGGCGTGTCTTGAAAACTGTACCCTTTCTGAGTTTTGGGGTTAAACGGATCCTGAGCCGCGAACTGGTTAGACTGGAACCCCGAAAAAACAGGGATGGCGCTGTCCGCATTCGTCAGGGTCTTTGAGAAGGTGTAAGAGGCCAAGAGGTTAAGACCATTGCGGAAGCGGCGTTCAAGTTTTGCCTGCAAGGCGTTGTAGGTGGAGACACCAAGATTCTCGAGACACGAGCACATATTGTTGTTGCTGCCGCCGATATCGAGATACTGAGGAAAGGGGCGAAGCAACTGGCCAACTAACGCGTTGGAGCCATAAAGCGGGACGAACCAGCTCGGAACCGTTACTCCCAAGCCGGCCAGCACCGTCTGGCCAGCGGGAGAAGTGACAGAGTCCGTAAGTGCGCTGCCTAGATTGTAGTATCGCGGGTTTAGGGCATTGACCTGCGCGATGTTGGTGTGAAGGCGGCTGCCGTCAACCCCGACATAGCCAACACTCAAAATGAGGTCCTGAGCCAACTGTTTCTGAACCTCAAGGCTCCAGTTCTGGGTCATGGCTGGACGTCCATAGGAAGGCGCGATGTAGCTGACGTTTTGGCCATTTAGCCGGGAGGGGTCAGTGCTATTCACCGGGGGCGCGAAACTGGGGAACCCGGCAGAGAGCGATTGAACGGGAGTATACGCGTCCAAAGAGGTAAAGGTGGGTTGAACGACATTACCGTTGCTGAATTGAATCGTGCCGGTTGGGAGGTCATCATAGAACAGGGCGGCATAATAGATGGCATACCCCCCTCGGACAACAATATTGCGAACGCGCCCGAACAATTCAGCCGGAGCATATGCAAAACCGACTCGTGGGCCAAAATCCTTGTAATAGGTTTGGCCTTGATTGGAAGCAGAACCGTAGGCGAGTGCTCCGGTCACCCCGGGAGCTCCCGGGTTGGCAAGGTTCAAATTCAGGCTCGACTGGTCTCCGTGGTTTTCGCGGCGCGGAGTATCAACATCATAACGAAGTCCGAGATTCAGCGTGAGATCGCGGCGCAGCTTGAAGTCGTCTTGGACGTAAGCCGCATAGTAGTACGAGCTCAGCCGGGGATTGGCCAAGGTATCAGACAACTGTGCCTGGTTGGGCAGACCGAGAAGGAAGCTGGCAAACGGATCGCCGGTGGAAGAGTTATTGGGGGCGTAGGCCGTTTGAGAATTTTGAAATCCGTAGTTCGGAGAGGTATCGCCAAGGGCGATGAAAGAATACTGGTAGGCTCTCCATTCAAACCCGAAATCGAAGGAATGGCGGCCTTTAATCCAACGGAGATTCTCCGCCGTGACGAGACTGTTTGGCACGTGGCCGTTGAAGCTTTCCGTGCTAAAGCCTTGGTACCCAATTCCGACGGGACTTCCGCCGAAGCTGATTTGGGGGAATACCAAGCCACTGGCATTGCCGATTCCCAGCGCGGACGGCCAATTGGTGCCGTTCACGCTGTCTGCTTTACTCAGATTGTTGAGGCGGTTGAAACCGACAGTGACGGTATTGAGCAAATTCGGTGCAATGGTGTAATTCCACCCACCGCGGAGATAGTGAGTAAAATTGGAATTGAAGAAATTTGGGTTCAAAACCCCCGGCAGCGTGTTGGCTCCGGCCGGAGTTTCCTGATCGCGGCTGCTGTAGGAAAAAAAGAATTTGTTCTTCATTCCCCAATTCTGGTCGATACGGAAGCTCATGGTCGTATCGCGCTCTTGCTCGCTGGAGTTAAAAACGAAGTTGTTCTGCAGGCCATTGTTCGAGCCTGGCAAGTTGGGAGTCACCGTTAGATAACTGAGAATCTTTTTTGCGACGGGGTCAAACATGCTGGTAGGGATAACATTCCCGGGGAATGCGACGCGGCCACCTACGAAACCCGTCGGACAGGAGGTGGTCAGGGGATTAAAAATCTGCCCGAGTAGAACCTGGGTGTTGTCGCAGGGGTTGAGCAAAGGCGGGCCGCCGGGCAGCCCGTTGGTCGTCAAGCCCGGGCCGAGAAGAGCGGAAAAATTTCCATTTGTAATTTCTGCCGAAGTCGGCAAAGTGGTTACACTGGAAGTGCCGGGATTGTTGCGATACTGCTCCCAAGAAAAGAAGAAAAACGTCTTCTGGCGGCCATCGTACAGCTTCGGGATGCGGACAGGACCGCCCAAGCTGCCACCGAAATCATTCTGATGGTCCGGTGGCCGAGGAACGACATTCCGATTGTTATTCCATGAATTGGCGTCCAGCGACGTATTGCGGAACAAATCGAATGCCGTGCCGTGGTAGTCATTTGTTCCAGACTTGGTGGCGAAACTTTCAATGCCCCCGGAAGTCCTGCCGTACTCCGCGCTGAAAGTGGAAGTGAGCACCTTGAATTCACTCAGCACTTCCACGGATGGGGCGGTTTGATCGAAAGCGGAGCCACTGTCGGAGCGCGTCGTGCTCGCTCCGTCCAACAAGACTTCGGTGCCGAAATTCTGTCCGCCGCTCACTTTCGACTCAAAAATGCCGGACGAGGTGCTGCCATTTTGGTTGGTGCCCGGGCCTTGGGTTCCTGGAGCCAGAAAGACAAAGGTTTCCGGTGAGCGGAGAAAGCTTTGGCCGGAGCTGTTCAAAGACAAGGGCAATTCCAAGATTTCTTTGGATCCAATCACCGTGCCCATTTCGGACGTTTCCGTCTGAATACGCGGTGCATCGGCCAAAACCGTCAAGGTTTCCTTCACGTCGCCCGGTTGCAATGTAATGTCCAGCGAAGAAGTAGAATTGATCTGTACTTCGACCCCCGTTAAAGTAGAAACCTTAAAGCCCTTTGCGGTGACGGTTACGTCGTAGTGTCCCAAAACAAGGTCCGAAAAACGGTAGGCGCCCGTAGCGGTGGAAACCGTGGTGTAGACGCCGCGAGTCTCGACAGCCGTGGCCTTGACTTCTGCGTTGGCGACAGCTCCGCCCGAGCTATCCAGAATGGAACCCGCAATAGCTCCATTGTTCGTCTGCGACCACAAGGGACTAGCCGCGGACATGAGCAGCAATGCAATAGAGAGCAAACCAGCGATGAGATGAAAGCGGTTTCTAAACATTCGGCCTCCAGAGATGCATAAGACTTTGAACGCTCCAAACTGAATGCTCGACCGAGTAGCCGTTGCGGCGCTGCAAGAATGGACCTGCGAACTCAGCACAACAAGCAACGGACATTAAAGGGGAGGGAGCAGAGCAAACGACGAATTGGTCTCTGGGACGCTCCAGCCGAATCGGAGGGAACCACCCTAAGACAATCGTTTATTCCGCAGAGTTGCACACCTACCCCAAACTTGGGACCTATTTGTAATCATGAAAGATATGGTTGTCAAGGATAAAATTTTTGAATAGGGTATAGACAATCGTTTGTCTTAGGGGGTTCCGCGTGGGAGATGCGGAGTCGTGCGGAGACTGCTGCTTGAACTGGATTCAGCGGGGACGAGCGCTAGGCGGTAATCCATTGTACAGGCTATGCTTATGCAGCCTTTGAGCGGCAAGTCGCACAATCCTGGCGGCAAGGGCACGGACTCAACCGTGGCTTCCCGGAAGAAGAACCAATCGTCTGGCGATAAACCCGTCAGCCTGAAGATTCTGGCGGACTACCTCGGGCTCTGCCCCGCCACGGTTTCAGTGGTGCTCAACAATGTTCCGGGGCGTTCAATCCCCGCGGAGACCCGCGAGCGGGTGCGGGCCGCTGCCCGAAAATTCAACTACCAACCAAGCCTGCTGGCACGCTCGCTTCGGAAACAGAGGACATTCACCGTCGGGGTGCTGGTGCCCGAATTGAGCGACGGGTATCACACGCTGGTCATGAGCGGGATTGGCGATCACCTGATGCGCGAAGGCTACTTTTATTTCAGCGCCCAGCACCGCCACAAGGCAGACATGATCGAAGAATATCCGCGCCTGCTAGTGGGGCGCGGCGCTGAAGGGATTGTTGCCATTGATACCGCCCTACACCACGAATTGCCGATTCCCGTCGTCGCCGTGGCTGGGCACCGGAAGATTGCCGGAGTCACCAACGTGGTTCTCGACCACAAGCGGGCGGCCGAACTTTCCTTGGGCCACTTGCACCAGTTGGGTCATCGCCGCATTGCATTCATGCGCGGACAATCTTTCAGCTCGGACTCCGACGATCGGTGGCGCAGCATAGTCGCGGTGGGTAAAGAGCTGGGGATCGAAATCCGTCCGGAGCTGACGATCCAGCTGGAGCGAGACCTGACCTCGCCGGAGCTAGGCTACCCGGTCGTTCAGGAATTGCTGCAACATCGGCGGGCCTTTACTGCGATTGTTTCGTTCAACGATATTGCAGCGATTGGCGCGATTCGGGCGCTGCGGGATGCGAATCTTCGCGTGCCCGAGGATGTCTCCGTCATAGGTTTCGATGATATTCAGGCCGCGGCATATCACAATCCCCGTCTGACCACTATCCGGCAACCGCTTCACGACATGGGAGAAACGGCCGCGCGCATCCTTCTGCAGCGGATCCAGGGATTCAAAGACTATCCCGTGGAGTTCGCGGTGCCGCCTGAATTGATTATTCGTGAAACTACGGCTTCGCCAAACGCGAAGGCCCTGCAGCGACGCGTTCGGGCTTGAGCGATGTTTGGCGTGAGCGCCGGCTTGGCCGATGCAGCTAATGATCCGCTGCGAGCTTGAAGTTCCCTTGCAAACGGATGTCGGCCGAAGAGCTGCCAACCAGTATCGCAAAGTCTCCAGGTTCGGCGCGCCAGTCGTGCTTTGTTATATCGAAGAAAGAAAATGCGCGACGGTCCAGCGAGAGCGTCACGTGTTTGGTTTCTCCAGGTTTCAGACTCACCTTCGCAAATCCCTTTAGCTCCTTTGCGGGCCGAGGCACACTCGCGTGCGAATCACCGACATACAGCTCGGCTACTTCAGCTCCTTCCCGCGAACCGGCATTTTTGATCTGGAAAGAAACGCGAACCAATTCTTTGGCCCCGGGCGGCTCGGGAGCGATTTTCAGATCGGAGTATTCAAAGTGGGTGTAGGAGAGACCGTACCCAAACGGGAAGAGTGGTTTGATCGGCGAGCGGTCGAAGTGCCGGTATCCAACAAAAACCCCTTCCGTGTATTCGACATGTTTGTCTCCCTTTTGCGGGTAGTAGCTCTTGAAGGTGGGATTGTCTTCCCAACGGCGCTCGAAAGAAGCCGGCAGTTTTCCCGAGGGGCTGTGTTCCCCAAACAGAACTTGGGCCAGAGCCGTGCCGCCTTCCTGTCCGGGATACCAAGCATGCAGCAGAGCAGGCACTTTCTCAATCCAGCGCGTCATGTCAACGTTGCCGCCGGCCGTAAGAACTACGATCACGTTTTTGTTGACGCTCGCTACTTGTTCGATAAAGGCGTCCTGCCCACCTGGAAGGCGAAACGTCCGGTCGCTGCCTTCACTTTCAGTATTCGGTTCAAACCCCATACAGAGGATCACCGCATCCACTCTTGCCGCCAGAGCTTTCGTGGCCTCGCCGATGGGCTGCGTCATAGCGGCGATCCCAAATCTGGCGGTAGCTGTCCCCGTGCTCTCAAAATATTCCAAGCGAATCTTGTGTGATTTGCCCACTCCTAAATGCGCGGCGTAGGTGTCCAAGGTCTCGCCGTGAGTCTTCCAATCATCGATGACTAAGGCTTCGTCGAGGTAGAGCCTGATGCCATCATCGGCGGATACATAGAATTTGAAATCGTCCTCCGCGTCTGGAACGAAATAACCCGACCAACGCACCGAGAAATGATCCACCGGCCCATCATCTCTGTAGCTGCCGGCTCCCCAATGGAAGTCGATCCTTTCATCGGTGCGATTGAGCGCTGGCTCGCCTAGCAGCTGTTCGTTGTCGAAATATTCCCCTTTCAAACCGCGTGGACCTCCCACCGAACTCTGGAACAGCGTATGAGCCACAATTTCGTCGAGCGCCGGGGTTTCCGCCTTGTAAAGCACGCGAACATCTTTGCCGAGGTAATCGCTGATACCTTCCAAGTAGCTCACGGAACTGAAGGGCTTTGTCTGCGAACTTCCTCCGCCGCCGGGCACGGCTGGATAGGCATCTGGACCGAGCACGGCAATGGTTTTGAATCTTTTTCTGTCGAGCGGCAGCAGACTGTTCTCGTTCTTTAGCAGAACGATTCCGCTGCGCGCTTCTTCGAGCGCAATCTCCCGTCCTTCCTGGCTATACGACGGAATGGTCACATCGACTTGTTCGCGATCGTAGAAACCAAACTCAATCGCTTTTCGCAGAATGCGCCGGACTTTGTCGTCGATCGTAGCAATGGTCACTTCTCCCCGCTGAATCGCGGGAAGCAGAGTCTTAGCGTTCATAAAAGCAGGAGAGGGCATTTCGAGATCGAGACCGTTATTGGCTGCTGCAACGCCGTCGTGGGTAGCTTCCCAGTCCGACATGAGGATTCCGTCGAATCCCCATTCTTTCTTTGCGATGGTGTTGTTTAGAAACCCGTTTTGCGTCATGTGCGTGCCATTGACGAGGTTGTAAGCGTCCATAAGCGCGCCCACCTTGGCCTCCTTGACGGAAGCTTCAAACGCAGGAAGATAGATTTCACGGAGGGTCCGCTCATCTACATCCGAGCTGTGGTCCATGCGGCCATATTCCATGTTGTTGGCGATGAAATGTTTCGCAGTGGCGATCACACCCTGGGATTGAATG
>Ga0209698_10006383_pt1 | contig 12542 bp, 10 predicted proteins | sample LitLauG_LLR_2012_FD_187203 | JGI IMG/M metagenome (GOLD analysis project Ga0209698, IMG submission 187203) | Freshwater sediment microbial communities from Pennsylvania, USA - Little Laurel Run_MetaG_LLR_2012 (SPAdes) (version 2) | ecosystem: Environmental > Aquatic > Freshwater > Creek >...
GAGATCTACATCGCGATGGGCCAGACAGCCGAGAACGTGGCCCGGCGCGAGAAGATCAGCCGCGAAGAGCAGGATCGGTACGCGGTCAAGAGCCAGAACGCGGCAGTGAAGGCGCGCGACGACGGGTTCTTCGCCAAGGAGATCGTTCCGGTTCCTCTGCCCAACGGAGAGCTGTTCACCAAGGACGACGGGCCGCGCCCCGGCACCACCATGGAGGTCCTGGCCTCCCTGAAGCCTGCGTTCCGTGAGGACGGCACCGTCACGGCCGGCAACGCTTGCCCTCTAAACGACGGAGCGGCGGCGGTCGTCGTGATGTCTGCGCGCAAGGCCAAGGAGCTTGGCCTCAAGCCGATCGCGCGAATCGTCTCCACGGGGCTGTCGGCGCTTGAGCCCGAATTCATGGGCCTTGGCCCCATCGACGCCTCGAAGCAGGCGCTCAAGCGCGCGAAGATGACGATCGACGACATCGACATTCTCGAGATCAATGAGGCTTTCGCCGCCCAGGTGATCCCCTCTGCGCGAGGCATCGGCGTCGACCCGTTCAGCGACAAGCTCAACCCTCACGGGGGCGCCATCGCCCTGGGCCACCCCTTCGGCATGACCGGCGCGCGCATCCTCTGCACGCTGCTCAACGGCCTGCGTCAGAAGGACATGACATACGGGCTCGAGACGATGTGCGTGGGCGGCGGGCAAGGGATGGCGATGATCGTGGAGCGGCTCAACTAACCCGACCGTGAGCGCCGCAGCGTTCTCTCCGCGACGACTGGGGCGCATGCACGACGTGCTCGCCGGTTACGTCGGGCGCGGCGAAGTGCCCGGCCTCGTCGGGTTGATCAGCCGCCACGACGAGACGCATGTGGAGGCGATCGGCACCAGATCGATCGGTGGTGAGCCGATCGCGCGCGACACAATCTTTCGGATCGCCTCCATGTCCAAGCCGGTCACGGCTGCGGCCACGATGGTCCTTGTCGAGGAAGGACTCGTGCGCCTCGACGAGCCGGTGGACCGGCTGCTGCCAGAGCTGTCCGAGCGCAGAGTGCTGAGAGCGGTCGACGGCCCCGTCGGCGACACGGTGCGCGCCAACCGGGCTATCACCGTGCGCGACCTGCTCATGTTCACAGCCGGCTTCGGCTACCTGTTCGCCCCGCGGCTCTACCCGATCCACGAGGCGACGGCGGAGCTCGGCCTCTCAGCCGGGCCGCCGCGACCCGCCTCGCTTCCCACGCCCGACGAGTACATGCGCCGCCTCGGAACGCTCCCGCTCCTGTTCCAGCCGGGCACGAGCTGGCTTTACAACACTGGCGCCGAGGTCTTGAGCGTGCTGATCGCCCGCGCCGCCGGACAGTCTTTCGAAAGGTTTCTCCAAGAGCGACTCTTTGAGCCACTCGACATGAAAGACACAGGGTTTGTGGTGCCCGCCGCCAAGCTCGGCCGGTTGACCACGAGCTACGTCAACAACCGGGAAACCCAGGAGCTCGATGTGTATGACGCGGCCGAGACCAGCGATTGGCAAAAGGCGCCGGCCTTTCCAAACGGCGCAGGAGGACTCCTCTCCACGGTCGACGACTACCTCGCGTTCGGCAGGATGCTCATGAACGGCGGCCGGCTCGGCAATGCGCGCATCCTGTCACGCCCGTCCGTCGAGCTCATGACGACCGATCAGCTGACCGCCGAGGAGAAGGCGAATTGCGGATTCGGCCCGGAGATGTTCGCCCACCACGGCTGGGGATTCTGCCTCTACATCGTGACCAGGCGTGCCGGGCTCGACTCGGTGGGCAGCTACGGTTGGAGCGGCGGCCTTGGGTCGAGCTGGGAGTCGGATCCGCGTGAGGACATGATCACCATTCTCTTGACCTCGAAGCTGTGGGACTCGGCGACGCCGCCACCCGTGTTCGGCGACTTCTCGACGCTCGCCTACTCCGCGATCGACGACTGAGCCGGTCGGGCCGCCATCTTCCTGAAGAAGCTGCACGGCGGCGATTCGTTGGTGGTGTGGAAGTTCCAGTGGCGGCACCAGGCCGTGCCGTCGAACATTCGGCACTGCCCACAGTTGACGCTCGGCTTCGACGCCCGCGCCTTCTTCATGTGATTTTCCGGACGCTCTCCGGCGAACTCACCCCTCATTGACACCACCGCGGTAGAGGAACGTCACCGTGCCAGTATCCTGCGCCGTGAAACGTCGATGACTGAAGCGGCCGGCTTGAGCCGGTTCAATCGAACTGCGGGCGCCCTCAGCGGCGTCGCCTGGCTGGGGGTCGCCCTGTTCGGTTTGGTGGTGACTGCCGGCGTGGTCGAGCTGGTCGGCTGGTACATCGGAAACGGGACCACGGCCAGCCTGAGCAGCGGATTCGCAGGCATCGGCGACAACTGGGCTCCGTTTCGCGCCGCCCAGGCTTTCGTGCACTGGCTTCCGCCCGCAGGCGCGTATGCGGGCGACCCCAACAATGCCCACCCGCTGCCGCAGATCCTGCTCGTCTTCGTACCGCTTGTGTTTCTGCCCGTGAGCTTGGCGCGCTTGATCGGCAGCCTGGCCTGCGCGCTTTTCTCTGTGGCCGCTCTCAGACTCTGGGCGGGCCCGTCGCCGGCTGAGCGCAGGGCGGTTTGGCCCGCGTTGCTGGCGCCACCTCTCGTTCAACTCGTGCTGATCGATCATCTCCAGGCGGCCACCGGACTGGCTGCCTTGAGCCTCGCTGTCTGGGCCCAGCGTCGAGAGCGCTGGTTTCTCGCCGGCGCAGCCATGGCTGTCGCCATCGAGCGCCCCGGGAGCGCCCTGCCGATCCTGGCGATGCTGGCCGTCGCCAGTCGTGGCAGTCCGCGCCGAATCCTGGCGGCGGTCGGTGGAGCAGCCGTGGTGCTCGTTCCAATCTGTGCGGCAAGCTTCGCTTGGGACCCAGGTTGGGTGAGCCACTATCTCGACAACCTCCGCGGTTACCGGATGGCCGGAGTGCCGCTGCTCGCGATCGAGTTCGGGGGCAGCTCGGCTTTCATCGTCATGCAGATCGGATTGGCCACTCTGGCCGCCTGGCTCACAGTCACTGGGCCCCGTGGTCCGCTGGACCTGGATCGCGCTGCTTTGGTCTGCGGTCTGTCGCTGCTCACCACACCAGAGCAGGGCCTCTACTCCGGGATCGTCCTCCTTCCATCCCTGGTCCGGCTGGGCAGCAGGTCTGGGCTGTCGGCGGCTCCGTGGATGCTGTCGGGTTTGGCGTGGCTGGCAACGCTGTGGCTGTGGCCGCTCCTGAGCGGCCCGAGCAGGGGGCAAGGCATCGCCTGGCTGACGCTGATCAGCTTCGGGCTGCTCGTCGGAACGTTCCCTCTTGCGCGACGAACCAGAATCAGTGCTTGAAGTGACGGTAGCCGGTGGCGACCATGGCGATGCCGGCTGCGTCCGCCGCGGCGACAACCTCGGCATCCTTCACCGAGCCGCCCGGCTGAATGACCGCCGTCACTCCAGCTCGAATCCCCTCCTCGAGGCCATCCGGAAACGGGAAGAAGGCGTCTGACGCCATGACCGACCCGCGCGACCTGTCGCCTGCCCGGCGCACCGCTATCTGCACGGCCTCCACGCGGGACATCTGACCCGCGCCCACCCCGACCGCCGAGGAGTCCCTGAACAGCACGATTGCATTCGACTTCACATGCTTCACGGCCGTCCACGCGAGGCCGAGCTGCTCCCATTCCGCATCTGTTGGCGCGCGGCGGGTCATGACCCGGTATGAACTCCGATCGAAACCGGTGCGATCCCAGTCCTGCACGAGCAGGCCGCCCGACACCGACCTGATGTCGTAGTCGAACAGACCACCTCGAGCAGGGCCGGCGGTGAGGACGATCATGTTCTTGCGGCGCGCAAGGACGGCCTTCGCCTCCTCCATGACCTCGGGAGCGATGACGACGTGCGTCACGATCTGGACGATCTGCTCGGCGGTCTCTCTGTCCAGAGGCCTGTTCACCGAGACGATGCCACCGAAAGCTGACACCGTGTCGCACTCGTATGCCAGCCTGTAGGCAGCAGCGATGCTCTCGCCCACCGCCAGGCCGCACGGGTTCATGTGCTTGATGATGGCCGCGGCCGGCTGCGGATAGTCGGACACGAGCAGGTACGCGGCCGACGCATCCTGAATGTTGTTGAACCCCAGCGCTCCGCCCTGCAGCTGGACAGCTCCACCAATGCCTCCCGGATCCGGCCCAAGGCGGTAGAAGGCAGCCCGCTGCTGCTCGTTCTCACCGTACTTGAGGGGCTGCCCGAGCCGGCCCGCGACCGTGATCTCGGTGGGGAACTCATCTTCGCCCGACCTCAGGTAGGCGGCGATCCAGGCGTCGTAGGCGGAAGTGTGCGCGAAAGCCTCGGCGGCGAGCCGGCGTCGCGTCGACTCATCTACACCGGCTCCTTCGAGCGCCGCGAGCACGGTCGGATACCGCTCGGGGCGGACCACCACGACCACAGCGGTGTGGTTCTTGGCTGCGGCTCGGATCATCGCCGGCCCGCCGATGTCGATCTGCTCGACCGCCTCTTCGAAGGTTGCGTCGGGACGCGTCACGGTGTCCACGAACGGGTACAGGTTGCAGCACACGAGGTCGATCTCGCGCAACCCGTGCGTTTTCAACGCTTCGAGGTGCTCGGGACGGTCGCGTCTGGCGAGAATCCCGGCGTGCACTCCCGGGTGCAGCGTCTTGATGCGGCCGTCCATCATCTCCGGGAATCCGGTGAGGTCGCTGACCGGATGCGCGTCGACTGGAACTTCGAGGATCGCCTTCAGCGTGCTGCCGGTTGCGAACAGCTCATAGCCAAGCTTCCTCAACCCGCGGGCGAAGTCGGCCAGCCCGGTCTTGTCGCTAACCGACAGCAGGGCTCTTGGCAAGTCGCTCCTCCATCATCTGAATCGCGCCGGGCAGGATCCTCTTCTCCGCCTCCTGCACCCGTCGCCGGAGCGACTCAGCAGTGTCGCCCGGTTCGATCGGCACGGCTTCCTGGACCAGGATCGGGCCGGCGTCCAGGTCGCCCGTGACGATATGAACGGTGGCGCCGGTGACCTTGGCGCTGGCTTGCAGGGCGCGCTCAATGGCGTCCATGCCGCCCGCGAAAGCCGGCAGGAGCGATGGGTGGACGTTGATGATGCGGTTCTCGAACGCCGCGAGGAGAGGCCTGGTCTGAACCCGGTCATAGCCGGCGTCCACGACGAGGTCCACTGAATTCCGGCGAAAGAAGTCGCGCATCGCAGCATCGCGCTCCTCCGCCGAGGCGAACCCCTTCTGTGGCAGCTCCGCGAGGGGAATCCCGCTCTGGCGGGCGAATTCCGCGGCTCCGCATGACGGCCGGTTCGTCGCGACCGCGACCACTTCGAAGCCCTGCTGGACAAGGTGGCGCAGGTTCGTCCCCACGCCTGAGACGCAGACTCCGAGCTTCAGCTGATCACCACGCGGTCGGGACCGCTCTGGCGCACCACCTCACCGACGACGACGGCTCCTGCTGGAACGTCGGCCGGGGCGACGACGAGGATCATCCCGAGCCCCATGTTGAAGGTTCCGTACATCTCGTCATCCGCTATCCGGCCACGTTTGCGGATCAGCTCGAAGATCGGCGGTACCTCCCAGGCGGCCCTGTTCAAGCGCGCGCCTAGGCCTTCGGGAAGGCAGCGCGGCAGGTTGCCGAGGATTCCGCCGCCCGTGATGTGCGCCGCTCCCTTCCACCGGATCTTCTGCAGATCGGTCAGGTACGAACGATGCTCCGCCATCAGCTCCACGCCGAGCGTGTGTCCAGGTTCGAAATAGGACTCGTTCAGCGGCACGCCCTCGAAGACCTTGCGTGCGAGCGAGTATCCGTTGGTGTGCAGACCGCTCGACGGCAGCCCGATCAGCATGTCACCGGCCTCGATCGCCGCGCGCAGCGAGCCGGGTTCGACGAGGCCGACTATGAAGCCCGCCAGGTCGTAGTCGCCCAGCGCGTACATGCCCGGCATCTCGGCCGTCTCCCCTCCCAGCAGTGCGCATCCCGCCTCGCTGCAAGCCGAAGTCATGCCCTCGATCAGCTCGGCGAATACGGTCGGGTCGAGACGGCCGGTCGCGAAATAGTCAAGGAAGAAGAGCGGGCGGGCTCCCGCAGTGGCGATGTCGTTGACGCAGTGGTTGACGATGTCCGCGCCGATGACGCGATGCATCCCGGTCGCGATCGCAACCTTGATCTTCGTCCCGACTCCATCCGCGCTGGCGGCGAGATAGCCGCCGCCGGGCAGCGAATAGAGGCCCGCGAACGGGCCGATCCCGACCGCGACCTCCTTGCCGTGGGTGGCGGCGATCAAGGGTTTCACCCGTTCCAGGACGCGCTCGTACGCCGCTATGTCGACGCCGGCGGCGGCGTAGGACAGACCGTCGCCGCTCACGCCTGGGCAAGCTGAGGCGACGGGGGCTCAGGGACGGATTCGCCGCCAGGCGGAGGCTCGAACTGCATCTTGTCCATCTCGAGCTGCTGCGGTACCGGCACCGGGTAGGAGCCGTCGAAGCAGGCGCGGCAGAACTCCTGCGACGTGCCCCTGCCGATGGCCCTCATCAGACCCGGGATTGAGAGGTAGTGGAGGCTGTCCGCGCCGACCTGCGCGCGAACCTCTTCGACTGTGCGCCCCGATGCGATGAGCTCCTTGGTCGAACCTATGTCCACGCCCATGAAGCACGGGAAACGCATCGGCGGGCTCGAGATGCGCATGTGGATCTCTTTCGCGCCGGCCGCGCGCAGCCGCTCGACGATCCGCCGCGACGTGGTGCCGCGCACGATCGAGTCGTCGACCGCGATCAGCCGCTTGCCCTTGATCGACCGCGGCAGCGCGTTGAGCTTCAGCATCACGCCCGCCTCACGCAGCGACTGGTCCGGCTGGATGAAGGTCCGGTTGATGTAGCGGCTCTTCATCAGCGCCTCACGGAATGGGATGTGCGATGCCTCGGCGAAACCGATTGCCGCCGGTGTGCCCGAGTCGGGAAAGGCGATCACCATGTCGGCTTCGACTGGCGCCTCTTTGGCAAGCTCATGGCCCATGCGTATGCGGGCGTCCTCGAGCTCGCAGTTCTTGAGGATCGAGTCCGGACGGGCGAAGTAGATGAACTCGAAGACGCACATTGCGTGCTTGCTCGAGGTCAGAAACGTGAGGCTGTGGACTCCGTGCTCATCCATCACCACCATCTCGCCGGGCTGCACCTCGCGCACGAAGCTCGCGTGCACGGTATCGAGGGCGCACGTCTCGGACGCGATGACGTGAGCCGGCTGGCCCGGCAGGGGAATGAAGCCGAGGCAAAGGGGACGAAATCCAAACGGATCTCGAAGCGCAATGAGCTGCGTCGGGGTGATGATGCCGCAGGAGTAGGCGCCGACCACTCGGGTGAAGGTCTTGCGGATGACCTCCTCCCAGGTGCGCCCATGCGTGTGCTCGATCAGCCGCGCCATCACCTCGGTGTCGAGCGCGGTGTCGAAGGTCGCGCCCTCCTCCTGAAGCTGGGCGCGAAGGGCCTCGGCGTTGAGCAGGTTCCCGTTGTGTGCGATGGCGCCGGGCCCCAGCGTCGGGTGGTGGAAGGGAAGCGGGTGGGCGTTCTCCGCGCGGCTCGATCCCGTCGTCGAGTAGCGGGTGTGGCCCAGAGCGAGGATGGAGCCCTCTCCGAGGTCTCTGATCTGCGCGGGGGAGAACACCTGCGCCACGAGCCCCATGTCGCGATGCACGCGCACCGAGACGCCGTCCGAGACGGCGATTCCGGCCGATTCCTGTCCGCGGTGCTGAAGCGCGAAGAGCCCGAAGTAGGTGAGGTTGGCGACATCGAGGCCTTTGTTAGAGCAGATCCCGAAGACCCCGCACATTCTGTTAGCCCACGGCTCCTTCCCAAGCTTGACGCATCTCGGAGAGCGAGAGCTTGAACTGGCCCTCCAGCTCCAGGAACCCGCCGCCGGCGAGTCCGAGCAATGAGAGCTCGACGTTGTTTCTGCGAGCGAGCGACTGCACCTCCGGCATCGCCCGCGACGGAACGCTGACGATGAACCGGCTCGGAGACTCGCCAAAGAAAGCCGCGTCGAGCCGGAGCGGAGCCTCGGGCCTCAGGCCGGGACACCGAACTCCGATCCCACCGATCATGCAGCACTCGGCAAGGGCGATGAGCATTCCACCTTCGGCACAGTCGTGAGCCGAGTGCAGGTAACCGTGCTGGGCTGCGGCGAGCACGAGGTGCTGGACGGCTCTCTCGCGCGACAGGTCGAGTGCGGGTGGCGGGCCTTGGACGATGCCGTGCTCCACCTTCATGAACTCGCTGCCGCCCATGTCGTTGTGGCTGGAGCCGACCAGGAGCACGAAGTCTCCCTCGGCGCGCAGACCAGCCCCGAGTGCGCGGCGGTAGTCGTCGAGCAGCCCGACCATGCCCACCACGGGCGTCGGGTAGATCGCCGCGTCGCCCGGCGCCTCGTTGTACAGGCTCACGTTTCCGCTGACGATCGGAATCTCCAGGAACCGGCACGCCTGCGCCAGCCCGGAGATGGTCTCCTCCAGCTCCCAGTACACCTCCGGCTTGTCAGGGTTTGCCAGGTTGAGACAGTCCGTCGCGCCGATGGGCCTGGCTCCGGTCGCAATGATGTTGCGAGCCGCTTCGGCGACCGCGAGCTGAGCGCCCACGTGAGGGTCCAGGTGGCAGTAGCGCGAGTTGCAGTCCGTGGTCACGGCCAGGCCGAGGCGGGTTCCTTTGACCCTGAGCACCGCGGCGTCGCCGCCCGGCTGCACGACTGTCGCCGCACCGACCATATGGTCGTACCTGCGGAAGATGCCGCGGCGGCTGCTGAGGTTCGGGCTCGCAAGGAGGCGGAGCAGCGTCGCCCCTGGGTCCACAAGCGGCGGGACGGATGAGAGGTCGGGCGCCGGCCGGGTCGCGCGAGCAACACCCACCAGCCGCCTTGGCGGCGCGCCGTCGGTGAGGAGCTGCACGGGCAGCCTGGCCACCTGATCCCAACCGTCGAAGATGGTCAGGTGCGAGTCATCGGTAACCTCGCCGATGACCGCCGAGGTGAGATCCCACGCGGCGAAGATCTGCTCCACCTCGGCCTCGCGGCCACGCTGCACCACGACGAGCATCCGCTCCTGCGATTCCGACAGCATCACCTGGTACGGCGTCATACCTCTCTCTCGCCGCGGCACCTTCGCCACGTCGATCGTGGCTCCGGCACCGGCCACACGCCCCGCGCATTCCGCGACCGATGAGGTCAGGCCCGCCGCTCCAAGGTCCTGGATGGCGAGCACCGCGTCGGTCTGCGAAAGGTCCATGCAGGCCTCGAGCAGGCACTTTTCGAGAAACGGGTTGCCGACCTGGACCGCCGGGCGGCGCTCGGAGCTGGTCTCGTCGAGCTCGAGCGAGGCGAAGGAGGCACCGTGGATCCCGTCACGGCCGGTGTCGGCGCCGACCAGCAAGATGCTGTTGCCCTTGCCCTCTGCCCGTGCTCGCATAAGGTGTTCCACGCGCACCAGCCCAACGCACATCGCGTTGACCAGTGGGTTCTGCGCGTAGCAGTCTTCGAAGTAGACCTCCCCGCCGACGGTGGCGATTCCAATGCAGTTGCCGTAACCACCGATCCCGGCCACGACACCATCGACGTGATGGCTCGAAGCGGGAAGCGGACCGAACCGGAGCGAGTCCAGTAGTGCGATCGGGCGGGCGCCCATCGCGATGACGTCGCGAATGATGCCCCCTACCCCGGTGGCCGCACCCTGGAACGGCTCGATGGCCGACGGGTGATTGTGCGACTCGACCTTGAACACCACGGCCCAACCCTCGCCGATGCCAATCGCCCCGGCGTTCTCGCCTGGACCCTGAAGGACGTTGGCTCCGGTCGACGGAAGTCGACGCAGCAGCGCGCGCGAGCTCTTGTACGAGCAGTGCTCCGACCAGAGAACCCCGAGCATGCCCAGCTCGACCTCGTTGGGCGGCCGCTTGAGCCGTTCGACTATGACCCTGTATTCGTCGGCCGTGAGCGCGACCTCACGAAGCCGGCGCTCGTCGATCACAGCCATGGCTTTTGGCCTCGGATCAAGAAACCAGGACCTTGAGCGCGCTGGCTGCCACCGATTTGAAGAGCTTGAGCCCGTCGGTGCCACCCAGCTCGGTCTCTGCACACCGCTCGGGGTGCGGCATCATGCCGAGGACGTTGCCCCGAGCGTTCACTATGCCGGCGATGTTGTGCACGGAGCCGTTCGGGTTCGCGCCCGGCACGACGCGTCCGGACGGATCGCAGTATCGAAACACGACCTGGCCACGCTGCTCCAAACGAGAGAGTGTGGCCGGGTCGGCGAAGAAGTTGCCTTCGCCGTGGGAGATCGGAATCCGCAGCACGTCGCGCTCCTCGCATTTCGAGGTGAATGCGAGGTCGGTCCTCTCGACCATCAGGTTCGTCCACAGGCAGCGGAATTCGAGAGAGGCGTTGCGAATCAGAGCGCCCGGCAGGAGGCCTGCCTCGCAGAGGATCTGAAACCCGTTGCAGATACCCCACACGAGTCCGCCGCGGTCGGCGAACTCGGAGATCTTGTCCATGACCGGCGCGAACCTGGCGATCGCGCCGGTGCGAAGGTAGTCGCCGTAGGCAAAGCCGCCCGGCAGGATCACGCAGTCGCAGCCTTTGAGGTCGGCGTCCTTGTGCCAGAGGTAGGACAGCTCAGCGCCGAGGACCTGGCTGACGACCCAGCCGCAGTCGCGATCAGACCACGTGCCCGGAAAGACGACAACACCGAACCTCATGCCATCGACCACTCGCGAAGGCAGCGCGGGGTCCCCGCGAAATCGCAGATTTCGTGGGGTGCAAATACGACAACACCGAACTTCACGACGGCGCCGCGACTCCGGGCGTGATCTCAAACCGGAAATCCTCGATCACGTGGTTGGCGAGCAGCTGGCTGCACATCGACTCGACGCGCTTGCGGGCCTCGAGCTCGCCCGCCACCTCGAGGCTCACCTCTATGTACTTGCCAACGCGCACGTCGGACACCTCGCGGAAACCGAGAGTGGCCAGACCGTTTCGGACGGTGATGCCCTGGGGGTCGTTGACGACCGGCTTGGGAGTCACGATCACGCGGGCGACAAACCTCACGGTTCGTTTCTCGGCTTGGGCGGAAACAGCGGCTTTCCAACCAGGCGCTGGTAGGCGATCAGATAACGCTGGCGGGTTTGCTCAACCACGTCGTCGGGCAGTTTTGGTGGATCAGACTTCTTGTCCCAACCTGAGGCGTTGGACAGCCAGTCGCGGATGAACTGCTTGTCATAGGAGTCCGGCGAGATTCCGGTCCGATACGTGGTGCCCTCCCAATAGCGAGAGCTGTCGGGCGTGAGCGCCTCGTCGATGAGGATGAGGTCGTCGCCGATGAGGCCGAATTCAAATTTCGTGTCGGCGAGGATCAGGCCTCTCGTGAGGGCAAGCTCGGAGGCGAACTTGTAGAGCTCGAGGCTAGCGTGGCGAAGCTTGTTGGCAAGCTCCTCGCCGAGCTCCTTCTTCACTGTCTCGAACCCGATGTTCTCATCGTGACCAGTCTCCGCCTTGGTGGCAGGCGAGAAGATGGGTTCGGCCAGCTTCTGGCTCTGCACGAGGCCAGGCGGCATCGACTCGCCGGCCAGCGTGCCCGACTCCTGGTACTCCTTCCATGCGCTGCCCGCGAGGTAGCCGCGAACGACGCACTCGAAGTCGATGCGCTTAGCCTTTCTCACGATCATGAATCGGCCGGCAAGGTCATCACGGTGCGCCCGGAGCTCGCCGGGCAGGTCCGGCACCATGCCGGAGACCAGGTGGTTGGGCTGAAAGGTGTCGGTCTGAGAGAACCAGTAGATCGAGAGCTGTGTGAGCACCTTGCCGCGGTCGGGGATTCCGTTCGGAAGGGAGTGATCGAAGGCCGAGATCCGGTCGGTCGCGACCATGAGCAGGCGATCAGGGCCAAGCTCGTATGTGTCGCGAACCTTGCCGCGCGAGAAGAGCTTGAGCGGAAGGTCGGTCTCCATGACCGCGGGTCCGGCGATCATCGGGCCGCCACGCCGAGGCCGAGGCGCTCATAGGCGAGATCCGTGTGCTCCAGTCCGGCCCAAGGGTCAAAGACCGTGTCCATCTGGGCGTCGATTCGATTCATCACTTCCTTGTCCTTTTCGAGCAGGGCTCTGAACCCTGGGCCTTTTCCATCCATAGCTTGCATGGCCGCCCGCTGGACGATGAGGTATGCGTCTTCGCGAGAAAGCCCGCTGTCGACCAGAGCCAGAAGCACTCGCGAGGAGAAGACGACGCCGCCTGCGAACTGCAGGTTGGCCAGCATCCGCTCCGGCCTCACCTCGAGGCCTTGGAGCACCTTGGCCATCTCGAGCGCCATGTAGTCAACGGCCGCACAGGCGTCGGGGAAGATCACCCGCTCGGCCGACGAGTGGCTGATGTCACGCTCGTGCCACAGGGCCGTGTTCTCGAGCGCGGTTGTCAGGTGCCCGCGCACGACGCGGGCCAGCCCGCAGACTCGCTCGGTCAAGACGGGGTTGCGCTTGTGCGGCATGGCGGAGCTGCCTTTCTG
>Ga0209698_10006385_pt1 | contig 12534 bp, 10 predicted proteins | sample LitLauG_LLR_2012_FD_187203 | JGI IMG/M metagenome (GOLD analysis project Ga0209698, IMG submission 187203) | Freshwater sediment microbial communities from Pennsylvania, USA - Little Laurel Run_MetaG_LLR_2012 (SPAdes) (version 2) | ecosystem: Environmental > Aquatic > Freshwater > Creek >...
GGTTGATATGATCTCATCCGCCAGGAGTATTCATGCCCAAGATCACTCCCTTCCTCTGGTTCGACACCCAGGCCGAAGAGGCCATGAACTTCTACGTCTCAATCTTCAAAAACTCAAAAGCCGGACGCATCACGCGCTCCCGAGGCGGTGTCATGTCGGTGACCTTCGAACTCGAAGGCCAGCCCTTCATCGCGCTGAACGGCGGACCGACCTACCAGTTCACACCCGCGATCTCTTTATTTGTAGACTGCGAAACGCAAGAAGAAGTCGACGACCTGTGGCGCAAGCTCTGCGATGGCGGAAAGCCCGGCCGCTGCGGCTGGCTCACTGACAAATTCGGGCTCTCCTGGCAAGTCATCCCAAAAGGACTGGGCGAGATGCTGTCCGACCCGGATCCCGCCCGAGCCCAGCGCGTGATGAAAGCCATGCTGCAGATGGACAAAATCGATATCGGAGGTCTCCAGCGAGCCTATGCCGGCGAATAAAAAGAAGAGCAGCACGAAGAAGAGCAAAAAGAGTTCTCGAAAGTCCGTCCCAACGCGCAAGCGTGCGCCTTCAATCACGACCACCATCGCACCCTGGCTCTGCGTGCGCGGAGGCGCCCGCGCCGTCGAGTTCTACAAAGCAGCTTTTGGTGCAGTGGAATTATTCCGCATGGGAGACGGCGAGAGCGCGGTTGCCAGATTGTCGATCGAGGGCGCCGAATTCTGGCTGAGCGACGAATCGCCCGACCATCACAACTACAGCCCCGAATCGCTCGGCGGTATAACGATCCGAATCATCCTCACCGTCCTTGATCCCGACGCCGTCTTCGCCCGAGCTGTGAAGGCCGGCGCCAAGGAGGTCTATCCCGTCACCGAGGAGCACGACTGGCGCCTGGGCCGCGTCGTCGACCCCTTCGGCCATCACTGGGAAATCGGCCGCCCCCTGTCGTGATCCGTAACACGAAGGAATCGGTTTTTCCTTCGTGACCCTTCGTGTCCTTTGTGGTTGATGCCTTTTGCCGGCGTTGTCCGCCATCTCCCGTCGACCCTGTATTCCACAAGCATTGCCGCTCTACTCCGCGATCTCAGCGGCCTTTCTCCGCGATCTCAGCGGTTAAACCAGAGCGCCGATCCCGCATAGAAAGCGTGATATCCAAATCGAAGACGGTTAAGAGAAAAACCGGAAGGGAACTACCGCTGCTTGCTCGGCGACGAAAGCGCCGCCACCCGCAGCAACATCTTCTGATCGCTGCTGTGCGCATCATGACAGTCCACGCATTGACCTTTCACCGCCGGCACATGCTCCCGCAATGCCGCGGATTCCTGATGGCACGCGGAGCATATCTTCTGCTTCGGCATCGAAAGGCTCACCACCGTCATGTCGCCCTGAGTCTGAGTCACATGACACACATCGCAAGAGGTCGCCATCACCGAATGAACCGATTTTCCTGTGATCTTCGCTGCGTGGCAAGACGTGCACTCCGCATCCTTGGGAACAACCCCGGGATGCTCGACAGCGACCATTGGCACAGCTCCAGCCATCAAGAGCGAGGCAGCGAGCAGGAAGGACTTGGAGTTCATAGCGACCCGCCATTCTAGTCATACCCCAAGAGGTGTTCACTACTAAGAATCAATTAGGACTTTGCGAAGTTGCCGTAGACGGCGAAACGGCGTGATGTTGCGCGGCACATTTCTGCAAAAGCTGAGACTTCCCGGTCCATGTTGCGCACTGTCTATTCTGCCAGTTACCGGGGCGGCACGGTGCTCATAGACCAACAGTGTTCCGCCACTCCCGGCCGCGGCGCCTGCCGGCGAGGCGTAGAGACAAAACCGAACCAACCGGAATCCCCGGATCGGACAGCTGTCAATACTGCCAGTTCACAAACTGCCTGGTTGTCTGTGGACTTGATAAAGGGCAGGTCGATGGGCAGGAGTCTATTCCGGGGTACGCTCACTGTCATGTCCAATCTCTCGCAAGCTGCGAGCGGAGGACATTGCATGAATCGCGACAGAGTCCGCGCGCTGCGAGTCTTTTTGTCACGGAAGCGCGGGCTGCGTTTGTGCACTGGCACCTCCTTACTTTTTCTGGTCTTGCTGTTTTGCGTCCCTGCGTGGGCGCAGCTTGGCACTCCAGCCCCTCCATCACCTGCAGCCCAACCGGAGCTTCCGAAGGACGCTCTTGGCCGCACCACCCCACAAGGTACGGTCCTTGGTTTCCTGATTGCTGCTCGCAAGGGCGATAACGAACTCGCGGCCCGGTATCTAAACACAAGCCTCCGGGGCGAGGGGGCCACGGAGCTTGCTCATCAGCTCTTCACCGTTCTCGATCGTCGCCTGCCGCCGAGACTCAATCAGCTCAGCGATAAGCCCGAGGGATCCCGTGCGGATCCGCTGGAGCCCGAGCAGGAGCTCGTGGGAACCGTCAGCAGTGACAGGCGGAAGTTGGACATATTCGTCGAACGCATAGATCGCGGGAAATCCGGATCCGTGTGGCTGTTCTCCCGAAAGACTCTCGACTCCATTCCGGACCTGTATGAGGAAATCAACGTCGTACCAGTGGAGAGCGTTCTCCCAGAAGTCCTGGTGAATGCCCGACTCGCGGGTGTTCCCCTGTTTGAGTGGCTTGCAGTTCTTGTGGGCATGCCGCTCTTCTATTTCCTCACGGTTCTGATGAGCCGCCTCCTCCAGCGCCTGGCCGGCCGGTTGAGCCGACGCCTCGACTGGAAGTCGGATCTGCCCGTCCCTGAAATATTGCCCAAGCCGGTTCGCCTTCTGCTTCTGGCTTGGGCGATTCACTTCGGGACTTCTTGGGTCAGCCTTCCGCTGCTGGCGCGGCAGTTCTGGGCCGGCACGGCTACGGTCATCACCATCGCGGCCTGCGTCTGGCTGTTGATTCTTTTCGTTAGCTGGGGCGAGGCGTACTTCGGTCGGTCCTTCCGAAGTCGCAACCTTACGGGAGCTACTTCGATGCTGAGCCTCGCACGCTGGTGCGTCAACCTGCTGATCATCTTCGCGGGCTTTTTGGTGACCTTGAGGTACTTCGGGGTGAACCCAATCGGCGAACTGGCCGGCCTCGGCGTCGGCGGCATCGCGGTTGCACTCGCCGCGCAGAAGACGCTGGAAAACGTACTCGGCGGTGTTTCTCTCGTTCTCGATCAAGCGGTGCGCGTGGGAGACACTCTGAAGGTGGGTGACGCAGTGGGAACGGTCGTGGAAGTCGGCCTCCGCTCGACCCGCATCCGAACTCTCGACCGAACCTTGCTCAGTGTTCCCAACGGGCAGATCGCCAACATGAGCATTGAGAATCTCGCCGCCCGAGATAAGTTCTGGCTTCACCCCATCCTCCACCTGCGCTACGACACCACCTCGCCGCAGATGCAGGCCCTCCTCGATGGCATCCGCAAACTACTGGCGGAAAGTTCGCATGTCGAACCCAACTCGATTCGCGTGCGCTTCCTTCGCTTCGCCGCCTCTTCACTGGACATTGAGGTTTTCGCATACGTCCAGGCCCGGGATTGGAGCCAGTTCCTCGAGATCCAGGAAGGTCTTCAATTCGACATGATGAAGTGCATCGAGTCGACTGGAGTTCGGATCGCGCTCCCGTCGCCGAATATCTATCTTTCCTCGCCTTCCTATTCCGGCGAAACCACTGTGCAAGGGTCGCTCAAAACGCCGACTCTGGAGACGCAACCCATTAACGAACCAGCAGCCAAATCCGCATGAAGAAATGAAAAGGAGTCCACCATGACACAAGAAGCGTTGCGTTTGCAGGAGGCCCGCAATGGCACGTCGAACTGGAGAAAATGGGGGCCCTACGTCAGCGAGCGGCAGTGGGGCACGGTTCGTGAGGATTACAGCGACGATGGAAATGCCTGGGACTATTTCAGTCATGACCAGGCCCGATCGCGAGCGTATCACTGGGGTGAGGATGGTCTCGCTGGTATCAGCGATGACAAGCAACTGCTCTGCTTTAGCATGGCCCTGTGGAATGGCCGCGACCCCATCCTCAAAGAGCGTCTATTCGGGTTGACGAATAGCGAAAGCAACCACGGTGAGGATGTCAAAGAGTACTACTTCTACCTCGATAGCACGCCAACCCATTCGTACATGAAGTACCTGTACAAATATCCGCAGGCCGCTTTTCCATACGGCGACTTGGTCGCGACCAGCAAGGGGCGCAACCGCGGCGACATGGAATACGAGTTGCTGGATACGGGCGTATTCAACGGCGATCGCTACTTCGATGTGTTCGTGGAGTATGCCAAGCAGACTCCGGAGGACATTCTGATCCAGATCAGTGTGTGTAATCGGGGGCCTGAGGCAGCAACGATCCACGTTTTACCGACTCTGTGGTTTCGTAATACCTGGACGTGGTGGCCGGATACACCTAAGCCTTCCTTGAAGCAGATCACGAGTAAGAATGGCTACCCTTTGGTCGCCGCGTCACACACCCAACTGGGGGAGCGTTACCTGTACTGCGAAAAGGATACGCCGCTCCTGTTCACGGAGAATGAGACGAACAACGAGCGGATTTTCGGCACCCGCAATGCCGGCCCCCACGTGAAAGATGGGATTAACAACTATGTGGTTCAGGGAGCGCAAGAAGCAATTAATCCCGGGCACACGGGAACCAAAGCTGCAGCCCACCATAGGGTCAACATTGAAGCAGGCCAAACGGCTACGATCCGCGTACGACTCAGTGATCTGGCACCTGTTGCGATGGGAGATCCTTTCGAGAGCTTTGCTGAAATTATGCAGGCTCGTCAGAGTGAAGCGGACGAGTTCTATCAAGCCATTACTCCGCAACGGGTCAGCAAAGATGAGGCCCGGGTCATGCGACAGGCGTTGGCAGGGATGCTGTGGAGCAAGCAGTACTTCGGCTTCGATGTGGACAAATGGCTGCATGAGCATGGCGTGAATCCGATGCGATCGGGCGGCGCGCTTAGGCGCAACAGCGAATGGTCCCACATGGTGAATGAACACATCATCTCGATGCCCGACAAGTGGGAGTATCCATGGTTTGCGGCGTGGGACTTAGCGTTTCACGCAATAGCACTGTCTTCTGTGGACGTGGATTTCGCGAAAGAACAGCTCGAACTGATGTTGCAGGAGTTCTTCCTGCATCCTACCGGTCAGATCCCGGCCTACGAGTGGAACTTTGGCGACGTAAACCCGCCCGTCCATGCCTGGGCAACGATCTTCTTGTACCGGACAGAGCAGGCGCTCAAGGGCAAAGGCGATCTGGAGTTCCTCAAGCGCTCCTTTGCGAAGCTGATGCTGAACTTCAGCTGGTGGGTGAACCGCAAAGACCGCTTAGGCAAGAACCTCTTCGAGGGTGGCTTTCTTGGACTGGATAATATCGGCGTCTTCGACCGCAGCGCACAACTGCCCACGGGTGGCCATCTCGAGCAGGCTGACGGCACGGCGTGGGTGTCGCTGTTTTGCCAGAACATGCTTGAGATCAGTGTCGAGTTGGCAGCCCACGACTCCTACTTCGAAGACCTGGCAACAAAGTTTGCGACGCATTTCCTTTGGATCGCCCGCGCCATGAATCAGACGGGGCCCGACGGCATGTGGGACGAAGAGGATGGGTTCTACTACGATGTTCTGCGACTTCCCGATGGCAGCGCAACGCGGCTCAAGGTCCGCTCGATGGTCGGTTTGCTGCCTCTCTGCGCCACCACTGTAATTGAGCCATGGCAGCGGGAGCGGGTACCGCGAGTAATGACAACACTCAGGGAACGCTTGCGACGCATGCCCGAACTGATTGAGAGCATTCATCCAACCGGGCCGGGCCATCTCGGGTATGGCGAACGCGGCATCGTTGCGCTGGTGAATCCGCAAAGGTTGCGTCGAATCTTGTCGCGCATGCTTGATGAAAGTGAATTCCTGAGCCCCTACGGCATTCGGGCGCTCTCCCGCCACCACGCCGAGCATCCCTATATCTTTAATGTGGGGGGCCAGGAATATCGTGTAAATTATCTGCCCGCAGAATCCGACACAGGCATGTTCGGTGGAAACTCCAACTGGCGTGGCCCGATATGGATGCCGGTGAACACTCTGCTGATCCGTGCCCTGCTCTCGTACTATCTGTATTACGGCGACAACTTCAAAATTGAGTGTCCGACCGGCTCGGGCAACTTGATGAACCTGTTTGAGGTAGCTCGGGAAATTGCTAATCGGTTGACCCGAATCTTCCTACAGGATAAATCTGGCCGGCGGCCGGTATACGGAGCTACGGAGAAATTCCAGACGGATACTCAATGGAAAGATTATCTGTTGTTCTACGAATACTTTCATGGAGATAACGGTGCGGGACTGGGTGCCAGCCACCAGACAGGCTGGACTGGACTGGTCGCACCGCTGATCAACATCTTCGGCAGGATCGACGCACAGCAGTTCCTTGAGGCAGGGAAAACTGGTGCATTTGCGAAGAAAGGAGCGGAGGTGGATAAGTATGTCCAGGTGGCCTAGATGCCCGAAAGTCTATGAAATGGACGCTCGCAAACCCCGTCCGTAAGTCCAGCAATATCGAATGGCGGCTTCAGCCACTAAGGAGACGGCCGGGGGCTGACGTGCCTTTTTCGGCAGCCTGCTAGGCGGCAAAGCGCTGCCCCACGCCCAACCCACGTTGCCACCTTTTTGTGATGTCCTGTGATCACGAACGGCGCCCGCAACTCGGCAAAGATGCTACAATTTGCGCCCACGCGCGAGAGGTGAACCATGTCCAACCCACTCGTCCTGCTCCACGGGTACAGCAGCAGCGGACAAGCCTTTTCCACCTGGAGAAATGCCTTCCTGGCTGCCGGAAGGAAGGTCGAAGAAATCTCGGTTGGCAACTATGTCACCTTGAACAACGAAGTCACCGTCGACGACATCGCCAACGGATTCCAGCACGCCTTGCACGACAAGGGACTCGACAAGACTCCGTTCGATGCCATCGTGCATTCCACGGGCATGCTGGTGATGCGCTCCTGGCTCACCGCTTCCAATACGCAAACCTCGCGCCAGGGATTGCTGAAACACCTCGTGGCCCTCGCGCCTGCCACCTTCGGATCGCCACTGGCTGCCAAGGGTCGTAGCCTGCTGGGGCGAATCTTCATGGGCAGCAAGCAATTTGGCCCCGACTTCCTCGCTTCAGGAAACCTTGTTCTCAGCAATCTCGAACTGGGCAGCGCCTATACCTGGGACCTGGCGCACAAGGATCTGATCGACACCAAGCTGTATGGGCCTGATAAGGACACACCCTACGTGTTCGTCTTTGACGGAACCGACGACTACGGCAAGCTGGCGGAAATTTTCCTTCCTGGCGATCAGAAGGGAAGCGACGGCGTGGTGCGCTGGTCGGGCGTCGCTCTCAATACTCGCAAGATCACCTTGAACCTCGGCCAGCCCAGCGTTCAGTGGGCTGACTGGAGCAACCTGCTCGACATCCCGCTCATTCCCGTGGTCGGACTCAACCACGGCCAGATCCTTAGCGAGCCTCCCCTGGAACTCATCTCCCTGGTCCTCAAGGCCCTCAACATCAACAGTAAAGCCGACTTCGACAAGTTTCACGCAACCGATGTTGCCAACGCCCAGGTCGTCCAGCAAGCCCGCGCCAAGCTGGCGAACAACCGTTGGCAGCAATTCGTCGTGCACGCCACCGACAGCCACGGAAATCCCATCATTGACTACTCCATCGAAATTATTGTCATCGAAGCGGACGGTAGTGAAACTCCCGTCCCCAATTTTGAGGCCAACGTCCACCCCTACGCCGCCGACAGCAGCTACCGTTGCTTTCACGTGCAACTCGACATCCTGCCGCCTCTTGCCGGCAAACGTCTGATCGCCCGCATCATCGCTTCCTCCGGCACCGAGCTCGTCGGATACCAAGGCTTCGGCTCAAATGCCGCGGCCCCGGACTTCGGCCCCTTCGACCTCGATCTCTCCGACTACGACGGCACCAAGCCCGGCAAGCCCGCGCTCTTCTATCCCTTCACGACAACCTTGCTGGAAATCATCTTGAATCGCGAACCCGTTCCGCCCGTAAATATCTTCCAGTGGTTGCCATAAACGCGTCTGGAAGGGTCCGCGGCCGCGATCGTTACTCTTGGGCCATGCTCTCGAACGAACGGGCCATTCCTTTCGTGGCGTAACTCCTCTAACGTAACCGCATAATTCACAAAGCGTGCGAACGGCTCCAGCCGTTCCGTGCCTCCCCTGCGGCACCAACGCTGGCTCGCGTCAACGTCGAAAATTACGGCGCGAGTTGAATAGTCAGGAGTGCGGGAAAGAATGTCGCAAGAGATCGTCCGCTGCCCCTATTGCGTGCAGGGCAGCGAATTCCAGCCAATGTCGCGGCAATCGAAAGAAACCTTCGGCTGCGTAAGCTGTGGCCATACCTCGTCGCCGGAAGACCCTTATCTGCGCTGCTCCTGCTCAAGATGTCGCGAGATGAGTCGCGTATTTAACCGTCTATCGCGTGACCGTGGGGCCATCGAAGCAGCTATTTCCTGATTTCCCGTAAATACTCTGGGCAATCGGCTACTCTTCGGTTTCGTCCAAATCAGAGGCTCCCTTTGTTGATGAAAATGGTTTCGCTCCGGAGTATGATCTTTCCCTTTCCAGCCCTTGCGGAGCACGGTGGCGTGCCTGGAGTCGCGAACCGGCTGCGCGCGAATCAACAAACGGAGTTTGGTCGCTCTATATGGATATTCAGTCGAGTTCCATATCCGCGCAAGTGCACGGAACCTTCCTGGATCGCCAGGTAAATCGCACCAACCGCAATCTCCTTTTGGTGAGTCTGTTCCTGATCGTCGCGGTGGTCGGCTATGCTGCCGTCGAGCGTCGCTATCTCTACAATTTCTTCGCGGGGCCATTCCCAGTCAGCGGTCCACAGCTCGTCACCATCCAGCAACCCGGCTCTCAGTTGCGATAGGTGAAGGGAGACGATTCCTCCGAGACCGGCCTGCAGGAAGTCGAGCGAGAAACCGAGGGTGGAACGGTGAAGCGCGAAACCGTGAAGGCAAAGTACTCGATCCTCCTGCTCAACAAGCACCTGCTCATCGTAAAGAGTCATCCCAATGAAAGCGGCGCGGTCTATACCGGGGAACTTGGCGACCTGACTTCTGACGTGCGCTCTAACATCGTCACGCCCCTGCTCAAAGAGCATCCCAATGCTAATCAGGCTTTTCTGCCCTTCATGTTAGATACCACAGGTTTCCGCGACGAAGGCTATGTCGCCCTGGCCCTCTGTATTCCCGCGTTCTTGCTCGCTGCATGGCTGATCGCAAAGGTGATGCGCCGCACAGCGGATGTTGCTTCGCATCCTGTGGTCCAGAGAGCCTCCATGTACGGCACTCTTCCCGATGTCGCTCAGCAGTTCGAAATCGAAATTCAAGGAAACATCGTCAAGATCGGCCGGGCGACGATAACTCAATCCTGGGTGTTTCTTCCGAGCCGGTTCGGACTCTCCATCTGCCGCATTCCCGATCTCATCTGGGCTTACAAGAAAGTTACGAAGCACTACACTAATTTCATCCCCACCGGGAAGTCCTACGAAATCATCATGTACGACCGCTTCGGAAAGCCCCTCCAGATGCAGGCCCGCCAGAAAAAGATCGACGCCATGTTGACTCTGTTGGCCGAGAGAGCCCCCTGGGCCGTGTTCGGCTACAGTGATGATCTCAGCACGACCCTTCGCACGAATTGGGGAGGATTCATCGCGGCGGTGGATCAACGAAAAGCTGGCGCCGCAGTGGCGAAGTGACGGTTTACGATATGCCTCCACGCCGCCGCTTACTCTGCGACTTCATCGAGGAATATGAGTTCAGAACTGTTGGGCACCGCCAGTCTCACTTTCAAGCCATCGTGCATCAGTTCCCCGCCTTGAGCCGTTCGGTCTGCCGCGCTGTGACCGTGAAACTGACTCGCACACCCGGCCACAGGGAAAACTTTACTCCCGCGCTCCGATCGGTACGACCTTGATCGTGTTGGCCCGGCAGTCGCGCAGCCCTTCACACGCCCTCGGCTGCAGTTGTTTGTCGAAGCAAACATCGACGGCAGTCAGATAGTTATTCCCGCAACTCACCGCCAAATCCTCGGCCTTCAAGCGCGGATTCGCCGCCACAAACTCTTCCTTCAATTCCTGCGGCGGGATGGAAAACCCCTGCTTCGGACTCGCCAGCCGTGCCGGCACCTTCACCCACACAAACGCCTGCCGCAAAAGCTTGAAATAAGCATCGGCATCAAGGCCGCTGCACGTCCCATGCGTGCTCCATTCATGAGCCACCAGCCCAGCGTCCGGCATGATGTCCGCCATCCGCGACGGATCCTCCAGTCCCGGCGCGGTCGAACAGTTCTCCGGATACCCATCCGCATACTGCGGCCAAAGCCCGTGCACCACAAACCCAAACCGCCCCGACGCGCACTCAGGCTTCGACGGATGGCTATGACAAAACTCCGGCGACCACGACAGCGCCAGGACGTAATAATCAAACGCTCCCGGTTGTCCGGTCGCGTGCTGTCTTTGCCGATGACGGTTCGAGCCCAGCAGCGCCCCTCCCGCGATCAAGAGGAACAGCAACAGCACAGCAGTCGGCGCCTGAGATTTTTTGGTCATGACTGACCGCCCTCGCTACCTGACTCAGCGGCAGCGCAACGAAACTAGTTTTGGCTGTGGGAAAGGTTGGGCGCTGAAGTTTCCTGCAGCCCAGACCGCCTTCGCCCTTTGCAAAAGTGCCCAAAGGACTGCGCAATGGATGGGCGCAAGCCGGCTGTGTTGCTAAGCGTCTTTGCGCCAGGACGAAGGAGACTCGCCAGTTCGCCTGGGTTCGCCGTCGTCCGCAAGTAGCGGAGCCACAAATTGGAGGGCGGCAATCTCCTGTCGGACGCGCTCGATCGCCAACTCCTTCTGTCGTATGATTTCGTAAAGATCCTTCATAACGCACCTCCGCGCGACATAATTCTACCAGTCGGGCTGGAACCAGACAGAGAAACTAGGGCAAGGTGCCACAAAACTGTTCTTGGCGTCGATTCGTGTCCGAAAAGCCGGAGAACGTTCTGTCTGCTCCGATGGTTCCGCCGCCAGCGCGGATACCAGACCCCGTATCAACGCCATCCTGCACGCCTACATGGAAGCACACGACTCGGCCTTGTCTTCTTGAGAATCTTCACAGGGAAAGGTCCGGAATACCCTACGCTTAGCAAAAGGCGCAGAGGTGGGGCACCCGCCAAAAGCAACAAGTTAACCCGGAGTTCACTGAGGACTTTCTCTAGTCTTTCTTGTCATCCTTCTCCTTTTTGTCGCGTGCCTCCGCCCGGTCGAATACCGCTTTGATTAAAAGGACGGCACACACAAGCGCCCCCGCAATTAGGAGAATATGGCCCACCAGAACAAGGTATCGCGTACACTACCGGCCGGTCGAATGGCGTCGGTAATGGCACTGGTAATGGCACGAAAGAGCCGCCAGCAGCCACTTTCCTGGGATGTTGCGCTCACGCCAGTTTGGGTAGCATCGAAGGAGTGATATACGGACTCACTATCCAAAAAGTTGGAAAGAGCTTTGAGCTTCGTTGCCCCGAATGCACCTGCCTGACGGGGAGGCTCGGCTTGGTTCGTCAGGATGGTCTACGCATCCGGTTTCACTGCCGGGTGCATCCAGAGAATTTCGGGGAATGGCACTCAGAACCAGAAATGGACCGCGAGAAACTCGCTTTGGCGGGACGGATAGGACTGAAGTGAAGGCGAACTGCACTGCCCAAGAGCGAGACCTGGCCAATCAATTCGCCTCCCGAATTTTCTCCTGAACAACGATCTGGCGCCGGTGCAACGCTTCTGAAGAAACCTGGATCGCAACCGTTCTCTTCACCGTTCGCCCAGCACGTCCCACCTCTCCCGCCACCGTTCCCAGTTGCGTGTCCCACGCCGGCCGCGCGCCCGAACTCCCGGGTGCATTCTCCTCGGAATCCCCGGATACAGCCTCAAACTCTTCGCCCTTCCCACTTTCTCAATCGGTATCAGATACCACGCATCCTCCGGCTGCACGTGCGCCGCAATCACGTCGATATCTCTCTTCGTATACCGTTTCTTCCCGCCCCTCCGCGTCGCATGCACCGGCTGCACTTCATATCCCCGCCGATGCAGTCTCCCCGTTCCTTTCACCTGCACGCGAATTGCTCGCCCGCTCCGATGGCGTAACAAGAAATCAAATTTCTGATTGTCGCCCCACGGCAGCGCTACATCGAACCCCATCGTCTCCGCCTTCAACAAAAACGCCGCCTGCGAAATCTCTCCCGACCTCTTCGGATTTCCCCGCAACCGCACCCACCACTTCTCCTGCGGATCCACGCAAGCATGAATCCAGGGAATCACCACGCTAACCCGCGACCCTTCCTCCACATCCCCACACTCTGTCATCCCTGTGCAGTCGAGGGACCTTGCGTCCCTTCCCCCCTCATCATCGACATCCACCCAGCCGGCCCTCCCGAGCGCAATCTCCTCTCTAGTTCCCGCGACAACCCACCTAACCCCATTCCCCGATTTTTGCTGAACCAACTCCACAGACAC
>Ga0209698_10006386_pt1 | contig 12534 bp, 11 predicted proteins | sample LitLauG_LLR_2012_FD_187203 | JGI IMG/M metagenome (GOLD analysis project Ga0209698, IMG submission 187203) | Freshwater sediment microbial communities from Pennsylvania, USA - Little Laurel Run_MetaG_LLR_2012 (SPAdes) (version 2) | ecosystem: Environmental > Aquatic > Freshwater > Creek >...
TTTTTCGCGAAGGGCGCGCAGGTTCTCGCGCTCCTTGCGTTCCTCGTCCGAGTAGAAGCGCGCCTTCTCGAACTCGTGGTTCGCGATGGCGTTCTCCATGCGGTGGACGATGAACTTGATGCGCTTCTGGACTTCGGTCAACTCTTCCGGCAGCGAGGTCTGGCGCAGCTTCACACGCGCGCCCGCCTCGTCGATCAGATCGATGGCCTTATCCGGCAAGAACCGGTCAGGAATATAGCGGTTCGAATGCGACACCGAGAAGTTGATGGCGTCGTCGGTATAGGTAACGGCGTGGAACTTCTCGTAGCGCTCTTTGATTCCGAAAAGAATTTTGACAGCATCGCTCTCGTTCGGCGGCGGAACTTTTACGGCCTGGAAGCGGCGCTCCAGCGAGCGATCTTTTTCGATCGACTTGCGATATTCGGCAGGCGTGGTTGCGCCGATGCACTGAATTTCGCCGCGCGAGAGAGCCGGCTTCAAAATGTTGGCGGCATCGAGCGATCCTTCCGCCGATCCGGCGCCGACCAGCGTATGCAGCTCATCAATAAAGATGATGGAATTTTGCGATTCCATCAACTCTTTCATGATGGTCTTGAGGCGCTCTTCGAACTGGCCGCGATACTTGGTGCCGGCAACAATTAGCGAAAGATCAAGGGCCAGAATGCGCTTGTCGGCCAGGAAAGAAGGAACCTCGCCGTCAGCGATGCGCTGCGCCAGGCCTTCGACGATGGCGGTCTTGCCGACGCCCGGTTCACCAATCAACACAGGATTGTTCTTGGTGCGGCGGCACAGAATCTGCACCACGCGCTCCACTTCACCGTCGCGTCCGACCAGCGGATCAAGCTGGCTGTCCATAGCCGCCTGCGTCAGGTCGCGGGAAAACTCGCTCAGTAACGAGGATTCGCGTTGGCCGCGCTGCGGCTGCGCTTTTTCCTGGCTGGTACGGGCCAGTTCTTCACGAATGGTCGAAAGCCGCAGTCCGCGCTCATGCAGAATCTCAGCGGCAAAGCATTTCTCTTCGCGCAATAGCCCTAACAGCAGGTGCTCGGTCCCAATATGTTTATGCGAGAGCCGTTCGGCCTCTTCGGCGGCATAGGCCAACACGCGCTTGCACTCGTTGCTCAGGGGAAGATCGACAGAAGTGGAGACTTTCTCCCGGATCGTCGTGTGGCCTTCGATTTGTTTGCGGATCGATTCCACCGACGCATGGGAGCGCAGGAAACGGTTGGTCAGGGCCTTATCCTCGCGCAGCAAGCCGAGCAGCAAGTGCTCGGTCTCGATATAAGGAGAACCGAACTGGCTGGCCTCGTACCGCGCAAAAAAGATGACGCGCCTGGCTTTCTCCGTGTAGCGTTCAAACATATACCAACTCCCCCAGGTTCCCGCGGAACGCCCGTTCTCCGCCAAACCTTTGGCCCAACCTCAATTATGCATTTATATCGCCCAAACTGCTAAGCGATATTAACCCGGTGGTGACCAGAGTGTTTTGCACCCGGTACCTCGGTTCCCCGCCGCTTCCTCACGCCGGAAGCGAATCCGGCGCCACCTCTTCCATTCTGCCCCGATCCAGCCGCAACACTCTATGGCACCGACGTGCAAAAGCCACGTTATGCGTGGCGATTAAAGAGGTTAGCTGGTGCTCGCGGTGCAATCTAGCAACTAGCGCAAAGACGACCTCGGCCGTGGTGCCGTCAAGATCGCCCGTCGGCTCATCGGCCAGCAGGACCTGCGGTTGCGTGATCAGCGCCCTCGCCAGTGCCAAGCGCTGCTGTTCACCGCCGGAAAGTTCGCCGGAACGATGTTGGCTGCGCGCTTCCAGTCCCACCTCACGCAACCAGCGCGACGCTTCCTGTTCCGCCGAAGCGAGCGCCTGCCCGCGAGTTAGCAGAGGCATGGCTACATTTTCCAGCGCAGTGAACTCGGGCAGCAGATAGTGGAACTGCCAGACGTAGCCGATTTCGCGGTTACGAAACTCGGCGGCATCATCCTCGGAAAGCGCGTTCACCTGGGAATTGGCGCAGTATACGGCACCAGCGGAAGGACGATCAAGCGCTCCCAGGATATGCAACAAGGTACTCTTCCCAGCACCCGATTGCCCTACGATGGCGAGCATCGTTCCTTTCTCCACCTGGAACGACAGATTCTCAAAGAGCACCAAGTCCGCTTCGCCTGAGCGAAAGACCTTGCTTAACCCTTCGACCCTGACCATAGGGCCTTGAGTTGTTGGATGCAAATCGACCCTCCTACGTCTCAAAGGTGCCTAAGCCGCTCACTTGTGAAGACTGTAAAGAGCGGCTGCTGCTCCATTAGATCATGAGGAGGAAACCCCGGTTTCCCAAAAGCGGAAAATCGGGTATGCGAAAAACTGTATACCCGGGGAAAACAAATGCAATGTGACCGGAGTCACAGAGGGAAGGGAGGGCGGACACTTTAGGGAAGCGGCGATCGCGTCAAGCTCGTTCGATAGTTGGCGTCCAATTGCGCCGCTCCACGATGGTAGGCGGTTCGTAGGTGACGCCGCGGGCCAAGCGCTGATCTTCGCGCCTTGTACTCCACAGCAACACCGGGCCCATCAAGCGGGACACAACCCTCGACATCGCGCCAAACTCCTTGCCAATCTCGCGGCGCAACTCGTGGATCTGGCGGCTCACATCTTCGTTCACCTTGCGGAAATAGTGCTCCGCCGCCCACAAGGCCGCGCTGTAGACGGTGCGCAGCTTGGCGTTCTCGCGCGCAAAGCGTTCGCGCACCCGCAAGTCGGGATAGTTCTTGTAGCGTTGCCAGCCCTGCAGCATGGTCTCGCACATGCGGGACAGGCTCGGTCCATTGCGCTCGAAGTCGCGCCAGAAAGCCCAATCGAGGAACCGCTTCGAATCATTGCGCGAAATGGCGGCATGCTGGAAATTGAACTTGTCCTGGCCGTGGATGTCGGCCAGATCGATTCCCTCAAGCATCCGTCCCTGCGATGACATCTCCTGAAAGAGCGGCGTGCCTGGGACCGGCGTGTAGAGCATGAACTGGTGGAAATCAGTGTTGTGCGCGACCGCGTACTCGATCTCTCCGCGAATGTTGTCTGGAGTGTGGTGTTCGAGGCCGATGATTGTCGAACCCTGCACGCGAATGCCGTGCTCGCGCAGCATGTGCGTAAGCTCATGCGAGTCGGTGCCTTCGAGCTTGGCATAGTTGGATTTGGGAGACTCCAGGCCCATCCAGATCCAGGAAACGCCGAGTTCGACAAGCTCTTCAACTTTGTATTGACGTATGGCATTCGCCGATGCGAACACCGCCATTCCCCAAGCCTTCTTGTCGGCCTTCATGCGTTCGAGCAGGCGCATCGCGCGTTTGCGGTGCAGTAGAAAATTCTCGTCCATCATGAAGAAGGTCTGCACGCCGAGCGAAGCCTCGGCATGACACATGACGTCGTAAAGTTCGTCGCCCGTCTCGTAAAAATTCACGAACTTGCCCTTGCCGCCAAAAAACGCGGAGGTCGTGCAGAAGTTGCAACCCATCGGACAGCCGACGGAGGGAATGATGGTAGCGGCCGTCTGGCCTCTCTTCTCCGGAAGCTTGAAACCCATAATGCGGGTCTTGAGTCCGGAAACAATCTCCGGATGCTTGATCGGCGCGTCGACGTCTTCGCCCAGGTAGCGGCGCATCCATGAGATTCCCTCGCCGCGCACAATGTGGTCGGCGTCGATCATGTGCTCGAGCCCGGGTGTGGCTGCGACGTGGCCGCCGATGACGATGGTCGAGTTCGGGGAAAGTTCGCGCACCATGCGGCACATTTCGCGCACTTTGCCTAGGTTCACGATGATCGAGGAAATTCCGACGATGTCGTAGTCATTGGTTTTCAGTTCGCGCGCGAAGTCCTCGCGCATAGGGAAATCGAGCACCGTGCAGGGCGCAGAAATATTCTGCTGGATCATCATGATTCCCCACGACCGGTGAAACATGCGCAATGAAAATCCGCCTTGAGCGCGGGTCACCTGGTTGTGGTAGAGCTCCATCGGGTTGATGGCGCGCGAGCCGAACTCATCGTCCTGCGCATACGGCCCAAATACCGAACTTAACAACACACGCGCGTGCTTACCTTTGGGGTGAACCTTTATCTCGGGGGACACACTTGTCATGATTTGAACCTAGCGGGGAAGAGGGGCGGAGGTCTGTGAGGTGTGAGAGGTAATACAAAAGTTTTACAAGGAAAGTAACACAGAAGTAACCGGATGAGGGACTGAAGAGCAAGTCCGGACGAGCAGAATACGGCTTCCGACTGCGATCACGCGGTGCACGCTCGCCTCGCGACCCATCCAACACCGAACAGTTGACAGGCTCTCGCCGCGGGTCTAGATTTCATTCGCTAGCTGATTTCGCTCGTTCACGCTTACTAGAATCAACTCCCTCGCATTTTCATCATTGAGAGGTTTCCATGGCCCGTCGCAGACTCGTCTCTCCACTCGTCCTTATCGTTTTGGCTATCGTCATCCTGACAGTGATCTTCCTGTCTCTGGGCGCACAGAAGTCGGGCGCCATTGACCAGCACAAGATTGCGGCTCGTGTGCTCAAGGAAACCGCGAACGGAGGCATGACTGAAGCCCTCGTGGTTCTTGCCTCGCAAGCGAACCTGGCACCGGCCGCGAATCTCCCCACCAAGCTCGCGAAAGGCCAGTTCGTAGTCAATGCGCTGCACGAAGTTGCCGACCGCACCCAGGAGCCAATCATTTCGCTGTTGAAGCAACGCGGCGTCCGCTACCAGTCGTTCTGGCTCCTCAACATGATCCAGGTGACCGGGAACCGCGCGCTGATGGAAGAACTGTCGGCCCGCACCGATGTCAAGCAGATCGATGCCAATCCTAATGTCAAAACCGGGCTGCCCGTTCCGACAGCATTCGAGAGCCAGCAGCCATCCGGGATCGAATGGAATGTCAACAAGGTGAAAGCGCCCAAAGTGTGGAAGCTCGGCTTCAAGGGACAGGGCATGGTGGTGGCGGGCGCGGATACGGGCGTGCAGTGGGACCACCCCGCGCTCAAAGGCCACTATCGCGGCTGGGACGGCAGCAAGGCCAACCACGATTACAACTGGCATGATGCGACTCCCGATCAGTCACCGACACCGATTGATCCCTACGGCCATGGCACGTTCACGGTCAGCCAAATGGTGGGGGATGATGGACTGGGCAACCAGATCGGTGTGGCTCCGGGCGCGCAGTGGATCGCGTGCCGCAACATGGACGCCAGCGGAACCGGGTCCCCGACGCGCTATACCGAGTGCTTCCAGTTTCTGATCGCTCCATATCCGATAAAAGGCGGGAAGGGCAACCCGGCGCTGGCGCCGGATTCCATCAACAATTCCTGGACGTGCCCACCGAGCGAAGGCTGCTCCGCCAACACCCTCCAGCAGATTGTCGACAATGTGCGGGCGGCGGGGATTTTCCCGGCGATGGCGGCGGCAAACTCCGGACCTTCCTGCTCCACGATCTCCGATCCGCCGGGAATTTATCAGAGCTCTGTCACAGTAGGAGCGGTGGACTCCACCAACCTGATAGCCAGCTTCAGCAGCCGTGGGCCGGTGACTTCCGATGGCAGCAATCGCCGCAAACCTGACCTCTCCGCACCCGGAGTCAATATCCGTGGTGCGGTTCCACCGAACGGATATCAGTCAGGATGGTCGGGCACGTCCATGGCTACGCCCCACGTCGCCGGCGGGGTTGCGCTGATCTGGCAGGCCAAGCCCAGCTTGATCGGCAACATTGATGCAACGGAGACGCTGATGACCAAAACCGCCCTGCATCTGAAGACGAGCGAAACCTGTGGCGGCACGCAGGGGAAGATTCCGAATAATGTCTATGGCTACGGGTTGATAAACCTTTACAAGGCGGTGACGGCGAAGTAAAGGCTGGGTGGCGCCATCGCGCCGTACCATCATGCTCGTACGCTTTGAGTGCGCTTGTGGTTGACGCGCTCTCGGTGTTGAACTTAATTCTGGTCGGTCTCGGAAGCAGAGTCCTGTCGCAGTTGCTGCCCCAGAGTCTTGGCCACCGAACTCAGATCCTTGGCAAGAGCGAGCCGCCACCGTTCCATGGACTGCTGGGTGAGTTGCTCGAATTGCTGTGCGATGGACTGGAAAGACTCCTCAGCCTGGGCCGTCAGCGAACCGGAGAATGAATTCTCAATCCGATTCTGGATGGCCCTCAGGTGGCCGCACACTTCATCGAGCCGGGTCTCGACTTCATTCGATCCCCGCACCTGGAGATCTTTGAGGGCCGAGGTCACAGCACCCTGGAGTTGAGTTTGCGCGTTGGAAACGATTTCGCCGGCGATGTGCTCAAGGTGCGCGTCGAGATCCGATTCAAGACGGCGCACAGACTCGTTTAGGGTCGCGATTCTCCGGTTGAGGTCGGCCACTTCTGAATGAAGCTTGGATGCCTTTGCAGTGGCATCGGCCTGCATTTGCTCGACCTCGCGGCGGTGAACAACATTTGTTTCTATGAGGCGCTGCTCCAGAGACGTCGCCAGCTTTTCGCCTTGGGCGTTGAGCTGCGCTCCCGCTTCTAAAGCCTGCTGCTGAAGTTTCTCGATTCCCGCTTGGACTTGCTGCCGCGCCGCCGTAGTGACGTCCTTCGAGAGGGCCTGCGCCCGCTGTTCGACTGTATGCAATTCACCCGAGAGGCGGTGCCGAAACTCGGTCAAGGCTGCAGTGATCTTTTGCTCGGTGGCCGTTTTCGCTGAGGCGAGTATCTCGGCGGACTGTTCCTTCGTCTGCTGCAGAACGCGCGCGCCGAGGTCTTGCCGCAACCGATCCCACAACTTTTCTTCGAGCTGCGGAGGAATATGCCCCAGCGAAACCTCAAAGCGGTTTTGCCTGGCATTGCGGTCCACTTTTTCCTGGAGCTCGGCGAGTTCCGCCTGCAGGGGCCGAACGAGTTTGGCGAGAATGCCTCGTAAGCGGTCTTCGGAGAGTTGCTCCTCAACCTTGTCGAGAATCGCCCGCGAGGGCCGGGAAGGCATTGGTGTCGTTTGAGGGACCGCGGGCTCGACCAACATTTTTTGGGGATGCTTCGCAGCCTGGGGCGCCGGCATCTCCACGATCCGCCAATCATCGGGATAGGATTTTAGTCCCCACAAGTTCTCCGGCCGGTCGAGCCTCGCACCCAGTCTCCAGCCTTGTCCGTCGGATCCCATGGGTTGGCAGAAAACCACGTACGCGGTAGCCTGCCGGCCCTCCTTGCTGAGGAGGTGGAGGGCGCTGCCGGCATTCAACTTGACGGGAAACCGGAGAGCACACCCGTGCGCGCTGACTACCAGCGTCTCACAGACTTCGGAGACCTGGGCGTTCGGCGCCAGACTGGTCACGTGGATCGGAACATGGAGAGGCACTCTCGAGCTGCGCCGTAGGGTGTGAGCTTCGGTTGCGGGCATTGTGGGAACTCCTGAGACGAAGTGGCTCGCACAGCAAACGGTACTTGGTTAGACAAAAGTATCGCGAGACGCGGAAATATGCCTCTCTCATGAGTACCGGTTCAAAATGGTCAAGCGGGCAGGCGCGAGCGTGTCCAGTGCCGACTCAGGGATGTACTTCGGGCCGATCTGTTCTGGTACGACTGGACCGCTGAAGATGCCCAAAGGAGTGCGAAGGAAGTGGCGGAACGGAATTGAAAGGGATCAGCAAATGCGAAGAAAATTTGGAGGCGCGGGTCGGAATCGAACAGTTACCCGTGTTGATAACGCTGTAGATAGCTGATTCTATTGCTTGTGTTTGGTGCGCCTGTTGCTCACTTTGTAGGCCGTAAGCACAAATTAGCACAGAAATTTGCCCGCTTTGTCCATCCTAGCCCTAACCCGCAAATAGACGGCGCGCGGGATGCGAATCATACGCCGTCTGCGCTTGTGCATCGTCTCAGGCCGTAGCAGGATGAGGGCTCCAGGCTCATTCTCAAAGAGCCGGATAACTGTCCACCGGCTGCAACCGAGCAAGACGGACACCTCAGCCACGGAGAAACACGGCTTGTCCGGGTCCACTTCGACTTTCTTGGCGGTTCGCTTGGGGTAGCGCGCAATGATGGGCATAAGATTTTCTTTCACTACAACGCGGTTTCTCGCGTCCCTGTTGGCTTGTGGTGTATCGTCACGCGGGGGTTGTCCGTCTGCACGGGTGTTTCGTGTGGCGACAACGTGGGCCAAAATAGTTTCGATACGGTTCGTCTCGAAATGAGAAATTGTTTGTCTATGTAAATAAAACATCGGTGGAGGGCTTTCAGGGGACACTGTTAGAGATTTGTGGCCCCCTACCCTCTTGATTACCGCGCTGGGTGTCCGCCGTGTCCACGGTGGCCACACGGTTTTCTACTATGTCTCGCCATATAACACACACACTAATAAGAAATAAAAAGCAGTAGCTCATAGTTGTTTTAGAAGTGGACACTGGACAGCTACTCTGTGCGCCTCACCTCGCAGCCGGTAAACCACCACACACGGGCGTTTCCCTTCACTGCGTCCTTACCGGTCTCAGCATCCCGCGCCCTAACCTTGGGAAATCGCACGGCCAAGCTGCCAAGAACGGATTCAAGCTGCGTATCGTGCATCTCGCTGGACGCTATAACGCCGGTCCTACGTTGTGCGGCCAACCACTCACCAACCGCTCTTTCCACGTCAGTGGTACGCACACGCCCGCCCGTAACCACGGCAATGCAGTCCTCCACAAACTGCTTAGCAAGGTCGCGCTCTTGGAAATACGTTGCCGTGTGCTCCAAAACAATGGCCGGTTCTCGCAGACCATTAGCAATCACATCCGGGCACGCCGCAAGAAATTTGTGCAGGATGCCGGGCAGCTCACGTGCAAGCCGGTCCTCTAAAGTGCGGTCTTCCCGACCTACAAAACTAGCCGGAAACGGGACCATGCGAGTGCGCCCGATGAAAGCGTCATCAGCGGGTAGTTGTGGTTTTTCATTGGTCGGTAAAAGCACTTTGTGACTTGGCTTAAACTGGACTTCATCTTGCCGCATCTTCGCGCCCGTCAGCTCATCCCCGCCGCTTATCATCTTCAGCAACGGCAGGTTCAAATTACCGCCGATACTCTCATTGCAAGTGATAAGCCGCTTGCCCTTGAAGTTGACCAACATCCTCTTACTGTCATCGAAGCTGAATCGGCTTGCCGTCAACTGTGCGGGACGCAAAGACCAAGACATCCGGCCTAAGATTTTCGTAATTAGCCGCAAGTAAACTCCCTTGCCATTGCGCCCGGAACCGTGTAGGAAGAAAAGATTCTGCCACGGTATGCCGGTCAGACATAGCGCACCAAGGCGCACAAGGAAGGCAGCGAGCGCGGTATCACCTAGCGTAATCTCATCCACGAAGCGGTCCCACACTGATGTGGAGCAATTGGCGTCCGGTGATGTGTAAACCCGCTGTGTAACGTAGTCCTCACGCCGTGTATCCCGAATCTCACAGTTTCTCAGGTTCATCAGCCGCCCATCTGGTATGCCAAGCAATAGCGGGTCCGCATCAAATTTTTCGCTAAGAATGACCGGAAGGTTTACTTTCGCCATGCGGACCACGCCTTGCACCATGTTGGCATCTTCCAACTTGCGGCGTGGGTCAGTCTTGCCCTCTTCCGGCTCAGCGTAGCGCGTCCACAAAGAGCCTAGGTATTTACCGACCGCCTGAAACAAAAGCCTGTCTTCGTTGCGGTCACCTAAGTCCCAACGAGTTTTGACCCATTGTGCGAGCTGCCCAGTGTCATAGACGTAGAGGAAGTCCCGGTTGTCCCGCAAAAATGCTTCAGCTAGGTTGCCATGGGTCATCCGTGGGAGTGGCGCGGATTGCTCAATAAAGCCGCGTGCCCGCTTGATTTCCGCCGCGCCCAATCGGTCCCATTTCCCCTCTGCCCATTTGTCAGAAAACATACCGCTTTCCCGGAAGGCGCGGTCCACATCGTCATCATTCTCGTGTCGCTTGCACAGCAAATAAACGAACGCCGGGACAGCATCACTCTGTGAGCCATACGCGCTCCAATCACCGGCATTCAATTTGTCGAAGTCCGCACGGCTTACTTTGACCTTGATGGACTCAATCGGGCATGGCGGGCATCTCCCTTGGTCCACCTGTTCCCACAGCCATGCCAACTGTGTGCTTCGCTCGCAAAGGTCCACCGGCGTGTCCGAAACATGATTCCCTGTGAAAGTCAGAAACCGCACGTTGTCATAAACCTCAGCAGCTTCCTCGGTTTCTCTCCGCTTCAGCTTGCGTCCCTTATCATGCCCGTGACCGCCCACGGTAAGGATGCGAATGCCCGTCCCGCTCGGGCTAATCTCGGTATAGCTATTCAGGCGGGTAATGATGTCTTGCGCCCACGGCTGTATCTTGCCGTTCTCCACACAATGGTCTAGGTCCGCACCGCCCAATGGATTCCCCAGCATGATTCCTACGCCGCTATACTGCGCAACGAACGGTTGCAGCTCAAGCCACGTGCTCCAAGTTTGTGGAGCGTTGCTCCGTGCGTGAAGGCCGGAGGCTTGGTACGGGACTTTTGTGCCTCGTTCGCCCGCTTGCTCATACCGCCACAAGACCCAACGTTTTTGCGCTTTCAATTCGTCAATCGTCACAGCTTTCCCCTCTCAATCAGGTCATCAATAGTCGTTTTGCATACGCCGGGCCTGTCGAAGCGGTCACGCCTCCATCTCTCTTTCCGTTTCGTCTCGTTTTCAGCAAGTGTGGGAATGTCATCGAACCCGCCTACTAAAATCGTGGCGCAATCCACTCCCACGTACAACTCACGCCCGCTATTTTGGTTTTTCAGAGTGTGCGTATAGCGAACGGTAGGAAACCCGCATGCTTGGCACTTTACGGGGAAGTCAGCAAAGCCCGGCCCTTCAATCATGCAAGAGCAGTGGATGTATTCCCACTGGCCAACCGTGGCCTCCATCTCCGGCTTCATACGCGAATTTGAATAAGATTTGGGCATGACTCAGTTCACCCCCTGAACTTGGAACACCTCATGAAGCCTGTCGCGCATTTCCTTGCCTAGCACCTCGGTCGCGCGGCCACATTCTTTGTCTATGGCTTCCGTCAGCTCGGCTCCCCAGTCGACTAATACGGCAATCGTGATTTCGAATAATTTCGAAGTACTTTGGGCGTGTTCGTCGTTTGGGTCTTTTGCCAAGTCCTTGTTGGCGGCTGTGATGCCCCTAGTGACTTCCATTGAAGCCACGAACAGTGCCATTACCCGGTCGACAAGGTCATACTTCGACCTGTTGGTAAGGTCGTGTTTGTTTTCAGAATTTCGTTTGTTACGCGCCATCGTGTTTTCCCACATTCTGCCGTTTTCAGTACGGCGGTGTAACCGAATTTGAATTTCTCTTCTTTGCTTCTGGTTGTCCTTCGCTCGCGGGCGGTCCGTTACATGTTTCTGGTGCGTCCATAGTCGTTACCTCTCCTCTTCAAGTAGCTCCGCGTAAAAACTCTTCCGTAGCTCTCCGTAGTGGTGTTCCAGGCGTTCTTGGTAAAGTGCTTCAGCGCGCTCCCCACGCTCTCCCGCTTGTTTGACATCGTCGCGGGCCAGATCGCGCGCTTCCACAATTGCTCTCGCGTGAACTTCCTCTGCATAGCCTTTCAATTCTCATGATTCTCCTTTTCTTCTCCCCCACTCTAGTAATAGTTACCAATCTGTTTGCACTAGGCAAAACTTCTTCGCCTCCGCCCACGCAAGGTTGAGGGCCTGCATGCGCTGCGTGTTCCCACCGTGATCGGGGTGCAGAAGCCGGGCGGCCGTTCTGTATGCAGCTTGCACGGCGCTAAAAGGCAAAAGCGTTGCAAATACAGTCAACGTGTCCGTGGGTGGTGATGCTTTGCGCAATCTGTGCGCCTTCCGCTTGGCGGCGGTAGACGGCTCGCCTGCTAGATTGGCTAGGTAATCCTCAATCCATCCGCGCACAGTGCGGGGCTTGAAGCCGCGCTTGCGTATCTCTTCTTCAAAGCTACCGTGGCCGGAAGTGAGGCGGTGTCCGCCGGAGTTTCGGTCGCTATAGAGCAAGCACAGATCATGAAAACATTGACCGAGCGCCAGCCTGTTCGTAACCGTGCCGGGGGTTAACGCTTCGATTCGTTCCCAGATTTGCTCTTCGCCAACCATGGGACGATATTACCGAGCGTCCTAGCGTGTGTCAACCGTTTAAATCCGCTCTTCGCCGGGAGGCGAAGGCCAATTCATATCTGTAGCGATTTGCAGGAATTTGTCTGCAACACTGTAGGTGCTTCGCCGTTTACCAGCATTCCGCAGGTTTTCAAACCCAAAGATCGCGCGGGCCGGGATCCCAAGCGCGGCTGCCTGTTTTGATATGCCGCTCAGGACACCGGCGAGTGCTTGGTTACCGGATACCTTCAGCGCCTTTCGCAATTCCTCGTCGGTGACGTGGCGGCGCGTCACAAGCACGGCGAGTGCGGCTTGCTGTGGTGGTCCTAGTCGATCAATGAAGCTTTGGAACACCTCCGGAGTCCAGGGACTTTCCAGCTCCTCGTCCATGCGGGACATCAGTTGCTCCG
>Ga0209698_10006387_pt1 | contig 12533 bp, 11 predicted proteins | sample LitLauG_LLR_2012_FD_187203 | JGI IMG/M metagenome (GOLD analysis project Ga0209698, IMG submission 187203) | Freshwater sediment microbial communities from Pennsylvania, USA - Little Laurel Run_MetaG_LLR_2012 (SPAdes) (version 2) | ecosystem: Environmental > Aquatic > Freshwater > Creek >...
GGTCATGACCGGTTGATCCGCAGGGATCGACCGGCCGCCAGCTGATCCTGATTTGGCCGAGATTCGTTACAGCGCAATATTTTTATTTTCATGGTTGTGTTTTCGCTCGGTTGCAAAACCGTCGGTGGAAACTACCATGGCTAGCCGTGTACGATGGTAATGTTATTTCGTTTATTTTGATTCTTCTGACAGACGTTAATTTCTGATTGCCTCGATTTCAAACTCTGACATACTTGGCCTCGTCAGCCTGACAGCAGTGAGTTCCGAATTCGAACCCTTCCGAGGGGGTGGAGAACTGCGTTCTGAAGGGCCCAATCAGGGATGTGGCGCGGTCGATTAACAATCTCCGGCCGGAATAAGAGACTATAATCGCGGTAAGTCGCTGGGGGAATCCTGAATGACCACGACGCAACTAGAGATCGTGGAAGAGCCACATCTGTCGGTCCAATGGACCCGGATCAAGGGACGTTTGCAGACCGAGGTAGGCGAGGTCGAATACCGCACCTGGCTGCGCCAAATGACCCTGGCCGGTCTCGATGGCGACGAAATCACCGTGACATTACCGACACGTTTCCTGCGCGATTGGGTCTCCTCCCGCTATGGCGACCGGCTGCGCACTATGTGGCAGGCCGAGAACGCTGGCATTCGCCGCGTTGATATCCGCGTTGGCGGGGCTAACACCGCACCGATGCCGTTGACCGGCACGGTGGTGCCTCCTCGGGAATTGGTTGCAGAACCGGTTCAGGAAACGTTACGGGAACCAGTCGTGTTGGCGCGTTCGGCACCCACCGCCGCGTCGGTGGACGACCGGGTGGAACCGCGTTCCGCGGACCTCGCCGCGCCGCTTGATCCGCGGTTCACGTTCGAGGGCTTTGTCGTTGGAAAACCAAACGAATTTGCCTATGCTTGCGCCCGCCGTGTGGCTGAACGCCCGTCCAGTCCGGGGTTTAATCCGCTGTTCCTGTATGGCGGAGTTGGGTTGGGCAAAACCCATTTGATGCATGCGATCGCGTGGGAACTGACGAATCGGACGAGCCAGCCCGTCTCGGTCGCCTATATGTCGGCCGAGAAGTTCATGTATCGTTTCATCGCCGCGATCCGCAGCCAGTCCACGATGGAGTTCAAGGAGAACCTGCGCAGCGTCGATGTTCTGATGATCGACGACTTACAATTTTTGATCGGCAAGGATAACACCCAGGAAGAATTCTTCCATACTTTCAACTATTTGGTCGAGCAGGGAAAGCAGATCGTTGTTTCGGCCGATAAATCGCCGTCCGATCTGAATGGGCTTGAGCATCGGCTGCGGACCCGTTTGGGTTGCGGCATGGTGGCCGATTTGCACTCCACCACCTACGAACTCCGGATCTCCATCCTGGAAGCGAAAGCCGCTCGGGCGGGCGTCGCCGTGCCGGTGAAAGTGCTGGAGTTCCTGGCGCATAAGATCACCTCCAACGTTCGGGAACTGGAAGGCGCGCTGAACCGGTTGGTGGCGCATGCCAATTTGTTCGGCCGGCCGGTTACCTTGGAGGCGACACACGAAGTACTGCACGATATTTTGAAGGCACATGATCGCCGGGTGACGATCGAAGAAATACAAAAGAAAGTCGCGGAACATTACGGCATCAGGCTGACCGACATGTCCTCGGCACGGCGCGCCCGAGCGGTGGCGCGACCGAGGCAGGTGGCGATGTATTTGGCGAAGCAGCTTACTAGTCGCAGCCTGCCGGAGATCGGCCGCAAATTCGGCAACCGCGACCATACGACGGTGATGCATGCCGTTTCCCGCGTCACCGAACTGATGGAACGTGACGGAACGTTCGCGGAAGACGTCGAGCTGCTGCGCGGGTTGCTGGAGTCGTAGGGCCGGGGCCGTGTCGTCCTCGGCCAGGCTGTAAAGCCGCGACTTGATGACGATGCGGTCCAGATCTTCTTCTGGCGAGTCGGCTGGTGTGGCCACGGAAGTTGCCGAACGGGCGGGGCCGTGGCTAAGTGGAGGCTGGATCGGCCGCATGGCGCGACAGCCGACATTTTGACGCTGGTTACAGGAGCAACGACCGATGACCGCCTTGGATGAAACCCAGACCCGGGTTGGCGCGGAATACGACGCCATCATCATCGGGGCGGGCATATCGGGCATGTACCAACTCTATCGGTTGCGGGAGCTGGGATTGCGGGTTCTGGTGCTGGAGGCCGGCACCGGTGTCGGCGGCACCTGGTACTGGAATCGCTATCCCGGGGCTCGGTTTGATTCGGAAAGTTATTCGTACAGCTACTCTTTTTCGAAAGATTTGTTATCGGAATGGAATTGGGAGGAGCACTTCGCGCCACAGCCGGAAACGTTGCGATATTTGAATCATGTCGCCGACCGGTTTGACCTGCGCCGGGATATCCAGTTCCGCAGCCGGGTTAGCGCGGCGCATTATCAGGGGGACAGCCGTAGTTGGGATGTGATGCTGGAAAACGGTGCGCGGTTTCGGTCGCGGTTCCTGATCACCGCCATTGGTCCGCTGTCGGCGCCGACTCTGCCGCGCATCGAAGGCGTGGATAGTTTCAAGGGCGAGGCATACCACACCGCCAGATGGCCGCATGAGCCGGTCAGTTTCGCGGGCAAGCGCGTGGCGGTGATCGGCACCGGTGCCACCGGCGTGCAGACGATCCAGGAAGTGGCGAAGACGGCCGGTCACTTGACCGTGTTCCAGCGCACGCCGAACTGGTGCACGCCGTTGCACAACAGCAAGATCAGTGCGGCGGAGATGGAAACGATCAGGGCTGGCTATCCGGAGATGTTCAAGCGCTGCCAGGAAACGTTTGCCTGCTTCCTGCACACGCCGGACCCGCGCGGCACGTTCGAGGTCACGCCGGAGGAGCGCGAGGCGTTCTTCGAGACGTTGTATGCCTCGCCGGGCTTCGGGATTTGGCAGGGGAATTTCCGTGATATCCTGACCGACCCGAAAGCGAATGACCTCATCAGCGATTTTGTGGCGAGGAAGATCCGCCAGCGGGTCACGGACCAAGCGGTGGCGGAGAAACTGATCCCGAAGAACCATGGGTTTGGCACTCGGCGGGTGCCGATGGAGACGAAGTATTACGAAGTCTACAATCAGCCGAACGTTCAGCTTGTCGATCTTCTGGAAACGCCGATCGAGCGGATCACGGAAACGGGTATTAAGACCAGCGACGCGTCGTATGAATTCGACATCATCATCTACGCGACGGGGTTCGATGCGATCACCGGTAGTTTCGACCGGATCGATTTGCGCGGTGTGGACGGGGTGCGGCTGAAGGATGTTTGGAAGCAGGGGCCGCGGACGTATCTTGGCGTCATGGTCGAAGGTTTTCCGAATATGATGATGCTGATGGGGCCGCATACGGCGCTGGGCAACATTCCTCGGAGCATCGAATACAATGTCGAGTGGGTGACGGGCGTGGTGCGTCATGCGCGCGACCATGGCCTCACGCTTGTGGCGGCGACGGAGGCCGGGGTGGCTTCTTGGACTGAACATGTGAAGGCGCTGGGGGTGGGATTGCTGTCGAACGAGGTCAATTCTTGGATGACTGGCATCAACAGCAATGTCGAGGGTAAGCAGACCCGCATTATCGCGCGCTATAGCGGCAGTGCGCCGGCCTATCGGGCGCGGTGTGACGCGGTGGCGGCGGATGGGTACCGGGAAATGGCGCTGGCGTAGCGGGGCCGGTCATCGTCATGGTTCGGCGTTATTCCGAACCATGACGATGCGGGCTGGTTGGGATTACAAACCGATCGGAGCCTCATACCCGGTAGCGCGTTGATACAGGTCCCTGGTTGCGTCGGTAACCTTTTGGGTGTCCTCTTTCAGGTTGCGCGGGGTGACCGCGATGAAGACGATTTCCCAGTCGTTGCCAATGGGGGCTCCCACTTTCGGGACGAACGCGTGCGGGGCGTCTGGGGAGTTGTGGCAATGGTCGCCGCCGTTGATCGGGGCCAGGATCGGTTGATTGTTGGCCCCGACGGAAAATCCGTCCGCTTCGCCGACCACATACATCGGAAACTGATCGGTTCGGCTTCTTGCGTGCCGGTGCAATTCCACTTTCTTCAGGAACACGCCAGAGACCAGGCGGTTATGGCGGTTTCTGCCGCCCCGCCATGGGCCGTCGCCGGAGAGGTCCATTGGCGTGGGCAGGGCGTATTCCTTGCGGCCGAGGACCTCGCGCAGGGCTTCCTTGGGGTTGAATTCTTGCTCCCGGCCGGCGAACCCAGCGCGGGCGGCGGCGAAATCGGCGTAGACGCCTTTTACCCATGCCAGTTCATCGTCGGCCAGTTCGTGGTCGAGTAACGGGATGCTCGATGCTTCGGTCATGGTTTCCCCTTGGTTTTTCGTAATTGTCTGGGGGATGGAGCTAGCATCGGGTGGCGTGGGCGGCAAGATCGAGGGGTGGCTGGCCATGTGGATGCGTGCGAAGTCGCGGGAGGCCGAGCCAAGCCCGGCCATGACACAAATATACTTGGGGATGACAACCGTTCCCTGATCGCGGTCTATCCGGGAACTGTCAGCGCGATCAGCTTGGCGGCTGCGTTGTCGACCATCTCCAATTCGCGGCAGGTGTCGATCAGCGAGTCATAGCGGGCCGGCGAAATCGCCAGTCCGGGTTTGATGGGTTGCATGCGGCGGACGTGTTCCTCGAATGTCCAAATGAATTCCCGGCCGGTGCCTTCCTTGGTGAGGGTGCGGCCGTCCTTGGTGAAGATGGTGATCCGCGGGCCGAACAAGGTGCGCCGTACCATGGGGATCAGGGTGACGCGGTGCATCAGGTCCAGGACCTCCGGCGGGTCGGTTTCGCCGGCGCCGGGTTGGGCGCCTCGCAGCAGGGGGTAGCCGCGGGTGACGGCGCCGTAGGCGGTGAAGTATTGGGTGGCGCCGACTTTTGGCTGGCCGTCGCTGCCGGGGGTGGGAAACGCCGGGCTGGGGTATTCGGTTTCGAACCAGTTCACCACGGCTTCGATACGATCGATGTCGGCGTAGGTCAGATTGTGCTGCTCGCACAGGGCGGCGGTGACGTCGATGTGGGCGATGTTGAAGCCGGCGGTGGAGTAGATGCGATACAGGGTTTCCAGAAAGATCCAATCCTTGCCAAGGTTTTTGGTGATGTTGGTCAGGTCGGTGCGATTGTCGCCGGTGAAACTATAGCGTAGTTCGCCGCGGTTGTTGCCGGTGTAGGCATGGTAGAAACCGGCCTCGCCTTCCAGGGTGGTTTCGCCGCCAGGGGTGCCGTGGCGGGCCATGGCGACGGCCAGCAGGGCGTTTCTGACGGCGGCGCCCTCGCGTAACGATTTGCCGCCGCTGCGTGCACCTTCGAGGTTGCCGGCGGCGAGGTTCACGCATTGCGCGATGGTGCTGTTGAGCTGGTCCGCGGTCTGGTTCTCGATTTTGGCGGCGGCGACGGCGGCGCCGAAAATCCCGAACACCGGTCCGGCATGGAAGCCGCGCGACATGACGGTGGGGATGAATTCGGAGGCCATGCGCTCCATCACCTCATAGGCGGCGGCGATGGCGGTAAGGAGGTGGTCTCCCGAACAGTGGGTTGTTTCGGCGGCGACGAGGGCGGCGGGCAGGATGGCGGTGCCGGGATGGGTGAGCATGCGGAACGTGTCCCACTTGCCGCCGGCCAGGAGCATCTCGGCGTTCACGAAGGCGGCGCCGGCCTTGGTGAGTTTTGTCCCGCGGCAGAGGACGCTGGCGATTCCGGCGCCGCCGGCTTCTTCCTGCTGCATCAGCGCGAGGGCCTGGCGGGCGGGTGGCATGTCGCGGGCGACCAGGGCGGAGGTCAGGCCTTGCAGGAGGACGCCCTTGGCACGGTCGATGACTGGCGGCGGCAGGTCCTCGTAGCGCAGGTTGGCGACGAATGTTGCGAAATCCCGGCTGAGTGACATGGTTGGTTGTTTCCCCTGGCAGTACCTGGTTTGTCGCGGTCCGCGGCCAGCGGCATCATGGCGCCGGTTTTGGATATGATCAAAGATCGAGGCTCCGGCTCACGGATTGACGCGCCTTCGGACCGCCCCCTATTGCTGTTCGGATTAGATTGCCAAGGAACCCGCCAATGGACTCCAGCGTCCATCCCCCTGCCGCCGTGGACCGCGCCCGCTTGATCCAGCCCCTGCTGGATGCGCACGGCCCCGAGATCGACCGCCGCCGCGAACTGACGCCGGAGGTCGTGGACGCGATTGTCGAGCAGGACCTGCTGCGTTTGCTGCTGCCGAAGTCGTTGGGCGGGCAGGAACTCCATCCGCTCGCGTTCTGCCAAACCACCGAGGCGATCGCCTGGGCCGACGCCAGCGCGGGGTGGTTCGTCAACCAATCCAACGTGTCGGCCGGGACCTCGGCGGCTGCCATGCCGCACCCGGCCGCCGCCGCGATGTTTGGCAGCAAGCGTGCCGGCCTCGCCTGGGGTGGGCGGCACAACAACAGTTCGGCGATTCGCATTGATGGCGGATATCGTTTGACTGGAACTTGGAGTTTTGCGAGCGGCAGCCGGCACACCACCTGGATCGGCGCGCACAGCGCGGTGCAAAATCCGGACGGGACGCCGCATATCCGCTATGGCCGGCAGGACGACCGCAGCTTTCTGTTTCTGAAAGAGCAGGCGGTCATCGTTGACGATTGGCAGGTTCTGGGGCTGCGGGGCACCGGCAGCGACACCTATACGGTGACCGATCTGTTTGTCCCGGACGAACACGCCCCCGACCGTGAGGCGCCGGAGGAGCGGCGGGAACAGGGGCCGTTGTACAGTTTCCACTCGACCCCGCTGTATGCGATCGGTTTCACTGGGGTCACGCTGGGTCTCGCGCGGCGGATGCTGGAGAGTTACGTCGCACTGGCGCGCGGCCGGCACAGCAAGGCGTCGCCGACCGCCATGGCCAACAACCACGCCGTGCAGCGGGAGATCGGGCTGCTGGAGGCTCGGTTGTCGGCCGCGCGCGCGTTCCTGCATGAGGCGATCAACCAGGCTTATGACGCGGCGGCGGCGGGCGATCTGGATGTGGACCGGCGGATGCGGCTGCGGCTGGCCACCACGTTCGGGATGAACGAGGCGACGGATGTCTCGATCGCCTGCTATCGCGGGGCGGGGACGGCGGCGATCATGGACTCGGCACCGTTCGAGCGCCGGTTGCGCGATGCCATGAGCGCCAGTCAGCACATGCAGGCGATGCTGCCGTTGATCGAGATGGTGGGCCGGCACATCATCGGCAGCGAGAATGTCGTGCAGTTTGTATGACGATTACGACTTGTATGACGATTACGACGCTCGGCTGGGTCCAACCAGGGTTGCGCCGCCGTCGACGCCCAGGATTTGGCCGGTGATGTAACGAGCCTGGTCAGACAGCAGGAAGCGCACGGCGCCGCCGATGTCCCAGCCGGTGCCCTCGAGTCCGAGAACCGAGGCGTTGCGGCGGGTGTCGCGGGCTTGTTCGGTCATGCCTTTTGTATAGACCATCGGTGTATACACCGGTCCGGGGAACACGCAATTGACCCGGATGCCCTGCGGGCCGTGGTCCACCGCCATCGCCCGGGTCAGCGCGATCACCGCCCCCTTGGACACGCTGTACGCTGTCAGGCCGCGCGGGCGCAGCGCGGAAATGGAGGAGATGTTGACGATCGATCCGCCGCCGGCGGTGCGGATCATGGCGGGAATGGCATGCTTGCAGGTCAGGAACATGGTGTCGACGTTGACGTGCATCACGCGGGCCCAGTTTTCCTCGGTCTCGTCCACCACCGAACCCCGGCTGCCAATGCCGACGTTGTTGTCGAGACAGTCGAGCCGGCCCCAGCGGGAGACCGCATCGGCCACCATGGCGGCGCATTGGGCGGACTCGGTGACATCATAGGAGACGGCGGCGGCGGTGCCACCCTCGGCGGCGATCATCGCCACGGTGCGTTCGGCGAGGGCCAGGTCGCGATCGACGACCAGCACGTTGGCGCCGGCGCGGGCCAGCAGAATGCACGCTGCGCGGCCGTTGCCGATGCCGTCACCGGCCGCGCCGCCGCCGGTGACGATCGCCACCTTTCCCATCAGGCCCCATTCTTCGTTCGGCGTCATCGCGTTGGCTCCCTTGGCTTGTTCGGTGCGGGTATGATGCATGACGCCCTGCTTCGCGTCATGCCCGCCCTTGAACCGCCGGACCCGGCGCCGTAGCGTCTGGCTATAGGGAGAGATCGCAGCATGCCGACGATAGATGCGCAGGTTCACGCCTACGAACGGAACCACCCTGGCCGCCCCTGGGTGGGCACGCTGCACGGTCCGGCCGAGGTCACCGGTGACGACATGGTGGCTGCGATGGATGCGGTTGGGGTCGATGGGGCGCTGCTGGTCTCGCCGTTCAGCATGTATCGTTACGATGCCAGCTATGCGTTGGAGGTTTATGCGGCGCATCCGGACCGGTTCCGGTTGATCAAGCCGGTGGACCCGGCCGATCCCGGTGTGGCCGAAACGATCGCCGACTGGGCGGCCACCAAGGGCACGGTCGCGATCCGGATCATGATGCGCGACGCGGTGTCCACCGACGCGGCCGATCCGGGCCTCAATCGCGTGCTGGCCGCCGCCGCGCGGCATGGGCTGCCGGTTAATCTGCTGTGCTGGGGGCGGTTGGAGCAGACCGGTCTGCTGGCCGCTCGCAATCCCAACACGATGCTGGTGATCGACCATCTGGGGCTGCAACAGCCGTTCGAGCCGCCCGCCCCGGCGGCGCCGTTCGCCGGTCTGCCGAAGCTGCTGGCCTTGGCGCCGCACGATAACATCGCGGTAAAAATCTCCGGCGCCTGCACGCTGTCACACGAACCGTTCCCCTATCGCGACATTTGGGATCCGTTGGGTCGCATCTTCGAGGCGTTCGGTTTTGAGCGCTGTATGTGGGGGACTGATTGGACCCGAGCGGTGGGATTGTTGACATATGCGGAGGGGGTTGAGGCGTTTCGGGTCACCGACCGGCTGTCCGACAATGATCGAGCGGCGTTGATGGGCGATACTTTGCAGCGTGTCTACAACTGGTCTGGATCGAAAAAACCCTGACCGGTGATGGAACCGGGGGAAAATACCATGATGATCGTCGACGCGCGGATCCATCCGTGGGCCAAGGAAATTCCTTCAGCGCATCATCGTCAGGAACCGTATTCCATGGACCAGGCGCTGGCCGGGATGGATGCGGCGGGCGTCGATCGGGTGGTGATCCATCCGCCGACGTGGGACCCGGACGCGAACGAGTTGGCAGTCGACGCGGTGCGGGCGCAGCCTGATCGTTTCGCGATCATGGGATGGTTTCCGCTGGACCGGCCGGAGAGTCGTTCCTTGGTCGATACGTGGAAAATTAGGCCGGGTCTGCTGTTTTGCTTCAATCAGCCGCATGAGAAGTCATGGCCGACGGACGGTACGTTGGATTGGTTGTCGCGGGCGGCGGAGCGGGCGTGATCTCGACCTTGTGATGGGGCAGGCATTTTGCGACTGGATCGGCCGGGTTTGAAGCGGATCGCTTGCCCTGGAAGCGTTCAAGGATAACACTGATAGATATTGCGGGAGGTAGTCACTCATGGCCAGCACATACGACATCGTGATACGCGGCGGCACCATCATGGACGGCAACGGCGGCACGCCCTTTATCGGCGATGTCGCGGTGAAGGACGGCAAGATCGAGGCGGTCGGTTCGGTCAACGGCACCGGGACGGAGGAGATCGACGCCAAGGGGCTGTCGGTCACGCCCGGTTTCATCGATATCCACACGCATTACGACGGCCAGGCGATGTGGGATTCTCATCTTGCGCCGTCGTCCTGGCACGGCGTCACCACCGTGGTCATGGGCAATTGCGGGGTTGGCTTCGCGCCGGTGCGGAAGAATACCCAGGACGCGGTCGTTGCGTTGATGGAAGGGGTCGAGGATCTGCCGGGTCCGTGCCTGAACGAAGGCCTCGACTGGACCTGGGAAAGTTTCGCCGAATATTTGACCGCGCTGGAACGGCGCAAGCACGACATCGATTTCTGCGCCCTGCTGCCGCACGCGCCGATGCGCGTTTACGTCATGGGCGACCGGGCGTTGAATCTGGAGGATGCCAACCAGGAAGACATCGCCCGCATGCGGGAAATCACCGCCGATGCGATCCGCGCTGGGGCGTTTGGATTCTCCACGTCGCGCACCATCGCGCATAAGACGCTGGCGGGTGACCACACGCCGACGTTGCATGCCCAGGAAAGCGAGTTGATGGGCATCGCGATGGGCATGAAGGATGCCGGCGGCGGGTTTATCGAGATGACATCGGACTGGAACACGCCCGATCCGGCGACCGAGTTCGCCATGGTCCGGCGCATCATGGATGCGTGCGGGCGGCCGCTGGTGTTCTCGTTGACGGAACGTCACGATCGCACGACCGCGTGGATGGACTTGCTGGAACTGTCCAGCAAGGCGGCGGCCGATGGCCTGCCGATCCGGTGTGTCGCACCTCCGCGGCCGATCGGCGCGCTGCTGGGGCTGACCGGCAGTCAGAATCCGTTTGCCGGCACGCGCACCTATCGTTCCATCGCCGACAAGCCGCTGGCGGAACGGGTGGCGGCGATGCGCGATCCGGCAATCCGAACGAAGATTTTGGCGGACGATCCGTGGGAGTTCAATACATGGTCGTTGCTCAGCCGTGTCGGGTTCGAGCGGATGTTCCGGTTCAGCGATCCGCTGAATTATACGCCGTCGCGGGAGGACTCGATTACCGCGATCGCGGAACGGCAGGGCGTCACGCCGCAGGAAATCGCCTACGACATGCTGATCGAGGATGACGGCAAGGACTTTATCTTCGCCTGTCTGGTGAATTATGCGCACTATAATCTGGAGGCGGTGAAGACGATGTATTCCCGCCAGCATGTCATTCCGGGTCTGAGCGACGGCGGGGCGCATGTCGCGTTTATCTCCGACGCGTCGTTCCCGACGTTCCTGTTCAGCTACTGGGGGCGCGACCGCGAGGATGGCCGCATGGAACTGCATGATCTGGTGCGGCGCCAGACTCGCGAGCCGGCTCGGTTTGCCGGATTGCACGACCGGGGTGTGCTGGCGCCCGGCATGAAGGCGGATATCAACGTTATCGATTTTGCGAATCTGGCGTTGGAGCGGCCGAACATGGTGGTCGATCTGCCGGCGGGCGGGCGGCGGTTGATGCAGAAGGCGCGCGGGTATGCGGCCACGGTGAAGGCGGGGCAGATCACTTATCGTCATGGCGAGGCGACGGGGGCGCTGCCGGGAGGGCTGGTGCGCGGGCTGTGCACCGCCTGATTGGTGCCTTTGGGGGATAAGCAGCGTGTGGCTCCGGGTCGCACGCTTTTTGTTATCGGTGAGGCGCTGTCTCTCGGTCAGAACTGTGATTCAACGTCGGTAGCTAACGCTATGGTGGGCCTCACGGGGGCTCCGATGGTTATGCGTCGTCTGGTTGCGCAGGGGCTGTTCTATCTTCCTGTAGCTATGCCGCCGAGGGCACCTGGTCAGCGGCTGGAGACGTAGTCTGACCTATGACCGATCCGGCAATGTGACTCGGGTGACCGAGGGGGCGAACACCGTCGGTTATACTCACAACACCAACAGCTGGCGGGCGCTGGGGATCTCTCCAACCGAGACCCACCACTCGGCGGTCGAGGTCGGCGCTTCGGCCATCGAACCGCAGGAAAGTTTGGAATCCATTGACAAACAACGTAAAATCTGTAGTTTGTTGACAAGGAGGCCACCATGCAGGTTTTTACCTCGGAAGAGTTACAGCGCCGCCCGGCTGAGGTACAGCAATCAGCGCTTGTCGAACCCACGTTCATCACCTTCCATGGCCGCCCCCGTATCGTCATGATGTCCCTGGACGAATTCGACCGGTTGCGCGGGCGTCGCCACACTGTGCTGGATGCCGCCGAGTTGTCCGAAGACGTGCTGGCCGAAATGCGCCGCCTGGCAGACGAGCATCCGACTGACGCTTCCGAAATGGCTCTGCTCGGCGGGTTGTTGGACGACGAAAGTACCTCGCGACCACCGATTCCGCGGTAATGGCGAAGATCCCGGAGCCTCGTGCAGGCCTTGTGTTCCGGTATCGTTACCTGCGTATTTGGCAATACGAACGCGGAGAACAGGTCGGTAAAGATCGCCCCTGCTGTATTCTGCTGCCGTTGAAGGCGGGCCAGGTGATCAGCGGCAACCCGGTCCTTGATGAGGTCAACACTGCCTCGGTTGAGCGTCATGTCGCCCGGGACGGCGAGGTTCTTATTTTGCTGATACAGTCGGACCCGCCCGGGGCGGACCAGATTGGCCTCGAACTCAGCGTCGATGACAAACGTTATGTCGGGTTGCCAGCGGAGGCTCCGTCTTACGTGATTGTCTCCGAGGTCAATGTCGATACTTGGCCGAACGGGGACATGAGTCTGGTGCCCGGGAGACTTAACACGTTCACCTATGACCGGCCGCTGGCAGGTCCGGTCCTGTCGCGCCTATTAACCGCCTTTCTGCGCGTGCAACAGGCCCGAAAGGTGCGGGTATTGGTGCGTCACCCATAGGG